>Ga0190275_10000353_pt1 | contig 43030 bp, 39 predicted proteins | sample Popmic550T_FD_133745 | JGI IMG/M metagenome (GOLD analysis project Ga0190275, IMG submission 133745) | Populus adjacent soil microbial communities from riparian zone of Yellowstone River, Montana, USA - 550 T | ecosystem: Environmental > Terrestrial > Soil > Riparian zone > Trees stand | place... | reverse complement strand
GGCCCGCTTCATCCGCTTCTGCGACGCCTTCAACATCCCCCTCATCACCTTCACCGACGTCCCCGGCTTCCTCCCCGGCACAAGCCAAGAGTGGGGCGGCATCATCCGCCACGGCGCAAAGCTGCTCTACGCCTTCACCGAGGCGACGGTGCCGAAGATCACCGTCGTCACCCGCAAGGCCTACGGCGGCGCCTACGACGTCATGGCCTCCAAGCACATGCTCGCCGACTTCAACTTCGCCTGGCCCCAGGCCGAGATCGCCGTCATGGGCCCCGAGGGCGCCGTCAACATCATCTACCGACGCGACATCGCCGGCTCGCCCACGCCCGACGAACGCCGCGAGAAGCTGATGGGCGACTACAAGGCCCGCTTCGCCAACCCCTCCGTCGCCGCCGAGCGCGGCTACATCGACGACGTCATCGTCCCCCACGAAACCCGCCCGCGCCTGATCAAGGCGCTCGAGACGCTCGAGACCAAGCGCGTGCCCGGCCCCAAGCGCAAGCACGGCAACATCCCGCTCTAGCTCATGAGCGCCAACGGCAAGCAGCACCCCCCGCGGCCCCAGATCGAGATCCGCCAGTCGGCCGCCAGCCCCGAGGAGGCCGCCGCCATCGCCGCCGCGATCGAGCACTTCCTCCGCGACACCGCGCCCGCCCCGAGTCCGCAAGCCGGCCCCCCCCTCAGTCCCTGGCTCGAGGCAGGCCTGCTCGAGGGAACCGGCCGCGAGCCGTCCCACGGCGCCCCCTGGGGCAAGCTCGGCACCCCGCCGCTCTAATCGCCGGCGGGCGCGCCAGCAGCACCACGACCAGCGTCGCCCAGCAGCTGCTCCGCATATCCCTTTGCGCACAGCCTGTCGTCGGTGATCCGCAGCGCGTCACGCAGCTCGATCACCAGCTCGTGCTCGCGCGTCAGATTGGACTCCGAGGGCGCGACTGCCTCGAGCTCGACGAAGCAGCCCAGCCCCTCGACTTGATCGAGGTGGATCCGGACGTCGTTCCAGAGGAGGAGCCGCCGGCGCTTCGAGACGACGCCCCGTATCCCGAGCGACTCGGCAAGGGCCGCACGTAACGCGGCGCCATCGCCGACCTCGACGATGCGGTAGCTGCTCGGACGTTGCTGCGGCTCACTTGCGCGCACGTACTGGATCAGGTGCGGCTTTCCCGGCGTCTCCTCGCGTAGCTTCAGACGGCCCGTCAGAACGTCGAAGTACGTGTCGCGCTGCACGATCACGCCGCGATCCCGCGCCCCGAGCGAGAGGCACGTGTCGAGGGAGCGCGCCGGATCGCCGTCCCGCGCCTTCAGCTCGACATTGCGGCGGGGTCGCCCCAGAGGCTCCATCGCGTGGAACCGTAGTGCGAAGTCGACCTCGCAGAGGTAGCTCGTCGGTGAAGTCGACCTGGAGCGCTACGGCGGAGGAGTGTCGCACGGGCAGAAGGGCCGGCCGAGCGACAGCTCCCTGGCTGAGACGCCCATTCGGAAGCCTAACCCTTGAAACCCGGCTGGGTTTTGCTACTTTGCGTGCATGGAGCCGACGACCACGGAGCGCAAGGGCAAGGAGGGGGCCCTCAACAACCCCGAGATCATCGCGAACGTTCCGGGACATGTGATCCCGATCCTCGAGCGCGAGTTCGACGACTTCGACAACGAGGCCGAGAAGTTCCTCGACGGGCAGACCGAGGAGGTCGAGTTCATCGGCTTCAGGCTCAAGCAGGGCGTCTACGGCCAGCGCCAGGCCGACGTCCAGATGTGCCGGATCAAGCTGCCGATGGGCGGGATCACGCCCGAGCAGATGGAGATGTTCGCCGACGTCGTCGAGGAGTATGCGCCCCTGAACAAGGGCCACATCACGACGCGCCAGAACATCCAGATCCACCACATCCCGCTGCGTCAGATGGCCGAGCTGATCCGCAAGGTGTCGGACTCGGGCCTCTCGTCGCGCGAGGGCTGCGGCAACACCGTCCGCAACGTGACGGGCGACCCGTGGGCCGGCGTCTGCGAGGGCGAGCTGTTCGACATCACGCCGTGGGCGGGCGCCTACGTGCGCTACTTCGTGCGCCACCCCACGACCCAGCTGATGCCGCGCAAGGTCAAGACGGCGTTCACCGCGACCGACGAGGACCGCGCGATCACCGGCATCCACGACATCGCCTTCATCCCGCGCGAGCGCAACGGCGTCAAGGGCGTCGAGGTCCGCGTCGGCGGCGGAACGTCGATCATGCCGCGCGTCGCCCCCACGCTCTACGAGTTCGTCGAGCTCGAGAACGGTGACTACCTCAAGGTGTCGGAGGCCGTCTTCCGGATCTTCGACCGCCAGGAGTGGCTGCGCGTCAACCGCGCGCGCGCTCGCATCAAGGTCCTGATCGACAAGATCGGCATCGACGCCTTCCGCGAGCAGGTCGAGGAGGAGCTCAAGGGCGACTGGGTCGCCGAGCGCGACTTCGACCCCACGCCGCTGCTGCTGCTCCACGACGAGGAGGCCAACGCACCGGCGCCGTCGGCCACCTACTCGCAGCCCAACGGCGACCTCTCGGAGTTCGAGCGCTTCCGCGCTTCGAACGTCGAGGCCCAGCGCCAGCCGGGCTTCTCGACGGTCGAGGTCCGCGTCGTCCGCAGCGACCTCACGCCCGAGCAGTTCCGCGGCCTCGCCACGATCATGCGCGACTACTCGGGGGGCTACGCCCGCACGACGGTCGAGCAGAACCTGGTCCTGCGCTGGGTCCGCGACGAGTCGGTCTACGAGGTCTGGCAGGCGCTCGCCGAGCTGGACCTCGCCAACGCCGGCGCCGGCGAGGTGATCGACACCGTCAGCTGCCCCGGCACCGACAGCTGCAAGCTCGGCATCACGAGCTCGATGGGCCTCAACCGCGCGGTCAACGAGCGGATCCAGGCGATGGAGATCGACGACGCGCTGAGCAAGAAGATCCACGTGAAGATGTCCGGCTGCCCGAACGGCTGCAGCCAGCACCACATCGCCAACATCGGCTTCTACGGCGCGTCGATCAAGGTCGGCGACAAGACGATCCCCGCCTACATCCCGCACATCGGCGGCAACTACGAGGGCGGCGAGGTCATCTACGGGACGCGGCTGAAGTCGCGCATCCCGGCCAAGCGCGCCCCCGAGGCCGTCGAGCGCTGGATCCGCTACTACGAGGCAGAGCGCCTGGACGGCGAGGAGTTCAACGCCTTCGCCGAGCGCGTCGGCGCGGAGAGCTTCACCGAGGTCGTCAAGTACCTCTCGCTGCCGGTCGAGTTCAACGTCGAGAACATGAACTACTTCATCGACTGGCAGCGTGACCAGCTCTACGAGGTCATCCGCGGCGAGGGCGAGTGCGCGGTCTGAGATGGCCACGGTCGCTTCCAACGGAGTCGGCGTCATGCGGGCAACCCCGCCCGACGTCGAGCATCCGCCGGACGTAGAGGACTTCTCCGCCGAGGAGGTGCTGGCCTACGCGGTCGAGCGCTTCCACCCGGCGATGAAGGTCGCGTGCTCCTTCCAGAAGGAGGCGTCGGTGATCATGCACATGCTGCTCGAGATCGAGCCCGAGGCGAAGTTCTTCACGCTCGACACCGGCCTCTTCTTCCCGGAGACCTACGAGACCTGGAAGGCGCTCGAGCAGCGCTACGACATCGAAATCGAGAGCGCGCACGGCGGGATGAGCCTCGCCCGCCAGGAGGTCGTCCACGGCCCCGAGTTCTGGAAGCGCGACCCCGAGGCCTGCTGCGGCATCCGCAAGGTCAAGCCGATGCGCGAGGCGCTGGCCGACTGCGACGCCTGGACGACCGGCCTGCGGCGCGACCAGTCGCCGACGCGCACGGACGCGCCGAAGCTCGGCTGGGACAACAAGCACGGCCTCTGGAAGATCGCGCCGCTGGCGAGCTGGACCGACAAGGACGTCTGGAGCTACATCGCCGAGCACGACATCCCCTACAACGATCTCCATGACCGCGGCTACGCCTCGATAGGCTGCACGCCTTGCACCAAAGCGGGCTCTGGGCGCGACGGGCGCTGGGCGGACAGCAACCGCCAAGAGTGCGGACTCCACTAGGGGAGCGCGCCTGGTGCGCAAGTTGGCCCCCGCAACGCCGTTGTTAGACACAGTCGTGAGCTACGAGGTATCCCATCTACGCGCCCTCGAGGCCGAGGCGATCCACGTCATGCGCGAGGTCGCGGCCGAGGTCGAGCGCGCCGTGCTGCTGTTCTCCGGCGGCAAGGACTCGATCGTGCTGCTGCGGCTCGCCGAGAAGGCCTTCCACCCCGCGAAGTTCCCGTTCGCGGCGATGCACGTCGACACCGGCCACAACTTCCCCGAGGTGATCGACTTCCGCGACCGGCGGATGGAGGAGCTCGGCGCGCGGCTGATCGTCGCGAGCGTCCAGGACGCGATCGACTCCGGCAAGGTCGTCGAGGAGACCGGCCCGCGCGCCTCGCGCAACCGGCTCCAGACCGTCGCGCTGCTCGAAGGGATCTCCGAGCACGACTTCAAGGCCGCGTTCGGCGGCGCCCGCCGCGACGAGGAGCGCGCCCGCGCCAAGGAGCGGATCTTCTCCTTCCGCGACGACTTCGGCGGCTGGGACCCCAAGGCCCAGCGCCCGGAGCTGTGGAACATCTACAACGCGCACATGAACCCGGGCGAGCACATTCGCGTGTTCCCCCTGTCGCACTGGACCGAGCTCGACGTCTGGCAGTACATCCGCGAGGAGCAGCTCGAGATCCCGCCGATGTACTTCGCCCACGAGCGCGAGGTCTTCGAGCGCGACGGGATGCTCTACGCGGTGTCCGAGCACGTCGAGCTGATGCCGGGCGAGGAGCCGTTCACGGAGTCGGTGCGCTATCGCACCGTCGGCGACATGAGCTGCACCGGCGCCGTGCGCTCGACCGCGACGACGCTCGACGACGTCGTGACGGAGATTGCTGCGACGCGCATCACCGAGCGCGGCGAGACCCGCGCCGACGACCGCTTCTCGGAGGCCGCGATGGAGGATCGCAAGCGCGAGGGCTACTTCTAGTGCCGGGCGCCGCAACGAACGGCAAGGCCTTCGTCGACGGCCGGCCGTCGGAGCTCGTAAGGGTCGCCACCGCGGGATCCGTCGACGACGGCAAGTCGACCCTGATCGGGCGCCTGCTGTTCGACTCGAAGCAGATCCTCGAGGACCAGCTCGAGCACGTCGAGCGCGTCTCGACCGAGCGCGGCGACGGCTACGTCAACCTCGCGCTGCTGACCGACGGCCTACGCGCCGAGCGCGAGCAGGGCATCACGATCGACGTCGCCTACCGCTACTTCCACACGCCGAAGCGCAAGTTCATCATCGCCGACACGCCCGGCCACGAGCAGTACACGCGCAACATGGTCACCGGCGCCTCGACCGCGGACCTCGCGCTCGTGCTCGTCGACGCGCGCAACGGCGTCGTCGAGCAGTCGCGCCGCCACGCCTTCCTCGCCTCGCTGCTGCGCATCCCCCACCTCGTCGTCGCGATCAACAAGATGGACCTCGTCGACTGGGACGAGGCGGTCTTCGACCGGATCTCGGCCGAGTTCGCCTCCTGGGCCGCGAAGCTCGACATCACCGACATCACCTTCATCCCGATGTCCGCGCTGATGGGCGACAACGTCGTCGACCGCTCCGAGAACATGCCCTGGTACGACGGGCCGTCGCTGCTCTACTACCTCGAGCACGTCCACATCGCCTCGGACCGCAACCTGATCGACGTCCGCTTCCCCGTCCAGTGGGTGATCCGGCCGATGGCCGACGAGCACCACGACTACCGCGGCTACGCCGGCCAGGTGGCGTCGGGAGTGGTGGCCGTCGGCGACGAGGTCGTCGTCCAGCCGTCGGGAGTCACGACGAAGGTCGCGGGGATCGACACCCAGGACGGCCCGCTGCAGGAGGCCTACCCGCCGCTGTCGGTGACCGTGCGGCTCGAGGACGACGTCGACGTGTCGCGCGGGGACATGCTCTGCCGCGCCAACAACAGCCCGACTCCGACCAAGGAAATCGAGGCGACGATCTGCTGGATGTCCGAGCGCCCCATGCGGCCCTCGGCGCGCTACCGGATCAAGCACACCACACGCACCGCGCTCGCCAAGGTCGACGACCTGCGCTACCGCTTCAACGTCAACACCATGCACCGCGACGAGGACGCCGACGGCCTCGGCCTCAACGAGATCGGCCGCGTGCGGCTGCGGCTGTCGTCGCCTCTGCTCGTCGACGAGTACCGCCGCAACCGCGCCACCGGCAGCTTCATCCTGATCGAGGAGAGCACGAACGACACGGTCGGCGCGGGCATGATCCTCGGCGCGGATGAGGATTAGGCCGGGATTTCCGCCGGGGGGCTCGCGCCCCCCGGATCCCCCGCGCGTGGCTGATCTGCCGACGGCTCCCGCCGAGGGCTCCTCCGAGTCGGCTGATCTGCCGTCGGCTCCAGTGGAGGGACAGTCCTCGAACGTCACGTGGCACGCTCATGCTGTGACGCGCGAGCAGCGTGCGGAGGTCACGGGGGGCGAGGGACTGACGCTGTGGTTCACGGGGTTGTCGGGGTCGGGGAAGTCGACGATCGCGGTAGCAGTGGAGGCGGCGCTGATTGAGCGCGGGCGCCATGCGTATTTGCTCGATGGCGACAACCTCCGGCATGGGCTGAACGGCAACATGGGCTTCTCGGCTGAGGATCGAGCCGAGAACGTCCGCCGTGTAGGCCAGGTCGCACGCTTGTTCGCGGATGCCGGGACCGTCGTGTTGGTGTCGCTCGTGTCGCCCTATGTCGCCGATCGAGACCGCGCGCGGAAGGTCCACGAGGAGGGCGGGCTGCGGTTCGTCGAGGTATACGTCAACACGCCGCTCGAGGAGTGCGAGCGCCGGGACCCGAAGGGGCTGTACGCGAAGGCGCGGGCGGGTGAGCTGAAGGGCATGACGGGGATCGACGATCCGTACGAGGCGCCGGAGCGGCCGGAGCTGGAGCTGCGTCCGCTCGAGCAGCCGGTGGAGCAGTGCGTCGCGGCCGTGCTCGCGGCGCTGGACGCGTAGTTAGCCTGCCAGCGTGCGCCACCGTTTGGAGAGCTGAGCGTTGGATCCTGCGATCGTCGCTTTCGGCCTTGGCGTCGGCGTGCTGGTCGGGATGACCGGTATTGGCGGGGGATCGCTGATGACGCCGTTGTTAATCCTGGTGTTCGGGATCAAGCCTGTGACGGCGGTCGGCACGGACCTGGCCTATGGCGCGGTGACGAAGACACTCGGTGGCTGGCGGCACCTGCGCCAGGGGACTGTTGACATGACGCTGTCGTGGTGGATGGCCGTGGGCTCTGTTCCGGCAGCGGTCGGCGGCGTGTACGTGCTCGAGCTGCTGGAGCGTGCCTATGGCGACGAGTTCGACGAGCTCCTGATCGTCGTGCTTGCGATCACGCTGCTGTTCACAGGGATCATGACCCTGACCCGCGCGCTCTTCCTCAAGGCGCTGCACGACAAGGAGCGCGACTCGATCGAGATGACGACGCGCAACAAGGTCTACGCGATCTCGCTGGGCGCAACCGTCGGCTTCGTGCTCGGCGTGACCTCGGCCGGCAGCGGCGCGTTGATCGCCGTCGGGCTGATCCTGCTCTTCCGGCTCGTTCCGTCGCGCGTCGTCGGCACCGACATCTTCCACGCGGCGATCCTGCTGTGGGCGGCCGCGGCGGCGCACCTGGTCGCCGGCAACGTCGACTTCAGCCTCGCCGGCAACATCCTGATCGGCTCGCTGCCGGGCGTCTGGATCGGCTCGAACCTGACGCTGCGGGTCGGCGCCGCCGTGCTCCGAACGACGCTGGCGCTGGTGCTGATCGGAGCGGGCCTCGCGTTGCTGACCAAGGCCGGCGCCGGCATCCCCGGCCTCGTGATCGCCGCCTTCCCGGCCGCGATCGCGATCCTCGTGACGACGGTGCTGGTACGCGAGCGCCGCAACGGTCGCGCGGCGGGCGAGCCCGAGGTCAGCGCGGGTACGACTGCCGCGCCGGAGACGCCGGCGGAGAGCTCGTCAGGCCCGTAGCGGCACTCGACGCGCCCGAGGCCCGCTTCGAACGAGGCCGTCCGATCGTTCGTCCGCCGTAGATGGAGCCTCGCAGCCGGGTCGCGACGCTGCTTCCATCCAGCTCGCCGCGAAGGAGGCCGTCGCGCATGACAAGCGTTCCCGCGGCTGCAGTGCGGCCGCCGATCGTCAAGACGCCGTCCCGCCGCGCGTCGCCTCCCCGCAACAGGTTCGTGATCGAGCCGCTGATGTGGACCCCCGGCACGAACGATGCCCTGCGGACAGTGAGCTCGCCGCTGTAGATATCGAGGCTGTAGCTGCCGCCGCGCAGGCCGCCGGCACGCAGGAACGGGCCCTTGGTCACCACCGGCGAATCCCAGAGGGTGTCCGCGCCGTCGCGCAGCGTCAGCTGCACTGCCATCAGCGTGCGGCCGACACGCCCGCGCGCGCCCGGCTCGGAGCTCACCTCCCCGAGCGACAGCGGCGGCGCGTTCGGAGCCCGGCGGGGCTTCTGGGCCAGATTGCAGACGATGCGCTCATGGCGGTCGGCGAGGAACGTCCGCATCGCCTCCTCCGCGCAACCTCCGCCCGTGGAGATGACGTCGTGGCCTGTCCAGTGGAACCTGATCAGTCGCGCCCCGGGGATCAGCTGCGCGACGGCCTTGGCATCGCTGATGGGAGTGCGGATGTCCTCGCGTCCGGCGAGCAGGAGCGTCGGGATCGCGGGTAGCGTCGTGGGCCGCTCAAGCGGCGGCGCGGCGTTCGGCCAGCGCCGGCAGAGCTCGAGGACGTCGCTGGCCAATGCGGCTCGAGGGCCGAACGGTGCGAATACGTCCCGCGGAAGTCCCCGCACGAAGGCCGCGGCTTGGCGAGGCCGCTCGTCGAGCGGCGCGCTGCGCGACCACGGCAGCGGAGACTCCTCACAGGTCGAGGCGGCGTACGTCGCGAAGCTGAAGAAGCGCGTGAACGCAGGGACGGTCGGGAGTCGTGAGTCGAAGCGCCGAGCCTCGCGTGACAACCGAAGCAGCGGCGCTGGATCGCCGCGCAGCGCATTCCGCACGATGCCCGGGAGCTCGCGATCGAGCCTGAAATCGAACGGACCACCGCCGCCGAGCGCTCGGAAAAGGGGGAACGGGCCGACCCGCGCGCTACGGCGGCGGCCCGAGGGGTCGATCAGCGCGCCGCGGAGCGGACGGCGCTCCAACCGAGCGGCGAGCCTCGTCACGTCGGCCACCGGAGTCTGCGATGCGAACCGGCACATGCCGCGGCGACACTCGGATCTCACGAGGTCGGGCACCGCCGCGAAGCTCGAGCGATAGAGCGGGTCCCGCCCCCCGGGCAGGACGGCCGAGTCGAGCACCAGTCGATCGACGCGGTCCGGATGGCGCTGCGCGTATGCGAACGCCACCTGGGCACCGTAGGAGAAGCCGAAGATCGCGATCTTCTCGAGCCCGAGCGCCCGGCGAACCGCCTCGACGTCCTGAGCGGAGTCGCGTGCGGTGTAGAAGCCCCGGCGCGCGCCAAGCGACCGGGCACAGGCAGCGGCGGCAGCGGTCGTTCCGTAGAGGCCCGCCCGCTCGAGTCCCGGGCAGCGCAACGGTCCGGACCTGCCCGTTCCCCGCAGGTCCATGACGACGACGTCCCGCGCCCGGCGGCTGGGACGCCCCACGGCCCACTCGACGGCGTCGTCGTCGAACTTCGCCGTCCCCGACTCCCCCGGCTCTCCCCCGAGCATGAACAGCGGCGGCCTCGTGGGACTCTTCGCTCGCGACCGCTCGACACGAAGACGAACGGTCCCAGGCACCACGCCCGAGCGGTCGAGTGGGACCGAGACGCGTGTGCAGGCGTCCCTGGACGTGCGGCAGAGGTCGGCCGCGAGGGCATCTGCCGGGCAGGCGAACATGGCGCAGGCGGCGGCCAGGAGCACGGCCAAGCGGGCCTTCCCCGCGCTCCAATGCCTGCGTGCTCCCATCTAGCGACCGAACCTGACGTCGGGGTATGTCCACTGGCCCATGCGCGCCCGGACCGGGCGGCCGCCCAATCGGCCGCTCAACACATGTCCTCGCAACACGAGCTTGCCCCGAGCGGCCGCGGGCCCGCGGACCGACAGGGTCCCGCGCGAACGGGACGGGCTGCTCCGGTCGAAGGGCGCCAACGAGCCGGTGATGCGCACGCCAGGCACATATGACGCCTCGCGTAGCGCGAACCTAGCGCGGCGAAAGCCCAGCCGGTAGGTCCCGTGGCGCAGGGCACCCGTATGCACAGGCCTTCCATACAGCCTGACCAGCTCGTCCGGCCCAGCCTCGGGCGCGGTGAACACCCGCACGAAGAACCGCGCCGGGATCACCGCCGCGCCGTCGCGAAGGGTCAGCCGAACGGCCGCCAACGTCCTTCCGGCGCGTCCGGTCGTCCCCGGCTCGGGATCGACGTCGGCCAACGACAGCGGTGGAGCCGGCTCCGCGGACGGCCGGTCACGCGGGGGGCGACAGCTGGTGGGAGGCGCGCGGCCGGCGAGCAGCGCCCGGACCGCGGGTCCGACGCACTCGATCTCCAGGTCGATCTCCGAGGCGGAGCCGGGAATCCGCAATACGCGCGCGCCGGGAATCAACCGGGCCACCGCCTCGGCGTGGGCGACCGGCGCCACCAGCGACTGCTCCTCCGCCATGATCAGCGTGGGAATCGCGGGAAGGACAGGCGGTGGATCGGGCGGCGCGGACGCGACCGGCCAGCTCCTGCAGAGCGCGATCAGGGGACTCGCGAGCGCGGTTCGCGGGCCGAAGGGCTGGAACGTCCGCGGCGGTAGGCCATGTGCGAGCGCGGACGCGCTCGCCTGACGGTCGCCCAAGGCCGCGTCACGGGGCCAGGGCAGGTCCGACTCCTCGCAGACCGACGCCGCGTATGCGGCAACGCTGAAGCGCCGCCGCGAGGCGTCCGGTGAGACTCCGAGGTCGGCATACCAGCCCGCCATCTCCCGAGCCCGGAGCAGCGGCGCAGCGTCTCCGCGGCGGGCGTTGCGTATCTGCCCGGGCGCGCCCCACTGATCAGTCGGGGATGGCGATGCGAGGGTTCCGCCGAGCGCCTCGAAGAGGTCGAAGGCGTCGAAGCGCCTGCTCCTGCGGCGACCGGACGCATCCACGATGGCGCCTCGAATCGGACCGCGCTCGAGCCGCCCGGCGAGCGTGACGACGTCGGCCACCGGGGACTTGGAGCCGCGGCGGCACGCCCGCCGCGCGCAGCGGGCCCTGACGACAGCCGGGATCGAGGCGAAGCTCGACCGGTGGAGCAGGGCGTTGCCCTCAGGCGCCGGCGGCGACTGCAGCACGAGGCGGTCGACCCGCGCCGGGTAGCGCTGGGCATACGCCAAGGCGACCCTCGCGCCGTGCTCGACGCCGAACAGGGCGATCCGCTCGACCCCGAGCGCCCGACGCACCGCCTCGACGTCCTCGGCGGAGTCGCGAGCGGTGTAGAAGCCGCGACGAGCGCCGAGCTCGGCGGCGCAAGCGGCCGCGGCCGAGCTGGAGCTGCCGCTGCGCTCCAGGGCGTCGCAGCGCAGAGGACCGGATCCGCCGGTGCCGCGCAGATCCATGAGGATCAGCTGGCGCGGGCGCGTGTAGCCGACCAGATTGGGACCGACGGGTACCTCCTCGATCAGCATCCCTCCGATCGATGTCGTGTTCAGCGCCGTGGTGGTCGCCTGTCCCGGCGAGCCTCCGATCGCCAGCAGCGGTGGGTCGGGGGGCGGCTCCCCGGGCTCGAGCGAGCTCGTGCCGAGGTCGAGACGGAGGCGAACGGTGCCCGAAACCCCGCCGGAGCGGTCGAGCGGAACGGCGAGCCGGGCGCAATTCCGGTCCTCGCTGCGGCAGGGAGTCATGCCCGCGGGCAGGGACGCAGCCTCGACGGCGGGCAAGGGCATCGATCCGCCCAGGACGGCGAGCAGCACGACCAGGCGAACCCTCACAGCAACAGTATGTCTGTGTTCTTAACTATCCGTCTGTTGGCGGTCGGCCCTCACGGCTGGCATGGCGCCGCGCCGGCCGGTACCCTTCCGCGCCGCATGTTCTCGAAGGTCCTGGTCGCAAACCGCGGTGAGATCGCGATCCGCGTCATGCGCTCCCTGGAGGAGCTTGGCGTGGGCACGGTCGCCGTCTACTCCGAGCCCGATCGGGACGCGCCGCACGTGCGGCGCGCGGACGAGGCGTACCTGCTCGGCCCGGGGCCGGCGGCGGAGAGCTACCTGGTCGTCGAGAAGATCCTCGAGGTCGCGAAGGAGTCGGGCGCCGAGGCGGTCCATCCGGGCTACGGGTTCCTCGCCGAGAACGCGGCGTTCGCGCGGGCGTGCGAGGAGGCGGGGATCGTGTTCATCGGCCCGCCGGCCGACGCGATCGACGCGATGGGGTCGAAGACCAAGGCACGCGAGCTGATGCAGGCCGCCGGGGTCCCGATCGTCCCGGGGACGACCGATCCGGTCGACACGGTCGACGAGGCGCGCAAGATCATCGACGAGTCGATCGGCTACCCGGTCGCGATCAAGGCCGCGGGCGGTGGCGGCGGCAAGGGCTTCCGCGTCGCGCTGACCGAGGACGAGCTGCAGGACGCGTTCGAGGGCGCCGCGCGCGAGGGCGAGAAGTTCTTCTCCGACGCGACGGTCTACATCGAGCGCTACCTGCCGGACCCGCGCCACGTCGAGGTCCAGGTGCTCGCGGACTCGCACGGGAGCGTCGTCCACCTCTTCGAGCGCGACTGCTCGGTCCAGCGCCGTCATCAGAAGGTGATCGAGGAGAGCCCCGCTCCCGCGGTCGACCCCGAGCTGCGCGAGCGGATCGGCAAGATCGGCACCGAGGCGGCGCGCGCGGTCGGCTACCGCTCGGCGGGGACGATCGAGGGGCTGCTCCAGGACGGCGAGTACTTCTTCCTCGAGATGAACACGCGCGTGCAGGTCGAGCACTGCGTGACCGAGATGGTCACCGGCGTCGACATCGTACGCGAGCAGATCCTCGTTGCCGCTGGCGAGCCGCTGTCGTTCAAGCAGGAGGACGTCGAGATCCGCGGCCACGCGATCGAGTGCCGGATCAACGCCGAGGACGCCTCGAAGAACTTCGCCCCCGCCCCCGGCAAGATCGCGTCCTACCGCGAGCCTTCGGGCCCGTTCGTGCGCGTCGACTCGGGCGCCGAGGCCGGCTACGCGGTGCTGCCGCTCTACGACCCGATGATCGCCAAGCTGATCGTGTGGGACGTCGACCGCGAGGCGTCGACGCGGCGAATGCAGCGCGCGCTGTCGGAGTTCGAGATCGGCGGCCTGAAGACGCTGATCCCGTTCCACAAGGCGCTGCTCGCGACCGACCAGTGGGCCGCCGGCGAGACCTGTCGCGACCTGATGGAGGACCGCGACTGGCTCAAGGCCACCGCCCCGCCTGCGGTCGAGGCGCCCGCCGGAGACGACGATGACGAGCCGAAGGTCGAGCGCGACTACGCCGTCGAGGTGTCGGGCCGCAAGTTCGACGTCAAGGTGATCGGCACGGCCTTCGGGGGCGCGGTCAACGGCGCCGCACCCGCGCCGCGGACGGCGCCCAAGCGCGCGGAGCGCAAGAAGTCGGCCGGCGGCGGGCCCGACGAGATCGTCTCGCCGCTGCAGGGCAACATGTGGAAGGTGTCGGTCAAGCAGGGCGACACCGTCGAGGAGGGCCAGCTCCTCTGCATCATCGAGGCGATGAAGATGGAGAACGAGATCACCGCCCACAAGGCGGGCACGATCGCCACGCTGCCGATCGAGGAGGGCAAGCCGATCTCCGCCGGCGACCCGATCGCCACGATCACCTCGGCCGCCGCGCCGGCCGCCGACTCCTAGCCTCGCGCCCCGCGCCGGCTTGCGACCGGCGCCGCGTTGAGCCCCTGCGCCCTGGCCCGCTACGAACGCATGAGATCCTGGGTGGCCGTGCCTGGATCCGCCATGACATCCAGCCGCGCCCGCCGGCTGCTGCCACTGGTGCTCGCCACGACCGCCACACAGGCGTCGATCGTGGTGCTCGCCCCGCTGCTGGTCGAGATCGGGCGCGACCTCGGCGCGTCGGTCAGCGCAGTCGGCGTGGCGCGGTCGGTGCTCGCGGGCACGGCGTTCGCGGGCTCGCTTGCGATCGGGCCGCTGATCGACCGGATCGGCGTGCGGCCGCTGATCGTGCGCGGATCACTGCTGGCGCTGGCCGGCGTCGTCGCGACCGCCGCTTCGCCCTCGCTGCTCGTCTTCTACGCCGCGCACGTGATCACCGGCGTGGGGGTCGCCTGCCTGCCGTCGGCCGGTTTCGCGGGCGTCGCCTCCTACTTCGACCGCGGCGGCGAGATGACCTGGGCGATGGGCTACGTCGTCGGCGCCCAATCGCTGGCGTGGATCCTCGGCAACCCGATCGTCGGGACGCTGGCGGACGCCGGCTCGTGGCGGCTGGCGTACGCGGTTCCGGCGGCGGTCTGCGTCGCGGCCCTCGTCGCGGGGCTGAGCCTGCGTCCGGAGGCCGGGCTCGTGGCGGCGAACGACGAGCCCGACTCGATCCGCGACGGGCTCGCCGCGGTCTTCAGCGACCGCTCGGCGCGGCGGTGGGCGATCGCCGAGCTGGTGAGCTACGCGGCCTGGACGGCGGAGCTGACCTACGCGGGGGCGTTCTACATCGAGCAGTACGGCGTCAGCACAACGACCGTCGGCGTGCTGCTGGCCGTCGGGTCGGTGGTCTTCCTGACGATGTCGCTCAACACCGCGCGGCTGACCGCGCGCTTCCCGCGCCGCCCGCTGATCGTGCTGTGCGGCTTCGGGATGGGCGTCGTCCTGATCCCGATCCTCAACTGGGCTCCGGCGGTCTCGGTCACGCTCGCGCTCTTCTGCCTGATGGCCGTCTTCGCCGGCGTGCGCTCGGCCGGCTCGAGCACGCTCGGGCTCGAGCAGCTCCCCGGCCGGCCCGGGGCGATGATGGGCGCGCGCACGGCCAGCGCCCAGCTCGGCTACATGATCGGCGCCGCCGGCGGCGGGTTGGTGATCGCGCTCTGGGGCTTCGGCACGCTCGGCTTCGTGCTCTTCCTCGGCATGGCGAGCTCCGCTTACCTGCTGCTCGGCGTACGCGATCCCTGGGTGGATGGCTCCGGAACCGTCCGCGAGCGTCTGCCCGAGCCCGTGCCGGACTGACCGCCGGCGGGCCGATAGCGGCCAAGATACGGCCGCAATCGACCCGTCGCCGACCCGCGCTGCGCGACGGGCCGATCGAGGCCGCTATGCGGCCGAAACAGGCCCGTCGGGATCCGGAAGCATCGTTTCGGCGCCGGTTGCGCCCAGCAGACCTGGCAACTGCCGCATGTCGTCGAAGACCTCGCCGCCCGCGTCGGCTAGCGCGGCGGCGGGTGTCAGGCGGGCGAACGCCAGCACGCGCATGCCCGCGGCGCGGCCGGCCTCGACGCCCGGGACGGTGTCCTCGACGACGACGGTGGTCGCTGGGTCGAAGCCCATCCGCTCGGCGGCGTGTAGGAAGAGGTCCGGCGCCGGCTTGCCGCGGGCGACTTCGGTCGCGCTGAAGATCCGGCCCTCGAAGCGCGGCAGCAGGCCGGTCAGCCCGAGCGTCAGCCGGATGCGCTCGTGCTCGCCGCTCGAGGCGACGCAACTCGGCAGGTCGATCGCGTCGAGCGCTGCGACGATCCCGGGGACCGGCGCGAGCTCGCGCCTCCACGCGTCCTCCGTACCGGCGCGATAGCGGTCGCGAAGATCCTCCGGCACCGGCCGGCCGAGCTCGGCCGCGAGGATCTCTATGCACGAGGCCCACGACCTGCCCATGTAGGTGGTCATCGTCTGCTCAGGAGTGGTCGAGATCCCGAGCTCGCCGATCAGGCTCGCGAGCACGGTATTGGCGCTCGGCTCGCTGTCGACGAGCACCCCGTCGCAGTCGAAGATCACGCTCTCGGTCACGCGCGCGAGTGTAGGGTGGCGCGCCATGGACTACGAGGCAGTGCGCGCAGGCCTGGAGCAGGCGATCCCGTTCAACGGCCACCTCGGGCTCGAGGTCGTCGATGTCGCCGAGGGCAGCGGCTCGGTGCGGCTGCCCGACGACGAGCGGCTGCGCAACCACGTCGGCTCCCAGCACGCCGGCGGGCTGTTCTCAGCCGCCGAGGCTGCCTCCGGCGCCGCCTTCGTCGGCGCGTTCATGGAGCGCATGGGCGAGATCACGCCGCTCGCCAAGTCGGCCCAGATCAGCTACCTCAAGCTCGCCAAGGGCCCGATCCTCGCCACCGCCACGCTCGGCGAGGACAAGGCTTCCCTGCTCGAGCGCCTCGACGCCGACGGCCGCGTCGAGTTCCCGGTCTCGGTCTCGCTGACCGACCCGGACGGCACCGAGGTCGCGACCGTGACGGTCGACTGGCACGTGCGCCGCAACGCCTGACCGGCGAGGTCGACTTTTCGGACGCATGTCGTCGGCTAGGTCGCTGTCAAGCACCGCTGAGCGGCTAGCCGCGCTCGACGGCGCCCTTGAGCCGGCGGAGCCGATCGTCCCAGGCTACCTCGGCGTCGTGCAGCCAGGTCGCCGCCGGATCGAGCGCGCCCTCGCGTAGCTGGTAGCGGACCTCGCGCCCCGCGGCGGGCGAGCGCTCGATCAGGCCGGCCTCGCCAAGCGTCGCGAGGTGCTTGGCGACCGCCTGGCGGGTGATTGGCAGCACCGCCGTGAGCGCGGGGACGGACGTCGAGCCGTCGCGCAGCAGAGTCTCGACCATCTGGCGCCGCGTCGGGTCGGCGAGCGCCGCGAAGACGGGACCGACCAGATCGCTCAAGCGGCCACCGACGCGAACGACGCCGTGAGCGTGGCGAGCGGGAAGCGCGACCCGCTCCGCGACGCGAACGCCGGAACGTCCACCAACCCGAGCAGGGACGGCGCGAAGCTCGGCGCGGTCTCGGTGACCACGACGCGCGTGCCGGCGGGCGCCGCGACGACGAGGAACTCGACCCGCGTGGCGGGCTCGTCGCCGCTCCACCACCACCAGACGAGGCGCGACGGCTCGTCCGCACGCTCGACGTGGATCTCGCGCTCCGGATCGTCCTCGAGCCAGCGGTCGCGTCCCTCCTCGGTCGCCAGCGACTCCCAGACCTCCTCGGGCGTCGCCTCGACCTCCACCTCGCGCCGCACGCTCGCGTCTCGCTGCTGCTCGTCCTCGACCTCGCGTCGCACGCTCATGCCTGCTCCTTTGACAACCACATGGTTGCTATCGTGATGACAACCGTCAAGTTGTCGAAAGGATAGCCATGTCGCTGGTCCCGATGGTCGTCGAGCAGAGCGCGCGCGGCGAGCGCTCGTTCGACATCTACTCGCGCCTGCTCAACGAGCGGATCGTCTTCATCGGCACGCCGGTCGACGATCAGGTCGCCAACCTCGTCGTCGCCCAGCTGCTGCATCTCGAGAGCGAGGACCCCTACCGCGACGTCTCGATCTACGTCAACTCGCCCGGCGGCGGCGTCTACGCCGGCCTGGCGATCTACGACACGATGCAATACATCAAGCCCGACGTGCAGACGATCTGCTTCGGGGTCGCGATGAGCATGGGCTCGCTGCTGCTCACCGGAGGCGCGCCGGGCAAGCGGATGGCGCTGCCGAACAGCCGCATCCTGATCCACCAGCCGAGCGGCGGGTTCCAGGGTCAGGCGAGCGACATCGAGATCCACGCTCGCGAGGCGCTCGAGCTTCGCGGCCACATCGACGAGATCTACGCCCGGCACACCGGCCAGTCCGTCGAGCAGGTCCACGACGACATGGACCGCGACCGCTTCATGACCGCGGAGCAGGCGGTCGAGTACGGCCTCGTCGACCGCGTGATCGAGGCCCACGAGCTGAGCCGGACGGCGACGGGCTTCGTCCGCGGCGACGGCTCGGGCTAGCGCCGGGCTAGCGCCGGGCTAGCGCCGGCGAGGTCGACATTACGGACGGCATGCGTCCGTAATGTCGACCTCGCGCCGCGCAACGACGCGGTCGAGCCGACGCGGCGCTCAGCCGACCTGGCTCAGGTTGTCGGCGTGAATCTTGCGCTGCATGCTCGAGTCGCGACCCTTGGGCAACGTCGGCCGCTCGTCGCCGCGCTCGAGCGCGTCGAGGTAGGCGGCGTCCTCGTCGAGCAGTCGCAGCGCCGCGTCGCGCGGCTGCGGCGAGCCGTGGCCGGGAACGACCATCTCGGCCCGCTCGACCAACGGCCCGAGGCGCGCGAGCGTGGCACGGTAGGCGTCGATCGAGCCGCCGGGCGAGAACAACGGGATCTCGACGCTGCAGAGGTAGTCGCCGCTGCACAGCACCCCGAGCCACGGTGCAAAGACCGCCATCCCGTCGGGCGTGTGGCCCTCCGCGGGATGCAGCTCCAGCTCCTCCTCGCCCAGCTCGAGCTTGCCGGGCACCGGCAGCGCCTCGACCTGTCCCAGCGACAGCGGCCGCGAGCGCTCGACGAAGAACTCCGCGTCCTGATCGCGCAGCTCGCGCTGAGTCACCCCCGGCCCCTCGCGGATCCGGCGCATCGTGCTCTCCGCCACGCCCAGCGCCGCGCCCGGGAACGCGAGCCGGCCGAGCAGGTGGTCGAAGTCGCCGTGCGTCGCCAGCAGCCCGTTCGGCTCGAAGCCCGCCTGCTTCAGCACGCCCGGCAGCAGCTCGAGCTCGTCGGGGAAGTACGGGGAGTCGATCAGCAGCGCCTCGTCGCCGGCGCGATCGCCGTCGCCGTCGTCTGCCACATCAGGCTCGTGACGACGATCGCGTCGGGATGGACGGAGACCGCCCGCACCGCCGGCGCCCTAGACGAGGTTCAGCAGCTTCGCTGCGTCGCGGAAGGTCTTGACCTCCGCGGTCGGCTTCTTCTGGCCCGCCTCGAGCTCATCTCCGTGGCGGTTGACCCAGATCACCGGCACCTTCATCTTGATGCACGGCTCGACGTCGGTCGGATAGCCGGACGCGATGTGGACCCAGTTCTTCTTGCGCTTCTCGATCCGCCGCGCGCACTCCTTGAAGTGGGCTGGGTCGGGCTTGTAGCTGCGCACCTGCTGGGCGGTGACGACGAGGTCGAAGTCGCTGCGGAAGTGGCGCCGCGTCGCGCCGAGCAGCTTGTCGTCGATGTTCGCCAGGATCCCAAGCTCGAACTTCTTCGCGAACCGCTCGAGCCCCGCGTTCGTCTCGCGGAACGGCATCCAGCGCGGCACGCTGTCGGGCAGGAACTGGGCGCGCGAGGACTCGAGCTCCCAGCCGAGCTCCTCCGCGACCTGCACCGCGGTCCGGCGCAGGACCTCGGCGTAGAGCTCGTAGGAGCCGCTCTGGATCTTGCGCTGGATCTCGATGAAGCGCGGGACGAGCGCGTCGCGGTCGATCGTGAAGCCGTCGCGATCGGCCTCCTTCTGGAACGCCTCGTAGACCCCCGTCTCCCAGTCGATCAACGTGCCGTAGACGTCGAACGAGACGAACTGGATGTCCTTGGGGAGAGCCATAGGCGGCGGCATTCTATGTTTCGCCGCCGGCACAGGCTGTGCGGTCCACATCATGTAGGGTGCCGCGCCGCGAATGGACCTGCTCGAGTATCAAGGCAAGAAGCTCTTTGCCAAGCACGGCGTGCCAGTCCCCGAGGGGCGGCCGGCCACGACCGTCGACCAGGCGGTCTCCGCCGCTGACGAGCTCGGCTATCCGGTCGTCGTCAAGGCCCAGGTACTGATCGGCGGTCGCGGTAAGGCGGGCGGGATCAAGGTTGCCAAGGACCAGGCCGAGGCGCGCGAGTACGCCGAGGCGATCCTCGGGATGGACATCAAGGGCCACACCGTCAATGAGCTCTACATGGAGCGGGCGAGCGAGATCGACGAGGAGTACTACGCCGCCTTCGTCTTCGACCGCTCGGCCAAGAAGCCGATGGCGATGTTCTCGAAGATGGGCGGGATGGACGTGGAGGCGATCGCCGAGACCGACCCCGAGGCGATGCGGATGCTGCACGTCGACCCGCTGATCGGCTTCCAGGACTTCCACGGCCGCCGGCTCGCGTTCGAGGCCGGGATCGCGGCGGACGTGATCCGCCCGGTCGGCGCCCTGCTGGCGAAGCTCTACGAGACGTTCGTGGCGGAGGACGCGATGCTCGTCGAGGTGAACCCGCTGCTGATCACTAAGTCGCGTGAGGTGGTGGCGCTCGACGCCAAGGTCACGCTCGACGGCAACGCCCTCTACCGCCACCCCGAGCACGCCGATCTCGGCGACGTCGGCGCCGCGGACCCGCAGGAGAAGATGGCCAAGGAGCGCGGCCTCACCTACGTCAAGCTCGACGGCGACATCGGCATCCTCGGCAACGGCGCCGGGCTCGTGATGTCGACGCTCGACGTCGTCGCCCAGGCCGGTGGCCAGCCCGCCAACTTCCTCGACGCCGGCGGCGGCTCGAAGGCCGAGGCGATCACGAGCGCCGTCGAGGTGATCCTCTCCGACCCCAAGGTCAAGGCTGTGCTGTTCAACATCTTCGGCGGCATCGCCCGCTGCGACGAGGTGGCCAAGGGCCTGATCGAGGCGTTCGCCCAGATCGAGCCGACGGTCCCGTTCGTGGTGAGGCTCGACGGCACGAACGACAAGGAGGGGCGCGCCCTGCTCGCCGAGGCGAACCTCCCGAACGTCCATACCGAGACGACGATGCTCGGCGCCGCCAAGCGGGTCGTCGAGCTCGCGAGCGAGACGAGCGGAGCCCAGGCATAGCGATGGCCGTCCTCGTCGACAACGACACCAAGCTCTGCATCTCCGGCATCACCGGCCGCGAGGGGACCTTCCACTCGCTCAACAACCGCTCCTACGGAACGCAGGTCGTCTCCGGCGTCACCCCCGGCAAGGGCGGCCAAGACGTCGAGGGCATCCCGGTCTTCGACACCTTCCACGCCGCCGTTGCCGAGACCGGCGCCAACACCGCGATGATCTTCGTCCCGCCGCGCTTCGCCGCCGACTCGATCCTCGAGGCCGAGGACGCTGGCATCGAGCTGATTGTCGCGATCACCGAGGGCATTCCCGCGCACGACGAGCTCAAGGTCTACAACCACCTGAAGCGCAACCCGAACGTGCGCCTCGTCGGCCCGAACTGCCCGGGAATCCTCTCCCCCGGCAAGGCCAACGTCGGCATCATCCCCGCCTCGTTCTTCAGCCCCGGCAACGTCGGCGTCGTCTCCCGCTCCGGCACGCTGACCTACCAGATCGGCAACGAGCTGGCCCAAGCCGGCTTCGGCAACTCCTCGATCGTCGGCATCGGCGGCGACCCCGTCCCCGGCTCCAGCTTCATCGACATCATCGAGCTCTTCGAAGCCGACCCCGAAACCGAGCTGATCGTCCTCTCCGGCGAGATCGGCGGCGACGCCGAGGAGCAGGCCGCCGACTACATCGCCGACCACGTCACCAAGCCCGTAGTCGCCTACATCGCCGGCTTCACCGCCCCGCCCGGCAAGACCATGGGCCACGCCGGCGCCATCGTCTCCGGCTCCAAGGGCACCGCCGCGGCGAAGGCCGAGGCGCTCGAGGCCAAGGGCGTCCGGGTAGGGCGCACACCGACGGAGGTCGCCGAGATCGCCGTCGAGACGCTGCGCGGCTAGCGCGGCTGGTCCTTCGGGCTGGGCCCGGGCGCTTGTGGCCGCGGGTCCTGTCTCCGGTGGCGACCTTTCGTGCTCGGCGGGCTCCGGACTTCGCCCCGTGCCTTGCGCGGCTTGCCGCGTAGGGCGCCCTCGGGGTTAGACGGCAGGGGCTGCGCCGGAGCGCCCGCCTGCGCGCGAAAGTCGGCCACCGTCGCCACCCGCGGGTGGAACGCCCATAATGAAGCAGATGAGCTATGTAGCCATACCTCCCCATATGGACGACTTTCCGGGAGCCGAGCTCGTGCGAGAGGGAATCGAGGATCTCCGGCACGGCCGCGACACGACGTCTGCGGCGCTGGTGTCCATGGCCGCCCCACGTCTCCGGTTCGTGGGCGTCGATGTTCCCGCGCCACCTGACGAGAAGCCCAACAACATTCGCCTCTACGACCTTCTTGACAAGGAAGATCCCGCGTCGGCTCACAGCCGCTACAACGCGCTGGTGCGGCGGATCGTGAGCTTCGCCAGCGCTGCGGAACATGACCGCAGCCGGCGGCAGAGGGATAAGCCCTAGCTCTCGATATCGTGGCGCGTCGTGACTCCCGCTGACTCGATCTCCCTCGCCCGCGGCGCCCCCTCGCTCGACATCGTCGCGGTCGACGAGCTGCGCGCGGCGGCCGATCGGGCGTTCTCGAACGATCCGGCGGGAGCGTTCTCGTATGGGACGTCGGCGGGCTACATGCCGCTGGTGGAGTGGATCGCCGGGAAGCATGGGGTCGAGAAGGACCAGGTGATCGCAACCAACGGGTCGATGCAGGCCGATGCGTTCCTGTTCCAGCTGCTGGTCGAGCCGGGCGACACGGTCGTGGTCGAGGCGCCGACGTACGACCGGACGCTGCTGTCGCTGCGTTCGCTGGGGGCGGAGATCCTGGCGATCCCGCTGCAGGAAGACGGGATCGACGTCGATGCGCTGGAGCAGGCGCTGGAGGGCGGTGCGCGGCCAAAGCTGGCGCACATCATCCCCAACTTCCACAACCCCGCCGGCTGCACGCTGTCGCTGCGCAAGCGCGAGCGGCTGGTGGCGCTGGCGGCGCAATACGACTTCGTGCTGTTCGAGGACGATCCGTACGTCGAGCTGCGCTTCGACGGTGAGCCGCTGCCGACGATGCTCTCGCTCGACGAGGCCGAGCAGGTCGTCTACGCGTCCTCGTTCTCGAAGACCGTCTGCCCCGGCATCCGCGTCGGCTACCTGGCTGGTCCGGCGGACCTGATCGGCGAGGCGCGCAAGCTCGCAACGAGCACCTACATCTCACCGAGCATGGTCTCCCAGTCGATCGTCGGCGAGTTCTGCCGCTCTGGCGCGATCGACGGCTCGATCGAGACCGTCAAGACCGCGCTGCGCGAGCGTCGCGACGTGCTCTGCGCCGCGCTCGAGCGCGAGCTGCCCGACGCCCGCTTCGTGGTCCCCGCCGGCGGCTACTTCCTCTGGGTCGACCTTCCCGATGGCGTCAGCGTCGCTGACCTTGACCAGCTCGCCCGCGACCGCGGCGTCGTCTTCGTCAAGGGCACCGACTTCCTGCTCGAGGGCGGCGGCAGCTCGTTCCGGATCGCCTACTCGGGCGTCACGCCCGAGCAGATCGAGACCGCGGTCTCGCGCCTGGCGGACGCGTACCGCGAGCTGGCCGGCGCCCGCGCGTGAACGAACCCGAGCGGCTCGAGCTCGCGCGACCCCGCGAGCTCGGTGACCTGCTCGGCGACGCGATCAACATCTACTTCCGTCACTTCCCGACGGTGTTCGCGATCGCCGCCGCGATCGTCGTCCCCGTCCAGCTGATCGTCGCCGGCATCGGCCTCGAGGAGATCACCGCCTCCTACCGCGAGGACGACACCACGGCGGAGCTGCTGCTCCCCACCATCGTCAGCTTCCTCGTGGTCGCCCCCCTGATCGCCGCCGCCACGATCCACGTGCTCCAGCAGATCGCCGCAGGCGAGCGCCCCCGCGCCGGCCGCGCGATCCAGGCCGGCCTCGACGTCTTTACCCCCGTCTTCCTCGCCGTCCTGCTAGCCGGCGCCGGCATCGCCCTCGGACTGATCCTCCTGATCGTCCCCGGCATCTACCTCGCCGTCCGCCTCTTCTTCGTCCCCCAGTCCGTCGTCCTCGACGGCCAACGCGGAACCGAAGCCCTCCGCCACTCCTGGGAGACCTCCCGCGGCTTCTGGTGGCGCACCTTCCTCGTCATCCTGCTCGCCAACCTGATCGCCTTCCTCCCAAGCTTTCTCATAGTCAGCCCGCTCGACTCCCTCGCCGAGTCCGCCGACCGCCAGGCCATCTCCCTCGCCGGAATGATCCTCACCGAGACCCTCACCGCCCCCTTCGTCGCCCTCGTCTCCACCCTCCTCTTCTTCGATCTGAAGACGCGGCGAGAACGCTGACTCGAACATTCGTCCGGTGGCCTTGCGGTTTCTGGCCCGGCTGGGAGACTCCGGCGCAAGGGTTCGGTCTTCGACGTGGGAGCTTGCAATGGTGGGTGTGATGTGGCGGGCGCTGACGATTACGGTCGTGCTGTGGCTAGCGGCAGTACCAGCCGGAGCGGTGACCGTGGTAAGTGGGGAGGACGACTCCAATACGCCACTCGTGATCGACCCCTCGACCCAACCGAGTGGCGCGTCAACGACTACATCGACTCCTGGGTCGCAGGAGCTCATGTTCATCCAGCGCATGCCGGTGACGAAGGTCGTGGACGAGGTAACTCTCGGCGATCTAGCGGTCGGGCCCGGATGCTCAGCCACTACCGCATCGGCCAAAGTCATCGAGTACAACCGCGGCGCTCTAGGCAACAGCGCCGATGCGCAGTATTACTCGCTGGGAAGCACCAACATTTCCACGACGCCATCGAAACTGACATGGCACTTCTCGCCGATCACCCTTAGAAAGGGCCGTGGCTACGCTTTTGCTGCCTCGGCCTCCGGATGCCCGTCCCTAACGCGAACCATGTGGGCGCACAACGAGCCCCAAGTCAACCCGGGTCCTGACCGCTGTACCCAAGGGCCGTCGGGATGGCGCCGAATGTGGCACGAGCAGGGCGTCGATGACCGCGTCCCGGGATGCGTGGACGGTCAGAGCAAGTTCGACGCCACGATGCCGAGTGGTTGGATGATAAGCCAGATCTCTCAGAACGGCAGCGGACTCTGGGACATCCTTTGGATGACCGTTACAAGCCCTCCGCCAGTCTGTAGGACGCCGTACCCGCCAAACACCTATGAGGCGTGGGGCGGCACACCGGTGTATTGGCGCCTCACTAGTTATTTTCCCTACTACCCAGAGTACACGTGCCACTGGACACAGTGGGCTGACTACGGCCTTAGCCCGGCACAACTTCCCGAGCATGGCTGGTACCACGCGATTCCCTGGCACCCCAGTCCCGACGACGGCCCGAGGGACATGTACCTCAAGCTTGAAACCGCAGGATACGACGCCCTATTGGAGGCGCACGCGCCTGTTCTTAAGTACGACAGCGGAGAGACCTTTCACACCATTTCTCCGGGGGCCATGACCGACTTTGCCGATCCTCCTTCTGGCGGTTACAACCTAAGCGACGCCTACGTCAATAGGCTCCTTGACGACTCGGATAACGAGATCGCCGCCGCGGGTTCACCTGGGCCCAGCAATGGCCCATGGCCACCAATAATGACGCTAGGCGTCTTGGGGCAGAATTATTGGTTTGGACCTGATGCAGGAGATCAACCGGCCGCGTCCTTGACGCACTACCTCAATCCACGCGGCTCATCGTCCTCCACCTACGCCGCCGACGCCGCGTCGATGGAGGCCTATTCAGCCTATGCCGATAAGGTCTATGGACGCATTGCTTACGGTGGTGACGACGGTCCCGGAGGCGTCGAGGACGGAAAGCTCTGGCTTCAGTATTGGATGTTCTATTACCACAACCCCATCGAGGTGGGAGAGCACGAGGGCGATTGGGAGATGATCCAGGTGGGATTGGACTCGGCGAACGCGCCTGAGGTTGTCGCCTATAGCCAACATACAGGCGGCCAGGCCTGTGACTGGGAGGAGATCGAGCTGAGCGGCGGACGTCCCGTCGTTTACGTCGCAGAGGGAAGCCACGCCTCCTATTTCGGCCCGGACCAGATTCCGCTTCATCACTTCTATGACCACGCGGATGGACTGGGCGGCACTCTGGCCACGCCGGACCTCGACGAGATCACGAGCGCCAACCCCGGGTGGGTAGCGTGGCCCGGCACCTGGGGGAACTCTGGAGGGAGCCCAGAGGGGCCACGGTTCCAGTCGCCGAAGTGGGACGATCCGACCATCTGGAAGAGTGGGCTCGATTCCTGCTAACGCTGGGCCGGAGCCTCCGGCCGTAACGTTCGTCACTCGCCACATGGGCTGGGTGGGATTGGTCCTCGCATTCGGAGTGTTCTGGGTTCAGACTCTTCCCTACATCGGTGCTGAGTCGACGTGTCAGAACGCCGACTCAGGCACGTCGCGGGGAGATCTCTGCGATTTCATGTCGCCGTGGGGCTACGCATGGCTCTTGGCCGTCCCGCCGATCCTTGTAGCCATCGGCGGGATCTGGGGCCAACGCACACGGCGCCTCAGGTTCCTCCTGGCCTGTACGCTCGGAGCATTGATAACGGGCTTGGTCGTGCCCTGGACGGCCTTCGAGCTCACGTCGCCGTGATGAGACGCTCTCCCGTTTTCGTCGGCCTATGTGCGATGGCATCAGTGAGCTTGCTCGGGTGTGGCGACTCAGAGCGAACCGCCACCAACTCGCGCACCGCCGACGTGAACACGCCATGGAGCGAGGCTACCGACAGGCCGCCCCGCCCACCTGATCATGCGCGAGGTAAGAGCGCGCGAGACACGCCTAGCTCGGCGCAGGAGCCCGTCCGGGCAATTACCAAGGATTCAGGGGCGGTCTACGTGCCTCCCGCAAAGCCGCTAGCGCAATCGACCAAGCCAACTCGGGGCTGCGACGACCGCGAGGCGACGTCCGGCGATCGCGCGTTGCGGGTCTCGTTTCCGCCGGCGCCGGGCGTACGTGCGACCCGAACGGGAAGCGAGGTCAGACTCGACTACACATTCCGTCCCGTTCCACCCCGGTGCACACCCATAGCGCTCGACGTCACACTAGATGTCAACGACGACTCACTCCCGGGACGCAACAAGAGCTTCCGGGTCCGCCTACCCGGCGGCAGCGTCCGCGTGGACATCCCTTCGGATATGCAGAACGTCGATGTCGCGAGAGTCGTGGCCCGTACGAAGCGTGGGGCGCCGAGCGCGTCCACCGCAGTAGCCATCCAGTAGTGCCGGTGGTCGGGGAAGAAGCCACCGAGAGCCTCAGACCGCTCGACCCGCCCGAAGGCGGGTCGAGGCTGGTGATGTGGGGAACCACCCCACCGCGATCGACACCCGCCGTCATACAGTAGCGACGAGCCTGCAGATATGCATTGCCGACGTGACTTCCGCGGGTGGCGACGGTGGCCGACTTTCGCGCGCAGGCGGGCGCTCCGGCGCAGCCCCTGCCGTCTAACCCCGAGGAGAGCCCTATACGGCAACCCGCGCAAGGCACGGGGCGGAGACCGGAGCCCGCCGAGCACGAAACGTCGCCACCGGAGACAGGACCCGCGGCCTCGAGCGCCCGGGCCCTGCCTGGAGAACCGGCGCGCCTAGCCCGTGGTCTCGGGGGCCGGCTCCGGCGACGGCGGCACGCGCAGCACCTTCGCCATGCTCGGTGGCAGCCACCAGTTCCACTTCCCGAACATCGACACCACAGCCGGGACCAGCAGCGCCCGGATCACCGTCGCGTCGATCAGGATGCCCGCAGCCAACCCAGTCGCGAGGACCTTGACGTCGGTCTCCGGCCCCGAGGCGAGCGCCCCGAAGGCGAGGAACAGGATCAACGCGGCGCTGGTCACCAGTCGACCCGTTCGCGCCAGGCCGTAGACGACCGCCTCGTCGGTGTCGCCGGTCTTGTCGTACTCCTCCCGCACGCGGGCGAGGATGAAGACCTCGTAGTCCATCGACAGGCCGAACAGGAACGCGAAGATCATCAGCGGGATCCAGGCCGCGATCGAGCCGGTGGCGGCGATCCCCCAGATCTCCTCGGAGCCGTGGCCGTGCTGCCATACGAGCGCGATCACGCCCCAGGCGGCGGCAACGGACAGCACGTTGAGGACGATCGCCTTGAGCGGCAGCAGCACCGACCGGAACGCGCGCGCGAGCAGCAGGAAGGTGAGCACCGAGATCAGGGCGATCATCAGTGGGAACGCCCCGTAGACGGCGTCGATGAAGTCCGCGTTGAGCGGGCCGCTGCCGCCGACGCGGGCCTCAGAGGTGATCGAGTGGGCGGCGTCGCGCACGGCCTCGACGGTCTCCCTGCCGGCGGGGGAGTCGTCGCCCTCGCGCGGTATCGCGAGCACGATCCCGAACCCGTCCTTCTGCCAGCCAGCCACGAACGGCGCGACCGCGGCGTGCACGCCCTCTGCGCTCCCCTCGCGGCCGTTCACCCGGTTGGCGAACTCGTCGGGGACGAGCGTCTCGATCGGAGCGATCGCGCCCTTGCCGATGCCCGACTCGTCGAGCGCGGTGAGCCCCTCCTTGGCCTCGCCGGCCTTCGCGATCGTGTCCGGATCCGCGTTGCCGAAGTTGAGTCCCGTAGCGGCCACGAGCAGTGCGGCCAAGATCGCCAGCGCGGTGATGGCTGCCAGCGCGCGGTGCTTGACGACGCCCTTCGCCCATCCCTCCCAGAACGCGTGGCTGCGGTCGCGCTTGCGGATCCGGCGGCGGTCGAGCTTCGGCCCGATCGACGCCAGCACGACCGGGAGCAGGGTGATCGCGACGAGCGTCGCGACGAGCGGGATCAGCATGCCGCCGTAGCCCATGCTGCGCAGGAACGGCAGCGGCAGCACGATCAGCGCGAGCAGGCCGACGGCGACGGTCGTGCCGGAGAAGACGACGGCGCGGCCGGCGGTGCCCATCGCTGCGACGACCGCCTCCTCGTTCGAGAGCCCGCGTTCGATCTCCTCGCGCCAGCGCACGACGACGAGCAGCGCGTAGTCGATCGACACCCCGAGGCCGATCAGCGCGACGAGGAACTGCACGATCGGCGAGACGTCGGTGATCGCGGTCAGGCCCCACAGCAGCAGGAACGACGTCAGCACGGAGCAGATCGCCATCGCGAGCGGGACCAGCGCAAGCGCCGAGCCGAAGACGAAGATCAGCACGACGAGCGCGCCGACGCCCCCGATCACGGCCTCGAGTAGGACGCCCGGACCCTCGTCGGCGTCGCCGGAGGAGTCGTAGAGCGCGTCGTACCCGGTGACGCGTACCGGCGCCCCGGCGACCTCGAAGTTGGCCAGCGCGTCGCGGAGGGCGCGCTGGGCGTCGACGTTGCCGGCGAACGGGTCGTCGCTGCGCGGCGGGAATACGTATACGAAGCTCGTGCCGCCGTCCTCCGAGTTGAAGGCCGGATCGCCCGTCGTCCCGAAGCCGGCCACGCGCGAGCCCGGAACCTCCTTCTTGGCGATCGCCTCGAGCTCGCGCAGATCGTCGCGCGCCTCGAGCGAGTCGGCGGTCGTGCCCTCGGGCAGCTTCACGACGGGGACCAGCGGCGGGCTCTCACCGCCGTTGCCATAGATCTCGAGGATCTCCTGGCTGGCCTCCCAGCCCTCTCGTCCCGGGACGCTGAAGCGCTGGTCGAGCGCCTCGGAGGCCGGTCCGGCGGCGGCCATCCCGATCAGCGTCAGGACGATCCAGCTGACGGCGACGAGTCGCCTATGCCGCAGTACGCGACGGGTGAGCTGCTTCATGACTTTCGCTTCTCCGGGTCGGGGCCATCGAGCGGAGGGAGAGTCACTTTCTACCGGTCTAGCGCCCCCAGTGCTCCTTGGCGAGCACGAGCTGCTCGGGGAGCGCCACGCGCGGAGGCGGCGAGGGGTCGGCGGAGACTGACACGGTCTGAGCCACGCTCTGGCTGACGGAGTAGCGCTCGCCACCGGACTCGATCACGACGACCTCGTCGCCGGACTCGAGCAGCGTGCCGTCCATGCCCGGCTGCAGCCCGGACTCCATCAGGTAGTGCAGCAGGTCCTCGGCCTCGTTCTCGAAGCGCAGGACGCGCAACTTCGCGCCGATCTCGACGTCGGCGAGCGGCACGCCGGCCTGGCGCGTGTGGCTGAAGATCGGGTGGCCGTGGGGGCAGGTGTCGACGTCGCCGATCGCCTTCAGCATCCGCTCCTCGACCGTCGGCGACATCCAGTGCTCGAGCTTCTCGGCCTCCTCGTGGACCTGGTCCCACGGGATGTCGAAGACGTCGGTGAGGAAGCGCTCGATCAGCCGGTGGCGGCGGACGATGTTCTCGGCGTGCTCGAGGCCGGACTCGGTGAAGCGCAGCGACTTGTCGGCGTCGCGCGTGACGTAGCCGTCGGCTTCGAGGCGGCCGATCATCTCGTGGACGGTCGGCGCGGAGACCTGCATCGCCCGTGCGACGTTCGCCCCGGTCATCGGCAGACCCGCCTCCTGCAGCCAGAAGATGATCTGGAGGTACTCCTCCTCCGCGACGGTCGCCTGCTCGTGTGACATGGAGCTCCTCGGTCGGTGGGCCTTCCGGGGGCATGGTAAAGGTCGTCTAGAGTCCACCGGCGGTGAAGCTCGCTCCCGGGACCCGCGTCTTGATCACCGGCGCTTCGCGCGGTATCGGAGCCGCGCTCGCGCGCCGGCTGGCGGCGCGGGGATGCGTGCTCGGGCTGGTCGCTCGTGGCGAGGAGGGGCTGCGCGAGCTGGTCGCAAGCCTGCCCGGCGAAGGGCACCGAGCGCTGCCCGCGGACGTCGCCGATCGTGAGTCGATCCGCGCGGCGGTGGCGGCGGTCGGGGACGTCGACGTGGTGGTCGCGAACGCGGGCGTCGCCGACTACGGGCCGTGGCTCGACCTCGACGAGGAGCTCGAGGAGCGCATGACGCGGATCAACTGGCTCGGCACGCTCTACACGGTGCGGGCGGCGCTGCCCGGCATGGTCGAGCGCGGGCGCGGCCACGTGGTCGTGATCTCCTCTGGCGCGGCGCTTCGCACGTTCCCGGGGGCTGCCGTCTACGGGGCGACGAAGGCTGCCCAGCGCGGGTTCGCCGAGGGGCTGTGGCACGACCTCGACGGCGCGGGCGTCGGCGTCACGGTCGTCTATCCGGGCGAGATCGAGACCAACCTCCACGACCATCAGCCGGAGAAGCTGCCGACCTGGCGCAAGGGCGGTCACGAGGCCGACGTCGACGAGTGCGCGCAGGCGATCGTCGAGGGGATCGAGCGTGACAAGCGCGGCGTCTACTTCCCGCGCGAGGTGCGGCTGCTGCAGACGGTGCACGGGATCGCCCCGCGGTTCGCCGACCTGATGCTGCGCCGGCTGCGCGGCCCGAGCGCCGCGCCGCGGAGGGGCTGACCATGGCGCTCTCGACCACACCGCCGATCGACCGGAGGGCTTAGCCGTGACGCTGCCGCTGTCGCCGCCGATCAAGCCGCAGCTCGCGCGCTCGGCGAAGGATCTGCCGGAGGGCGATGACCTGCGCTACGAGCCGAAGTTCGACGGCTTCCGGACGATCGCGTTCCGCGACGGCGACGAGGTCTACCTGCAGAGCCGCGGCGGGAAGCCGATGAACCGCTACTTCCCGGAGGTCGAGGCCCAGATTCGTGCGATGGCGGCGGACGGGGTCGTGATCGACGGCGAGATGGTCGTGACCGTCGACGGCGTCCAGGAGTTCGACCTGCTCAGCCAGCGAATACATCCCGCGGCCTCGCGCGTGGAGAAGCTCGCGGCCGAGACGCCGGCCGTGTTCCATGCGTTCGACCTGCTTGCCGAGGGCGGCGAGTCGCTGCTCGAGCTGCCCTACGACGAGCGCCGCGCACGGCTCGAGGCGCTCGACCTCGACCCCGTCCAGCTCACGCCGACGACGGCCGACCGCGAGCACGCGAAGCAGTGGCTGACCGGCAAGTCCGAGGGCGCGATCGCCAAGCAGGGCAGCGCCCCCTACCTGCCGGGCGAGCGCAAGGGGATGGTCAAGATCAAGCGCGTGCGCACGGCGGACTGCGTGGTCGCGGCGTTCCGCTTCGGCAAGGAGGAGAACACGGTCGGCTCGCTGATCCTCGGCCTCTACGACGATGCGGGCGAGCTGCACATCGTCGGCCACACGTCGAGCTTCGCCAAGCAGCAGAAGCGCGATCTGCTCGACCTGCTCGAGCCCTACCGCACCCACGAGCACGGCTCGGGCGAGCCGAGCCGCTGGAAGTCGGACGAGGAGCTGGTCTGGGAGGGGCTGCGGCCGGAGCTGGTCTGCGAGATCTCATTCGACCACACGACCGGCGTGCGGATCCGCCACGGGGCGAAGTTCCTGCGCTGGCGCGACGACAAGGCGCCGGGCGAGTGCCACATGTCGCAGCTGGCCACCTGAGGTTTCAGCGCGCCCGCGCCGAGGAACCCAGGGGGCAATGGGAGCGCGCCGACTGCTGATCGCGGCTGTGCTGGGGTGTGCGATCGTCGCCCCGCCCGCCGGCGCGCAGACGCCCGGATATGCGATCCCGCCCGACACCCCCTTCGTCGGCGTCCCCGGGGCGCGTGGCGCGATCTACGTGCGCGGCCTGCGCAACCCGTTCCGCTGGTCGTTCGATCGCCTGACGGGCGACATGGTGATCGGCGACGTCGGCGGTGGGGCGCGCGAGGAGATCGACTTCCTGGCACGCGCCCAGACTGCGGGCGCGAACCTCGGCTGGAACTGCCGCGAGGGCACGATCGCGGGACCGGGCAACTGCACCGCCGCGGGCGCCATCGGCCCGGTCTACGACTATGGGCGGCCGGCGAGCGGCGGCGCCGCGGTCACTGGCGGGCAGGTCGTGCGCGATCCGGCGCTGCCGTCGTTCACCGGCCGCTACCTCTTCGGCGACTTCTTCGCCGGTGCGTTCGCCAACCAGATCCAGGTGATGACGCTCGGGGCGGGAGCGACCCCGGCGAACGCGGGCGAGACCGTCGAGAGCCTGGTGGCGTTCGGGGAGGACGCGGGCGGCGGCCTCTACGCGGTATCGCTGAACGGACCCGTCTACCGGCTGAGCGAGAGCGGCGGGCAGCTGAACAAGACGAGCATCGGCACGTTCGTGCAGCCGATGGCGGTGGCGGAGGTGCCCGGGAGCCCGGGCAGCCTGTTCGTAGTCGAGCGTGCCGGCGTCCTGCGGCTGCGGGTCGGGATGACCGCCCACGAGTTCCTCGACATCTCGAGCCTCGTGAGCACTTCCGGCGAGCGCGGACTGCTGGCGGCCGCCGCGGCGCCGGACTACCCCACGTCGGGCCGGGTGTTCGTCTTCTACGCCGATACGGGCGGCGACCTGCGGATCGACGAGGTGCGGCGATCGATCGCCGATCCCACGCGTGCCGACCCAACGACGCGGCGCAACGTGCTGACGGTCGAGCACTCCTTCGCCGACAATCACAACGGCGGGCAGATGCTGTTCGGCCCCGACGGCTACCTGTACCTGTCGATCGGCGACGGCGGCTCGCAAGGGGATCCCGAGGGCGACGCCCAAAGCCTTGCGACGCTGCTCGGCAAGGTGATCCGGATCGACGTCGACGGCCCTCCCGATCCCCCGGACCCGCCCGACCCTCCTGACCCGCCGGATCCCCCCGATCCACCGGACCCGCCGAGCCCACCGACGCAACCTGGGCCGGGAGCTGCCAACCCGCCGGGCGGAGCCGGGGCCGGCCCCGGCGGCCCCTCGGTCCCCGCCGTCGACAGGATCGGTCCGGCGTTCGAGAGCCGAATCGCCAAGCGGCAGCGGGTCCTGCGCCTGCGCGGAGTCGTCGCCCACGTCCGCTGCGCGGAGATCTGTCGGCTGGCGGCGGGCGGCTGGGTGACGATCGGCCGGCGCGTCTTCAGACTGCGCAAGGTCCAGCGCCCGCTGGCCGCCGCGGGCACGCGCGTACGGATCGAGCCGCTCCTGACACGACGCGCCGCACGTGCCTTGCGAAAGGCGCTGAGCGACGGCCGCCGACCGCGCGTGCGCATCGGGGTCCGGGCTCGCGACGCTGCCGGCAACGGCTCGCGGCTGCTTCGCACGACGGTGCGCGTAATTCGCTAGGCGCCGGCCGGCGAAGTACGACTTTTCCTCTTTTCCGCAACTTGTGTCCTGAACGTGGTTTTTGCCACGGTACATGCGACACACACGCTTATTCCTTCTGATCCTTCTCGCCACGGCCGCCTTCGGCGCGACGAGCGCGCAGGCCGAGGTGCGCCTGCACAAGGTCGGCGACTTCGTCCGCCCCGTCTACGTGACCGGCGCGCCGGGCGACGACAGCCGCCTCTACGTGGTCGAGCAGCGGGGGACGATCCAAGTAGTCGAGAACGGCGTCGCGCGTCAGTTCCTCGACCTGCGTGACGCCATCCGCGGGCCGGACGACGCTGACGCCGGTGGCGAGGAGGGAATGCTCTCGATGGCTTTCCCGCCCGACTTCCAGGCGAGCAGGCGCTTCTACGTGTACTTCACCGACGCGAGCGGAAGCATCAACCGCGTCGACGAGCTTCGGGCACCGACAGGTGACACGGTCGACCTCGGCTCGAGACGGCTCGTGATCCCGATCCCACACGGCGAGGGCACCCACCACAACGGCGGCCAGATCCAGTTCGTCGCAAGCGGGCAGCTGTACATCGCTCCGGGTGACGGCGGCACGGGCGGCGCGCCCGCACGCGACCTCGGCAGCCTGCTCGGGAAGATCCTGCGGATCGATCCGCGCGGCTCGGCGCCCGGCGAGTACGAGATCACGGCCGGCAACCCGTTCGTCGGACAGCCCGGGCGCCGGGCCGAGATCTGGGCCTCCGGCCTGCGCAACCCCTTCCGCTTCTCCTTCGACCGCCTCACCGGGGACCTGATCGTCGGGGACGTCGGCGAGAAGGCGACCGAGGAGATCGACTACCTGCCCGCCGCGGGCGGGCTCGGCCGCGGCGCCGATCTCGGCTGGAACGTCTGCGAGGGCAGGTTCAAGAAAGGCACCCTGCTGGCCTGTCCGCTGGCGGGATCGACCCTGCCGGTGATCGAGAAGAGCCATGTGGCCGGGTTCAAGTCACTGATCGCGGGCTACGTCGTTCGCGATCCCTCCCTCCCCTCGCTCGAGGGCCGGCTGCTGTACGGCGACTTCTACGTCGACGGGCTACGCAGCGCCGTGCTCGGTCCGAATGGCGCCACCGACGACAGGGAGGTCGGGCCGTCCGCCGCGGTCCACAGGCTCACCTCATTCGGCGAGGACGCCGCCGGCTGCATCTACGCCACCTCGTTCCAGGGCGGCGTCTACCGGCTGGTCGAGAACGACGTGCGCGTCCCGTGCGCCGGTACGGCCGCGACAGCGCCCGAGGACACGCTGCCGCCGGCGTTGAGCACGCAGGCGATCGAGCCGCGACAGCCCGTCCTGCGGCGCAACGGCGCGGTCGTCCGGGTCCGCTGCGGCGCCCAGGCCTGCCGCGTCTCGGCGGGCGGGACGCTGAGAATCGCCGGACGCGGGTACCCGCTGCGCAAGGTGACGACGAAGCTCGCCGCCGGCAGGGTGGGATCGGTTCGCCCGCGACTGACACCCGTCGGTCGCCGCGCACTGCGCAAGGCACTGGCCCGCCGACGGACGGCATGGGTGCGGATCCACGTCAGGGCGAGCGATGCGATGGGGAACACGACGTCGCTGGTAAGCGAGCGGGTGCGCGTCAGTCGCTGACGGCTCGCCAGACGGCCACATCCCGGGAGCTCGAAGCTTGAGCCAGGTGTCTACATCATGGGGTAAGGTGGCTACATGCCGAATGACGTCGGAGTCCGTGAGTTTAAGAACGGCGCAAGCCGTTTCATCGATCGAGTCGAGGCAGGTGAGGTCCTGACCGTCACTCGGCGCGGAAAGCCGGTTGCAAGGGTCATCCCCGCGACCATGCCATCCGGGATCGCGCAGTTGATCGCCGATGGCAAGGCGCGTTGGAGCGGCCGGCGGCCTGAGCTTCCAGGCCCGATCAAGTTGCGCGGCGAGGGGCCGCTCGCCTCGGACTACGTGGCTGAGGGCCGGCGCTGATCGTCTACGTCGACAGAGCGCCTTGATCAAGCTCGTCGTGGAGGAGAACGGGACTCGACGCACGCAGGAGGTCGTCTCGGAGGCCTCCGCTGTGGCGACGAGCGTCATCAGCTACGTCGAGGCGCGGGCGGCGCTCGCCCGCATGCGGGCGGGAGGACGGATCGACGCGCGCGGTCTTCGCACCAGCCGGCGCTACTTGGACGATCTCTGGCTCGACCTGCTCTCGGTACCGTCGGACGACCAGCTGCTGGCCGACGCCGCGGACCTCGCCGACGACTACTCGCTGCGCGGCTATGACGCGGTTCAGCTCGCCGCCGCTGCTTCCCTGCGCAAGGCCGGCGAGGTCACGTTTGCCTGCTGGGACGTCGAGCTCAGATCCGCGGCGGCCGAGTTGGGGCTCACGCCGACATGAGCCGTCTGGCACTCGTCGCGCCCGACAGCTTCAAGGGCACTTTCGGCGCATCCGAGGTAGCGGCAGCGATCGCTCGCGGCTTACGCGCCGAGACGGTAGAGGCTCAGGAGCTACCCGTGGCTGACGGCGTCGAGGGGACGTTGGAAGTCCTGGTCGGGGCGCTTGGTGGCGAGCTCCGAACGGCCTCGGTCGCAGATCCACTCGGTCGCCCGGTAGAGGCGTCGTTCGCTCTGCTCGCGGATGACGAGACCGCTGTCGTGGAGTGCGCGCGTGCGAGCGGACTAGAGCTCGTCGAGGAATCGGAGCGGGATGCGCTCGCGGCAACGACACGCGGAACCGGGGAGCTGATCGCAGCCGCCGTGGAGACAGGAGCGCGTCGCGTAATCGTCACGGTTGGTGGATCGGCGACCACGGACGGCGGGGCGGGCGCCGTCGCGGCGCTCGACGATGCCGGCGTCAGGGCACGGCTCGAGGTCTGGTGCGACGTTCGAACGCCATGGGAGGACGCGGCGTTGGTCTTCGCGCCGCAGAAGGGCGCCGACCCCGAGACGGTCAAGCGTCTCGCGCGACGGATGTCACGACTCGCCGCGGAAGCGCCGAAGGATCCGCGCGGTGTCCCGCTGACCGGGGCGGCAGGCGGATTGGCCGGCGGCCTGTGGGCCTTTCGCGGCGCCCAGCTCCTCCCCGGAGCTCCCGCCGTGCTCGCTGCGATCGGCTTCGACGAGCTCATGCGCCAGGCAGCCTTCGTCATCACCGGCGAGGGCCGTGTCGATCGCCAGACCTTTCAGGGCAAGGCCGTCTTCGAGGTCGCCACCCGCGCCCGTCAGAGCGGCGTCGCCTGCCACGCGATCGTCGGCAGGTCCACGCTCGAGCCCTTCGAGGAGCGAATCCTCGATCTGCAGACCGTCACCGAGGCGACCACGCTTACCGAGCTCGAGGCCGCCGGAGCGGGCCTCGCCTCTACCTTGGCGGCTTAGACCGGTCCGACGCTGGTGCCGACGAGCGACTGCACGATAGCCTCGTAGAAGCCGTCGCCGTGGGCGGCCTCGGTGCGGATGACGTTGGCGGCGGTCGGGAGATTGGGCTCGGCGTTGGCGACGAGGAAGAAGCGGCCGACGACGGGGGCGACGCCGAGGTCCTCGCGGGAGTCGCCGACGGCGATGCACTCGTCGGGGGCGTAGCCGCGGGCGCGCATGTGGGCGGTAACCGCGGCGACCTTGGAGGCCGCGGCCGGGGTGAGGTGGTAGCAGTGGAGGTCGGGGCCGATCGTGCCGTTGTCGACCAGGCGCAGCCCGGACATGCCGTCGCGCTCGAGCAGGGCGTTCGCCTCTTCGACGTCAAGGCGGCCGCGGAAGATGTGGGTGACGTCCCGGCCCTCGTGCCAGGGCGAGTGCGGCTCGATCCGGCCGGCGTAGGCGTCGAGCAGCCGCCGGGGGGCGCCGGAGTCGTCGATCAGCTGCCACGGCGTGCGGCCGTCGCGGGGCTGGTAGTCGCCGCAGAGCCAGGTCTGCTCGCCGTCGATCACCAGGCCGCCGCCGATCTCGAAGCAGAAGGCGCCCGCGCCGATCAGCCGTGCCGGCTCGGCGACCTGGCCGCGGCGGCGGCCGGAGATCAGCATCACCTCGACGCCGGCGCGGTGGCAGGCCTCGAGCGCCCGGCTCGGGAGCAGCGTGAACTCGCCGTCGCCGTCGTGGAAGAGCGAGGCGCCGCGGCCGAGCAGCGTGCCGTCGAGGTCGGTGTAGGCGCAGCGCAGCGGCATCTAGATCGCTCGGCCGGGGCCGAGACGGCGATCGCGGCAGGCCATTACGCCGCGGCGACCGGTGCGAACGGCGGCCGGCAGACGATCGTGTCCTCCGGGCCGCCGTCGAGCAGGCGTCCCTCGCGCCGCAGGCGCTCGCAGACCACCGACAGCACCTCTTCGGCCATCGGGCGCAGGGCGTGCAGCGGCTGGTGGTGGTTGCGGCGCTCGCCGAGGTGGGACTCGGCGATCGCGTCGGCTCCGATCAACTCGCGCACGTCGAGCAGCATGGCCGTCTCGACCGCGTAGCCGGTCGCGAACGGCAGCTGCTCGAAGACCTCGCGCGGCGCCGCGACCTCGCCGGCGAGCGGCTGGCTGAGGCCGGCGATGTCGGGATAGAAGGCGGACAGCAGCGGTCGCGCGGTCAGCTGGCTGACTCGCCCGCCGCCGTCGGGGACGATCTCGTCGCCGGCGCTGAACGGGCGCCGGTAGGTGCCCTTGACGAACCGGACGCCGGACTCGCAGATCAGCGGGCCGAAGAGGCCGGTGACGAACTCGGGGCGGAAGTCGCGCGTGTCCGCGTCGATGAAGGCGACGAGGTCGCCGGTGGCGGCCTCGAGCGCCCGCCACATCGCGTCGCCCTTGCCGAGGACCTCGCCGTACTCAGCTCGCAGGCTGCGCTGGCTGCGGACCTCGGCCCCGGCCGCGCGGGCCACGTCACAGCTGCCGTCCTCGGAGTCGGCGTCGACCACGAGCACCTGGTCGACGAGGCCGTCGAGGGCGAGGATGCGCTCGACGATCGTGCCGACGGTGTCGGCCACCTCGCGTGCGGGAAGCACCACCGTCAGCGTCTGGCGCTTGCGGACCAGCAGCTGCTCCGGCGTGTAGTCGGCATGGCTGAAGGAGCGAATCACCCCGCCCGTACTATGCCAGCGAGTGGCCACGGTGAAGACGAAGATGCCCTGGGAGGAGATCCTCAAACGGGGCGACGGCGAGCAGCTCGTGTCGCGCTCGCGCAGCGGCGGGCGCAAGGCCGTGCAGGTGCCGGTGCCGGATTCGCTGCATCCCGAGCTGCGGGCAGCGCTGACGGCGGCTGGGGTCGAGCAGCTCTATGCGCATCAGGCGGACACGCTCGCCTCGGCCTACGAGAGCGACACGATCGTTACGACTGGCACAGCGAGCGGCAAGTCGTTGGCCTTCAACCTGCCAGTGCTCGACACGCTGGCGCACGACCCCTCGGCGCGGGCGCTGTACCTGTATCCCACCAAGGCGCTCGCACAGGACCAGGCGCGCGCGCTGCACGCGCTGAAGCTGCGCTATCTGCGCCCCGCGATCTACGACGGCGACACGCCCAAGGAGGAGCGCGCGGCGATCCGCCGGCGCTCGAACCTGATCCTGACCAACCCGGACATGCTGCACGTGGGGGTACTGCCGAACCACAAGGCCTGGGGCGACATACTCGCCAACCTCGCGTGGATCGTGGTCGACGAGGCGCATACGTACCGCGGCGTGTTCGGCTCGCACGTGGCGAACGTGCTGCGACGGCTGCGACGGCTCGCGCTCGCCTACGGAACCGAGCCGCGCTTCGTGCTCGCGAGCGCGACGATCGCGAACCCGGTCGAGCTGGCGGAGCGGCTGACGGGCTGCGACGTCGCGCTCGTGGACCGCGACGCGGCGCCCCAGCACGAGCGCCAGATCGCGATGTGGAACCCGCCGCTGGTGGACGAGAACACGGGGGCGCGGGCGTCGGCGCTGGGCGAGGCGGCCGACCTGCTCGCCGACCTGGTCGAGCAGGAGGTGCGAACGATCTGCTTCCTGCGCTCGCGGCGCGGGATCGAGTTGATCCTGAAGTTCACGCGGCTGAAGCTCGAGGCGCGCGGACGGGCCGATCTGGCGGAGCTGGTGTCGCCGTACCGCGCCGGCTACACGCCGATGCAGCGGCGCGAGATCGAGCAGCGGCTGGTGGAGGGCGAGCTGCTGGCGGTGGTGGCGACCGACGCGCTCGAGCTTGGCATCGACGTCGGCGAGCTCGACGCGGCGATCTGCGTGACGTTCCCGGGGACGGTGGCGAGCCTGCGCCAGATGTGGGGGCGCGCGGGGCGGCGGCGGACCGGGTTGGCGATCTACGTCGCGGGCTCGGACGCGCTCGACCAGTTCTTCTGCCGCCACCCCGAGGAGTTCCTCGACCGTCCGGTCGAGTCGGCGATCCTCGACCGCGAGTCCGAGGAGATCCACCTCGCGCACCTGTGCGCGGCCGCCTACGAGCTGCCGCTCTCCCCCGGCGACGAGGAGTTCTTCGGGCCGCGCTGGGACGCCTACGCCGACCGGCTCGTGAAGCTCGGCCAGCTGCGCGAGCGCGGCGGGCGCTACCTGCCGCGCGGCGAGGGCTTCCCGGCCTCGCGGATCCCGCTGCGCTCGTCCTCGCCGGACTCGGTAGCGATCGTCGAGGCGGAGGCGGGCGAGATCATCGGCTCGGTCGAGACCGCGCGGGCGCGGGCGGCAGCGCACCCGGGGGCGATCTACCTGCACATGGGGCGCTCCTACGAGGTCGAAGAGCTCGACGTCGAGGGGCGACGCGCGATCGTGCGGCCGTTCGTCGGCGACTGGTACACGCAGCCGAAGAAGGACACCGACACGCACATCGAGCGCGTGCTCGACTGCCGCGAAGTCGGGCCGGCGACCTTGTCGTACGGGATCGTTTCGGTGACCGAGCAGGTGACGGCGTTCCAGCGCAAGCGGGTGAGCGACCACGAGGTGCTCGATTTGATCGCGCTCGACATGCCCGAGGAGCACTTCTCGACCCAGGCGCTCTGGTACGAGCTGCCGGAGCAGGCGCTCGCGGAGGACTTTCCCTTGGACGTACTGCAGGGCTCGCTGCACGCCGCCGAGCACTCGCAGATCGCGGTGCTACCGCTGATCGCGATGTGCGACCGCTGGGACATCGGCGGGCTCTCGACCGCGTTCCACTCCCAGACGGGACGGCCGACGATCTTCATCTACGACGGCCATCCGGGCGGCGTCGGGATCACGCGGATGGGTTTCCGGATGTTCGAGACGCTGGTGGCGGACGCGATGCGGCTGATCTCGGAGTGCCCGTGCCGGGTCGGGTGCCCGTCGTGCGTGCAGTCGCCGAAGTGCGGGAACCTAAACGAGCCGCTGAACAAGGCCGGGGCGCTGGAGCTGCTGACGCGGCTGGCGGGCTAGGGCGCGTCGGCGTCCGAGCGACGCCTCCTGCGGTCGCGGCGGCCCTGGGCGAGCCGTTGCAGACGCTCAGGGATGTCTGTGGCGGGTCGACGTTCTCCCTATGCGGAGAGCCGCACTTGCCCTGACCGTCGCGGCAACGCTGTTCGCGGCTTCCCCCGCGGGCGCGCAGGGTGCCAGTGGCGGCGCGGAGGCTCCGGAAACCACGGCGAACGCGCCCGCGACGGGCGCGACGGTCCAAGGCGGCGCCCGCTACAGCGCGCCGCCGAAGCAGGCTTCGAAGCGGCGCGCGCGCAAGAAGACGCGCGCCAGCAGGGGCGGCGCCAAGGCGCGCGGCAAGGCCCGTCGCCGCCGTCCCGTGGCGAAGAAGCCCAAGCCCGCCCCCGCTCCGGCGCCGCTCCCGATCCCCACCAGCGATCACGCCTTCCCCGTCGCCGGCCCTTACTCGTTCGGCGGCGCCGACGGCCGCTTCGGGGCCGGGCGCAAGGGCCACATCCACCAGGGCCAGGACATCACGGCCGCAGAGGGCGTGCCGGTCGTCGCCCCGTGGGCCGGCACGGTCGAGGCGGTCAAGTACCAGGCCGGCGGCGCCGGCCATTACGTGGTGCTCGACGGTGAGGGCGAGGACCGCGACTACGTCTTCATGCACCTGCGCCAGGGCTCGGTGATCGTGACCAGGGGCGCCGTGGTGGTCAAGGGCCAGCAGCTCGCCCAGGTGGGCAACACCGGCAGCTCGACAGGCGCCCACCTGCACTTCGAGATCTGGGTCGGCGGTGGCTGGTACACCGGCGGTCAGCCGGTCGACCCGCTGCCGTTCCTCCAGGCCTGGCTGCGCTAGGCGCCTGGAGCGCCTGGCGCTGCTTCCCCGCCGGCGTTACTTCGGGTCGACGGTCAGCTCGAAGCTGCCCGACAGGCCCTCGGTGGAGGACTCGATCGAGCCGGTCAGCTCGTCGAGCGGCCGGGTCGCGATCGCCCCGCGGATCCGGTCGCCAAGCTCGAAGCCGGTGCTGTCGAGCAGATCGCCCTCGACCTGCTTCAGGATCTGCTGCCAGAGCTCCTCCGCGTTGGCCTTGAGGACGACGGCGCCCTTCGCGCCGGGAACCGCCGCCGTGCGGTCGGCCGCAAGCGAGCCCGCGACCGCCGGGTCGTTCGAGATCACGAAGAACTTGTCGACGACACCGAAGACGAACCGCTCCCCGTCCGCGGTGGCGAGGGCGTAGAAGTCCTCGCCCGCCTTCGGCTTGGCGAAGCCGACACGCTCGTCGGTCGCGCCCTCGGCGAGTCGGGACAGGACCGTGGAGACCTTCTCGAGGGTGCGCTCGACCTTGGCGGGGTCCTCGAGCTCGGCCCGGGCCCCGAACTTGCCGTCGAGCCCGACACTGACGGCGACGTCCTCCTCGAGCTGGCTCAGGAGGTCCTCCTCGAGGTCGACGTCGATCTGGCGCTCGATCTGGGCGATGCTGTTGTCGAACTCTCCGGAGCCGTCTGGATCGACCTCCTTCGCCGTCGCCCGGGCGAACTCGAGGATGTGCGAGAGATCGCGCAGGGCGACGCCGATCTCACCATCGCGGTCGAGCACCTGCGGCGAGGCCGCCCCGGTCGCGATCGGCACGTCGGCGTCGGTGAGCCCCTCGGGATCGGTGTCGACGTCGAAGTCGATCGACACCCGGTCCTGCTCGAACGCAAGCGCGATCCCGCCGGTGCGCAGCGCCCGCACCCACTTGACCTCGAGCGCCTGCTTCGCCTCGTCGCTGGCGCGCAGCAGCCCGCCGATGTCGAGGTAGACGCGCAGCATCGCGTCCTGCGGCAGGCCCTCGGTGCCGGCGTCGAAGTCCTCCTCGGTCATGCGGTCGTCGCCCTCGCGCAGCTCGAGCGCCCGCGTGAGCTCCTTCTTCGAGCCGGCGACGATCAGCGCGTCGCCCTCGACCGCGAACGAGTCCCCGTCCTCGTCCTTGTAGAGCTTGGCGCCGCTCGCCTCGCCGTCCTCCTCGGCCTTCTCCTCCTTGAGCAGCTTGTCGATCGCATCCTCGTTCGAGG
>Ga0190275_10000352_pt1 | contig 43086 bp, 55 predicted proteins | sample Popmic550T_FD_133745 | JGI IMG/M metagenome (GOLD analysis project Ga0190275, IMG submission 133745) | Populus adjacent soil microbial communities from riparian zone of Yellowstone River, Montana, USA - 550 T | ecosystem: Environmental > Terrestrial > Soil > Riparian zone > Trees stand | place... | reverse complement strand
CCTATCTCAGCCCGTAGGGCGCCCACAGCTTCACCCGCGCCGTATCGGCGTCGGCGAGCACGTCGGTGCCGCGATTCTGGCGGATATATTTGGCATTGTGGCTCATCAGGCGGTGGCGCTTGCCGGCGACGCCGTGCTTGACCTTGCCGGTGGCGGTGATCTTGAAGCGTTTCTTGACCCCGCTCTTGGTCTTCAATTTGGGCATTTTCGTCTCCTTGCCACCCAGGGGGCGGACGTTTGAGAACAGCCACGGCAGCCCTTGTCGCCGGGCGGTTCGATTCTTCCAAAGCTGGAAAGAGTGGCGCCTATAGAGGCGGGCCGCGCGAAAATCAACTCAGTCGAAGAGCGGGTAGTGGGTCAGTTTGAAATCCAGCCGCTCTAGCGCGTCGCGGTTGCCCCTGCCATATTACGACCATGCCAGAGAAGCACCCCAAGCGCCCGCGCGATCCGAACCAGCTGGCGAAGCTGATCGCCGACATTGCCACGGGCGAGGCCGAAGAAACGAAACCACGCCAGCCCGCTAGGCCGGTGAAAAAACCCTAGCGAAGCATCACGGCCTCGACATTCTCCAACAAAGCTATGTGGTCGTCGGTTTTCAGCGGGGCGCCGGAAAACCACAGATTCTCCTCATAGGGTACGGACACGCGCCTTGCCAAGCTGAAGGGGAGCGGGCGGCGCCCGACAATCTTCGAGGGATCGGAATCTGAGATCAGGCCAGAGGGCGCATATTCGAACGGTCCTAGACCGTAGCCAGACAAAAAGGTCTCAATATCCTCGTGAACGACGCTGAGGAAATCCAGCTTGCTCAGAATGCGCTGGTCGAAACGGACAACCACTCCGCTTTCAAAAAAGCGGCCATCATTCGGGCTAGGGATGCGCCTCGTGTGAAATTGGCTCTCCATTATGCCCATAAGGTCTTCGAGCATCCCTTCCAGCACGTCCGTTCGGCAACGGCCCCCGACTATCAGCCCGTCATTATAGGCCGACAGGTCTTCAATCTGGACTCCGTTCCACTCGCCGATGTTAAATTTCTTTGGGTCCGACATCATCTCGTCGAACGTCGAAGGATAGCTTTGGAATCGATATCGCTCGACTACCGCCTTAATCACATCAGGCAGATATGGCTGACCCTCCGGTGTGTCCACGGTCATCAGGTCGATTAGTCTGGCGCTCTCCACGCTTTTCAATTCCATCGTTCTGATCCTTGACTGACTGTGCGCTGGCGGCGGATTGCCTCACAGTTTGCTTAAGCGGCGCGGTTTCGGCATTCGCGCTGAGAATGGATTGGCGATCCTTGGAAGGCCGATCCTCATATTCCACAATCACGTCCTCTGCGGCTTCGATCACAACCCGCAGCCGACCGTTCAACGCCTCCGCCGCCCGCAAAAGAAAATCGAACTCCCATGTCGGGCTAGTGGAGCGTTCAAATCGAGAAACCGCCGGTTGCTTCGTTCCCATTTCCCGAGCAAGATCACCTTGGGTCATGCCCCGGCGCTCTCTAAGTTCGCGAAATGCTTCCGGCACAGAGGATTCCAGTTCGGCGCGGAACCATTCGCGTCGAAACTCCTGGTCATCCCGAAGGCGCTGAGGGAGTTTGAGATTAATTGATCTCAATTCCCTGAGGCTCGATTCCTCCTTGGTCGATTTCATCGCGTCTCTTCTTCGCTAAGTTAATATTCTGCTGAGGCGTCTTCTGTGTTTTCTTTGTGAACGATTCTACGATTATTATTATTTTCGTGCCTCTGAATATAAAGATATTTCGATAGATCATCCGGCCATGGCTAGTGCGCAATTCAAATAGGCCGTCTCCCAAGGCATCTGTCGTTGGGTACCGGAGCCGGTTCCCTTCTGCCGCCAGCCTCCTCAGGTCACGAATCACTCTTGCCTCTGCCGCGACACTCAACTCGGCAAGAAACTCATCGACCCTCTCGTCGCATTGAAGCAGTGTCCAACTCAGATATCACCTGCGCGTTATAATTTCAACCCTTATCGCTTGACGCAATATAACACCCGCGTTATATAGGAGGCAACAGCAAGGCAACGGCGGGCAAGATGAACAAGCTAGACACGCAAAGCCGGGGACAAATCCTCCATCTCCTTTGCGAGGGTATGAGCCTCCGCGCAATCACCCGTCTCACCGGCGCCAGCAAGAACACGGTGGCGAAGCTCCTGATCGACGCGGGCAAAGCTTGTGCGGCCTATCACGACGCCAACGTGCGGAACGTGAAGGCTGGTCGCATCCAGGTCGATGAAATCTGGAGTTTCACCTATGCCAAGCAGCGCGCCGTCGCGACCGCGAAGGCCGCTCCCGATCACGCTGGCGACACTTGGACTTGGACCGCGCTCGACGCCGACAGCAAGATGATCGTCTCCTATCTCGTCGGCGGTCGCGATGCCGAATATGCCATGTGGTTCATGGACGATCTAGCGGCCCGGCTCGCCAATCGCGTCCAGCTTACCAGCGACGGCCACCGTGCCTATCTGGAGGCCGTGGAAGGCGCGTTCGGAGCGGACGTGGACTATGCCCAGCTAATCAAGCTGTACGGGGCCACGATTGCCGCGCCGGGCCGGTACAGCCCCGCCGCTTGCATCGGATCAAGGAAGCGCCGCGTCGAGGGCAACCCGGACGCTGATCACGTCTCCACGTCCTATGTGGAACGCGCCAATCTCACGATGCGGATGCACATGCGCCGCTTCACCCGGCTCACGAACGCCTTCTCCAAGAAGGTCGAGAACCACGCTTACGCCGTCGCGCTCCACATGATGTATTACAACTTCGTCCGCATCCATAAGACGCTGCGCGTTACCCCGGCGATGGCTGCGAACGTCACGGATCGGCTTTGGGAGATTGGCGATATCGTGAAGCTAATCGAGGATCGCGAGGAAGCGCCGAAGCCGCGCGGGCCGTATAAGAAGCGGGGCTAGATTTCCGTTTCAGAGCAGACGGGGTTCGAGCATCGCGAAAGAGTCAGGGCACCTCTGTATTGATATGAGATGTTCATGACTTGATCGACCGCCCGCGTAGGTGACTCACCCGGCAACCCGTAAGTCAGCTTAATTGCCATCTCTATGGCACCGTCCCTCGGCTCCTTAAGGGCGTCTCCCAATGCGAATTGATAGGAGCATTGGCCGTTTACGTGCAGTAGATATCCACTGCATTTTATCGGGCTCGCCTCTCCTGCATTTATCCTAAAGTATCCGATTATCCCGCCAACCTCCAATGCGATTGGGGTCGTGTTCTTGACCCGAAGGTTAAGCGTAACTTTGTTTTCATCTGTGATGTCTGATTCGGTATCTGCGGTGATCAACAGAGCATAGGCTTGAATCTTGGCTGACTCCGATAGCGCCAAAATGCGGGCGTGCCCCTCTTTCCAAAGTTCGTAGGGCGCATGAAAGAAACGGAAGACGAGAATCGCGCCGAACGCCCAGATTGGAAGCTGCCACAAATGCGCCTCTACCATTGGCTGAAGCCAAGGCTGGTAGTGGACGGCGATTCCCGCAACGGTGCCGATGAGCCCGGCATAGCCATCGGCGGCGCTAGGCGAGCCCCAAAGGGTCCGCTTGAGCCATTGCCCGTAAAAGGTTCGCGCCCCCATCCCTCTGCCATAGCAGGGGGGACGCCGATCGCGGAGTCCTCTGGGGCGATTTCAAACTGACCCACTACCGAAGAGCGAGAGGCTCACCATGCCAGCTCGTGGACCGCCGCAACCATTCCGCCCGCGATTCCGAAAGCTATGTCTGGAGCTTAGGCCGCCGCGATCCCTGGGCGCCGGCCTGACGGCCGATAGCCGCGTCAGGCGCAGCCTTCATATTCGACATCCCGCAAGCCCTGCGGCGCGCATTGCCCGGCCAGAAGGCGCTCGATCCGGCGCACACGCTCGGCATTGGCGGCGGCGTGGCGCAGGGGATCGAGCCGGGCAGGGGCCATCAGCATCGCGACGAGCGACAGGAATTCGCGGTCGCTGAGCGCCGCCAGCTCGCGCCCGTAAAAGGTGCGCGCCGCGTCGGCGAACCCTTTCACCCGACGGCCCCTCACTCCGCCAAAGGGCGTGTGATTGAGGAAGGCTGTGAGCTGAGCCGCCTTCGGCATCGCCGGATCGAGCACGAAGCGGGCGATCAGCGATTGCTCTAGCTTGGCGAAGCCGGGCTGGAAATCCTCGAAATAGAAGCGCTTGACCAGTGACTGGGTGATCGTGGTCGTGCCTTGGCCGGGACTGGAGAAATCGACCCCGCGATGCTGGAGGAAACCGGGGTCCTCGATCCTCAGCAGCATTTCCCGCCGGCGCTCGGGAAGATCGCGATAGCTGAGCTCGCCCTGCGCCGCCGCGGCGAGGACCGCCGGCGTCCGTTGCTTCGCCCGGTACACGGCATAGCCTTCATAGGCGGTCAGCATCGCCAGCGGGACGATGACGGCGAGCAGGGCGATCCGGGCGCCTCGCCGCATGTCAGTCGAACAGGCTCGACACCGAACTTTCGTCGGCGATTCGGCGGATCGCCTCGGCGAGCAGCGGCGCGATGGTCAGCAGGCGGATTTTCGGGCTCGCCTCGGCGGCCTCGTAGGCGGCGATCGTATCGGTGATGACGAGCTCGGACAGGACCGAATTGTGGACCCGCGCCGCGGCGCCGCCGGACAGGACGCCGTGGGTGCAATAAGCGACGACATCCTCCGCCCCGCCCTCCTTCAGCGCGGCCGCGGCGTTGCACAGGGTGCCGGCCGAATCGACCATGTCGTCAATCAGGATGCAGAAGCGGCCCGAGACGTCGCCGATGACGTTCATCACCTCGGATTCGCCGGGCTTCTCGCGGCGCTTGTCGACGATCGCGAGCGGGGCGTTGTCGAGCCTCTTGGCGAGCGCGCGGGCCCGGACGACGCCGCCGACGTCGGGTGAGACGACGGTGATACTCCTCCCCTTGAAGCGCGCCTGGATATCGGCCGACATGACCGGCGCGGCGTAGAGATTGTCGGTCGGGATATCGAAAAAGCCCTGGATCTGGCCGGCATGGAGATCGACCGAAAGGACCCGGTTGGCCCCGGCGACGGTGATCAGATTGGCGACCAATTTGGCCGAAATCGGCGTGCGCGGGCCGGGCTTGCGATCCTGCCGGGCATAGCCGAAATAGGGCAGAACCGCGGTGATCCTCTTGGCCGAAGCGCGCCGCAGCGCGTCGATGCAGATCAGCAATTCCATCAGATTGTCATTGGCGGGATAAGAGGTCGACTGGACCACGAACACGTCCTCGCCGCGGACATTCTCGTTGATCTCGACGAAAATCTCCTCGTCGGCGAAGCGGCGCACGCTCGCCCTGGTGATCGGGATTTCGAGATAGTCGGCGATCGCCTGCGAGAGCGGCAGGTTCGAATTGCCCGTCATCAGCTTCATGGCGGCGAGATCCTGCGAGGGGGCGTCGCGCCCCTCTTACGGAGAGGCGGCGCGAAGGCAAGAGCGTTGCCGACGCGGGCCGCGATGCCTAGAGCCGCGCCATGACAATCGTCACCCGCTTCGCTCCTTCGCCGACCGGCCGGCTCCATGTCGGCAACATCCGCGCCGCGCTCCACAATTGGCTGTGGGCGCGCGAGCAGGGCGGGCGCTTCATCCTGCGGCTCGACGATACCGATCGGGAGCGCAGCCAAGAGGCCTTTGCCGAGGCGATCCGCGCGGACCTCGCCTGGCTCGGCCTCGACGCCGACGAGGAGCATCGCCAGTCGGCGCGCTTCGAGCGTTACGAGGCGGCGCTCGAACGGCTGGGCCAGGCGGGGCGGGTCTATCCCGCTTATGAGAGCGCGCAGGAGCTCGAGCTCAAGCGCAAGATATTGCTCGGACGCGGCAAGCCGCCGGTCTACGACCGCGCCGCTCTGGACCTGGGCGACGCGGACCGCGCCAGGCTCGAAGCGCAAGGGCGTCAGCCGCACTGGCGGTTCAGGCTCGATCATGATTCGCCGATCGAGTGGAACGATCTGATCCGCGGCCGCCAGCATCTCGATCCGGCCCTGCTCAGCGATCCGGTGGTCCGGCGCGAGGATGGGTCCTGGCTCTACATGCTGCCGAGCGTCGTCGACGATATCGAGATGGGCGTGACCCATGTCGTGCGCGGCGAGGACCATGTCACCAATACCGGGCTGCAGCTCCAGATGTTCGCGGCCCTGGGCGCGACGCCGCCGGCCTTCGCGCACGAGGCGCTGCTGGTCGGTTCCGAGGGCAAGCTCTCCAAGCGCCTTGGCTCGCTCGGCATTGAGGCGATGATCGAGGCGGGGATCGAGCCGGTGGCGTTGCTGGCGAAGCTGGCGCGGATCGGCACCTCGCTGCCGGTCGAGCCGGTGGCCGATGCCGGGCCGCTGATCGCCGGGTTCGATTTCGCGAGCTTCGGGCGGGCGCCGGCGCGGTTCGACATGGAGGAGCTGGCGGCCCTGAACGCGCGGATCGTCCACCGATTGCCGTTCGATCTTGTCGCCGCGCGGCTCCCGGAGGGGATGAGCCAAGCCGATTGGCACGCGATCCGGCCCAATGTGCGCACGGTCGGCGAGGCGGCGGACTGGTGGGAGATATTGCACGGCCATGTCGCGATCGAGGCGGCGGCGGAAGATCGCGAATTCCTCGCCGCCGCGGCCGAGGAAGCCGGCGCGATCGACTGGAACGAATCGCCCTGGCCGCAATTGGTCGAACGGCTCAAGGCGGCGACCGGACGGGGCGGCAAGCCGCTCTTTCAGCCGCTGCGGCGCGCGTTGACGGGGCGCGACAGCGGGCCGGAAATGGCCATTCTCCTCCCTCTGATCGGCCGCGACGAGGCGGTAAGGCGGCTGCGCGCGGCGGCCTCATTAATGGTATAGTATAACATGACGATATAATGTATCATCGTTCTACGGGCGGCCTGATTCGGCAGCGCCGGCCCGAAGGACGAGGAGAATCGTCATGCCTGAAGCCGGCTTCTTCGCGCAGAAAAGACGCAGTCCCACCAGTCTGGTCATGGTCGTCGCGCTCCACGCGGCGGCGTTCGCGGCCGTGGTTCTGGTCAAGGGACCGCAGTTCATCCGCATCGAGCATCCCCCGACCACGGTCACCTTCATCGAGCCCGACCCCGATCCGCCGCCCGTCGCGCAGCCCAGGCCCGACCCGCAGCGGCCGGTGAGCGTGATCGACCGGACGATCGCCATTCCCGACCGGCCGCCACTCCCGGGCCCGATCACCGACCCCAATCCGCCGCGGCCGCCGATATTCGGCACCGAGGTCGGCGGCGGGACCGTCACCGAGGTCGGGCCGACGCTACCGCCGCCGACGCCGGTGCGGCGCGGCGCCGAGCTCGACCCGCGCTATGCGGGCCAGCTCCAGCCGCCTTACCCGCCGGCGGAGCAGCGCGCGCAGCGCGACGGCCGGGTCCAGGTGCGGGTCACGATCGCGCCGGACGGCCGGGTCGTCTCGGTGGTGCGGCTGACGGCGACCAGCGACGCCTTCTGGCGCGTCACCGAGCAGCAGGCGCTGAGCCGCTGGCGGTTCCGGCCGGCGACGCTCGACGGCCGCCCGGTTCAGGACAGCAAGGTGATGACCCTGATCTTCCGGATCGTCGATGCGGGGTGATGGAATGGGGACAGTCCCCGGAGGGGGGACAGTCCCCTAACCGCAATGGGCGTCGCCGGAGCCCGATTTGTTGATGGTGCAGCGGGCGGGCCCGGTGACGGTCACGTCGCCCGAGCCGCGTATCTCGATCGCCGCCGTCTGCGTGGCGCGGATGGCGATGTCGCCCGAGCCGGCCACGGCGAGAGTGGCGTCGGCGGCTTCGAGCCGGTCGAGGAGGAGATCGCCCGAGCCGGTCACCGAGCCCCGCGCCTGCCGGGCGGCGCCGGCGGCGGCGATCTCGCCAGAGCCGGTAACCGAGAAATCCGCCTCGCCGACCGCGAGCGCGGCGATCAGGATCTCGCCGGATCCGGTGACCGAGCCGGCGAAGCGCGGGCCCTCGATCCGGTCGATCCGCATTTCGCCCGAGCCGGTCACGCTCGCGCCCGCCAATGCGGGCAAGGTGACGTGGACGGTGACGCCGCGATGGCTGCCCCAGGAGAACCAGTTTCCGGATCTGCTGCGCAGGCCGATCTTGAGCTGGCCGTTCTCGTTTACGATCTCGAGCCGGTCGAGAATCGCCTGGTCGCCTTCGGCGCGGACCGAGGCCGCGCCGCCGACGGCGACGACGACGTCGGGCGAGCCCGACAGCGCGATCCGGTCATAGGCTCCGGCGACCTGGAAGTCGCGCCGGGCGGCGGGGCCGGCCTCCTCGTCGCCGCCGCGGTGATTGCAGGCGGCGAGGATCAGGGCTGTGCCAAGCAAAGCGGCGGCTGCGCGCATCTCGTATCTCCCTAGCTGTATTAGGTATCTAATACACATCGGACGCGCGGCGCGCAACAGCAAAAGGGCGGCCCGTTTCCGGACCGCCCTTTGGAGGACAGTTACGAGTAACTGTCCCCGTTTTTCCGCCCTCAGGCCTCGATCTTCACCTTCTGGTGGAAGACCGACGCGGTGTTGAGGATCTCGAGCAGCTTCTCGAGCGCCGCTTTCTCGTCGATCTCCTCCATCGCGCCGAGCTCGCGGGCCAGGCGGGTGGAGGCGGCTTCGAAAATCTGCCGCTCGGAATAGCTCTGCTCGGGCGCGTCGTCGGGCCGGAACAGGTCGCGGACCACCTCGGCGATCGACACGAGGTCGCCCGAATTGATCTTCGCTTCATATTCCTGGGCGCGGCGCGACCACATGGTGCGCTTGACCCTGGGCTTGCCCTTCAATGTGGCCAGCGCCTCCTGCATGGTCTTGTCGGAGGACAATTTGCGCATGCCGACGCTTTCCGCCTTGTTGGTCGGAACGCGCAGGGTCATCTTCTCTTTCTCGAAGCGAAGCACGTAGAGCTCCAGCTGCATGCCCGCGATGTCGGTGCTCTGCAGCTCGACCACGCGGCCCACGCCGTGCTTGGGGTAAACGACATAGTCGCCAACGTCGAAGATCAACGCTTTCGTTGCCATCTAATGTAACCTTCCTGTGGAATGTGGCCGCCTGCGCCGGAATAAACCCGCATCCGCCCTAAAAGACGCAGTCTGAAATTCGGTTGTGCGGCAATTCTAACGATTTGATCACCGGGTGCGGCTGCGAGGGCATCCGCTTCGATGGCTCGCCATATAGCAGGAAATGCGCGAGAAATCTAGGGCCGCGGCAGCCTGCCCGCCGATCGCCATGCATCGAGGCTCCAGGGGCCGGGACCCGCCACGCTGAGATAGAGGAAGACGAAGCAGAAAAGGATCGCCGCGTCGCCCATATTGTTGACCGGGAAAAAGTCGCGCGGGAAATGCGCGTACCAATAAGCGACCGCCATCGTGCCCGAGGCGAGGAAGGCGGCCGGCCGGGTGAACAGGCCGATCGCGATCAGGAGGCCGCAGGCGATCTCGATCAGGCCGGCATAGGCGCCCAGATTGGTGAAGGCGAGGCCGCTTCCGGCCGCCGGGCCGGGCGGAAAGCTCAGGAATTTCTGGGTCCCGTGCTCGAGGAAGATCAGCCCCGAGACGATCCGCAGCACGCTCAGCAGGAGCGGCGCGAGCGGGGAGCCGCGCATCAATCGCCCTCGCCCGGATCGGCGGTGAAATATTTTTCGAACTTGCCTTCCTCGCCCTTATGCTCGTCGGCGTCGGCGGGGCTGTCCTTCTTTCGGGTGATGTTGGGCCATTCGGCCGAATAGGTCGCGTTGACCTCGAGCCATTGCTCGAGCCCCGCCTCGGTGTCGGGCAGGATCGCCTCGGCCGGGCATTCGGGCTCGCAGACGCCGCAATCGATGCACTCGGAGGGGCTGATGACGAGCATGTTCTCGCCCTCGTAGAAGCAGTCGACCGGACAGACCTCGACGCAATCCATATATTTGCAGCGGATGCAGGCATCGGTGACGACGTAGGTCATGCGCTTCTCTCTCCCCGAGCGCCTCACTAAGCCCCGCCGGCTTCGCTCGTCAATTCGCAATAGAGCGGGGGCGCCTTCGCCGGCCTCAACTCGCGTGCCAGCGGCTGTCCCACCGGTGCACCTCCTCCCCGCGCGGCTCGTAGCGGGAGCTTGCGCGCAGAGCTTCGACCTCACCCGCCTCCAGCGGCTTCCAGCTGTGCGTCTCGCTCCAATAATCGCCGTTGGGGCCCCAGTCGTTCACGTCGAACGACAAATGGCGGTACAAGGTGCCGCAGCGCCGGCAGCGTTCTATCCTGACCGAATTGGAGCCGAAGTCCGGCAGCCCCTCAACCAGCTCCAGCGCGACCGGGTGCGGCTCCGCGCCGCCCGGGCAGGTCCAATCCTCCGCAATCATGTCGCCTCTCCTTCCCCCAGATCCGCGTACAAGGCGCGCGCCTCGGCCGGCGGCCCGCGCCGCGCCGGCAGCGCCTCGATCTTGAGCATTCTTACCGCACCCTGGCGGGCGAAGGCGAGCATGTCGCCGACGCGGACCAATGCATGGGCGCGGTCGACGACTCGGCCGTTGAGGCGCAGCCGCCCGGTTTCCGCCATGGCCTGCGCCAGCGCCCGCGTCTTCGCGATCCGAGCGAACCAGAGGAACTTGTCGAGCCGGATGCCGTCAGCCATCGATGAGGGCCTGAGTGGCGGGGTCGCGTTCGCCGCCGAAGAAGGCGTCAAGCACGGCGGCGAAGGGCGCCGGATCGTCGGCGGCGGCCTCGAACAGGGTCAGCGAGGATCGAAGCTTGATCGCGTCGACCGGGCCGAAGATCGCCTCCGCGCTCAATGCGCGATGGCCCAGAACCGCCCTGGTGCATTCGCGCAGGCGCGGGCCCAGCAGGGGGTGGGCAAGATAGGCCCGCGCCTCATCCGCCGACACGATCGCGTAGAAGCGCGCTGTTTCGCTTCGCCCGAGCCCGGCGATCTGGGGGAAGACGAACCACATCCAATGGCTCTCCTTGCGACCGCCCTTCAGTTCGGCGAGCGCCTGCTCGTAAATGCCCGCCTGGGCGGCGACGAAGCGGTCGAGATCGAACGACGCCATTCAGACCGTGATCGCCTGGCCGAAGGCGATGAGGTTGCCGTCCGGCGCCGCCACCAGCAATTCGCGCTGGCCGTAGGGCTTGTCGGCGGGGCCGTGGACATCGCCGGGCGGCAGCGCATCGAGCTTCGGCTTCAGCTCGGCGTAGAGCGCGTCGACGTCGCGCACATCGACATAATAAGCGAAGCGGCGGTTGCCCGGCGGGGCGCCGTCCTCGCCCCGGTTCTGCAGGATGCGCATGCCGACGCCTTCGCGCTCGAGATAGGCGTAGTCGTCCATCCGGAAGCCGGTCTCGAAGCCGAGCACATCCTCGAAGAAGTCGACCGCCGCCTCGATATCCGGGGCGTGCATGAAGGGGGTGATCTGGATGAAGTTCGTCATGTCGCCTCCGGCAGCGCCCAGTCGATGGGCTTCAGGCCGCGCGATTCGAGAAATTCATTGGCCTTGGAAAAGTGGCGGCAGCCGAAGAAGCCGGCATGCGCGGAGAGCGGCGAAGGGTGCGGCGCCTTGAGGACGAGGTGATGGCCGCCTTGGTCCAGGCCGCGCACGAACGCCGCCTTCTTCTGCGCGTAGCTGCCCCAGAGCATGAACACGATCGGATCGGGCCGCGCCGCGACGAGGCGGATGACGGCGTCGGTGAACCTCTCCCAGCCGCGATCGCGGTGCGAGGCGGCGCGGCCCATCTCGACCGTCAGCACGCTGTTCAGCAGCAGCACGCCCTGCTTCGCCCAATGTTCGAGGAAGCCGTGCCGCGGCGGTTTTATGCCGAGATCGGCCTCGATCTCCTTGTAGATGTTGACGAGGCTCGGCGGCGGCTGAACGCCCGGGCGGACCGAGAAGCACAGGCCATGCGCCTGGCCGAGACCGTGATAGGGATCCTGGCCGAGGATGACGACCCGCACCCGATCGAGCGGGGTCAGATCGAGCGCGCCGAACCATTCGCCGCCTTTGGGGAAAATGCGCTTGCCGGCCGCGCGCTCGGCGGCGAGGAACGTCTTCAGCGCGGTCATATGGGGGCTGGCGAATTCCTCGCGGAGCGGCTCCAGCCAGCTCTCGTCGAGCCTGACGCCGCTTTGCGCCCCCTGGGCCTCGGCCACGCTCGCGCTCAGCGCCGCCGCTGCCGCGCCCGCCACGCGCGCACGGCGGCGAGCGTGTTGGCGACATGGTTGCGATAATCCAGGTCGGTATGCGCGTAGATGATCCGGCCATCGGGGGTGATGACGAACGAGGTCCGATTGGTCATCGGCGAGCCTTCGCGCAGGCGCACGTCGTAGGCGCGGATCGTCTCGGGGCTGGCGGTGGCGACCGGGAAGGCGCTTCGGCAGCCCTCGACCGAGAAGCGCCGAAGCGTCTCGTAATCGTCGGCCGACATGCCGATGACGCGCGCGCCGGCGCGGCGGAAATCGCGCGCCGCCACGGAAAAAGCGTGCGCCTCGAGCGTGCAGCCCTCGGTGAAGGCGCGCGGATAGAAATAGAGCACGACCGGGCCGTGGCGCAGCTGCTCGCGCAAATTCATCCGGAACGGCCGGCCGGCGAGCGCGCCGCCGGTCGTGAAATCGGGCGCGCGGGCGCCGACCGGGAGGGCCGGCATGAGCGCGGTGGGGACGAGCGCCAGGGCCAGAGCGGCGCAAGCGAGGAGAAGGCGCATGATCGAAATCTCCCATGCTGGTTTGCGGCGGCACGATAAGCGCAAAGGCCGGACGCCGCCAGCCGCCATTGGCCCGGCGGCGCGGCGCTGCTAGACCGGGTCCGGGCTCCGAAGCGGAGGGAGAGTATCAGATGCGTATCGGCCTTTTGATCCTGGCGGCGGCAGGCGCGCTGCTGGTGGCGGCGCCGGCCAATGCGGCGCAGCGGCAGGCGCGCTCGGCCTGCGTGCCGGCGCTGAGCGCCGCGCCGGACGCGGCTAGCTTCACCGCGGCGGGCCGGGCGCGCGGGCCCGCGCTGGCCCAAGCGGTCGGCGCCAATTTCTCCGCCGCGGTCGCCAATCTGTGCGCGGCGGGCGCTCTGCGCGCCGGCGCCTTCGCGCGCTACCAGAGGCTGCTGGTCCGCAACGCCGAGGGCGCCGTCACGCCCAATATCTATGACGATGCCGAGGAGCAGCCCGGCGCGCTGATCATCGAATATGCGTTCGCCGGCGGGCCGGGGCCGACCCGGGCGGCGATCGAGGCGGCTTTGCGCTGCTGGCGCAACCCGGAAGCCGCGGGCTGCGCCGCCGAGGATGTGGGGCCTTAGGGCTTGGGGCTCAGATCGGGACTTTGGCCAGGCGCTGCGCCAGCCAGCCGGCGATCAGCGGCAGGGCGATGGCCATTGCCCACATCCAGGCCGGATGCGGGATGGCGATCATCGTGTAGACTGCGCCGGCAATCACCAGCACGACCACGATCCAGCCGGCCAAGGCGCGCTTCGCCACCAAATTCGCGACCCACGCGCCGGCGAGCGAACCGATGAACCAGGCGGCAACGACGAAGGCGAACGCGCCCATCGGCAGATTCTCGATCAGCCGGGCGAGCTGGGCCGGATCCTGGAGGTCGGTTCCGGGCGGCGTCGGAAAGACCAGATGGCCGATTGTCTCGATCCCAGCCACGCATAGAAAGGCGACGACGAACCCCGCCACCACGCCAAGCACGATCTTCATCCCCGCTCTCCCCTCCCCTGGACCGGGCCGATCATAGCCCGCTTTGGCCGGCAGTCACGCCGGAACGTCGCTCTTCCCCTCGATCTGGAGGGCGTCGCTCTCGGCTTCGGTGAAGTCGCCGCCCTCGCCGCGGAAGGCGGCGGCAAGCCGAGCCGGATCGACCGAGCGCTCCCAGCGCGCGACGACGATCGCCGCCACAGCATTGCCGATGAAGTTGGTCAGCGCCCGGCACTCGCTCATGAAGCGGTCGACGCCCAGGATCAGGGCCATGCCGGCGACCGGCACCGAGGGGATTACCGACAAGGTCGCGGCAAGCACGATGAAGCCCGATCCGGTCACGCCCGCGGCGCCCTTGGACGAAAGGATCGCGACCGCCATCAATGCCAGCTGCTCGCCGAAACTAAGCTCGATCCCGCAGGCCTGGGCGATGAACAAAGCGGCGAGCGACATGTAGATGTTGGTGCCGTCGAGGTTGAACGAATAGCCGGTCGGCACGACCAGGCCGACGATCGGCTTGGGGCAGCCGGCGCGCTCGAGCTTTTCCATCAGGAGCGGCAGCGCGCTTTCGGAGGACGAGGTGCCAAGGACCAGGAACAGCTCGTCCTTGATGTAGCCGATCAGGCCGAACAGCGAGAAGCCGGCGGCGCGCGCGATCAGGCCGAGCACGATGATCACGAACAGCAAAGCGGTCGCATAGAAGGTGGCGACCAGGAAAGCGAGGTTGGCGAGCGTGCCGATCCCGTGGGCGCCGATCGTATAGGCCATCGCGCCGAACGCGCCGAGCGGGGCGAGGTACATCAGGATGTGGACGATGCGGAAGACGATCGCGGTCAGCGTCTTGAGCAGATCGAGCAGCCCCGCGCCCTTTTCGCCGATCAGAGCCAGCGCGATGCCGAACAGGATCGCGACGAACAGCACCTGAAGAATCTGGCCGGAGGTGAACGCGCTGACCAGCGTGTCGGGAACGATGGCGAGGATGAAGGCGGGGACACTCTGCTCGTGCGCCGCGTCGACATAGGAGGCGACCGCGCCGGCATCGAGCGTCGCCGGATCGACGTTGAGGCCCGCGCCCGGGCGGACGATGTTGGCGACGACCAGGCCGACCGCGAGCGCGAAGGTCGAGACGGTGAAAAAATAGGCCATCGCCTTGGCGCCGACCCGGCCGAACGCCTTGAGATCGGCCATGCCGGCGATGCCGGTGACCACGGTCAGGAAGATGACCGGGGCGATGATCATCTTGACCAGCTTGATGAAGCCGTCGCCGAGCGGTTTCAGCGCCCGGCCGCTTTCCGGCCAGAGCCACCCGGCCAGCACGCCGAGCACGATCGCGACCAGGACCCAGAAATAGAGCGTCCGCCAGAACGGCTGTGCGCGTGTGGCCATCGATCCCCTCCCGGCGCCTCGGCGGCGCCTGAATGGAGATGATAAGGCGGCGAAGCGCCGATGTCAGGATATTATGGGGTCAAGCCGCCGATCTCCGGCGGATTGGGCCGGCCTTGCAGGGGCCTAGCGGCTTTCGGCCAGGATCGCGGCGGCGGCATAGGCCACCAGCATCAGCGGGCCGAGCACGAACAAGGTCAAGGCGACCGCGCCGAGGCGGACGAAGAGCGGGTCCCAGCCGGTCGAGCGGGCGAGGCCGGCGCAGACGCCGAGCATCTTGGCGTTGCTCTTGTCGAGGGCGTAATTGCTGTTCATCGTCTTGGTGTCCGAATGAGATTAAGAGGGTCCGGGAGAGCCCGCTCCGGTCAGATGACCGAAGCCGAGCTCAAAGCCGCGGAAAGGAACAGGCTGGAGGCGAAGACCGCGCCGATCAGCGAAATGGCCAGCGACTGCAGGCTGTGGATGGAAAGCGACATTTTCTATCTCCTTGGTCGGCCGCGGGACCATTCCCGCTGCCATGCAAGGGAAATTGCATGGGCCGTGCCAAATGCTGAAAACGGCGGAAATCCGCCATTTTCTTCGATGGCGCGGCTGAACGCCCGATTTACGAGACCCAAAAGGCGGCGCATTTCACCAACTTTTGGTGTCCATTTGCGGACGTTTGCCGAATTTGATCCGCTCCGGGTGACAGTCCCCGTTCGGGGACAGTCCCCGGCGGCGGCGGGTCCGGCCGGTCAGTCGAGCAGGGCGTAGGCCGGGACGGTGAGGAATTCGGGCAAATCCTCGGCGAGGACGAGCGAGACGAACAGGGCGCGCGCCTCCTCGAGCCGCGGCTCGGGCGCCAGCGCCGCCATCTCCTGTGCGAGCAAATCCTCGAACAGGGCCCGCGTCAGCGCCCGGCCGTCGTCGAGCGCGGCCTCGAAGCGCAGCCATTGCCACAGCTGCGTGCGGCAGATTTCGGCGGTCGCTGCATCCTCCATCAGATTGTAGAGCGGCACCGCGCCGCGCCCGCCGAGCCAGGCGGCGATGTAGCGTATGCCGACGCGGATATTCTCGCGCACGCCGGCCTCGGTGCGCGGCCCCTCGTGGAGGCGCAGCATGTCGTCGCGGCCGACCTCGCTCTCGATCCCGCGATCGAGCTGGTTGGGGCGGCCGAACGCTTCCATCGCCAGGGCGACCATCCCCGGATGCGCGACCCAGGTGCCGTCATGGCCGTTCGCCGCCTCGCGTTCCTTGTCGGCGCGGACGCGGGCGAAGGCGGCGGCGTTGGCGCTGTCGTCGCCCTTGACCGGAATCGCCGCCGACATGCCGCCCATCGCGAATGCGCCGCGGCGATGGCAGGTTTCGATCAGCTTGAGCGAATAAGCGGCGAGGAACGCCTTATCCATGGTCATCGCCGAACGGTCCGGCGTCAGCCGCCCGGCGGTCCGTCCGAGCCGCTTGATGTAGGAAAAGATATAATCCCAGCGGCCGCAATTGAGGCCGACGATATTGTCTTTGAGGGCGTGGAGGATCTCGTCCATCTCGAACGCCGCCGGGAGAGTCTCGATCAGCACCGTCGCCTTGATCGTGCCGCGATCGAGGCCGAGCCTTTCCTCGGAAAAGGCGAAGACGTCGCTCCACAAAGCCGCTTCGTGCCGGCTTTCGAGCTTGGGCAGATAGAAATAGGGGCCGGATCCCGCTTCGATCGCGATATGGGCATTGTGCCATAGATAGAGGCCGAAATCGAACAGAGCGGCGGCGACCCCGACATGGCGCTCGTCCAAATGCCAGCCGCGGGGGCGGACCATGAGCACGGCGGGATCGGGGCCTACCGCATAATGTTTGCCATTCGTCGGATCGTCATAAGAAAGCGCGCCGCGCCAATAATCGTGGAGATTGGCCTGGCCCTCGACGATATTGGCCCAGGTCGGCGACGTGGCATCCTCGAAATCGGCCATGAAGACCTTCGCGCCGGAATTGAGCGCGTTGATGACCATCTTGCGGTCGGTCGGGCCGGTGAGCTCGACCCGGCGGTCCATGAGGTCGGCCGGGATCGGCGCGACCATCCACTCCCGCTCGCGGATGTGGACGGTCTCGGGAAGGAAATCGGGCAGCGCGCCGGCGTCGAAATCCCGCTGCCGCGCGAGGCGGGCTTCGAGCAAAGCCTGGCGGCGCGCGTCGAAGCGGCGGTGGAGCCCGGCGACGAAGGCGAGCGCTTCCGGGGTCAGGACGTCGTGCGATCGCTCCATGCCAATCGCTGTAGCGCGGGCCGCGGGCTCGGCCAAGTCGAGGCCGGTCACCGCGCCTCGGCGGCGATCGAATAGCGCGTCGTGGCCGAGACGTTGGGGCAATAGGTCAGGCGGATCCAGGCGTTGCGGGCCTTGCCCTCATCCTCGAACGGCCCGACCATCTTCTCGGTGCCCGGCACCAGCGAGCGAAAATCCGGATCGGCATATTCGCCCCCAACAACCCAATAGCGCATATTCCCTCTCCTCACGCGGCGGCCCTGGCGGTGAATTGCGCGGCCTCGGTCGATTCGGCGAGCGCGACCGTCGAGGCGGTGCCGCCGGCCAGGGTCTGGGCGACCAGGTCGAAATAGCCGGTTCCGACTTCGCGCTGGTGGCGGGTGGCGGAATAGCCTTGGGCCTCGCTCGCGAATTCGGCCTGCTGAAGCTCCGAATAGGCCGCCATGCCGCGGTCGCGATAGCCGGAGGCGAGCTCGAACATGGAATGGTTGAGGCTGTGGAAGCCGGCGAGGGTGACGAACTGGAACTTGTAGCCCATCGCGCCCAATTCGCGCTGGAAGCGCCCGATCGTCGCGGCGTCGAGTCTGGCCGCCCAGTTGAAGCTCGGGCTGCAATTATAGGCCATCAGCTTGCCCGGATATCGGCGCTGGATCGCCTCGGCGAAGCGGCGCGCCTCGTCGAGATCGGGGCGGCTGGTTTCCCACCAGAGCAAATCGGCGTGGGGCGCGAAAGCGAGCCCGCGCTCGATGCAATGGGCAAGGCCGGTGCCGTCCGTCAGGCGGAAGAACCCTTCGGGGGTGCGCTCGCCGGTCAGGAACTCGCGGTCGCGCTCATCGACGTCGGAGGTGATCAGCCTGGCGCTCTCGGCATCGGTGCGCGCCACCAGCAAAGTCGGCACGCCGCAGACGTCGGCCGCGAGGCGGGCGGCGTCGAGATTGCGGATGTGGGCCTGAGTCGGGATCAGCACCTTGCCGCCGAGATGGCCGCACTTCTTCTCGGCGGCGAGCTGGTCCTCGAAATGGACGCCGGCGGCGCCGGCCTCGATATAGGCCTTCATGATCTCGAAGCAGTTCAAGGGCCCGCCGAAGCCCGCCTCGGCATCGGCCAGGATCGGCGCGAACCAGTCGCGCTTCAAGGTCCCTTCCATATGCTCGATCTGGTCGGCGCGCTGGAGGGTGCGGTTGATCCGGCGGCAAAGCTCGGGGCCGGCATTGGCCGGGTAGAGCGACTGATCGGGATACATGGCGCCCGCGCTGTTGGCGTCGGCGGCGACCTGCCAGCCCGACAGGTAGATCGCCTTGAGGCCGGCGCGGACCATCTGCATCGCCTGGTTGCCTGTGACCGCGCCCAATGCGTTCACATATTCCTCGGTGCGGAGCAGCTCCCACAGGCGATTGGCGCCGCGCCGGGCGAGGCTGTGCTCGATCGGGACCGAGCCGCGCAGCCGCTCGACCTCTGCCACGCAATAGGGGCGCTCGATGCCGTCGAAGCGGCCTGGAGGGGCGGGGACGACGGCGCTGAAATCGGTCATGGGCGGTCCTTAACTTTACATGTTCGACACGTAGAAGCATCGAACGGGGCCCCAGGCATCCTCGAAAAGGGTCGCGTTGTCGTCGCGCGACTTGCGACTTCTGTGAATATATGACAATTTGACAAGATGGCGGAGCGGAAGCTGTTTCTGGGACGGCAGCTCAGAAGGCTGCGGCGCGAGCTCGGGCTCAACCAGAGCGCAATGGCGGCCGAGATCGGCGTTTCGCCCTCCTATCTCAACCATCTCGAGCGCAACCAGCGCCCGGCGACCGCGCAGGTGCTGCTTCGGCTTGCCGAGGCCTATGACGTCGACCTCAAGAGCTTCGCGGCGCAAAGCGGCGAGGGGACCGGCATCGCCCAGCTCGCCGAGATTTTCGCCGATCCGATGTTCGGCGGGATCGCCGTGCCGCGCTACGAGCTGGTCGAGATGGCGCACAACGCCCCCGCCGCCGCCGACGCGGTGTCGCGGCTTTACGCAGCGCTGGTCGAGGCGCGGCGGCGGCCGGCCGCCGAAGAGGAGGCCGGCGCGATCTCGCCGCAGGCCTGGGTGCGCGACTTCATCCAGGACCAGCGCAACCATTTCGTGGCGCTCGAGGAAGCGGCGGAGACGCTGGCCGGCGCGCTCGGCGACCCGCTCACCATCGCCGAGCCGCTCAGGCGGCGGCTGAAGGAAGGCTATGGCGTCGAGGCGCGGATCGTCCCGCCCGGGCTGATCGAGGCGGCGAGCCAGCATTACGATCCGCACCGCAAGCAGCTGATGCTCTCGGCCCTGTTGCGCGCGGAGAGCCGGACCTTCGCGCTCGCTTACCAGCTCGCCCTGATGGAGTTCCGGCCGCTCCTGGCGCAGATGATCGAGGCCGCCGCGCCGCCCGACGGGCCGACCGGGCGCCTGCTCCACATGAGCCTCGCCAATTATGCGGCCGGCGCGATCATGATGCCTTATGCGGCCTTTCTCGAAGCCGCCGACGCGCATCTTTACGATCTCGACCGGCTCTGCGCCCAATTCGGCGCCAGCATCGAGCAGGTCGCGCACCGGCTGACGACGCTGGACCGGGGGGGTGCACGCGGCATCCCCTTCTTCATGCTAAGGGTCGACGCGGCGGGGAACATCTCCAAGCGCTTCGCCGGCGAGAGCTTCCCCTTCTCGCGTTTCGGCGGGACCTGCCCGCGCTGGAATCTGCACAGCGCCTTCCAGACGCCCGGGCGGGTGGTGACCCAGATCGTCGAAACCCCCGACGGCCAGCGCTTCTTCACGATCGGGCGGACGGTTGAGCGCTCGGTCCGGCTCGATCCGCGCGAGGACAGCCAGCTCGCGATCGGCCTGGGCTGCGACGTGCGCCACGCGCCGAGGATCGCTTATGCCGCCGGGCTCGACCTCGCCGACCCCTATGTGACGCCGATCGGCCCGGCCTGCCTGATCTGCCCGCGCATGCGCTGCCCCCAGCGCGCCGCGGCGCCGGCCGGACGGACATTGAGCGTCGTCGAGACCCGCAAGACGATCTCGCCCTTTCCGTTTCTGGGGGGCTGAGGCTTGCTCCATTCAGGTCGAGCGCGGTCCTGAAGTCGCTTTCGCGGCTGTAGCCTTGAAGGACCTCGACCGGAACCAGATCGCCGACCGGCAGCCGCCGAACGCCCAAGAGGGATTGCTTCGGTGCGCAATTTCAGAACGCTCCGCGCAAAGGGCATTACGGTGCGCAAGACGATCGATTGCCTGATCGCCACGCGTTGCATCGCCGATGGCTTGCCGCTTCTCTACAGCGATCGGGACTTCGATCCTTTCGTCGTGCATCTGGGCCTTGTCCCGGCGCTGGCGTGAACGGAGGCTGAGGCGCCTTATTCTTCGGTTTCGACGACGACCGGGTCGGCGGCAGTGGCGATCAGATGGTTGGCGATCAGGCCGCCGATCAGGGGAGCGACGAAGCTCGCGAACATCGCCCAGGCCGGCACCGGGAAGCCGAAGCCGATCGCCAGGGCCATCGCGGCGAGGACGCCGGCCGGGGTCCAGGCCGCGACCGCGCGGCGCCAGATCAGCTTGCCGACGCCGCCGCCGACCAGCCCGCCCAGAAAATAGCCGGCGGCGCCGAGCAGCAAGGCGTTGGTCGGCCGCGCCGCGAGCGCCGCGGCGATCTGGGCGCGGTCCCACATATTGTTGATCGAGGCCGGGTAGAGCCAATTGGCAAGCACATCGACCGCGCTCTGCGCGACCAGGCCCGCCACGATGCCCAGGATGATCGCCAATAAAGCCCTCATGCTCGTCTCCCCAATTGGTCGGAACGCTATATTCGCGGGCGGGGCAACGGTCTAGGACCCTAGCCGCCGACGATCGTCCCGCCATTGGGATGGAGGATCTGGCCCGACATGTAGCGCGAATCCTCGCAGGCGAGGAACAGGAAGCTCGGCGCGACCTCGTTGGGCTGGCCCGGGCGGCCCATCGGCACATCCTCGCCGAAGTGCTTCAACTTCTCCTTCGAGGCACCGCCGAACGGGTTGAGCGGGGTCCAGATCGGCCCCGGCGCGACGCCGTTGACGCGAATCCCCTCGCCGACCAGATTTTCCGACAAGGCGCGGGTGAAGGCGGTGATCGCGCCCTTGGTCGCGCTATAGTCGAGCAGCTCCTTGGAGCCCTGGAAGCTGGTGATCGAAGTGCAGTTGACGATCGCGGCGCCCTTCTTCAGGTGCGGCCGCGCCGCCTGGGTCAGAAAGAACATCGAGAAGATGTTGGTCTGGAAGGTGCGTCTCAGCTGCTGCTCGGTGATGTCGGCGATGTCCTTGTCGGCATGCTGCTCGCCGGCATTGTTGACCAGGATGTCGATCCCGCCGAGCTTCGCGATCACCTCCTTCACCGCGGACAGGCAAAAGTCCTTGTCGCCGAGATCGCCCGCAATGGCGATCGCCCTGCGGCCCTCGGCCTCGACGATCCGCTTCGTCTTCGCCGCATCGTCATGCTCGCACAGATAGAAGATGGCGATATCGGCGCCCTCGCGCGCGAACAAAGCGGCGACGGCACGGCCGATGCCGCTGTCGGCGCCGGTGATCAAGGCGACCTTGTTCTCGAGCCGGCCCGAGCCTGGGTAGAAGGGCTCCCAATCGGGCCTGGGCTCCAATTCGCTTTCATGGCCGGGGAGCGCGTCCTCGTGGATCATTTCGACAATTTCGGTCTGCGACATGGCCGGCTCCTTGCTCGCGCTTCGCTTATCGAAGGGAAAAACCGATTGGTCGAAAAGGCGTTCCGGTAGGGTTCGGATCGGGCTGGCCGTTCGGCTGGCGTTCAGGTTCGCTGGCCGATCTCGTGCTACATATGTAGCGCGTAAGACTGCAACCGCCGTAAGGGACGACGGTCCAAAGAGGGAGACTCCAATGACGCGGTTGAACGCGGCCCGGTCCGGCCGCTTTGCCCTCTTGCTCGCCTTGCCAGCTTCGGCCGCGCCGGCCCTCGCCCAGGATCCGCCGCCGGTCGCAACTGAATCCGCCGCGCCCCAGGGCGCCCGCACCTACACGCCGGCCGACTTCGCCCGATTCGCGCCGCGCAACGCGCTCGACATGCTGAGCCAGGTCCCCGGCTTCTCGATCGAATCCGCCGACACCGAGCGGCGCGGCCTGGGGCAGGCGACCGGCAACGTGCTGATCAACGGCGAGCGCTTCTCGGGAAAATCGTCCGACATCTTCACCGAATTGCGCCAGATCAGCGCGTCGAACGTGACCCGGATCGAGATCGTCGACGCGGCCACGCTCAACATATCCGGCCTGACCGGCCCGGTCGCCAACGTCATCACGGCGTCGCGCGGCCTCAGCGGCAATTTCGTCTACCGGCCGCAGATTCGGTCACGACAGACCGAGGCGCGGCTTCTGGCCGGGGAGATTTCGATCAACGGGTCACTCAACCGGTCGACCCAGTTCAGCCTGAGCCTGCGCAACGACGGCTTCCGCAACGGCAATGCCGGGCCCGAGATCGTCACCGATCCGGCCGGCGTGATCCTCGATCGCCGCGACGAATCGCTTCTCGTCTATGGCGACCAGCCGCGCCTCAGCGGCACGATCCGCCGCAATTTCGGCGACGGATCGATCCTCAACGCCAACGCCGCCTTCCAGCTCTATACGATCGACATCGACGAGATTTCGCTGCGCTCGGGCCCGGGCCAGCCCGACCGCGACCGGCGCCTGCACGAGCAGGAGCGCGAGCATAATTACGAACTCGGCGGCGATTACGAATTCGGCCTCGGCGGCGGCCGCCTCAAGCTGATCGGCCTTCGAAAATTCGAGCACAGCCCCTACAGCCAGACCCTGACCCAAGCCTTCGCCGACGGCCGGCCCACCTTCGGCCAGCGCTTCACCCAGGTCGCCGACGAGACCGAGACGATCGCGCGCGGCGAATATCGCTGGCGCGGCGGCGGCGCCGACTGGCAGGTCAGCCTCGAGGGCGCGCTGAACCGGCTCGAGATCGAAAACGGCCTGTTCGACATGAACGCGGCCGGCGATTTCGTCGCGGTGCCCTTCCCGAACAGCGCCGCGACGGTCGAGGAACGGCGGGCCGAGGCGATGCTCACCTACGGACGGCCGCTGACCTCCAGGCTCACGCTGCAGGTTTCGGGCGGCGGCGAATATTCGCAGCTAAGCCAGACCGGCGCCGGCGGCCTCACCCGCACCTTCTATCGGCCCAAGGGCTTCCTCAACCTCGCCTGGCGGCCGCGCGCGGGCCTCGACATCAGCGCCCGGATCGAGCGCGTCGTCGGCCAGCTCAACTTCTTCGATTTCGTCGCCTCGGCCAATGTCAGCGGCGGCACCGCCAATGCCGGCAACGCCAATCTCGTTCCGCCGCAAAGCTGGAACGCCCAAATCCAGGCGACGCGCAACCTTGGGCCGTGGGGCACCGCGACGGCGCGGCTCTACGGCCGGCTGATCAGCGACATCGTCGACGTCATCCCGATCGGCGTCGACGGCCAGTCACCCGGCAATCTCGACGGCACCGCCTCGGTGCTCGGCCTCCAATGGACGAGCACCTTCAACCTCGATCCGATCGGGGTTCCCGGCGCCAAGATCGACATGAATCTGCAATTCCAGCGGACCCGGCTGACCGATCCGCTGACCGGCCTCCACCGCGCGATCAACGAGAATATGACGCGTCAGATCGACGTCAGCTTCCGCCATGACGTCCCGCGCACCCAATGGGCCTATGGCGGCGGCTTCTTCCAATACCGCCAATCGGCCGGCTTCCGGCTCGACCAGCGTTTCGGCTTCCTCGACACGCCCGGCAATCTCGGCCTGTTCGTCGAGCATAAGAACGTGTTCGGGCTGACGATGCGCGCCAGCGTCGACAATCTGCTCGGAACCAATGAGAGCTTCAGCCGGACGTTCTTCGACGGGCGGCGCAACGCGACCAACAGCAACATCCTGTTCACCGAGGACCGCGACCGCTTCTACGGCGCGATCTTCTCGCTCTCGATCAGCGGGACGATCTAATTCCTCCCCGGCATTTGCCGGGGAGGAATAGGCAGAGCCTCGACCGTCCGGCCGTCGCGGCTCACCGCCACCGGTCTCCCGGCCGCTTCACATAATTCACCCACAGATAGCGCCAGGGGATCGCGATCGGGACCAGGATGACGGTTATCAGGGCAGCCTTGAACGTCTCCGCATTAGCGGCATCGAGTTGGCCATCGGTCCAGAGCGGCAAGCCGATGAAGACCAACCAGAGCGCCTTCCAGGCGAATTCGTAAAGCATGATCGGCAGCATCCGAAGCGGATATCTGACGCCCAGCAGGGCGAGCAGACCCAGCGCCGTGAACAAGGCGCGGGCGACGCCGGTCATCATCGTGGGCGGCAGCTCCATCAGTCGCGGCCCGCTCGTCGAGAGCAGAAACAGGGCGATCAGGAAATAAAGCACCCTGAGGGCGTACAGGTGGAACAGCGAGACTTCTCTCTCGGCGGGTGCGGACGATGCACCCAGGGATTCGGTCGGCTCGGCTTGATGAGCAGTCATGATCGCTCCTCTGGCTTGGACAGTCGCAACGCCGCTATACGCGCAAGTGTGCGGTCTGTCCCGGAGTGTTAGCCGGCCAAGTCAGTGATCGAACATAACTTGGCGCATGAAAACATGATTGCAGGATGCAGCCGCGGCCGGACGTAGCGTCGCCGCGCTCCTAGCCGAGCACCCAGCTTGCGGTCTGGAGTGCTTCGTCGATATGCTCAATGACGCCTAGAGGCTAAGCGGGACCGACGCCCGCGAAGCGGAGGCGCGGCGCGGGGCCGGGCTCGGGCAGCCTGACGTCGCTTCCGCGCAGCATCGCCGGTTGCGCGCCTGCCGGGCGGCATTGGGCGACGACCGTGGGGAAAGAGAGGTCCGCGAAGCGGGCCAGCACCCGCGGCGTAGCGGCGGTGCAGGCGGCTTCGCTGGCGAAGCGCGGTTCGGCGATCCGGACCTCGCGGCACGGTGCGTCGCTTTCGCCGCAGCCCAGAATGGCGATGAGGAAGAGGCCCGCGCTCATGCTCCGCTCAATGCCTGAACGAAGGCGGCGTTCCCGTCGTTTCGCCTGCGATTTGGGTCCAAGCGCGGACGTTCCTATTTAGGACGGGCATGGCCGAAGAAGAAATCCAGACCGGCAGAGCCGGGGAGCCGGGCTTCGCGGCGCTGCGGCGCTTCCTTCCCTATTTGTGGCCGGCCGGCGAACCGGGGCTGAAGGCGCGCGTCCTCCTGTCGCTGGCGTTGGTGGTGGCCTCGATCGGAATCACCACCTTGGTCATGCCACTCGCCTATGGCGCGGCGATCGACCGGATGACCGCCGGAATGGAATCTGCCGTCGCGATCGCGATCGCGCTGATCGCCGCTTATGCCGGCGGCCGCTTCGGCGGCGTGCTGCTCGACAATATGCGCAACGGCATTTTCGAGCGGGTCGGGCAGGACGCGACCAGGCGGCTCGCCGAGGCGACATTCCGCCACCTCCACGATTTGTCGCTGCGATTCCATCTCGAGCGGCGGACCGGCGCAGTCACCAAGATCGTCGAGCGCGGCACCAAGAGCATCGACATGATGCTCTATTTCCTGCTCTTCAACATCGCCCCGACGGTGCTTCAGCTGGCGATCGTGCTCGCCATGTTCTGGATCAAGTTCGGGCTCGGCCTGGTGGTCGCGACCGCGATCATGGTCGCGGTCTACATCCGCTACACGCGGCTGGTCACCGACTGGCGGACCAAGCTCAGGGTGAAGATGAACGATCTCGACACCGGCGCGGTCGCGCGCGCGGTGGACAGCCTGCTCAATTACGAGACGGTCAAATATTTCGGCGCCGAGGAGCGCGAGGCGGGGCGTTACGGCCGCGCCGTCCGCCGCTACGCCGACGCCGCGGTCAAGAACGAAACCTCCCTGGCCTGGCTCAACATCGGCCAGTCGCTGATCACCAATGTGATGATGGCCGGGGCGATGGGCTTCGTCGTCTGGGGCTGGAGCAAGGGCCGCTTCACGACCGGCGACGTAGTGGTGGTGAACACCCTTCTCGCCCAGCTTTTCCGGCCGCTCGACATGCTCGGCATGGTCTATCGCACCATTCGCCAGGGCCTGATCGACATGGACGCGATGTTCGCTCTGGTCGACACGCCCGCCGAGATCGTCGACGTGCCCGGCGCCGGCGCGCTACGCGTCGAGGCTGGCCAGGTCCGCTTCGAAAATGTGCGCTTCGGCTATGAGGGCGAGCGCGAGATATTGAAGGGCGTCGACTTCGAGGTGAAGCCGGGGACGATGACCGCGGTGGTCGGGCCGTCGGGCGCGGGCAAGTCGACCCTGTCGCGGCTGCTGTTCCGCTTCTACGAGCCGCAATCGGGCCGGATCACCATCGACGGGCAGGACATCGGCGCTGTAACCCAGGCGAGCCTTCGCGCCGCGCTCGGCATCGTCCCGCAGGACACGGTGCTGTTCAACGACACGATCGGCTACAATATCGGCTACGGCAGGGAAGGCGCGACCCAGGCCGAGATCGAAGCGGCGGCCAAGGGCGCGGCGATCCACGATTTCATCCTCGAACTGCCTTTGGGCTATGCGGCGATGGTCGGCGAGCGCGGACTGAAGCTCTCCGGCGGCGAGAAGCAGCGAGTCGCGATCGCCCGCACGCTCTTGAAGGACCCCCCGATCCTGATCCTCGACGAGGCGACCAGCGCGCTCGACAGCCGCACCGAGGCGGCGATTCAGGAAACGCTGCACGACATCGCCACCCGCCGTACCTCGATCGTTATCGCCCACCGCCTCTCGACGATCGTCGACGCCGATCAGATCATCGTCCTCGACCAGGGCCGCGTCGCCGAGCGCGGCACCCACGCGCAACTGCTCCGCAAGAACGGGCTCTACGCCGACATGTGGGCGCGCCAGCAGTCCGAGCGCGAGGCGGAGGAAGCGCAGGCGGCGGAGTAGCAATCACTGCTCTTTCCCGCGAACGGCGGGGCGTCTAGTCTCGGTGAACATCGGAGAGGATGCCATGGTCGGTTCACGCGCTGCGATTGCTTGCCTGCTTCTGGCCGCGGCGCCGGTTGCCGCGCAGGACATCCCGGCGGTCAGCCTCGCGCCCGGCGAGGCGGTGACCGTGCGCTTCGACGATGGCGGCCGGGTCGGTGATCCGGAGCGTCATCCCGCCGGCTGGAGCCGCTTCGATCTCGTCGCCGCGCGTCAGCTGGCAGGAATGACGCCGCCGGACGCGCCAGTGCCGGAAGGGGTTCCGCTCGGCGACGTGGACGGAATGACGCCGGACCCGATTCCCCCTAACGAGGTGCGGGTGCGCTTCCTGTCGATCGCCGGCCGGCATGCGTTGCTGGTTGTCGAGAATGGGCAAGGGCGGGCGCTGGCCTATCGCGCTCGGATGATGGTCCGCGGCCAGGCCCGGCCCACCGACGTCTGCATAGTCCTTCCCCATCTGCCCAGTTATGAGCACTGGCCCCACGCGATCGAGCGGCTGGATCTGACCGACTTCCGCTTCATCCCCTGGGCACCCGGGCGCGTGCCCACCTGCCAGTGATCGAACGCGGGAGCTGACCGATCAGGCGCAGGTCAGCCTGATCTGCCGCGCGGCGCGATCGAACACCAGCGAGGAGCAGCGGGCGAGCAAGTCGGCGCCGATGGCAATGCGGTCGCCGTCGTTGTTGCGGCGGCGGTCGGCGGTGACGATGATCTCGTCCGGGTCGCCGCCCTCCTCGCGGATCGAAGCGGCATTGCCGAAATCCGAAGTGCGCACGCCGAGCTGCGTGATCGCTAACGGGCCGATCTGGAGGGGTCTGCCCAGATGAAGCGTCCGCACCGGCCGAAAGATGCCGAAGGCGATTTCGAGCGATTCGGCCTCGCCGCCGATCCGCCCGTCGTTCGCGGCGGCGAGGCGCACGCCCGCGCCGGCGGTCGCGAGCGTGCGCGGATGATGGGGATCGAAGCGGACGCGCAGCGGCGCGCCGCCGAGATCGATGAGCGCATAGCTATGGCCCCAGCCGCCGAACATGCCGCCTTCGTCCGCCATCGGCAGCGCGACCGTGGTTTCGCCGGGAAGCGAAGGGCGAAGCACGAAGCGGACGATTTGCTGCGTCAGGCCGCCCGGGCCGGCCACGCCGTCGGCCGCTCCGGTAAATGGCCGGTCGGTCCAGCCGACCCGGCGCCGGCGCGGCTCCGCGCCCTCGCCGATCGCAATCTGCGTGACGGCGCTGCGCCCGCGCACCTGCTCGGGCCCGACCATATAGGCGAAGGCGAAAGGGCCGGCCCGTAATTGCGCGCGCTGCGCCCAGCCGGTGGTGAGCAGCGGCAGCGCGGGGACGGCGGGATCGATGCGCAGCCGGCCCGGGACGCCGCCCACGATCGCGGGGACGATGCCGTCGCCGCTCACGACCAGCTCCTGCGGCGGATCGGCGGCGCCGGTCAGGGCAAGCACCGCAAGAATCAGAAAAGCCCGTCCGGCCATCAACCGTCTCCCTGCATTGCCAACCACCCCCGATCGGGTGTTTGTGCTTTCGCGGAGGTGAATGACAATGCGGCTGCTCCTGCCCGTCCTCGCATTGCTGGCCGCCGGAAGCGGTGCTTTCGCCGCGCCGCCGACAGAGCGCACCGCCGACGTCGGCACGAATATCGACTGGTCGGAGAGGGAGAATGGAGGCCCGGCGCGCTACCGGATCGGGGCGGTAACGCTGACGCTCGACACCGCCGGCGACCCGGCGGAGCGCGATCTCCGCCGGACGATTCTGATTGTCGCGATGCCGGGCCACGCCCCGCTGCGTGTTCTGGGGGTTTCGACCACCGACGAAGGCGTGCGGGTGGCGGTCGGGCGGTGGGGGGACGGACGGCCCTTCGTGCTGTTCCAGAGCTTCACCGGCGGCACCCATTGCTGCAGCGAGGTCCAGCTGATCCTGCCCGAGGGCCGCCGTTTGCGGGCGATCCAGGTCGGCACCTGGGACGGCGGCTTCCTCGATTTGCCGACCGACGTCGATGGCGACGGCGTGCTCGACTTCGTCGTTCGGGACAACCGCTTCCTCTACGCCTTCGCCAGCTACGCCGGCAGCCACGCCCCGCCGCAAATCTGGAACATCCTCGGCGGCCGTTCGGTCGACGTCTCGGCGGCGCCGCGCTACCGGCCGCTGTTCGCCGCCGCGATGAACGAGGAACGAGCGGACTGCCTCGCCGGCGGGGCCGAGGCCAACAGCCCGTGCGCGGCCTATGTCGCGGCGGCGGCGCGGGCCGGGCAGTTCGTCCGCGCCTGGCGCGAAATGCTGCCGGTCTATGAGCGCAGGCCCGAGTTCGGCATGCCGCCCGGCTGCCGAGTCCGCGCCGCGTTCGGCGCCTGCCCGCAACGGCATTGGATCGAATATCCCGACTTCCCGAGCGCGCTTCGCCCCTTCCTGATCGCCACCGGCTATTTGCCCCGGGGTTCGGATGGCGTGCGAGCTTTCAGGGGCGGGGCTCGGGTGCATCCAGCGGCTGCGGCGGACCGAGCCGGGGCTCGTGGCGCTGATGGAGTCGGCGAGCGGGGAATGAGGGCGGCTCGCAAGTAATCCCCCGCGACGGCCACGCCCCCTGCGCAAGTCGTTGGCCAAGAGAACCTGCTGAACCGAATCCCCTAATTTCTCTTGATGTTCAGATACATTTCGCGTTTCTGGCGACTCAGGAGCGCCCTGGGGGGCTCTATCGGGGGGAGATACTCTCTCCCCAAGAGGGGGGAATATCATGACTCGACTCATGCGTCTTGGCGGCGTGCTGCTGTGCGCCGCTTCCTTGTCGGCCTGCGCAACCATCACGCGCGGCACCCGGCAGAATTACACGATCGAAACCGACCCTGCCGGGGCGAACATCCAGCTTTCGACCGGCCAGCAATGCGTTTCGCCCTGCACCCTGCGCCTGAAGCGCAAGGACGAGTTCACCGTGACCGCGACCATGGAAGGCTATGAGCCCGCCGAAGCCCAGGTCGAATCGAACGTGCGCGCCGGCGGCGCCGCGGGCATGGCCGGCAATCTGATCGCGGGCGGCATCATCGGCGGCGTCGTCGACGCCACCAACGGCTCGATGAACGACCTCGTGCCCAATCCGCTGCGGATCACGATGGTCCGGATCGGATCGGCGAGCGGCCCGGCGGAGCCGGCGCCGCAGCCGGAATAAGCCTCTCGCCCGGAGCGAAACCAGGAAAAGGCGGCCGTGCAAGGCGCGGCCGCCTTTTTCATGTCCCGGCCATCGGCCCTCTTTCCATGCAACTCGCGCGCCGACGCAGCGTTGAACCCGGCAAGTTGCTTAAAAGGAGTACCCATATGGCGACGGCCAACGTTCTCGAGGCCCGCGGCGGCAGCCTGGTCCCCCCGGCGGCGCAGCGCGGCTACCATATTTTCTACCGTGACGCCGAGACCAACCATTGCCCGGGCTGCGGGCGCACGCATTGGTATATCGGCCGGATGATGGCCGAATGCGCCTTTTGCGGCACCGCACTGCCGCTCGCCGGCGCGGCCCTGATCGCCGGCGGCCAGATCGTGCGCACCGTGCGGCGGCCGATGATTCCCGACGACCCGCATTCCTACGCGGCCTGAAGCGAAAGCCCGCCTGCGCTTGGAGTGCATTTGAGCGAAAGGCGGCGCGAGGGCGCCCGTCGAGGCCCGGAGCCCGGCGGGCGCTTTTCGTCGGCCGTTAACCCGCTCTTGGGGATCGCCGCTTTAGATTGGCGGCCATGTCCTCGGGCAGCAACCTCGTCTGGGCCGGCTTCGGCCTGATCGCCTTCGCCTTCCTGACGCCGACGTGCAGGAATGCGACGCCGCGCGCGGCCAAGCCTGACAAGCCCTCGGCTTACTCGGCGACCGCGCCCGTTCAGGCGGCATCGCCGATCAGCATCAACATGGCGAGCCGCGAACTCGTCCGCGCCGCCGACGGCCATTTCTATGCCGACGCGATGGTCAACGGCGCCCGGGTCCATTTCCTGATCGATACCGGCGCCTCGATGGTCGCATTGACCCCGGCCGACGCCCAGCGCGCCGGCATCGCCTTGCCCGCCGAGCGCGCGACGGCGCAGGGCGCGGGCGGGGCGATCGAGGTCATTCCGGTCTTCATCGAGCGGATCGCGATCGGATCGCTGGAGGCGCGGGGCGTCCGCGGCGCGGTCGCGCGCGAGCTGCCGATCTCGCTGCTCGGGCAAAGCTTCCTCAGCCAGGTCGGCCGGGTCGAGATCAGCGGCGACCGGATGACCTTGCGTTAAGGCGCCGCCCTGCGCCGCACCGGCACGTTGACGTTGCAGACGTCGACGCCGCCCATCGGCACACCGAAGAAGGCGCCGCCGCGATTGGCGCGGCCGCGCACGTAGCGGGTGAAGGTCGCGCCGTCGGTGCGCATCACCTCGAACTGGGGGCGCTCGGCCGGATCCATGTCGGCGGCGAGACGGATCGAGCGGATCGGGATCGGCACCTCGCCGCGATCGACCTGGTAAAAGCCCAGATTGCCGGTGCCGCGCGGGCGGGCGGACAAAAGAGCCATCCCCTCGATCACCCGGCCGACATTGGCGATGTTGCGGTCGAGATGGCGGGGCGAATGGCCGATCACCGCATAGAGCTCGCCGCCGGTGCCGGTGCTCGGCGCGAGGTCGCGGCCGACGCCGACGCTGGCATAGCAATGGGCGAGCCAGGCCATGCGGCGGGCGGGATCGTAGCCGATCGGCCAGCCGGTCGCATGGCCGGCCACCGGCGCGTAGCTGTCCGGGAAGCCGAGCGGGCGGATCGCGAGGCCGGCCATCGGGCGCTCATATTCGGGTGCCGGCTGGGCAACGACCCCGTCGGGCATCGCCACCTGCGCATCGCCATTGCCCCATTGGGCGACATAATTGTCCTGCACCCGGTAGATCGTCGCCGCGTTCCACCAGCCGGCGCGCGCGAACAGGCGCATATTGGCGACGTGGACCGGGGCGAATTCGGGCGCGAGCTCGATCACCACCCGTCCTTCGGCGAGGTCCATCACCAACAGGTTCTCGGGATCGATCGCCCGCCAGTCGGCGGCAATGCTGTTGGCGATGATCTCGGCCGGCTCCGTCGCGCCCTCGATCGGGACGGGCTGCCAGGCGCCGGGCTGGGCCGAGGCCGAGGCGGCGAGAAGCGAGAGGGCGGCGGCGGCGAAGTGGCGCATATGAGTTCCTCCAGGCCCCCCTCCTCGCCGACGCGCGCGGCGGGATCAAGCCGCCTCGTGCAGGAACAGCCGGCCGCGCGGACCGTTCAGACCGCGTAACGATTTTCAACCAGGAGCAGGCAGATGAGCAGGGACGACATTCGCGAGGGCATGGAAGTGATCGGCGCCGACGGCGTCCATGTCGGCACGATCGACCGGATCGAGGGCGAGCGGATCAAGCTGACCAAGGCCGATAGCGGCGAGGGCAGCCACGAGGGCCATCACCATTATCTCTCGCGCGGCCTGATCGCCGAGGTGGAGGGCGACAAGGTCCGGCTCTCGGCCAATGCCGACGTCGCGGTGACCTTCGAGGAGGAAGAGGAAAGCAGCTCCTGAGCCTTGCATTCCGGCCCGGCGGGTGCTGACTGGCGCTCGCGAAAGGCCGGAGCATGTGGAAGCTGATCCTCGCAATCGCGCTGGCCGCCGTGCAGGCGCAGCCGCCCGCTCATCCGGGCGTCGCCGACCCGATCGCTTTCATGCGCGAGCGCTATGCCGAATATGAGGGCGGCGGCGAGGTCCGCACGCTTGCGCTCGACACCTATGCCAGCGCCCGGCTTCGCGCCCGGCTCTACGCTTTCGACCAGGCCGCGGGCGGCGAGGAGCTGGACAGCCTCGATCCCTGGGTGGACGGGGTCGGCTGGCGGATCGGCCGAGTCGCGCTGACGTTCGGGCCGAGCCGCGAGCGGAACCGCCGGATCGTCGTCGCGCGCTTTCGCAACCACGGCCGGCCGGTGCGGCTGCGCTTCCACTGGCTGCGGGCGCGCGGCGCCTGGTATCTCGACGAGATCGTCAAGACGGGGCCACGCGGCTGGACGCTGACCGGGCGGCTGGCGCGGCGGCCGACCGCGGCGCCGAACCCGTGAACGCGGCCATGCGCAGGATTCGTCCCCTCTTCCTTGCCGGCCTCCTCGCTTCGGCCCTCGCCGGCTGCGGCGAGGGGACCGTCGCCAACAAGGCGGCGACCGCCAATGTTTCGGCGGGGAATGCGGTTACACCGAAGGTGGAAACGGGCGTGGTCCACGTTCGGCTGACGACCGACATGGGCGCGATCGACCTCGCTCTCGATGCCCGGCGCGCGCCGCTGACCAGCGCCAATTTCCTCGCTTATGTCGATCAGCGCCGGTTCGACGGAACGACATTCTACCGCGCGGCGCGGACCCCGGGCGCGCCGGGCCGGGGCCTGATCCAGGGCGGCATCCGCCGCAACTATCGGCTGATGTTGGCGCCGGTCGCCCACGAGCCGACCAGCGCCACCGGCCTTCGTCATCGCGACGGCACGATTTCGATGGCGCGAGCCGAGCCGGGCAGCGCGATGGGCAATTTCTTCATCACGCTGGGCGCGATGCCGCAGATGGACGCCCATGGCGGCGACCAGGGGTTCGCCGCCTTCGGGCAGGTAATCGAGGGGATGGAGGTGGTGCGGCGGATACTCGCCGCGCCAACCGTGGAAAATGCCGGTCGCGGCGCGATGCGGGGGCAGATGATCGCGGCGCCGGTGCGCATCGTTAGCGCAAGGCGCCTGCCCTAGACCCTGGCGCCGCTACCGCCAGCGGTCGTGGACCACCAGCGAATTGGCGACGAGGCGGAAGAGCGGGAGATAGGCGTCGAACCGCGCCGCCATCGCCGACGGGTCCGCGCCCGCGGCAAGGCAGGTGAGCTGGATGAGGCTGGTCCGGAAAGCGGTGGCGAAGATGATCGTCTTCGCCCGGATCGTCTGGCCGGCGCGATCGACCGTCATTTCGAAGACCGTTTGGGCCGCCGGCAGGCCGTCGATCGTGGTCGCCTGGCTGGCGACCCGCTCGGCGTTGGGCGGCGCGTTGGCCGCGGCTTGGCCCGGTTGAATCGAGGCGCGCAGCTGGGCCTCGTTCATCGCCGGGGCGGCTTCCCTGATCAGCAAATTGCAGGTGGCGGGCGCGTCGGGGGCGGTGAAATTCTGGACGATGTGCGGACGCGCGCCCTCGGCCGCCCGCCACGAGCCGGGATAGCGCAGGCTGATCTCGAGGCCGTTGGCCTTGGCGTGGCCGGCGGAATTGAAGGTCGGCGTCCGGCGCTCGCGAAACTCGCCCAGCTCCCGCGCCTGACCGCCGGCGCGTCCGGCGGGAAGGAGGAGACAGAGCAGGCAGGCGCCTATTGAAAGGCGAAGCAGGAATTTCATGTCAAGCCCCCGTTCGGCGACAGGTGGCCCGCTTCGCCGCTTCGAGTCAATCGATGGGCTCCGGCGCCCTGCCGGCGCCTATCTCACGATCGCGGCCGACGGCAAGCGTACCTATCCGATCACAGCGCCGGTTCGGATCGCCGGCGCGCCGGATTCCCGCGCTGATCCGCGCTCAATCCTGGCAAAGATCCAGTATGAAACAATCGTTCTGGTTCTGGGCGATACGGACCTCGTAGCAAATCCCCCGAATCAGGAGCCGGTAACGCCCGCCCTTGGCGCCGCGAGTCCGCACGACCGCTTGCCGCGTCACACAATTCTCGCCCTCTTCCACGCACGGGCCGATATCGCCGAAGCAGATCGGGCCGAGCGGCACGATCTGCACCGACGGCGTCCCATCGGGCAGCACCGGCACCGGCGATCCGTCTTCATTCACAATCGCCAGGTGAGAAATGTGCAGGTTGGAAAAGGCGATGTTCGAATAGCAGTTGCAGACCGAGATATAGACGATCTCGGTATCGTCGGTCTCGAAGCAATCGCATTCGCTATTGCCCCATTTGACGGTGATGCAGGGTTTGATCTCGGGCAGTTTGGCTTCCTTGCATTCGGTGCCGCAGGCCCTGCAGATCGCATTCTTCATGAGCTCGACATATTTGGCGACGTCGACCGGCCCATGATAGGTGCTGCCGCCGGTCGGATCGGTCATATTATCGTAAGCCGCCTCGATCGCCGGGGAGTCGAGCGGTATCTTGTGGGCGAACAGCACGACGCCGTTGGCCAAAGCCGCCGCGGTCGCATTGGTTGCGGCCGCGTCGTAAAATGCGGAATAGCCGTCGAGCGCCGTATCGCTGATGTAGAAGATCGACCGGCAGGCGGCGGGCCGCCAATCATAGAAATTGCACAGATCGGCGATCGAATCAGCGCCTTCCTCGCCGGGATAAGTGGGGTCTCCCGCAGGCTGGGCCTCGTCCTGCTTGAACGGACCGGCCGCGCCGATGCCCTCGAGATATTGCTGGTGGGATTGGGTGAAGGGGGTGCCGGCCAGGAGCGCCGTGATGTCGCCGAGATAGCCGGCGGGATCGGCGCCCTTCTTGGTGCTGTCGACGACGAAATAGGCCACCCTCAAGTCCGAAGGACATTCCCTGGAAGCGGCTGCGACGGCGGCTTCCGCCGCCTCCGCGACGGCCTTGCCGGCCGACGACATCGAGCCGCTCGAATCGAGCAGGACGACGAGATCGACCATCGGGACGGAACCGCCCCCGCCCGCGCAACTGCATCTGCCCCTTTTTGCATCGCAAGGGTCGAGGCTGTTCTTCATTTCCGAATCGAGCTTGTCGAGATTGGCGTTGACCGCCGCCTCGTAGCGGCTGCACGATATGATTCTACTCTCGCTCGCCTCCGTCGCCAATCCAGCCAAGCTTAGCTTTGACACATCGCCAGACGACTTGTCTTTGGATACGGCTTCCGGCTTTTTCGATGTCATGGCGAATCCCCCGCTCAATTGATCAGCAGGTCACGGATAGTCTTATATATTTGATACTATGTAAAATGAAAAAGTGTGTTTCTCTAAAATTGGTATCTAATTCGCTGTTTTTATATTCGAAAACTTGCGCTCGACTTGCACGATTCTAGGCACAAGCGCCCGTTGGTGGGCAAATAGGCCCCGGCGCCCGCGCGCCGCCCGTTCAGTCCGGGTCGAACTCCACGTGGAGGTGGTTGTTGGACTGGTTGACGAAGGTTTCGAAGAGGACGTCATAATCGGGGCCGACCGACGCGATCACTTTCGCCCGCAAGGCCTTCCCCTGCGCGATGGTGATGTTGTTGCCGCGAAAATCGAGCGCGCGATCCTTGAAGTGCAACGACCCCTGCTTGTGGCCGCTGTCATTGCCGGAGGTGATGACGGGCTTGGGCAGGCCGAGCGCGTTCGCCGCCTGGGCGACGGCGGCGATGACCGGGCCCATCGCCTGATGCAGCTTCGAGATCTTGACCCCGGCGCTCTTCACGCCGACCCCATGCTGGGCCGCGAGCGCATTGCCGTCGATCGTGCCGCCGGCATTGGCCGCCGCCAGCGACGCGCCGCCCGTCCCGGGCTCGCCGTCGATGACCGCGAAGGCATTGAGAATCGCGACGTCGCCATCCCCGGAGACGTTGCCGAGGAATTGCTTCATGTCCGCGATCAGCGCGATGACTCGGCGGCGGCTGCCGGGATAATCGATATTCTCGGCCGCGTTCGGGAGCGAGGTGCACAGATTGACGCAGCCGATCGACGAGACGAACTCGTCCTTGCCCGGGTGGATCAGGATGGCGGTCCGGTTGCCGGTCTTGCGCAGCTCGACGCCCGGCATCTTCGCTGCGATCTGGAGATCGCCGCGGAAGCCCGTCGTGACGTAGGTCGGGCCTCCCGAAGTCTTCAGGGGGTAGCGGCCGGGCAGGATGCGGCTCGGGTTCGCCGGAGTCGCGGGCGTCGCGTTCTGGCCCGGCCCCTTGCACTCGGCGGTCGTGCCGGAGAGGGGGACCAGGACGCCGCCGACCGAGATGGCGGCGGCCGGCTGGCCGTCGTGAAAGACCTTGTAGGTGCCGACGGTTCTCGTCTCATTGCCCCTCGTCTGTTCGTTCAGGCGCGTGACGTGGACTTCCCAGCCCTGTCCGGTGATCGGCATCCTCTTGTCCTCCCGCTCTTCGAATTCACCTCGTAAAGCTCCAAAGGCCCCGCCCGCGTGACCGTCGTCACGCGGAGCGCATCGCTCGTCCGCCATGCCCGCCGCGCAAGTTTCCCGGTAGTGCCGATCGGACCTGCTTCATGGACTTGCCCGGGGCCAAGGGTCAGGTAAAGGTCGGCCAGCAACGCATCCTTGTCGTCCTCCCCGCCGGCCCCGCCCGGCGGGAATTCCCCGGGCGCGGGATCGATGCGATCAAGGTGCCGGTGCGGCAGCCTTCCGCCCGGCAAAATGCAAGGAGACGAGGATGAGCGGCGAGACTCCTTCCGAATTGATCGATGCGCGGATCGCCGCGCTGGGCGATTGGCGGGGCGAGACGCTGGCGCGGCTGCGGGCGCTGATCCGCGAGGCCGACCCCGAAATGGTCGAGACGGTGAAATGGCGAAAGCCGTCCAACCCGGCCGGCGTGCCGGTATGGGAGCATGCGGGGATCGTCTGCACGGGCGACGCCTTCAAGGACAAGGTGAAGCTGACCTTCGCGCGCGGCGCGGCGCTGGCGGATCCGGCGGGCCTGTTCAACAATGGGTTCGGCGGCAACACCTGGCGGGCGATCGATCTGCGCGAGGGCGAGGCGGTCGACGCAGCGGCGTTCAGGGCGCTGGTCCGCGCGGCGGTGGCGGAGAATCTGGCGCGCCGCGGATAAGAGCGGGCGCCGCGGCGGAAGATTACAAAGATGACGCCCTCCCCCGCGCATTTCAGCTTTCGCCTTCGTCTTCGGGCCGTCCCCGATCCACCGGCTCGGGCACCGGCGGCGGGGCGGCCTCGCCGCGCAGCGCGGCATCGAACGCGCGCCAGGCCGCGCGCACCATGCGCCCGATCCGGAAGGCGAATATTGCGGCGGGGCCGTCCTGGTGTTGCCGGAACTCCACCCGGTCCAGCCATCGCCCGTAGCGGATTGGATCGCGGTAGCGCAGCAGGAACATGGTGAGCCGCTCGTCGAAATGGCGCCGCTCGCCCACCTGCTCGCCATTGTGGAAGATCGGCACGGGCACGCCGTTGATCGCGCGCGACATGGCGCCGTCGGAAAGACGCGTGACCGAAACGTCCGTCGCCGCGTTCCAGGCGAGGCGAAAGGCCTGGGCATCGGCCCGCTGCCGAAGCTCGTAAGCCGAATTGCGGCTCATGCCGACGCTGCGCACCGCCTCATCGACGCAGCCGCCCGCCGAAAGCGCCTGGATGAATTCGAGCTGCCGGTCGGGCGTCCAGCCGTCGTGCCGGTAGCGGACCGGCACGGGATCGAAGGCGGGAGCCTCCTCGCCGTCCTCGGGGGCGGCTGAAGGGGTGGAGTCGGGCGAGTCGTTCATCGGCGAGTCTAGGCCATGGCGGGCCGCCTGTAGGAAAGGAAAAAGCGTGGGCTGTTGGATGCTATTTGGCAGGGGTGTTGCGATTGGGCATCCATCAAGGGGGGCGCCAAGTGACCATGATCGAATGCGCCAAGCCGCCTGCATGTGCGGTAGCGGCGGCTGCCCCGGCAGTTCCTGCACCTGCCGCAAATAGCGGCTGTTGAAGGGATCGGCTGCCCAACCGCCTATTGTGTCCCCGGAATTGCGGCGGCGCTGGAGGATGAAGGGAGTCGAAGGTATAAGTTCAGCGCCCGAGGAGGATGCGACCGATGCCGAAAGACAAGCCCTTGCCCGACGCGGAGAAGATGCGCCGCAGGGCCCTCGCGCGATGGGAGAATGAAGGCGGCGCCGACCCCTGCGGCCCGCAGGTCCCGGGCGTGGCGAAGGATTGCGGGGAGGAGGAGGCGGAGACGCGGAGCGGGCAGGCGGCGGATGATTAGTGCGTTGTCACCATGATCCAGTCCGTCGAGGCGGCGATAAGTCTGTAGGCCAGACCTCGCCTCGCTCGGTCTGGGGCACCAGCGAAAGGCTCGGCCCGCCCTCCTCGTCCGCCGCTTGCCCGACCGCATCGAACCGGTCGCCCGCCGCCGCCCAGTCGTCAAACTCCTCGACCGTGCATTCTCTTGCCGTGTGACGCTTCATGATCCTTGCTCCTTCGAGTCGCGAAAAGGAGCGAACCATTTAATGCATGTCGGGGGGTGTAGGAAAATCTCCCTCTGCGGTGCGACGAACGGAGTGGGCGAATCGGAGGTGAGCGGGGGACGAGTTAGGTACTGTGTCCCCGAAATTCCGGTGTCCCCGGAATTCCGATGCCCTATTGCTCCTCGGTATCCTCCTTGGGGGTCCACACGAAGTGGGTTCCATCCTCAAAGGCTCGCCTCACCTCAGCAATATCGACGGGGGCGAAGTTGTTGGTGACTGACCCAAAAGGGGAAAAGTGGGGCGTGTTGGCTACCACGTTTCCATCCTCGAGGAGGAAAAGGTGTGCCGCGCCGGGTAGCAGATCGGGATCAAGCGGTCGAAGCGCGTGAGGATTGTGCAGGACCGATAGACCCTCAACCCAAGTTTCCTCGTATCCCGCTGCATTCACTAATACGCGAAAGTACTGGGGCAAGGTGGCTTTGGGATCGTGGTTCACCATTGTCCCCTCACGCACCGACATAACCCGGCCTGACCCAAAGCCGTTTAGAATTCCCATTCTATTAAATTTGCTGATAGTCCCGCTATTGCTGAATAATATGCCGGACACATTCTCGGAGTCCGGCAATTCGAAAAATCCCGATTGTATGACCTTCTCGCCCCACCGGTGCTCTTCAACCCGCTTGGGGAGAATCTCCAGGTTTCCGTGCTTATTCCTCCGAAAATCATGTTCATATCCAAAGACATATCGCTCCAGCGCCGACCTCGTATGAACCATCGAGCGGGGAGATGAGAAGTCGTGGATTGCAATCAAAAATGGTAGATCTTTTACGTGTTCGGCCTTCCAATATTCCTTCTTCATTTTCGAATGAAGAACACTCCCGAATTTTATGGGCATGTAATTTTGAAGATACTGGAGACGGTCCTCTTCTCTCTCGATTGGCGGAGGAGGCATTATCTTGCCGCCTTTCTCCGTCGGGCCAACAGTTGCGGCCTCCACTGCCAGCGAACCAAAAATGCTATGAGCGACAAAATCTGGGACATTGATTGAGTTGTCGATTTGAAAATCGAGTTCATTGAAAACGGCGAAAAGATACAGCTCCCAGATTCTCTGATCAAATCCTCTAGTTTGAAACTGCTCGATAAAATTGCCATCCACATCCTGATGCCAGCGCATCATGGGCTCAATAATACCTAGCGCCGGAGAAAGGGTCTCTTCCTCGAGGATCTTCAAGAAACTCGGGTTTAGCTTTGCGTCCTCATAAACTGGTGTAAAGAAATCGATCGGCTCCCCCTCGTCTCCTTGATGGAAATCTTCCGGGGAGGCTTGGCGTGCAACTTCCATTTCAATGCGCAGAGCTTCTCGGGCGCCCTCAATCGTTTGTCCAAAGTCTGTGACTCGCACGCACCGATATCTGGCAGCGGCGTCGCGACCGAAAACCGTGCCACCGAAATCCTTATCGGTTCGGTCTTCAATTATCATGCCTACGATGCGGCCACTATCAATCTGATAGAATTCGACCTCGCGCGCCATAATGCGAGCCATCGGCTGCCGGGCATACCCTGCTAGCGCGTTAAAGCGGCTCTCGGTGATGGCCTCCATCGCCACTCACTCCGTAAACAGTGGGCGGTGACGCTTTCGGGCAGTTCCCGGCTCTCGCGTGACCCTATTAGTCGTGTTCCCGCCCGCCCGCGCCCATGTAGAGTTCGCTGCCGGTCTCCCGGAACACCTTGCTCATCTCGGCCATGCCGGCCTCGGCTTCGGCTTCCGCCAATGCGGCCCCTCCACCATGCTGCGCCAACCGATGCTCCGCATCGGGCTGCGCGGTCAGCAGGTCCCCCGGACCTGCCTCGCATGCTCGCTCCCCCTCCCCTGCAAAAGCAGGGGAGGATTTTCGGTGGCGGCGAGAAATGTGTCCCGGAATTCCCGGCATGCTCAATCCCGCCCGCTTTCCTGCAGTTGATTAAGCCTTGTCCGCAACTGCTGAGTCTCCGATTCGGTCAGATCTCCTGCCACCATCCGTAAGCGAACCTGGCCTTGCGAAGCTTCGAGCGCTCCCACCCGATGGTTTCCCGGCGGTCCTCCTGTTTCCATGATCATGAGCGGATAGCCGGCCGCGAGCACCTTCCAGTCGTTGGGCGCCGGGATGATGCTTGATCGGGGACAGGCGATCGCGCCCGTTCCCTCAGGCAGGTTGACGACGAGCGGACCGTCCCTGGCCGTCGCCTCGATCACGTGGAAGTCCGGAATGCGCGTCGAGACAATTTGGCCGTCCCGGGGCACCATCGCGTAGCACTCGCCTTCGCGGATCGTCACCGATTCCGTCGGCGGCTGGATCAGCAGCGCGATCAGGGCGGGCAGCACGACCTCACTCCACCGCCGGCAAGTAGATTTCCCCGCCCTTCTCGCGGAATTTCTCGCTCATCTGCGCCATGCCCGCTTCGGCCTCGGCAAGCGCCGACGCTGCCCCTCCACCATGCTTCGCCAACCGATGCTCCGCATCGGGCTGCGCGGTCAGCAGGTCCCCCGGACCTGCCTCGCATGCTCGCTCCCCCTCCCCTGCAAAAGCAGGGGAGGAATTGGTGGCGGCGAGGAACGAGTCGGCGCTTTGGTTCTGCTTCGCCGCGAAGTCTCTGACCTCCTGCGTGATCTTCATCGAGCAGAATTTGGGGCCGCACATCGAGCAGAAATGGGCGGTCTTCGCGCCTTCCGCGGGGAGGGTCTGGTCGTGATATTGTTCGGCGGTGTCGGGGTCGAGCGAGAGGTTGAACTGGTCGCGCCAGCGGAATTCGAAGCGGGCGCGGCTCAGGGCGTCGTCGCGCATTTTGGCCGCCGGGTGCCCTTTCGCCAAATCGGCGGCGTGGGCGGCGAGCTTGTAGGTGACGACGCCGACCTTGACGTCGTCGCGGTCGGGGAGGCCGAGATGCTCCTTGGGCGTGACGTAGCAGAGCATCGCGGTGCCGAACCAGCCGATCATCGCGGCGCCGATCGCGCTGGTGATATGGTCGTAGCCCGGCGCGATGTCGGTGGTCAGCGGGCCCAATGTGTAGAAGGGGGCCTCGCCGCACGCCTCCAATTGCTTGTCCAGATTGGCCTTGATCTTGTGCATCGGCACGTGGCCGGGGCCCTCGATCATCACCTGGACGTCGTGGCGCCAGGCGATTTGGGTGAGCTCGCCCAATGTCGCCAGCTCGGCGAACTGGGCCTCGTCGTTCGCGTCGGCGATCGAGCCGGGGCGAAGGCCGTCGCCGAGCGAGAAGGCGATGTCATACGCCTTCATGATCTCGCATATCTCCTCGAAGCGCGTGTAGAGGAAGCTCTCCTTGTGGTGGCTCAAACACCATTTGGCCATGATCGAGCCGCCGCGCGAGACGATGCCGGTGACGCGATTGGCGGTCATCGGGATGTAGGGCAGGCGGACTCCGGCGTGGATGGTGAAATAGTCGACGCCCTGCTCGGCCTGCTCGATCAGAGTGTCGCGGTAAACGTCCCAGCTCAGCTCCTCGGCGACGCCGCCGACCTTTTCGAGCGCCTGGTAAATGGGGACCGTCCCGATCGGCACGGGGGAATTGCGGATGATCCATTCGCGCGTGTCGTGGATGTTGCGTCCCGTGGAGAGGTCCATCACCGTGTCGGCGCCCCAGCGGATCGACCAGACCATCTTGTCGACCTCCGCGGCAACGTCGCTGGCGACCGCGCTATTGCCGATATTGGCGTTGATCTTGACCAGGAAATTGCGGCCGATCGCCATCGGCTCGCTCTCGGGATGGTTGATGTTGGAAGGGATGATGGCGCGGCCCCGGGCGACCTCGGAACGGACGAATTCGGGGGTG
>Ga0190275_10000351_pt1 | contig 43223 bp, 36 predicted proteins | sample Popmic550T_FD_133745 | JGI IMG/M metagenome (GOLD analysis project Ga0190275, IMG submission 133745) | Populus adjacent soil microbial communities from riparian zone of Yellowstone River, Montana, USA - 550 T | ecosystem: Environmental > Terrestrial > Soil > Riparian zone > Trees stand | place... | reverse complement strand
TGTTCCACGGCCAGCAGATGGCGTCGCTGGTGGCGTCAGCGGCGATCCGGAACCCGCGGTCGATCGGCGCGCACTTTCGGAAGGATTAGGGGCGTCCCGGCGGCCCTCATTCCCCCTTCTCGTTACCTGTCGCAACTTTGTTTCCGTCCGAAATATGCCTTTTTGCTATAAAGTGGAGCCATGCACGCCGCTCGACTCCTCGCCGTCCTTCTGTTCGCCTTCGCCGCCGTCGCCAGTCCGGTCATTACCTCGGTGACTCCTTCCAACGGTCCGGTCGAGGGCGGGACGACCGTCGTCATCCGGGGAACGGGGTTCAGCGACAACTGCATCATCTGCTCTCCTCCCTTCGCCGATCCTTCCGTCTACTTCGGCAGTAACCAGGCGCTGAGCGTCACCTTCGTCGACACCACGACGCTCCACGCGGTGACGCCGCCGAGCATCCCCGGCCCGGTGCATGTGACAGTCAGCCAGCTCGACGGCTCCGACCCGAACTTCGACACTCTGGAGAACGGCTTCACGTACGACGGGATCGTCTACTCCGCGTTCGACCCGGTGCTCTTCCCGATCTTTACGCCGCCGGTGCTGGGGCGGAACGGCTCGGAGTTCCGTACGACCGCGACCTTCTGGAACAGAAGCCTGAACACGCCGGTGACCATCTACGGCTACGACCGGACGTGCACTCTGATCGACCCGCCGATCGGCGCGACCACGCCATTCCTGATCCCGCCGCGGCAGAGTTTCGAGACCTACCTCTGGCCGGAATGCTCGCAGACGATCGGCAAGCTGTTCTTCGTCCCGAAAGGCGACAAATCGCTCGCGGCCAGCCTGCGCGTCTATGAAGTCTCCCGGCAGGGAGAGAACCACGGCGTCGAGATCCCTGTGGTCCGGAAAGAGGACTTCGACGAAGAGTCGATCGCACTGCTCGACGTCCCGACCGACCCGAAGTTCCGCCTGACGCTGCGCATCTACGGCCTGAATCAGGGCGAGGTTTTCGTGAACGTGTCGTTCGGCGGCCGGAGCCTCCAGTTGCCGCTGCATCACAGCAACGATCCGTTCGTGCCGAGTTATACGGAGTTCACGGACCTGAAGCCGGAACCGGGATCTCCGGCTTTCCCGGAGACGATCCGGGTGCTGGTCGAGGTCCCCCGCGGCCCCGGCGGAGTGGTGATTCCCGGGACGCCGATCTGGGCGTTCATTACGGTGACGAACAACGAGACGCAGCACATCACCACGATCACGCCGCAGCAGTAGCTATGCTTCAACAGCATACAAATCAGGAGGCCTCGTGAGACGCTTCGGAATCCTCGCTTTACTGTCGTCGCTGTTCGCAACCTCGCTGTTCGCACAGATCGAGATCGCCTCGATCACCCCAAGCTCCGGTCCTACGACCGGAGGGACGGTGGTGACGCTGAAGGGAGACTTCAGCGGCTGGCCGTACGGCGTTTATTTCGGCGACGTCCCGGCGGTTTCGTCGGAGCGCACAGACCCGACGACGATCGTGGCCGTCACACCGCCGCATCTGCCGGGAACCTCGCGCATCCACCTTTTCGATTACGACCTGATCGTCGAATCGACGGCGTCGTTCACGTTCGAGGGAGGGGTGCCGGAGGACCACCTGGAGCGGATCCTCGTGCCGCTCCTCACGCCACCGGTTTATGGCGCCTTCGGCTCGGAGTTCCACACCGAGCTCCGACTCGGCTCAAAGGCCGACGGGCGCTACCCCCAGGTTTATGGTCTGCGGCAACCGTGTCCCGATGACATCCCGAGCCCGGAGATGTGCGCGTGGAACCGCGCGGATCGCGCCTTCATCGTCTTTCCGGGCTCCGACCGCAACCCGGCCGGCATCGAGTACTCCGGGCAGCCGGGTGCCTTCGTGTATCTGAGCAACGTCGACGCCGCAGCGCTTTCCGGCAATCTGCGCGTGCACGACGTGTCGCGCGCGGCGCTGAACTACGGGACGGAGATCCCGCTGGTGCGGGAGCGTGAGTTCCAGAACGAGAGCATTCTGCTCCTCGGCGTTCCGGGCGACGCGCGGTTCCGCAACACGCTGCGCATCTACGGCACCGCCAACATGCGGGTCTATGTCACCGTGCAGGGGCAGCAGCCGGTGGAACTGCAATTGACCGGCTCGGACGATTTATTCGAGCCGTCGTACGCAACGTTCAGCAACTTTCCCACCGGTACGGAGCCGTTCTGGGTGCGCATCGAAGGTCCGCCGGGAGTCGGCGGCGTGCCTCCGATCTACTTCGGCTCGTTCTGGGCCTTCATCTCGGTCACGAATAACGAGACGCAGGTCATCTCGACAATCACCCCGCAGCCATGATCCGGCTTCTCTCTCTGGTCTCTTCTCTCATGATGGCGATGGCCGCGTTTGCGGACATCGCCATCCACTCGGTCACACCGTCCAGCGGTCCGGCATCCGGCGGGACGGAGGTCACGATTCACGGCAGCGGCTTCGATGGTTCGTGCGGTCCGATCACCTGTCCCCTGCCCTTGGTGCTGTTCGGCACGGTCCCGGCGGTCGAGACGCGCGTCGTCAACGAAACGACCGTCGTCGCGGTGACGCCGGCGCACTTCCCCGAAGTCGTCTATGTGCGGTACGAGCAGCAGCTCCAGGAGACGGTGCTGCTGAACGCCTTCACGTTTACCGGGGAGGCGCCGGATTCGTTCACGCGCGTGCTGCTGCCGATCCTGGCGCCGCCGGTGCGCGGGGCGTTCGGCTCGGAGTTCCACACGAACCTGACGCTGGCGACGAAGCGGTTCGAGATCCACGCGTGGGGACTGAAAGTCGACTTTCCCTGCCCGATCCTCTGCCCCGAGCTGGATAACCCGCTCGTGCTGGAACCGAACGGCGTGATCGACCCGGAGCTGTTTCGCTATACGGGGAACCCCGGGCGGTTCTTCTATGTCCGGTCGTTCGACCTGCGAAGCCTGGCCGCGAATCTGCGGGTCCACGACGTCACCCGCGCGGCATTGAATTTCGGGACCGAGATTCCGGTGGTACGGCCGGACGAGTTTGCGACCCGGATCCTCCTGAACGGCGTGCCGGCCGACCCGCGGTTCCGTCTCACGCTGCGGATCTACGGCATCGACGCGCCGTTCGCGCGGGTGACGGCGAACGGCCAGACCGTGACGGTACCGCTGCGGCAGGGAGAGACGATCTTCGACCCGGACTACGCGGAGCTGACGCTCGACCAGCCGGAGGCTGGCCCGTTTCAGGTGATCGTCGATGCGCCGGTCCCGCCGACGATCCCGCCGCAGCCGATCGTCGAGACTCCGGTGTGGGCGTTCATCACCGTCACCAATAACGAGACCCAGGTCATTTCGACCATCACCCCGCAGCCGTAGTGTTCTGAGCGAGCGCTCCCAATTCCCCCGCCCGAGAGGACGACCGGGGGCCTCCGGCGGGCGGGCCCGGCCCGCGGCGTTGGTTGCCATAGGCTGAACGCGCGCTGGTCGCGCTGAACGCGGTCCGGGCGAAAACAAACGCCGCGGGCCGGGCCCGCCCGCCGGAGGCCTCTCGTCGTCCTCCCGGGTGGGGGAATTGGGAGCGCTCGCTCAGAACAGATCGCGCTGGTTGCGGGCGGCGCTGAGGGGGTAGCCGAGGTGCTGGTAGGCTGTGCGGCTGGCGACGCGGCCGCGGGGAGTGCGCTGCAGGAAACCGATCTGGATCAGGTACGGCTCGTACAGATCCTCGATCGTCCCGCGGTCCTCGCCGATCGACGACGCGAGAGCATTCAGGCCGACCGGACCGCCGCCGAAACGCTCGATGACCGTCGTCAGAATCTTGCGGTCGATCTCGTCGAGACCGTAATCGTCGACCTCCAGCATGCTCAGCGCCTCGCGGGCGATCGCGACGTTCACCCTTCCCTGGTGCCGCACCTCGGCGAAGTCGCGGACGCGGCGGAGGAGACGGTTCGCGATGCGGGGGGTGCCGCGGGAGCGGCGGGCGATCTCGATCGCCGCCTCGCGCTCCGTCGGGATACCGAGAATGTCGGCGGAGCGGCTGACGATGATGGTCAGAGAGTCCACGTCGTAGAAGTCGAGACGGTGGACGATCCCGAAACGGGCGCGCAGCGGAGCGGTGATCAGGCCGGCGCGCGTGGTAGCACCGACGAGGGTAAAGCGCGGCAATTCGAACTTCATCGTCCGCGCCGCGGGACCCTGGCCGATGACGAGGTCGATGTGAAAATCCTCCATCGCCGAGTACAGGATCTCCTCGACGGTCGGCGGCAGGCGATGGATCTCATCGATGAACAGCACCTCTCCCGCCTGGAGATTCGTCACGATCCCGACGAGGTCCCCCGGCTTTTCGAGCGCGGGGCCGGAGGTCACGCGCAGGCTGGCGTTCATCTCGTTCGCGACGATGTTCGCCAGCGTCGTTTTACCGAGACCGGGAGGGCCGAAGAGCAGGACATGATCGAGCGCCTCGCCGCGGTTGCGGGCAGCGGTGAGAGAGATCTCGAGGTTCGCCTTCACCTTCGACTGACCGATGTACTCCCGGAGGAGCTTCGGGCGGAGCGAGAGCTCGGTCTGGAGATCGTCGTCGACCGGATTGGCAGAGAGGATGGGATCCACGCGCGGGCTAGTTTATCGCGGCGCGCAGCGTCACAGGCACCGGCAGCGAGACCGAGATCGACGTCCCCTCCCCTTCCCGCGACGTCACGTCGATCTTGCCGCCGTGCTCCTGCACAATGCGATAGCTGATGGCCATGCCGAGACCCGTGCCGGAGGGGAAATTCGTACGGAACGGCTGGAAAAGGCGCTGCAGGTCGGCGTGCGACATGCCGCGGCCGGAGTCGCTGAAGATGATGTGGTACGAGCCGTCTGTGATCATCGTATGCACCGTCAGGACGCCCCCCTGGGCCATTGCCTGAACTGCGTTGCGGGCCAGGTTCCAGAATACCTGGCGGATCTGGTCGGCGTCGCCGACGATGAAGAACGTCGAGGGGGAGATCTCGCGGCGGATCTCGTGACGCTCGTGGAGCTCGGGAGAGTTTTCGAGCAGGTCGAGGGTCTCGGAGAGGCTGGCCGCGACGTCGAACGCGACGGAGCGCTTCTCCTGCGGGCGGACGAAGCGGAGGAAATCGGAGATCGACTTGTTCAGCCGCTCCGACTCCTTGAGGACGATCGACATCAGCCGCTGCTCCTGCGGCGTCAGCGACTTGGAGCCCTTCAGGACCTGTACCGAGCCGGCGATTGCGGCGAGCGGGTTGCGGATCTCGTGGGCGATACCGGCCGAGAGCTCGCCGACGGCGGCCATCCTGTCCTTGAGGCGAAGCTCGGCCTCGAGCTTCTTCATGTCGGTCAGGTCCTGGAAGATCAGCGTATAGCCGGCGGCCTGACCGTCGAGGGTGGTCAGGGGACTGACCGCGAAGCCGATGCTGCGGTGCTGTCCCTCGAAGTCGTCGATCTCGCGGCGGACGACTTCCCCGGTCGCCAGCCCTTCACGTGCCGAGTTCCACTCCTCGAAGGAGAAGAAACCGAGCTCGGTGACGTGATGGCCGAGGATCCCGACCGGTTCCTTCTGCAGGATCGCCGAGCCGGCCGGGTTGACGAACGTCGCGGTGCCGAACGAGGAGACGGTGATCAGGCCGGAAGGGATCGACTCGACGACGTTCTGGTTGAGGGCGCGCAGCTCGGCGAGGTTCTGGCGGTTGGCGTCGAGCTCGCGGGAGGTGCGCTGGAGCTGCTCGGAGAGGTACGAGGTCAGGAGCGCCGTGGCATAGAAGCCGGCGAAGTTCGCGGCCATGTTGAAGTAGAGCCGCGAGGAGGTCCAGGCGACCGGGAGAAGCATCGACTGCTCCGGCATCGGCAGGATGGAGTAGTAGAGGAGGTCGACCAGCGTGCCGTAGAGGATGACCGCGCCCGACGCCACGAGCAGGCCGCCGCGCCGGTAGAGGAGCATCGACGCGGTGATGATCGAGACTAGGTAGAGGAACGTGAACGGTGAGTCGAGGGCGCCGGTGAAGTAGACCAGCAGCGTCTCCACCAGGAGATCGCCGGCCATCTGGATCATCAGGTTGATGGAACGGGAGTGGACCACGAACGCCAGCCCGATATAGAGCAGCGTCAGCGCGTACGTCACGCCGGCCGAGGTGTAGATGTAATCGAGGGGAAGGACCTTGCCGACCGTGTACTGAATGATCAGCGCGGCCAGCAGCAGCGTCGTGACGACGACCACCCGGACTGCGATGAGCATCCGGGTGTCTGAGGACATTTGAGGCATAAAAGGGCAGAGGGCCGAGGGGTGAGGGCCGAGGGAGAGGCGTTCAACCTCTCAGCCCTCGGCCCTTGGCCCTGGCCCTGTTTCTTAACCGACCTGCGAGATGAGCGAGAACATCGGCATGTACATCGCGATGACGATGCCGCCGATGGCGACGCCGAGGAAGGCGATCAGGATGGGCTCGAGGAGCTTCATCAGACCGGCCACGGCGATGTCGACTTCGTCTTCGTAGAAATCGGCGATCTTGGAAAGCATGGTGTCGAGCGCGCCGGTCTGCTCGCCGACGGCGATCATCTGGACGACCATCGACGGGAAGACGTCGGTATCGCCGAGCGGCTCGCTGATGGTCTTGCCTTCCTCGACCGACTTGCGGGTGGCCATGATCGCGTCTTCGACGATCGAGTTGCCGGCGGTGCGGGCCGTGATCTGCAGGCCGTCGAGGATCGGGACGCCCGAGGACGTCAGGGTCGAGAGCGTGCGGCAGAAACGGGCCACGGCGATCTTGCGGAGGAGCTGGCCGAAGATCGGCGCCTTGAGCAGGATGCCGTCGAGGACGCGCTTCCCTTTGTAGGTGCCGTGGTACTTCTTCAGGGCGAAGCTGATGGCGAAGCCGAGGATGCCGATGAGCCACCAGAAGCCGGCGATGAAGTTCGACATGGCAATGACGATGCGGGTGGGCATCGGCAGCTCCGCGCCGAGGGACTCGAAGAGGGCCGCGAACACCGGGATGACCTTCCAGAGAATGATCGCGACCACGATGCAGGCGATGCTGATGACGGCCACCGGATAGATCATGGCCGACTTGACCTGCGCGTTCAGCTTGACCGACTTTTCGATGTAGGTCGCGAGGCGCTGGAGGATGGTGTCGAGGATACCGCCCGCCTCACCGGCAGCGACCATGTTGGTGAAGAGGTCGTTGAAGACCTTGGGATGCTTGCGCATGGCGTCGGCGAGGTTGGAGCCCGACTCGACGTCCTGGCGGATCTGGATGAGCGTGCGCTTGAAGACCTTGTGCTCCTGCTGGGAGCCGAGGATCTCGAGGCACTGCACGAGCGGCAGGCCGGCGTCGATCATGACCGAGAACTGGCGCGTGAAGATGGCGATCGACTGCGGCGGGACGCTGCCGCCGAACTTCGGGAACGCGATCTCCTTCCCCTTCTCCTTGACCGCCGTGACGACGATCTGCTGCCGCCGCATCAGGTTGATGACGGCGTCTTTGGAGTCGGCGACGAGCACACCCGTCTGCGTCTGACCGTTTCTCGCTGTGCCCTTCCACTCGAATGTCGGCATCGTTTCCTCCGGCTCTCAGCTCGCGCTGTCAGCTCTCAGGCACTCCCGAATCGACTCAGCGCGCCGCTCCCCCTGAGAGCTGAGAGCTGCGCGAGAACTTGCTGCTACGCCGGTCTCCGCTGTCCTGCTGTCGGCGTGGTCTGATGCTGCGGCAGCTGACCTGCTCCGCGGGAGATCATCTCCTGGAGCTCGTCCGGATTCGACGACCGCGACAGCGCGGTCTGCAGGGTAATCAGCTTTTTGAAGTACAGGGTCGCCAACGACTGGTTGAACGTCTGCATTCCGTACTTGGCCTGTCCGGTCTGCATCATCGAGTAGATCTGGTGGACCTTGTCTTCCCGGATGAGATTGCGGATGGCGGCGTTCGGAACGAGGATCTCCATCGCCATCGCGCGCCCCTTTCCGTTCGCCTTCGGCAGCAGCGACTGGCACATGATTCCTTCGAGCACGAAGGAGAGCTGGGCGCGGATCTGCGGCTGCTGGTGCGAGGGGAAAACGTCGACGATACGGTTGATGGTCTGGGCGGCGGAGTTGGTGTGCAGGGTGCCGAAGGTGAGGTGGCCCGTCTCGGCGATGCGCAGCGCGGACTCGATGGTCTCGAGGTCGCGCATCTCGCCGATGAGGACTACGTCCGGGTCCTGGCGAAGGGCCGACTTCAGCGAGTTGCTGAACGAATGCGTGTCGGCGTGCAGCTCGCGCTGGTTGACGATGCAGTTCTTGTGTTGGTGGAGGAACTCGACCGGGTCTTCGATGGTGATGATGTGCTGGTGGGTCTCGCGGTTGATCTTGTCGATCATCGCCGCGAGGGTGGTCGACTTGCCGGAGCCGGTCGGCCCGGTGACGAGCACGAGGCCGCGGGGCTTGTTGCAGATCTCCTCGACGACTGGCGGCAGGCCGAGCTCCTTGAAGCCGAGGATCTCGTACGGGATCTGCCGGTAGACCGCGGCGGTCGCGCCGCGCTGATTGAAGATGTTGGCGCGGAAGCGGGCCAGCCCCTTGATGCCGAAGGAGAGATCGAGCTCGAGGTTCTCCTCGAAGCGGTGCTTCTGGGCGTCGGTGAGCACCGAGTAGGCGAGCTGCTTGGTCTCCGGGGCGGTCAGCGGCGGCATGTCGAGCGGCACGAGCTTGCCGTCGATGCGGATCTGCGGAGGCGAGTTGGTGGTGACGTGCAGGTCCGAGCCGCCACGCTCGACCATGGTCTTGAGAAGCTGATGCAGCGTTACGGGCATTGGGTTCTCCAGCCGTCGCGTCAGGCGACGGTCTCTCGCACGACTTCTTCTACGGTCGTCACTCCGTCCTTGATTTTAAACAAACCGGAGCGGCGCAGCGTGATCATGCCGTTCTCGATGGCCTTCTTCTTGATGTCGATGGCGGTCCCGCCGGCCAGGATCAGGTCGCGGATGTCGTCGTCGATGACCATGACCTCGATCAGGCCGACCCGGCCTTTGTAGCCGGTGTTGTTGCACTTTTCGCAGCCGCGGCCCTTGTAGATCGTGAACGTCCCGACCTCGTCTTTCTTGTAGCCGAGGTTGGCGATGGCCTGGTTGGTCATCTCCACTGCTTCCTTGCAGTTGCCGCAGATCCGGCGGACGAGGCGCTGGGCGGCGATGAGCTGCGTGGCGGTGGCGACGAGGAAGGGCTCGATGCCCATGTTCATCAGCCGGTTGATGGTCGAAGGGGCGTCGTTGGTGTGCAGGGTCGAGAGCACGAGGTGGCCGGTCAGGGCTGCCTTGATGGCGATCTCGGCGGTCTCGAAGTCGCGGATCTCGCCGACCAGGATGATGTTCGGGTCCTGCCGCAGGAACGAGCGGAGGGTAGCGGCGAAGTTGAGGCCGATGGCCTCTTTCATCTGGACCTGGTTGATGCCCGGGAGGTTGAACTCGACCGGGTCTTCGGCGGTCATGATGTTGACTTCGGGGGAGTTGACCTTGGAGAGCGCGGAGTAGAGCGTGTTGGTCTTCCCCGAACCGGTGGGCCCGGTGACCAGAACCATCCCCCACGGCTTGAAGATCGCCTCTTCGAAGCGCGTCAGCGACTCCTGCTCGAACCCGAGCTTGGTCATGTCGAGCCGGAGATTGTCCTTGTCGAGAAGCCGCATGACGATCTTCTCGCCGAAGAGCGTCGGCAGGACCGAGACGCGGAAGTCGAGCTCCTTGTTCTTGTCCTCGAGCTTGATCTTCAGCTTGATGCGGCCGTCCTGGGGAAGGCGCTTTTCCGAGATGTCGAGCTTGGCGAGGATCTTCATGCGCGAGGTCATGGCGTCCTTGAGCTTCAGGGGCGGGTTCATGATCTCGTAGAGGATCCCGTCGATGCGGAACCGGACGCGATACTCCTTCTCGTACGGCTCGATGTGGATGTCGGAGGCGCCGCGCTTGATGGCGTCGGTGAGGATCAGGTTGCACAGCTTGACGACGGGCGCCTCCTCGGCCGAGTCGGCGAGGGCGTGGACGTCCAGCTCCTCCTCGTCCTCGAGGACTTCGAGGTCGGCGCTCTCCTGCGTCTGAAGGTCTTCCATGACCTTCTTCAGCTCGAGGGAGGAGGTGGTGCCGTAGTAATTGTCGATGGCCGCCTTGATCCCGAGCTCGGAGGCGACGACCGGCTCGACGTTGTAGCCGGTCATGAACTTGATGTCGTCCATGGCGAAGACGTTCGTCGGGTCGGCCATGGCGATGGTGATCGTGGCGCCGGTCTTGTTGACCGGAAGGATGTTGTATTTGCGGGCGACGTCGCCGGGGATCAGCTTGATCACGCTGGCGTCGATCTCGAAGTGCTGGAGGTTGATCGAAGGGACGCCGAACTGCTGGGAAAGGCACTCCGTGATGTCCTCTTCCGAAACGAAGCCGAGCTTGATCAGCGTTTCGCCGAGCTTGCCGCCGGTCTCCTTCTGGACGCGGAGCGCTTCCTTGAGCTGATCCTGGCTGATCAGGCTCGCTTTGGTGAGTAACTCACCGAGACGAACACTCATACGTGCTTTCTATGTCTCCTGGGACTTCAGGCCGTGCTCGCCGCAGAAGAGCGGCGATCTTAACACCCGCGCCGCGGGACGCATCGCCCGGCCGAGTGGCAGCTGCAGTTATTTTAATCGGAATGTCAACGGGGAAGCGGCGGCGGGTCGATCGCGGTCACGCCGGTCTGTACGCTCTTGAGCGTCGCCGTGACGCTTCCAAAGCTGACTTCCGTCCGGATGCGGACCGGCAGGCGCCGCTCGTCATCCGAATACCAGATGTGAAGCTTCTCTTCTTTCGGCCGCCCGGCGTTGCGCATCTCCGGCTCGACCATGACGGTGGTGAAAGTCCCGGCCGGGGTGGTGATGGTCTCGCGCCGCAGCACTTTCGCGTGGACGGTGTAGAGCTTGAGGTCGGCGTAAAGAGTGATGTCGTACGTCTTTCCCGGCGTCAGGTCGAGCTTGCGGAAGTGGTAAATGACGGAGATCGGGTCGAGGATCGGCCGCGGCACCGGCAGCTTGCGTACCTTCTGCCGCGTCCGCGTGGCCACGCCGTCTTCGATGACCGTGACCTCGAACATCTTGTCGCCCCGCTCGTTGAGGTTCTTGGTGTAGCGGAGGGTGGAGAAGTCGCTGCGGGAGACGACGGTCTCGATCTCGTCGCGGATCTTGAAGATCTTCCCGAGGCTGCCGCTCGACTTGACGACGGAGGTGATCCGGTAGCGGTCCTTCTCCTCGCCGGTGGGGGCGATGGTCATCCGGCCGGTCCCGCCCGTGACCTTCATCCAGGTGACGGTGTAGTCGAGGGTCTCGCCCGCGGCGAAGACTTGCTCCACCCCTTCGAGAGGCACTTCTTCCACGGGTGCGGACGGGGCGGAGATCGCCGCCGCGAGCACTGCAGCGAGAAGCAGCTTCACTCCCCCGTCACCTTCCCCAGCATCGTCACGACGTCTTCAACAGATATCGAGTCCATCAATTTCGTCGAGTGAAAACGATTGATCACACGATCGAGCTGACCGTACGGGCCGTTGCGGCGGGGGTCAGTCGGGCCGTACAGGCCAATGACCGGCGTGCCGAGCGCGACCGCGAGGTGGAGGGGACCGGTGTCGGCTCCGATGACCACCCTGGCGTTTTTCAGCACCCAGGCGAGCTCGCGGAGGTTGGTCGGAGGCGCCATTCGCGCTCCGATGGCCTCGGCCAGCTCACGCTCGCCCGGGCCCCAGACGACGAGAGCCTCCGGCCCGATGCGCCGGGCCAGCGCGCGGAAGTGGTCTACCGGCCAGAGCTTACTCGGTTTGCCGGCCCCGGGGAGGAGGACGACGCTGCCTGCCAAGGCTTCCAGGCCTTTGGCCTGGGCGAAGGTGTCCCAGTTGCCCCCACAGGAGGCCTCTTGTCCCTTCTCTCCCATAGGTCCCATAGGTCCTATCACCGCAGCAGCCAGCTCCACATTCTGGTCGATCACATGCTTCGTGGTGTCGATGGCAATCTTCCGGTTCGTGAAGAGAAGCGCCGGCTTCTCCCGGACGGCGTCGCGGTCGAAGCCGAAGCGTTCTTTCGCGCCGGAGAGCCAGCCGAGGACGGCGGACTTGATCAGCCCCTGAAAGTCGACGGAAGTCCCGGCTCCGCGCAAAGAACGGATCGACGCCAGCGCGGTGCGCGGCTCTTGCGACCACCGCTTCATCCGGACCGGGATTGCCTCGACGCCTGCCACGATCTCGACCAGCTCCCGATAGGGCGCCTCGACGACCCAGCTAATTTGCGCGCCGGGATTCGCCTCCCGAAGGGCGGTCACCGCGGGAATGGTGTGGATGACGTCGCCGAGCGCCGACAGGCGCAGCACGAGCAGGCGCTTCATCGCCCGCGCATCTTCTCCAGCACCGCCGTCGTTGAATGGTCCTTCGGGTCTCCGACGATGACCACCTTCCCGCCGTACGCCCGGACGATCTCCCCTTCCGGCACCGCGTCGGCCGTGTAGTCCGTCCCCTTCGCCTGAAAGTCGGGACGCAGAACGCCGAGAAGACGCGCTGGACTCTTTTCCCGGAAGATGGTCACGTAGCCGACGCCGCGAATCGCGGAGATCAGCTCCGCCCGTTCCGCCTCCGGCATCACCGGCCGCCCCTCCCCTTTCAGCGTCGCCACCGAGGCGTCACCGTTCACGCCGACCACCAGGATGTCCGCAACTTTCGCCGCGTCCTGCAGATAGCGGATGTGCCCCACGTGCAGCACGTCGAAGCAGCCGTTGGCGAAGGCAATCTTCTTCCCATGCTCCCGCTCCCGCTCGATCGCCTCGAGCAGTGCGGACTCAGAAAGGATGGGAGCGTTTCTCATGGTCTGCAACCGGCCCTCGGATCGTCTGTCGCCAGTACCGAAAGGCTCAAGCAACCAGCAACCAGTCACCAGCAACTATTCCTCGAGCTCCTCGTCCCGCTCGATCGCATGCCGCAGTTCCGCGTTCGAAACGGTTGCGGTGCCCATCTTCATGACCACGATCCCGCCGCCGTAGTTCGCAAGCTTGGCCGCCTCGGCGAAGCTCGCGCCGGCGGCCAGCGCAAGGGTGAAGGTGGCGATGACGGTGTCGCCGGCCCCGGTCACATCCGCCACCTGGTCGGTCCCGTAGACCGGGATCCGCAGCATCTCGGAGGCGTCGCGCTCGAAGAGGGCCATGCCACGGCTGCCGCGGGTAATCAGAACCGCGTCGGCGTCGAGGCCCTGCTGCAGCGTGAGCGCGACCTCGCCGATCTTCGACTCCTCCCCGTTCCAGAGTGACGTCCCGGCCGCGGCCGCGGCTTCCTCCTCGTTCGGAGTGGCGGCGGTGACACCGGGGTAATTGAGCAGGTCGTAGCGCGAGTCGAGCGTGACCGCCTTGCCCTTCGCGTAGCGGGTGAGCGTCTCCACGACATGCGGCCGGACGACACCATAGCCGTAGTCGCTGATCAGCGCCGCGTGCGCCATGCCGATGGCGTCGCGCAGGACGCGATGGAACGCCTCCGCCTCCTCGGCCGCCATCTCGTACTTGTCCTCGATGTCGTAGCGGACGATCTGCTGGCGGCTCGCGTGAGGCATGCCTCCGAGGATGCGGACCTTGGTCGGGGTGGCGTAGCGATCGGTACGGAGGATCCCGCCGCATTCGATGCCGTTGGCGACCAGTTGCTCGAGAAGCTTCTCCGCCGCGGTGTCGTTGCCGAGGACCGAGACCGGCACCGGGAGCCCGCCGAGCGAGAAGATGTTATTGATCGCATTGCCGGCCCCGCCGAGGAGAGTGTCGTCGCGGTATTGACGAAGGATGAGCACCGGCGCCTCGCGGGAAATCCGCTTAGGCGTGCCGTAGATGAAGCGGTCCGCTACGATGTCCCCGTAGACGACGACCAGCTTCCCTTTCATCGCCTCGGTGAGCTGGAGCAGGCGGGAACGGCTGAACACGCGCGGAGTGTAACCTTGAACACGGAACGAGGCACACGGAACAGGGACCAGAAGCTCGAGGAGGGCGTCCACTTCTACTACGAAGGCCCGTATCTCGTCTTCACCGAGCTTTACCTCCGCGAGCGCGGCTATTGCTGCGAATCAGGCTGCCGCCACTGCCCGTACGGGTTTCGGAAGGACCAGCGGACGGACGTGCCCACGGAGTAGGCGCTCAGCGCTGATCGCTGATCGCCGGCTCCGGCACGGACAGGTCCGCGTTGCGTAGCTCGTTCCGCTCCGGCTCCGTGAGCACGTTCTCGACGTCGATCAGGAGATAGACCTCCTCGCCGTGGGGGACGACGGCGATCAGGAGCTCGCCGCGGACACCGCGGACCAGGGTGGGCGGCGGGAGGAAGGCGTCGGGGGAGACGTTGACGATGCGGCGGACCTCATCCACCTTCAGGCCGATGATGCCGGCCGAGCTGTGGGTGATGAGGATGAGCGGCTGATCCGGCGGTTCCAGCCGGGGATAGAGACGCTGGCGCAGGTCGATGATCGGGATGACCTGGTTGCGCAGGACGATGATCCCCTCGATGAACGAAGGTGCGGTCGGGACGGTGGTCGTGCCGCTGTAGGGGACGATCTGGCGCACGGCCATGATGTCGAGGACGAATGTCTCCGGGCCGACGCGGAAGGTGATCAGGCGGAGATCGTCAGGCATCGCGAGCAGTCCCTACGTGCGCACCTTGAACTTGCGGGTCTCGTCGTCGAGGCTGCGGATGGCGTCGTTCAGGAGGCTGATGGCGGCGGTCATGTCGCCTGCGGTGCCGCGGTTGCCGTCGGCGATGGCTCGTACCTGCTGCATGGTGGCGACGATCTTCTCGCTCTCGCCGGCCTGACCGGCGGCGACCTGGAAGATCTCGTGGATCATCTCGATCATCCGCTCGGCGGCCGCGGAGATCATCGACGAGCCCGACTTCTGCTCGACCATCGCCTGGCGGACGTACTTGGTCACCTCACGCATCGACTCGACGGCGCGCATGATGTGGTCGGAGCCCTGGGCCTGCTGGCGCGTGGCGGCGTTGATCTGGCCGACCATCGACTGCAGCCGGTCGACGGCGCGGGTGACGGCCTCGCTGCCGGTGGCCTGCTCGCGGGTGGCGCTGGCGATCTCTTTCCCCATGTTCGACGCCTTCGACGCCGACTCGAGGATGTTGTTCAGCACCTTTCCGGCTTCATGCGAGAGCGAGACGCCGTTCTCGACCAGCCCCGATCCGGCCGACGTGGCCCGGAGCGCGTTCTCGACTTCGTTCTGGACGGCGCGGATCAGGTTGGCGATGTCGCGGGTCGACGACGCGGTCCGCTCGGACAGCTCGCGGATCTCCGCCGCCACGACCGAGAACCCCTTGCCGTGCTCCCCTGCCTGCGCGGCCAGGATGGCCGCGTTCAGGGCGAGGAGGTTGGTCTGCTCGGCGACGTCTTCGATGACGTTGAGGATCTTGCCGATGGCGATCGAGCGCTCGCCGAGCCGCGCCACGACGGCGTTCGCCTCGACCACCGACTGGCGGATCTGCTCCATCCCGTCGATGGTCTCGCGCACCGCGCGCATGCCCGATTCGGCGGCGTCGGAGACGGCGATGGCGAGGTCGTACGACCGCGCGGCATTCGCCTCGACCTGGGCGATCGAGGCCGACATCTCCACCATCGAGGACGAGGTGTCGGTGACGAAATTGGTGAGGTAGACGACGTTCTGGTCCACCTCGTTGATGGACGAGACCATCTGGTGCGTGGCCGAGGCGGTGTCTTCGACCGAGCTGAAAAGAGTGTCGGTGTGGCGGCTTACTTCCTCCATCGACGCCACCATCTCCAGCATCGACGAGGAGGTCTCTTCGGACGACGCGGAGAGGGCCTCGACGTTGTCGGTGATCTTCCGGACGCCGCTGTTGAGCTGGTCGATGGAGTTGTAGGTGTCGTCGATGACCGCGCGCTGCTCGTCGACGCGGTGGATGACCAACTGAGAGCGGCTGTCGACGGTCTCGACGACCGATTTCAGCTTCGACTGCGACTGCATCAGGTTCTTGACGGTCTTTTCGAGGTTGTTCGCCATGGCGTTGAACGCCTCGGCGAGCGCGCCGATCTCGTCGCGGCTCCGGACTTCGGCGCGCTGGCTCAGGTCGCCCTTGGCGATCTGCCGCGCCGTCTGTACGAGAGAGAGGATCGGATTGACGATGATGCGCGAGGCGAACCAGGCCATCGAGCCGGCCAGCAGGAGCGTCAGGAGCGTAATGGCGACGTTCCAGCGGCCGATCGAGTCGAGCGCATCCTGCGCCGACGATTCGTTCATCAGCAGGCGGAAGTAGCCTTTCGCCGCCGCCGAGGGATTCGTTTCGTCTTCTTTGAAATCGACGGTGTAGACGTGCAGTCCTTTGCCGGCCGACTCGCCATGCTCGCGCTGGAACCGGCGATCCGCGAGCACGTCGGGCCGCTGCGGGGCGGTGGCGGCAATCACCTTGCCGGTCCCGTCGGTGAACTCTGCGTAAGAGACCGACCTGTCCTTCTTGAGCTTGTCGACAATGACCTTCAGGTTGTCGCCGAGGCCGAAGGTGACGTATTCGCGCGTGGTTGCCTCGACCGTGCTGGCAATCGCTTCTCCCTGAGCGACGGTCTGCCGGATCATCGCCCGGGATACGAGCGTCCGCTGGAGCAATAGAAGAAGGATGGCGATCAGGACGGTCGGGACGGCGACGGCGATGACCGACGTTGCGCGTAACCCGAAGCGGACACCCGACTCTTTCTCGTCTCCGAGGAGCATGGACGGCGGGAGTTTAACAGTTGAGGTGTTGCCCTGTTGAGCGATTGAGAGAGACCGTTGCTATCATCCCCGCCATGCCTTTGATCCGCTGCCCGAAGTGCGGGCAGGCCTACGACGTCCCGGGAGTCGTCGCGGTGCGCCTGCCGAACTCGATCGCCACCTGCCATTGCGGCGAGTGGCTGTCGGGGAGCAAGGCGGCGGTCCTGGCGCGTCTGGTCGACGTCAACCAGATCCGCGAGATCGACATGAAACCCTACCGCGTCGATGCCGGGGCGCAGCCGCAGGTCGCGGCACACAGCGAGCCGATGATCGCGCCGTCGCGGCCGCGGTCCGTCCGGGTGATCGCCCGCGGTGCCAGCGAGTCGGTGAACACCGTCTTCACCATCCACGAGCATCCGCTCTGGATCGGCCGCAAGGGATGCCATATCGAGCTGGCCGAGGCGGAGCTGTCCATCCGCCACTGCTCGATCAGCGTCCGCGGCGACAAGCTGGTCGTGCGCGACGCCGACTCGCACATGGGGACCTTTCTCGACGGACAGCCGGTCGACGAGTTGGTGATCGACGACGGAGTGCACCTGTTGCGCGCCGGATCGGCGCTGATGAGCATCGAGCCGACCGCGGAGCAGGGACAGCCCGTGGAGCCGATGACCCTCGACAAAGAGAGCGTAGTCGACGAGTCGGAGCTGGCCGCGAAGATGCGCACCATGCGCACGACGCAGCCGGCCGCCGCCGGGCGGACAGTGCTGATCTGCGTCGAAGGGCCGCTGGCGGGGCAGGAGTTCGAGATCCCCCAGACGGGGCTGGTCATCGGGCGCGAAGGCCACGTCCGCGTGCCGGACGAGTTCCTCTCCCGGCGCCACTTCGAGATCGTCCGCGAAGAGGACGGCACGGTCCGTGTCCGCGATCTCGGCAGCCGGAACGGGACGTTCCTGAACACGCTGCCGGCCCGGAACACCAAGGTCCATGCAGGGGACGAGATTCGCGCCGGCGTGAACCGTTTCAAGATCGAGCAGCGGGCTTAACTGACAGCAACTTCCAACATTGCTCGTTGGCGCTCGTGCGGCGCGGTGGCTATACTCCTTTCTCTCTCTCAGGACAATACGATGGAAATGTTCGAGTCCGCCGCGGCCCGGATTCTTGCGCCGCTGTCCGAGCTTCTGCGGAAGCCTCTCTCGATCGTCGACGCCGGCTCCCCTCAGGCGAGGAACACGTTCGCGGTGCGGCTGGACGTGCCGCGCGTGTCCATCGTCTCCGACGACGGCACGCCATTCTCCGATCCGGAGCGGAAGCTGATCCTCGAGCTGTTCGGGGTCATCCGGCTGGCGGAGGAGAGCGAGGCCCGCTACCAGGAGCTCGAGCATCGGATGCTGAGCATGCAGCGCGAGAACCTCGACCTCACGGTGAAGAACCGGCTGCTCTCCGAGGTTTCCTCGCGGGATGCCCTGACGGGACTCTACAACCGCTGGTTCGTGGTCGAGAAGATCGACAGCGAGCTGAATCGGGCACAGCGCCACGGCTCGCCGATGTCGCTGCTGATGCTCGACATCGACCATTTCAAGCGGATCAACGACACCTGGGGCCACCCCGCCGGCGACCAGGTACTGCAGGCGATCGGGAAGCTGCTTCGGGAGAGCTGCCGGGTCTACGACATCCCCGGCCGCTACGGCGGCGAGGAGTTCTGCATCGTCCTTCCGGAGACGAAAGTCGGCAACACGACCGTGGTCGCCGAGCGCATCCGCCAGAGACTGGAGAACACCGAGATGACGTGCGGCGACACCTCCGTCGTCGTGACGGCCTCGATCGGCATCGCCGGCATGGAGTCGGCGGACCCGGCCGATATCCTCAGCCCCACCGCCCTGATCGACCGGGCGGACCGAGCCCTGTACACTGCCAAGCATCGCGGGCGCAATCGCATCGAGATGTGGGACGAAGCTCTGCTCGACGCCGCTGAAAATGCGACCGGCCATTGATTCGATGTGAGCTGGGTCACGGACGGACCGGTGCGGACGCCATAGATTGAGCAACACCAAATCGGGACACGAGGGAAAAACATGCGAACCAAATTTCTTGTCTTCACTGTTGTTCTGTTCATTGCCGGCAGCGCCTTCGCGGCGAGGCCGGTTCTCGGAGTGTCGGAGTTCAAGAACGAGACGAGCGTCTCGTGGTGGAACGCCGAAGTGGCCAGGGACCTCACCGACATGCTCACCAACGAGCTGGCGGCGACCAACAAGTTCAAGATCGTCGAGCGCGCGAAGCTCGATAAAGTGCTGGACGAGCAGGATCTTGCGGATTCCGGCCGGATCAAGAAGTCGACCGGCGCGAAGATTGGCCAGCTCACCGGCGCGCAGTACCTGGTCGTCGCCTCGGTGACGTCCTTCGAGACCAACACACGCGGCACCGGCGGCGGCGTGAGCTTTCGCGGCATCAGCGTCGGCGGCAAGAAGGAGGACGCGTACCTCTCCGTCGACCTCCGCGTGATCGACACCACCACGGGCGAGATCGAGTTCTCCCGCAGCATCGAAGGCCGCGCCTCGAGCGGCGGTCTCTCGGTCGGTCTGTATCGCGGCGGCTTCGGCGGCGCGCTGAGCAAGTATGAGAACACCCCGACCGGCAAGGCCATCCGCGCCGCGGTCGTCGAGATCAGCGACTACCTCGGCTGCGCCATGGTCGACCAGGACGACTGCATGGACGAATACAACGCCAAAGAAAAGTCGCGCCGCGACAAGACCAAGAAGGCGATCAAGCTGGATTAACAGGCGCCGTACTTCAGGCGTCAGGCTTTCGGGAGCCGGTCCTTCAGGGGACCGGCTCTTTTTGTTTGTCGCGAGATGGCGTAAGCCTTACGCCATCTCTTACGCTTTCTTCCCGCCAACTTACGCTTGACTTACGCCCTGTTACCGCCTATATTGAATGTTGCGAGGCGGTAATGAGATATCTAACGGAACGACAGCGAGACATCCTCAACTTCATCCGCGACTTTCAAAAGGAGCGGGGAGTCGCGCCGACGCATCGCGAGATCTGTGACCACTTCGGCTTCTCCTCTTACGGTACGGTTTACAAACATCTGTCGCTCCTGGAGAAAAAGGGGCTGATCCGCCGCGACTCGAATCAGAAACGCGGAGTCGAGTTGGTGGAGCAGCCGCAGGAGCGGCCTTCCGAGCCGGTCAGCCGGCAGCGGGACAGCGGTCCCGCCACGCGGGAACTGCCGCTCTTCGGCTACATCGCCGCCGGCCGGCCGCTGGAGGTGGACGTCTCTGACGAGACCATCGCGGTTCCGGAGCATCTGACCACCCGCGGCGAGAACTACGTGCTGAAGGTGCGCGGCGACTCGATGGTCGACGACGGCATCCTCGACGGCGACCTGGTGATCATCGCCCGCCGCGAGAAGGCCGACAACGGCGAGATGGTCGTCGCCAACGTGAACGGGGAAGTGACGCTCAAGCGTCTGTACCGCGAAGGCGAGCGCGTGCGGCTGCAGCCGGCGAACTCGCTGATGAGCCCAATCTACGCTGCTGCCCGAGACGTCGCGGTGCAGGGTGTAGTGGTCGGGCTGATGCGGCGATTCTGAAGTTTCGTTTGCTTTGCGTGTGGAAAACAGTGAGGAAGCCATGGATCTCGTACTCAAACTTCGTGAAATCCGCAGGCTCCGCGGCCTGAGCCAGAAAGATGTCGCCCGGATGTCCGGCGTGGGCGAAAAAACCATCAGCTCCTTCGAGACCGGGCAGCGAATCGGTTCGCTCAAGCTCGACCAGCTCCGGAAGATGCTGAACGCGTATGGCGTGAGCGAGCAGGAGTTCTTCGGCGGGTCGCTCGAACGGGAGATCGCACCGTGGGAGCTCGACGCCGACGAAAGCGCCATGCAGCGCCTGCTCGACGACCTGCGCCATCTGCCCAAATCCTCCCAGCGAGCGATGGTGTCCAAGTTCCAGCTCATGCTGGAAGCAGCCACCACGGTCGACGAGGCACAGCACCAGGTGCGCGACAAGCGCCCCAGCTACATCCGCGACCATCCGGAGTGGCACATGATGACCTCCCGCAACTGACGCTCCGCCGAGGTGGGGACAGGCAACCCGCCTGTCCTCTCTTCGGCGGGAGGCGGAGTTCAGCGCGGGTGGGAGAGTTTTATAGGACCGATGGGACCGATAGGACCGATGGGACCGATAGGACCAATAGGACCCGCCGCCCAAGTCCCATCGGTCCTATCGGTCCCATAGCCTCACCGGATCTCTGCCGCTCTTTGCCGCCACCGGGCTGCCGCCGGACCGTTCTCCACGACCTGCCACGTTTCCACCGCCAGCAGCGCCGTCGAGCGGGAGCGGTTCGCGGCGAACATCCGGTCGAGCGTCTGCTCCGCATCTCCGGCACGATCGAGGGTGACCTGCAGGATCGCCAGCTTCGTGTAGGCCTCGCGGTTCGAGGGGAAGCGCTCCAGTTCCGCGCGGAACGCCGCCTCCGCGTCGGCCGGCCGGTTCATTCGCGCCAGCGCGTCCGCGCGCGTGGCCTCGAGATCGATAACCGGACCTCCCCCCGGCTGGCTGCGCACCCCTTCGAGGAGACGCAGCGCTTCGTCGAGCCGTCCCTGGGCGACGTAGCCCTGTGCGACGATCACCGCCGCCTCACGCCGCCGGGTGGCGTCGACGGAAGCGAGGCGTGCCTCAGTCTCCAGCTCCGCGATGTTCCCCTTCGCCAGCGCGATACGGGCGAGTAGCATGTGCGCGCCGGCGGCGGCGGTAGGCTTGGTCGCCGCCAGGCGCGCGTGCGCGGCCGAGTCGTCGAGCTTACGCATGCGCAGTTGCAGCTCGCCGACAGACAGCGCCAGTCCCGCGGCGAGTGACGGGGCGGATTGAATGGCCTGCTTGTACGCCTGCTCCGCCTGCTCCGGCTCGCCGGCGTGCTCGTGGAGGCTCGCCAGGCGGATCCACGCGTCGGTGAAGCGGGGGTTGGCGTCGAGGATGGTCCGGTAGATCTTCATGGCCTCGCCCGGACGACCCTCCTGCTCGGCACGGGCTGCCACCCGCAACTGCTCCATCTCGCCGATGTGATCCTTCGGATCGGGAAGATCGCCGGTCTCATCGCGCATCGAGCCGATATAGCCGAGCGCGGCCAGCTTCTCCGCCTCTTCCTTGCTCACGGCGGCCGGAGCCTGCGCGGCAGAGGCGAAACGTTCCAGCTCCTGGCGCATGGCGGCGTACTGCCGCCGGTTGTCCGAGAGGACGTTCTTCGTCTCGCGAGGATCGCTCTGCAGGTCGTACAACTCGGGGCGCGGGGCCTGGATGAAGTGATGGTTTCCGCTGACGAGGGACTGCAGGTCGCTCCAGCCGAAGTGCAGGCGCGGCAGCAGCGTTTCGCTGTAGACGCCGCGCGCCGGATCGGCCTCCGCGAGGAGAGACCGCCCCCGCACGCCCGCCGGGATTTCGGCGCCCGCCAGCGACGCGACGGTCGGATAGACGTCGATCAATTGGACGTTCCCCTCGACCGTGTCTCCGCCGCGCTCCGACCGCGGCAGCTTGACGATCAGCGGCACATGGAGGGCCTCGCGGTAGAGGAAAACGCCGTGCTCGCCCTCTCCATGGTCGCCCAGGCCTTCGCCGTGGTCGGATAGAAGCACGATGGTCGCGCGGTCGTAAATTCCGCTCCGCTTCAGTGAGTCGAGGAAGCGGCCCACGATCGCGTCCGCGGCGGCGATCTCGCCGTCGTACGGGTTGCCGGCGTAGCGCGTGCGGAAAGGCTCCGGCGGCGCGTAAGGAGCGTGCGGCTCGAACAGGTGCAGGAAGTAGAAGAACGGCTCCTGCGCGTGCGCGCCGATCCACTGCTCGGCCATGGCAACGGTTTCCCCTCCCTCGCGCTCGAGCTGGCCGATCGAAGCATTCGCGCGCGCGGCGATGGCGTCGTCGTAGGAGTCGAACTCCTTCCCGATGCCGGTGTCCGCACGCAACACGTACGACGAGATCGCGCCGCCGGTCGCGTATCCGGAGCCCTTCAGCAGCTTCGGCAGGGAGACGTGCTTCGACCCGTCGAAAACGTACCCGAGGTTGTTGCGCACCCCGTGCTCCGTCGGCAGCAGGCCGGTCAGTACCGACACGTGCGACGGCAGCGTCATCGGGCAGTGCGACCAGGCATTGCGATAGAGGATGGCGTCGCGGCGGAGGGCATCGATTGCGGGCGTCTCGACATCGGCATAACCGTACGCCGGCAGGCGATCGGCGCGGAGAGTGTCGATCGAGATGAGGATGACCGGGCCGCCGGGCTCCACCGCCGGCCGTTCGGCGCCGGAACAGCCGAAGAGAAGAGGAAGAGCAAGAAGAATGACCTTGAGTCGCGCCATGAGGTTCCAACAAAAGAGAAACGCCCCGGCCGAAGCCGGGGCGTTTCCGTACAGCGTGTGAAGCGTGGAATTAGAAGCGAACGCCGAGCGAAACACGGTACGTACGCGCCAGCTGGTAGTCAGCAGCGTTACGGGCCGCGCCGAAGTTTGCCGCAAGGTTGTAATGCGTACCTGCGACCGGCGTCGTGGTGAACGGGTTGAACACAGTGCCGGTACGGGAAACCGTGGTCACACCAGCGATCTGGCCCTGCTCGTTGAAGGCATTGATGAGCTCACCCTCGACGAAGAGCTGCACGACCGAGATCGGCAGGCGGTAGTTGACCGCGAGATCGGTGGCGGTGATGTCGTCCCAACGGCGCGAGCCACGCTCTTCGACGAAGTACGAGACCGTCGTCGGGCGCGACCAGTAGCCGAAACGGCCCGGGGTCGGGTTCTCGCCCGGGTTGACCACGTTCGTCGCGTTCGGGTCGGCCTGCGAAACGGCCGCGAATGCAACGTTGAACGGGGTGCCCGAGTCGAAGCGCTGGAGCAGGCTGACGTTCAGAACGCCGGCCGGTCCGAGCGGGAAGTCCATGCCAGCCCACACGCGGAGCTTGTGGGTCTGGTCGCCCGAGAGGAAGCCGTGAGGCCGGTTCTGCGCGAAGCCCTGGAATTCGGGGTACTGGAGAATCCAGCCGCCGTCAGCCTGCGGACCACCCGCGGTGCCCTCGCCCTCGGCGTTGCCGGTGAGCTCGGACCAGGTGTAGTTGCCGCCGATGCTGAGGCGATTGAAGAAGCGCGAGTTCGCGCTCAGCTGCACGGCGCGGTACTCGCGCGTGAGCAGGTCGGTGTTGGTGATGAGCGTCAGATCCGACGGCGCTCCGGTGATCGGCTCGATGACCGCACCGGTCGACTGGTTGGTGATCGCGCCGTAGTAGTTGTTCCACTCGCGGTTGATGTAGTCGGCGCGGACATAAGCGTTCGGCGTGAGCTGCACGCCGCCGCCGAGGGTCCACTCGTCGACACCAGGCGACTTGAGCTTGCCGGCCAGCTTCGTCGAGACGCCGCCGATGTGCAGCGAAGGAGGCTCGTCACCCTGCCAGTTCGCGAAGTCGGTACCGCCGTTCGCGTTGAACCAGTCGATGACGCCACGGATGACTTCCGACGCCGTGCCGGTGATCGGCGTGGAGTCGGTGTAGTAGTAGTAGATGCCCCACGGCGAACCGGCGGCAGAGCCGGCGCCCTGGACGGTTTCCGCGAGACGGCCAACGTACTTGGCGTAGCTGGCGTTCACCTTGAAGCGGCCGTTGCCGAGGATGTCGTAGGTGGCGCCGAGGCGCGGGCTGAACTGGCTGTCGTCAGCAGTGGCGTTGCCCTGCTGGTCGACCGCTTCGGTCTGGTCATAACGACCGCCGAGGTTGAACGAGAAGTTCGAGTTCAGGTCCCACTTGTCGTTGAAGAACAGCGAGCGGGTGGTCAGGTCCGAACCGATCGACGGGATCTGGACCGGGTAGTACTCCACGGTGTCGCCGGCGCTGAAGGTGTAGATGTGCTGGCCGCCGACGAGGCGCGCCTGCTGGCCGTAGATCCAGACCGTCAGGTTGGTCGGGGACTGGTAGTTGTTCGACAGGCGGAACTCGTTGAAGTCTTCGTAACCGCCGACGATGTTGTGGGTGCCGAGCGACTTCGTGCCGAGGAAGTACGTCAGTTTGGCAGTGAGGAGCTCGTTGTCGCGGTGCTCGTCGTCGCAGACGCCGCAGAAGTACGGCGCGTTGGCGACGCCGCGGCCACCGGCAAACTGCACAAGCGGGGTGCCGGCGTAGATGTCGCGGTTGGTGCCGCCGAAGCCGACGAACACGAAGGTGCGCTCCGAGTAGTTGACTTCGCCGAGGAGGTTGTTCGTGAAGATGCCGCTGTAGCGGGCGGCCTTGAAGTCTTCTTCCTGCTCGATCTCAGGGTCGAGGCCGGACGCCTCGTACATGCCGAGCTGGTTGTTGTTCGTCGCGGTGAGCGGGTTGTCGAGGTAGTTCACCATCAACGAGTGGTTCGGCGTCACCTGGCCGGTGAGCTTGACCTCGTAGCGGGTGTTCTCGGTGACGCTCGGGATGCTCTCTCCGGTCAGAATGAAGTTGCCCGAGTTACCGGCGATCTCGGAGAGACGGCCGGCGCCGAAGAACCACAGACGGTCGCGGATGATGCGGCCGCCGAGGGTGCCTTCATAGGTGTGCGACAGGTCGCCCGTGTCGGTGTCCTCGCCCGCTTCCGAGCTGGCGGTCCACGCCGGCTTGGTGAGCGAGTCGCGGAGCGAACCGGAGAACTCGTTACCACCGGACTTGGTGATCGAGCTGATGACGCCACCGGTGAAACGGCCGAACTCGGCCGAAACGGCGCCCGTGATGACCGTGGTCTCCTGGATCGCGTCCTCAATGAAGAGCGGACGCGCCTGACCGCGGAGGTTTTCCTGGACGTTCGCGCCGTTGACAACGATCAGGTTGTCGTTCGCGAACGAACCGGAGATCTGGACGGCCGCACGCGGACCGTTCGCAGTGACACCAGGCGAGAGAAGGGCAATCGCCGTGACCGTGCGGCCAACCGGCAGGTTGTCGATCTGCTCTTTCTGGTAGTTCGTCTGGACCTCCGTCGTCTCCATGACGGCCGGTGCGCTGGCCGTAACGGTGATCGACTCGGTCACCGCCGACACCTTGAGGTCGGCGTCGACGCGCGCGGTACCCGAAAGGGTGACGCGCGTGGTGCGGGTGACGGTCTGCAGACCCTGCAGCTCGACACGCACCGTGTATTCGCCAGGGGGGAGAGCGGCGATGTTGTAGTTGCCGTTGGCGTCAGAGGTAGAGGTACGGCTACCCTGAAGCTGCGGCGAAGTGGCGGTAACCGTCGCCCCCGGAAGGGGAGCGCCGTCGCTCGTCACCGTGCCCGTCAGAACACCAGTAACGGAGCTCTGCGCGAACACGCTGACGCTTGCGAGGATCATCATCGCAAGCACTGCGAGAAAGCGAGAAAACTTCATCAAATCCTCCTTTGATATTGGCGGCCGGGCCACCGGTCGCGGACCAATTGCACGATCACGCCCAAACCTCGGATTTGGGCAAGTCGCGGAAAGCAGGGGACTTATAGCATGAAGCGGAACTCAAGGAAAGCTCCGGCGTTCGGGTTCTTGGAGAGGGGCGCCCGGTTTGTTGAATCGGATCGCCTGTTGCGGCCGGCTCCTCACCTCCCGAGCGCCTTCGCCAGCCCGGAGGCGATCTCCCGCGCCTCGAACGTAAACCCTTCGGCCTCGGCGCGCCGCGGCAGGACCTTCTGGCTCCCCAGCAGCGCCTCGTCGGCCATCTGGCCGAACGCCAGCCTCAGCGCGAATGCCGGAACGGGCAGGAAGGCCGGCCGGTGCAGCGCGCGCCCGAGGGCTTTCGTGAAGTCGCGATTGCGCACCGGCTCGGGGGCCGTGGCGTTGTAGACACCGCGCACAGTGCCGTGGTCGACCGCCCACTCGACCATCCGGATGGCATCGTCGCGCCCGATCCACGACATCCACTGCTCGCCGCTGCCGATCGGACCGCCGGCGCCGAGCTTGAACGGCAGCAGCATCTTCGCCAGCGCGCCCCCTTCCTCGGCGAGCACGACCCCGAAGCGAAGGATGACCAGGCGCGCGAGCGGCTCCGCCTCCCGCGCTGCCGCTTCCCATCGATCGACGACGGCGGCGAGAAAGCCGCCGCCGCGCGAGCCGCTCTCGTCGAGCGTCTCGTCTCCGCGATCTCCGTAGAAGCCGGTCGCCGAGGCGTTGACCAGAGTGCGCCGCCGCGACGGATCGCGGCGCAGCGCTTCGACGATGGCATGCGTGGCGTGCAGCCGGCTGTCGAGCAGTTGCCGCTTCCGCGCATCCGTCCAGCGCCCTTCGCCGACATTCTCGCCGGCGAGGTTGACGACTGCATCCGCGGCGGCGGCCTGTTCGGACCAGGCACCCTGCGTCCGGCCGTCCCACTGCAGCGCGCGTCCGGCACGGACGCGAGATGGATTGCGCGTGAGGACCGCGACGTCGTCGCCCCGCGCCACCAGCCGGCGCACCAGCGGTTCGCCGAGAAACCCCGATCCGCCCGCGACGACGATCTTCATGGGGGCATCTTAGTGTGTATGGCCCGATGGGGACCATGTGAACGTCTGCGAGAAACGCCCAAAAACAACATCGCCGGCCCACGCGGCCGGCGATGTCGTTATCAACAGGAGGTAGGAGTGTTTGCTTTCTTCGTCCGCTTTGCTGCTTCGTCGCTTTCATAGAGTCAGACGACCGGCCGGCGAAAAGGTTTCGGTCACCCGGCACGGGATCTGGCCGCAACCCGCCTCGGGCCGCCACCGTTACCTTTTTGTAACCCCGCGAAGCGGAAAGAGATGCTGGTAACAACAAATCTATAATCCGCCACTCCACTCATGAAAGAAGAACTAGCCAAGCGTTACGAACCTACCGAATTCGAGCAGCGGATTTACGCCTTCTGGGAAGAGGGCGGGTACTTCACGCCGGTCGTCGACAAAGAGCGTCCGAAGTTCTCCATCGTCATCCCGCCGCCGAACGTCACCGGCCGCCTGCACATCGGGCACGCGCTCGTGAACACGCTGCAGGACATCATCGTCCGCTGGAAGCGGATGTCGGGCTTCAACACGCTCTGGCTGCCCGGCACCGATCACGCCGGCATCGCCACGCAGCTCGTGGTGGAGCGGAAGCTCGCCGCCGAAGGCATCTCCCGCTTCGACCTCGGCCGCGACAAGTTCGTGGAGAAGATCTGGGAGTGGAAGGAGCAGCACTCCACGGAGATCAAGGACCAGCTCACCCGCCTCGGCGCGTCGGCCGACTGGAGCCGCTCCCGCTTCACGCTCGACGAAGGGCTGTCGCGCGCTGTGCGCTACGTCTTCGTGAAGCTGTACGAGGACGGTCTCATCTACCGCGGCATCGCCATGGTCAACTGGTGCCCGCGCTGCCAGACCGCAATCTCCGACGTGGAGGTCGAGTTCACCGAGCGCAACGGAAAGCTCTACCACATTGATTATCCGCTTGCGCCGGAGGCGGTCGAGAGCACCGGAACAGACCGCCGTCTCACCATCGCCACGACCCGTCCGGAGACGATGCTCGGCGACACCGGCGTGGCCGTGCATCCGGACGACGAGCGTTACCGCGACCTCATCGGAAAGAACGCCCTCCTCCCGATCGCCAACCGCGTCATCCCCATCGTCGCCGACCCGATCCTCGTCGATCCGGAGTTCGGCACCGGCGTGGTGAAGATCACTCCCGCGCACGACAAGAACGACTACGAATCGGGCAAGCGCAACAACCTCCCGCAGCTCCGCGTCATCGGCGAAGACGGCCGCATGACCGACGCCGCGGGACCGGAGTTCGCCGGCCTCGATCGCTTCGAGGCGCGCAAGAAAGTCATCGAGCTGCTGCAGGAACAGGGCGCCCTGGTGAAGGTCGAAGAGCACCTCCACAACGTCGGCATCCACGAAAAGTGCCGGACGGACATCGAGCCGATGGTGTCGCAGCAGTGGTTCGTGAAGATCGAGCCGCTGGCCAAACCGGCCATCGAGGCGGTGCGCAACGGCTCCATCACCATCACCCCGCAGAGCTGGGAAGCGACCTATTTCAACTGGATGGAGAACATCCACGACTGGACGATCTCCCGCCAGCTCTGGTGGGGCCATCGCATCCCGGCGTTCCACTGCACGAACGGCCATACCGCCGTGTCGATGGACGACCTCACGACGTGCCCCGAGTGCGGTGCGGCGACGACGCAGGAGACGGACGTTCTCGATACGTGGTTCTCGTCCGGCCTCTGGCCCTTCTCGACGTTAGGTTGGCAGGGGGCTGGCTCGGACGAAGAAGCGCCCGACTACCAGGTCTTCTATCCGACCGACACGCTCATCACCGGCTTCGACATCCTCTTCTTCTGGGTGGCGCGGATGATCATGCTCGGCCTGCGCTTCACCGGCAAAGTGCCGTTCTCACAGGTCTTCCTCAACGGCCTCGTGCGCGACGAGCACGGGCAGAAGATGTCGAAGACGAAAGGGAACGTGATCGACCCGCTCGACGTGGTGAACGAGGTCGGCGCCGACGCGCTCCGCTTCACCCTCGCCGTCAGCGCGTCGGGCCGCGACATCCCGCTCGGCAAGTCGCGCATCCAGGGCTACTCCGCGTTCGTGAACAAGATCTGGAACGCGTCGCGCTTCGCGATGATGCACATCGACACCGAGCTGCGAAACGCCGGGCCGATCGAGAAGGACAACCTCCGCACCGTCGAGCGCTGGATCCTCTCCCGCCTCAACGCCGTCACGCGCGAAGTCAACAGGCAGCTCTCCGTCTTCCGCTTCGACGAGGCGTCGAGCACGCTCTATCAATTCTTCTGGCACGAGTTCTGTGACTGGTACATCGAGATGGCGAAGCCGGTGCTGCTCGGCAAGCACGGCACCGAAGACGACCGCCGTCTCGCCAAACGCGTGCTGCTCGAAGTGCTCGACCGCTCGCTGCGCCTTCTCCATCCGTTCATGCCGTTCGTCACCGAGGAGATCTGGCTGAAGCTGGGAGGCGTGGAGCCGTCGATCATGGTCGCGCCGTATCCGATCTTCGAAGAGGACCTCGAGGACGGCGCCGCCGAGCGCCTGGCTACCGCCGCCCAGGCCATCATCACCATGATCCGCAACGTCCGCGCGGAGCGCGGCTTTACGCCAAAGGACCGCTTCACGCTCTACATCCGCGGCAACGACGAGCGCGACTCGAACTTCTTCCGCGACTACGACTATCTACTCCTCGAGCTGGCCCGCCTCGACCGGGTGGTGGTGGAAGGGGAGCCGCCGACCGGAACGCACCACGACGTCGTCGAGGGCTTCCACCTCGCCATCGAGTTCCCGGAGAAGCAGGTCTCCCAGGAACAGCTCGACCGCGTCCGCCGCGACATCGAGAAGACGGAGGGAGAGCTGGCGTCGATCGAAGGAAAACTCGCCAACGAGCAGTTCACGCGCAACGCCCCGGCGGCGATCGTCGAGGGAGCCCGCGCACGACAGACCGAACTGCGGGCAAGGCTCGGGAAGTTGCAGCAGAATCAATGATCGATACCCGGATCGTTTCGCGCCTCCGTGTGATCGAGTCGCTCGCGGTGATTCCCCGCGTGGCCTCGACGAACCTCATCGCACGGCGCATCGTGACGGAGTGCATCGAGAACGAGCTCTCGCTGCCGCAGGCCATGATCATCGCCGGCGAGCAGTTCGCCGGCCGCGGGCGCAACGACCGGAGCTGGTCCTCCCCGGCGGGCAAAGGCATCTACGCCACCACCCTCATCAGCCGCCCGCTGCGCGAGCTGCCGCTGCTGCCGCTGGCCATGGCCAACATCATCGCCGCCTACCTCATCGCCGAATACGGCGTCGCCGCGCGGATCAAGTGGCCCAACGACATCCTGGTCGGCGGGAAAAAGATCGCCGGCATCCTCATCGAAGCGCGCGTGCAGGACGAGCGCGTCTTCCTCCTCATCGGCACCGGCATCAACGTCGAGCCGGTCGAGGACGACGCCCGCCCCAACGCCGTCGCCATCAGCGAGGTCGCCCAGCGCGGCCTGCCGGACATCGAAGCCGCCACCCGCACGTTCATCGAGCACATCGACGCCGGCTTCGCGCAGCCGTTCGAGCGCGAGCAGGTGCTCGCGGACTGGCGGAAGCTCTCCGTCCACAACCCGGGCGACCGCATCCACTGCGTGATCGCCGAACGCACGATCAGCGGCACATGGCTGCAGATCGACGAGCACGGGCGGGCGGTGCTGGAGACGCCCGAAGGGGAGCTGCGGGTCTCAGCGGGGGATTTGTTTCTGGCGTGAGCTCCCTGTCATCCTGAGCCCCCAGAAGGTTCCACATGCCAAAAGCATGGCGGCGAAGGACCCGGGGGGAGGGGGAGCGATGCACGCGCATCCCACCTCCACCCGCCCGGGTCCTTCGCCGCAATGCTTACTGCTCGTGGGATAAAGCCTGCGGCTCAGGATGACAGGGCGGGAAACGTTAACTCCCACCCAACCAGCAACCAGCAACTAGCAACCATCCCGGCGACCCGCTACCCTGCTCGCGAACGATGTCCTCCAACCTTCTGGTCGTCGATCTCGGCAATACCAACATCGTCCTCGGCATCTATCGCGGCGAAGAGCTGGTGAATTCGTGGCGGCTCGCGACGGCTCGCGAGCGGACGGCCGATGAATACGGGATCCTGGCGCGCCAGCTCGTCGGCGATGCGCTCCATCCGAACCTCGAAGGGGCAATCGTCGCCTCCGTCGTCCCGCCGCTCAACAGCGCGATGACCTTCATGATCCGGAAGTACTTCGGGATCGAGCCGCTGTTCGTCGAGCCGGGAGTGAAGACCGGCATCGCCATCCACGTCGACAATCCGCTGGAAGTCGGCGCCGACCGCATCGTGAACTGCGCCGCCGCCCACGAAACCTACGGCGGCCCCACGGTGATCGTCGACTTCGGCACCGCCACCACGTTCGACGTCGTGACCGCGAACGCGGAGTTCATCGGCGGCGTCATCGCGCCGGGCCTGAACATCTCCGCCGAGGCGCTGTTCGCGCGTGCGGCGCGCCTCCCGCGCGTCGACATCCGCCGCCCCGACCGCGTCATCGGCACGAACACCGTCGTGAACATGCAGTCCGGCATCTACTTCGGCTACCTCGGCCTGGTCGACGGCATCCTCGCGCGCATCAAACGCGAAGTGCCCGACCTCAAGCGCGTCGTCGCCACCGGCGGCCTGGCTACGCTCTTCGCCGAAGACAGCGACCACATCGACGACGTCGACCCGGAGCTGACGCTGAAGGGGCTGAAGATCATCTACGACCGCAACCGCACCCCTCGGCGCTCCCGGAAATGAAGGCTCCAGAGAAGGCAGAAGGCAGAAGGCAGAAGGCAGAAGTAAAACGAACGCGGCAGCTCTTCGTTCTTCTCTTCCTTCTGCCTTCTGCCTTCTGCCTTCTGCCTTTTGCCGCCCAGGCGCAAATCACAGCCAAATCCGCCGCCCTCTCCACCGCCCATCCTCTCGCAACCAAAGCCGGTCTCGCGGTACTTCAAAAAGGCGGGACCGCCGCCGATGCCGCAGTGGCCGTAGCCATGGCGCTTGCCGTCGTGCATCCGCAAGCGGGGAACCTCGGCGGCGGCGGTTTTCTCGTCTACTACGACGCTGCGTCGCGCGGGGTCTGGACGCTCGACTTCCGCGAGACCGCGCCCGGCGCGGCGACCCGCGCTCAGTACGCGAAAGACCCGCTGATCGCCCGCAATGGCGCGCGCGCCGCCGGCGTCCCCGGCACCGTGGCCGGTCTCGACGCGATGCATCGCAAATTCGGGACGCGCGACTGGGCCGAGCTGCTCGCGCCGGCCATCGCGCTCGCACGCGCCGGTGTGCGCGAAGACGCGGAGATCGCGGCCGACATCGACGCGGTCAAGCGCGAGCGCAACCTCGACATCCCGAAGAGCCTCCCCGCTCCGGAGCTCGCGGCAACGCTGCAACGGCTCGCCGACGAAGGCGCCCGCGACTTTTACAAAGGCGAGATCGCGAAGCGTCTGGTCGAAGGAATCCAAGCCGCCGGCGGCGTCCTCGGCTTCCGCGACCTGCGCGACTACGAGCCGCTGTGGCGCGCTCCCATCAAGCTCCGCTACGGCGCGTACGAGATCTACACCGTCGCCCCTCCGTCCGGCGGCGGGATCATCATCGGCGAGACGCTCAACATCCTCGCAAAGGACGACCTCGGCGCGATGGGTTTCCAGACCGTCCAGTCGCTGCACTACCTCATGGAGGCCACCCGCCGCGCCTCCATCGACCGCAACCGCTACATCGGCGATCCTCTCGGCGCGCGCATCCCCTATCGCGACCTCCTGTCGCAGAAACGCGCCGAGCAGTGGCGGGCGAGCATCGACGCGAAACGCGTCACCGCGACCTCGACGCTCACCGAGCCGCGCGAACTCGTACCGGAGCGCGAGCACACCACGCACTTCACCATCGCCGACGCGAAGGGAAACGTCGCCTCCCTCACCACCAGCCTCGGCGACCACTTCGGCAGCGGCTTCGCCGTCCCGTCGCTCGGCTTCTTCCTCAACAATGCCATGGCCGACTTCACCGGCGGCGTGAACGTGCTCGATCCGCTGAAACGCGCGGCGTCGCCGCTGTCGCCGGTGATCGTCCTCCGCGACGGCAAGCCGTTCCTCGCAATCGGCTCGCGCGGCGGCCCGGCCATCGCGACGACGATCGTGCAGGTGTTCCTCAACGTCGTCGTCTACGGCAAGTCGCTCGGCGACGCCGTGAGCGCGCCGCGCTATCACCATCAGGCAGTCCCCGAAGAGATCGCCTACGAGCGCGGCCGCGCGCCGCAGGCCACCATCGACGCGCTCAACGCCATGGGCCACGGCGTCTCCGCGCGCGACGCGATCGGTGACGTCCACGCGATACTGTTCGAGAATGGCCGCCTCACCGCCGTCGCCGACCCGCGGCGCGGCGGCGCAGCCGGAGGATATTAATTGAGCACGTTGAAGACTGAAGCCGCGCGCGCGGCGTTGCAGGAAGTCCGCTCCGGCATGGCCCTCGGCCTCGGCACCGGCTCCACCGCATCCGAGTTCGTCCGCCTCCTCGGCCACGCGCTCCGCATGGGCGAGCTGAGCGACATCCGCTGCACCTGCACCTCCGAGAAAACCGAGCTCCAGGCGCGGGAAGAAGGCATCCCCCTCTTCCCCCTCCACGCCATCGCCCCCCTCGACCTCGCCGTCGATGGCGCCGACGAGATCGACGCGCGGCTCCGCCTCATCAAAGGCCGCGGCGGCGCGCTCCTGCGCGAAAAGATCGTCGAACAGCAGGCCAAACGCTTCATCGTCATCGCCGACGAGTCGAAAGTCGTCGAAAAGCTCGGCGCCGGGGTCCTCCCCGTCGAAGTCACCCCCTTCGCCCGCGAAGTCCTCGAACAGCGGTTTACGGAAATGGGCCTCGCCCCCGTCATCCGCACCCACGACGGCTCCCCCCGCATCACCGACGAGCGTCACATGATCCTCGACGTCACCGTCCCGCAGGACACCGACATCGCCGACCTCGTCGCCCGCATCCGGGAGCAGGCCGGCGTCGTCGAGACCGGCTTCTTCCCCACCGAAGCCACCGAAGCCATCATCGCGGGGACAGAGGGAATTCGTTGGATGAAGCGGTGAAGCCAGCCGTTTATCGCCGCGTGGCCCGACTGGGAGAGCTTGAGCTTGGGGTCAGAGCTTTCTTTTTGCGCTCCGTGGCGACGAAGCCGCGATCCGTGGGGACGAGGCTACGTTCCGTGGCGATGAGGCCACGCTTCGTGGCGACGAGGCCACGCTTCGTGGCGATGAGGCCACGCTCCGTGGCGATGAGGCCACGCTTCGTGGCGATGAGGCCACGTTCCGTGGCGACGAGGCTACGCTTCGTGGCGATGAGGCCACGCTTCGTGGCGACGAGGCCACGCTCCATGGCGATGAGGCCACGCTCCGTGGCGATGAGGCCACGTTCCGTGGCGATGAGGCCACGTTCCGTGGCGATGAGGCCACGCTTCGTGGCGATGAGGCCACGATCCTTGGCGACGAGACCACGCTCCGTGGCGACGAGGCCACGCTTCATGGCAACGTTGTCGCCTTTCGAGGACAATCGCCATCACCCCGCCGGCTGCGCGGAGGTTTTCCTCACGTTCACCGCGAGCCGCCACTGGTGCTTCTCGTACCAGAACGAGACGTGGGAGACGAATGGCTTGTCGAGCGGCTTGTCGATCTTGGTCTCGAACAACGGATAGAGCCAGGTCGGGTTGTCGTAGTGCCAGACCAGCTCCCCGTGCCCGACGGTCGGCTGTGACGGATGGCGGACGAAGTTGCGCAGGCCGTCGTACCGCTTATCGCAGATGGTGGCCCGGTAGACCGGACCGCGATAGCTGGGGGCGGTACCGAGGATCGGGAACCCTTTCTTGGTCACCTTCGCCATGTACGTCGCCGAGTCGGCGGTGACGGTCTCGGTCACAGTGACCAGCCCCGCGCGCTCGAGATTGCGCAGCGTGCGGACCGCCAGCTCGTCGTAGTCGTCCTTCGGCGACTTCGGCGTCCACCACACTTTCTGGGGCACCTCGGCGTAGACCGGCTCCCGCTTCGGCGCCCACGTCTTCACCATCCCCTGCGCCCGTTCCTCGGTGAGCGGCTCCGGATCGCCGCAGGCCAGCGCCAGCACCGCGCACAACAGAACGCCTCCCCGGCTCATGATTCTCCTCATGTCATCGGCTCCTCCTGTGATCCTCGCACTATCCGCGCCTACCGTCGATTGGTTATGCTTCGCCTCCAATGAGTGACAAAGCCATGACCATCCCCTCCGTCGTGATCGACCGTCTGGTACGCGGACGCGCCGCCGCCAACATGCTGCTCGTCGTAGCCGCGAGCGCGCTGATCGCAATTGCGGCGCAGGTGGCGATCCCGCTTCCCTTCACTCCGGTCCCGATGACGCTCCAGCCGCTGGCCGTGATCTTCATCGGCGTGGCCCTCGGCTCGACCCGCGGAGCCGCCGCCGCCGCGCTCTACCTGCTCGAAGGCTTCAGCGGCCTCCCGGTCTTCGCCCAGGGCCACGGCGGCCCGGCCTGGCTCGTCGCCCCCACGGCAGGTTACCTCTTCTCGTATCCCTTCGCGGCCTGGGTGGCCGGCTTCATCTCCGAGCGCGGCTGGGGCTCCTCGATCGTCCGCGCCGTCACCGGCATGCTCCTCGCCCTCGGCGTGATCTACCTCGGCGGCTGGTCCTGGCTCGCCATCCTCACCGACCCGGCGACGGCGTTCACCGCCGGCGTAGCGCCGTTCATTCTTGCGGATATCGTGAAAGTGGCGATCGGCGCGGCGCTGCTGCCGAAAGCGCAGAAGATCATTTCGGCGGTGTAAGTTCCACTCAGTATTCGAGCCGTCCCGCGAAATTAACAGATTGGGGCCCTCTCATGAGCAGGAACCCTACGGCAGGGGCCGTGTTCCGTGGCGCATGACTCGCAATGGGACTAGCATAGGTTGGTGACAATGCCTCACGGTTACCCGCTCGATGCTGTTTCGGAGTTTCCGCGGGAGTACGCGTCGAAGCTGCGCGAGGAACTCTCCGTTCGGACGGCGGAGCAGTTTGTCGATCTTTCCACGCATCACCGCGATCAGATCGCGCGACTGCTGGAGATCGAGCCTCGTCAGCTCGACGAGCTCTGTTCGCGGGCGGCCTCCGTCATCGATGCAAGTGATTTAGAGGACATCCTTCACCCCGCCATCCCGGCGTATTCGTACACCACGGGTCACGACGCCCCTGTAGACGGAGAGACGTTCTACAAGGGAGAGTCGAAAGATGATTGACCCGAAACAGAAACTCACTCGATTCAGTCAGGTTTACGCCGCCAAAGAACGTACCACTCTCGCTGCGGCCGCCACGAGGGGGGCGTGGGTCCCGGCAATGCGGGACGTAGAGATGGCGGATGTGCTTGCGCGATCCGACGCGGTCCACGAAAGCGATGGCGCGTTCCTGGGCACGCTGCGGTCGCAGTATTCGATCTCGTCAGTCGAGGAGCTCGTCGCAATTTCGCGGATTGACTCGAAACTCCACACGACATTGATCCAAGACCTCGGCGCCCGGCCTCGGCTCGTGAAGGACATCGAAACGTCAATGTTGGAAACGCCTGCGGCGGCCGACGAGATGTCGGACTGGGATCGCTACGAAGAGCTCGACTACGCGCTTGGCTGTGAGCTCGACCTGTCGACGCCCCCGCCCCAGGACGACATGCAGCTCGCCGGCGCTGCACTCGGTGCCGAGCCGGCGGGCATTTCTCTTACCGTCAGCGGGGGCTCGACCGCCGCCCTTCCGGCAGTGAATCTGATCGATGCATTCATGCCTCCGATCCGCGATCAAGGCGAGCGCGGAACATGCGTCGCGTTCACGGCCATGTCGGCTCTCGAGTACTACCTTGGCCGGTTTGGCGGCGCGCAAGGAATGGATTTGTCGGAGCAGTTCGCGTTCTGGAATATGCTGACGAAAAAAGGCGGCGCACAGAACCTCGTCGCTATGTATCCATTGCTCGTTCAGGACGGCTCATGTCGCGAGACGACCTGGCCGTATTACCCACGCCAGATTGTCGGAAACGTATCACAAGGTCCCGCGTCCGCACTCGCCGCGCCGGAGGGGCTCGGGTACCGCTGTAAACAGGTCGTACAGCTTCCTCCACGTTCCGTTCCGGCAATCAAGCAGGCAATCGATCAGAAACGCATCGTCGGAATCGGCATTCCTGTTTACAACAGTTGGTTCAACAGCGCGATCGTGCGCAAGTACGGAAACATCACCGTGCCGATTCCGGGCGAGGTTCCGCAACAGATCGGCCACGCGGTCGCACTCGTCGGCTACGAGGAGAACACAGAATACGCCGGCGGTGGTTACTTCATCGTCCGTAACAGCTGGAATGGTTATTGGGGGGCCCAGTCGGTATTCGGGCCTGGTTACGGAACGATCCCCTACCGCTACATCGCGAACCACAACTGGGACGCGTGGTGCATCGTGAGCTGAAGCGAGACGCAACTTCTCGGACTTTCCATCCGAAACTAAGAGCGGCGACTTTCGTCGCCGCTCTTTTGCGTTCACGCCTGTCCTACCGGTACGTGGTCGTGTGTGGCGGGCTCCGGTTCGGGGAGGGGGTGCGACTCGCGGCCGGCGCGGTCGGTGGTTTTCTGTTCGGCGGCGTTGTGCTCGAGGAGGGCGATCTTCAGCACGTCTTCGACGTGCTCCACGAAGTGGAAGGTCATGTCGCGTTTGATCGGCTCGGGGACGTCGATGAGGTCGCGTTCGTTGAGCTTGGGGAGGATGACGGTGTTCAGCTTGGCCGCGCGGGCGGCGAGCACCTTCTCCTTCACGCCGCCGATCGGCAGGACGTCGCCGCGCAGGGTGACTTCGCCGGTCATGGCGACGTTGCGGCGGATCGGGCGGCCAGTGAGGACGGAGATGATGGCGGTGGTGATGGTGATGCCGGCCGAGGGGCCGTCTTTCGGGATCGCGCCTGCGGGAACGTGGATGTGGATGTCGTGGGTCTCGAAGTAGTCGGGCGGGATGCCCTGCTCGTCGGCGTGGGCGCGCGCGTACGTCAACGCGGCCTGCGCCGACTCCTTCATCACGTCGCCGAGTTGCCCGGTCAGTGAGAGCTTGCCCTTGCCGCGGACGGCCGTGGTCTCGATGAAGAGGATGTCGCCGCCGACCGCAGTCCAGGCGAGACCGGTGGCCACCCCGACCTGGTCGCGCTCGAGCAGTTCCTCGGCGAAATGCTTCATCGGCCCAAGGAACTTGTCGATGTTCGCGTCGGTGATGCGGTACTGCTGCTCGGTCTTCCCCTCGGCGACCTGGACGGCGATCTTGCGGCAGATCGTGCCGAGCTCACGCTCCATGTTCCGGAGGCCGGCTTCCTTCGTGTAGCCGGTGATGACGCGCATGATTCCGGAGTCGGTCCAGACGACCGGCGTCTCCTTGATCCCGTTCTCTTCCATCTGCTTCGGGATGATGTGCTGCTTGGCGATCATCATCTTCTCCTCGTCCGTGTAGCCGGAGAGACGGATGACCTCCATGCGGTCGAGGAACGCGGGCTGGATGGTGTCGAGGACGTTCGCCGTGACGATGAACATCACGTTCGAAAGATCGTACGCCACGCCGAGGTAGTGGTCGCGGAACGAGAAGTTCTGCTCGGGGTCGAGCACTTCGAGCAGCGCCGACGAGGGATCGCCGCGATAGTCGGCGCCGATCTTGTCGACCTCGTCGAGCATGAACACCGGGTTGCCGGTCTGGGCTTGATTGATGCCCTGGATGATGCGGCCGGGGAGTGCGCCGACGTAGGTGCGGCGATGGCCGCGGATCTCGGCCTCATCGCGCACGCCGCCGAGGGAGATGCGGACGAACTTGCGGTCGAGCGCCCGGGCCACGGAGCGGCCGAGGGAGGTCTTGCCGACGCCGGGAGGGCCGACGAAACAGAGGATCGGGCCCTTCATCTTCTGGCCGCGCAGCTTGCGCACGGCGAGGTATTCGAGGATGCGCTCCTTGATCTTCTCGAGGTCGTAGTGGTCTTCGTCGAGGATGGTGCGGGCCCGGGCGAGATCGTGGTTGTCGGCCGACATCAGGCCCCACGGCAGGCCGGTCATCCAGTCGAGATAGGTGCGGATGATCGACGTCTCGGCGGAATCGGGATGGGAGCGCTCGAGGCGCTTGATCTGCTTCTCGATCTCTTCCCGCGCTTCCTGGGGGATCGACTTCTCCTCGATCTTCTTCCGGTAGTTCTCGACTTCCTCGGCGAGCTCCTCCCCTTCGCCGAGCTCGGACTGGATGGCCTTGAGCTGCTGGCGCAGGAAGTACTCGCGCTGCGACTTGTTCATCTCGCCCTGCGCCGCCGAGGAGATCTCCTGCTGCATGGTGAGCAGGTTGATCTCGCGGGTGAGCATGTCGTTCACCTTCTTGAGGCGCTCGACGGGATCGATGGTCTCGAGGATTCCCTGTGCTTCTTCCAGCTTGAGGTCGAGGTTCGAGGCGGCGAGGTCGGTGAGGCGGGCCGGGTCGTCGAGGTTGGCAGCGATGACCATGACCTCGGGGGAGATGTTCTTGCCGAGCGAGACGGCGCGATCGAGGTTCTGCTTCACGGCGCGGATCAGCGCCTCGGTCTCCAGCCCGCGGTCCTTCGTCACCGGCTCTTCGATCCGGGTGATCTTGGCCTTGAAGAACGGCGCGGTCTGGATGAAGTAGTCGATGCGCGCGCGGGAGAGGCCCTGCACCAGGATGCGGATGCGGCCGTCCGGCAGCTTCAGCATGCGCATGATGATGGCCACCGTGCCGGTGCGGTACAGGTCCTCTTCCCCCGGGTCTTCGTTCTGGAAGTCCTTCTGCGCCGTGAGCATGATGACGCGGTTCTCGGCCAGCGCCTGGTCCACCGCGTTGATCGACTTCTCCCGCGAGACCGACAGCGGGACGATGATGAACGGAAAGATCACCAGATCCTTGAGCGGCAGCACCGGCAGGACGTCGGGAATCTTGATGGCTTCTTCTTTCGCGGTTTCGTTCGCGTCAGTCATGTCTTTGACCTCGTGGGGAGAACCATAGTGCTTCCGTGCAATGGCTGTACCCGGCAGGATCGACTGCCGGGTTGCTTTACTTCAATTTATGTAGCTCTTTGACGAATGCATCGACGTCCTCGAAACGCCGGTAGACCGACGCAAAGCGGACGTACGCAACAGGGTCGAGGTCGCGCAGACGGTCCATGACCATCGTGCCGAGCGCCTGGGCCGAGATCTCGCGCTCACCGGAGTCAGCCATCGCTGACTCGATGGCGTCCGCCACTGCCTCCAGTTTTCCCTGCGGTACCGGACGTTTGCGGCAGGCAATCTGGAGGCCTCGCATCAACTTGGTACGCTCGTAGGTCTCGCGGCGTTGGTCGCGTTTCACGACCTGGAACGTCGGCAGCTCGATCTTCTCGTAGCTGGTGAAGCGGCGGTCGCACTGCGCGCACTCGCGGCGGCGCCGGATGACGTCACCCTCACGGCTCTCGCGCGAGTCCACCACGCGGTCTTCGAGATTCCCGCAGAAGGGGCACCGCATATCGGCGCCCGTATATCACGAAAGGCAGAAGGCAGAAGGCAGAAGGCAGAAGTGAAAGCTCAGGAAAGCGACGAGGGCGTTGTGGGTCCACTTCTGCCTTCTGCTTTCTGCCTTCTAACTTCTCTGCGTCACGTCTTTCCAACGCAACCCCTCGCGCGCGAACAGCAGCAGGCCGGTCACCAGCACCGGAAGCGTTCCGATGATGTGGAAGATCACCGCCACCGCGACGCTGGAGTCGATATCGAAGCGATAGAAGCGCGTCAGCACGAGCTGACAGGCCTTATGGAAGCCGCCGATCCCTCCCGGCGTCGGGATGGCCAGCCCGACCGTGGTGACGCCGGTGATGAAGAAGCTCGAGTCGTACGGCAGGGTATGGTCGACCGATTTGGCCGCGAACCAGAACTGTGAGGTCAGCGCCGCCCAGACGCCCGCCGTGCAGAGCAGCACTTTCACGAACGCGGAGCGGTGCCGGGTGATCTCCAGCGTCTCGGTGAAGCTGTCGAAGAAGTGCATCCACGACCCGCGGAAGCGCTCCGGAAGCATCCGCCCGAGGAACTCGTGCAGGCGGCGGATCGAGCCGCGGAAAAATGCCAGGCCGACCATCAGCGTCGCCAGCGCGATCATGAGGATGATCGACGCAATGGCTCCGGCGCGGACGATGTAGAACCACGCCATCACGTCGGGATCGTGCGAAAACTCGTTCCAGCGCCGCAGCGCGAAGTAGATGAAGAGGAGCAGGATACTGCTCAGGTCGAGGACCCGCTCGGTGAGCACCGTGCCGAGGGCGCCCGAGAAACGATGCGACGTGCGGCGGGCCAGCAGGGCCGGACGGGCGACGTCGGCGGCGCGGATCGGCAGGATCGTCGACAGCATGTAGCCGACGGTGTTGGCGAAGAAGGTCGGGTAGAACGGCGGCGGGTCGTCGGGGTCGAGGATGGTCTGCCAGCGGATCGTCCGGAGCAGCAGCGCGGCCACGTTCACCGCGAATCCGATGAGCACCCACCAAATATTGGTGCTCCGCAGGATGGCCCCCACCTCGGCCAGGTTCGCATTTCGCAGGAAGAGCCAGAGAAAGAAAATGGTGAGGGCAGCGACGGCCGTGATTTGTAGAATGCGCTTCACGCGAGCGGCATCATAGAGTCTGGCAGTCGCAAAGTCTCAGATGTTGAAGATCTATACCGGCTCCATCTTTCATCGCCACAACACCGGATTCGACCACCCCGAGCGTCCGGCCCGCCTCGACGCCGCGGTGGAGGGCGTACAGCGCGCCGGCCTGGCGCAGGCGATCCTGCAGGACGCCGCCCCCCACCCCGACACCGAGCGGATCATCGCCAAGGTGCACTCGGCCGACTACGCGCGCGAGCTCGAGTCGGCGGTCCGCGGCGGCAACCGCTATTTCCATTCGATCGACAACCCGATCTCCTCGGCGACGTTCTCCGCGGCCCGGACGGCCGTGGCAATGTCGCTCGTGGCGGCGGAGGACATCTGGTCGCGCGGCGAGTCGAAAAAGGCGTTCGTCATCGCCCGCCCGCCCGGCCATCACGCCGAGCGGCTGCAGGCGATGGGCTTCTGCTTCTTCAACACCATCGCCTGCGTGGCGGAGTGGCTGCGCGAACAGCCGGGCATCGAGCGCGTCTTCATCTTCGACTTCGACGTTCACCACGGCAACGGCACGCAGCATCTCTTCGAGGAGCGCGACGACGTCTATTACGCGTCGATCCACCGCTACCCGTTCTATCCGGGGACGGGCGCGGCGAGCGAGATCGGCGTCGGTCCCGGGCGCGGTTTTACACTGAACATCCCGGTCGCCGCGGGCGAGGGGGATGCGGCGTTCCTCCGTGCCACCGAGGACGAGATCGTGCGCGTCATCGACGACTACAAACCGAACGCAATCCTCCTCTCCTCCGGCTTCGACGCCCACCGCCGCGACCCCCTCGGCGGCATGAAAGTGACGGAACAGGCTTACGGGGAGCTGACACGGAGGATCGTGGAGTGTGCGGAGCGTTGGTCGGAGGGAAGGGTCTTTTCGCTATTGGAGGGTGGGTATGACCTGGAGGGGCTGGCGGCGAGTGTGGATGAGCATGTGAGGGCGATGGGGGAGTAGTAGCAGTACGCAAAGTAAGCGTTTGTCATCCTGAGCCACAGAAATGTCCCTACGGAGCAGGAAGCATGGCGGGTCGGGTAGGCCGGAGGATTGCTCCTCCCGGCCCCCCTCAGATCCGGACGTGCAGGTTTTCCGCATCCGGCTCCTCGAGTCATGGTTTCGCTGCGAGAGGTCAGATCACCCCGTCTCGCACCCTCTTGTAGTTCCGCTATCCGAGTCAGTTTCGTTGACACTTTCCGAGCTCGACGTCTCGTTCGCGTTTCCCATCCTCGGCTCCATGACCCGGCACTTCGCCTCGATCCAGAGGGTCCTCCAGGGTTGAGTTCCCCCCCTTCTTCTCTACTATCGAAGTGCTCCGACTCCTGACTCTCATCCGGGCCGCTATCGTCTCCGTCGCGCTCCCGTACCACGTGCCGTGCCCCTTTCTTTCGTGTCCGCTCTCCTGCTTCGAGCCTCCCTTGGCTGGTTGGCACCTCCAGCTTCCGGGCCGGGAGTTTGTTCCGGCGGCTTCTCCT
>Ga0190275_10000350_pt1 | contig 43288 bp, 43 predicted proteins | sample Popmic550T_FD_133745 | JGI IMG/M metagenome (GOLD analysis project Ga0190275, IMG submission 133745) | Populus adjacent soil microbial communities from riparian zone of Yellowstone River, Montana, USA - 550 T | ecosystem: Environmental > Terrestrial > Soil > Riparian zone > Trees stand | place... | reverse complement strand
TCGACAAGCCCGGCGCCAATGCGCAGAAGGTGCGCGAGGAATTGCTCCAGCACGAGATCGTCGTCGAGGACATGGGCGGCGAGGTCCAGGACGTCGAGGTTTCGGCGCTGAAGAAGACCAATCTCGACAAATTGCTCGAGGCGATCGCGGTCCAGGCCGAACTGCTCGAACTCAAGGCCAATCCCGATCGCGCCGCCGAAGGCGCCGTCGTCGAGGCCAAGCTCGACAAGGGCCGCGGCCCGCTCGCCACTGTGCTGATCCAGCGCGGCACGCTTAAAGTGGGCGACATCTTCGTCGCCGGGCCGATCTCCGGCAAGGTCCGGGCGATGATCGACGATCATGGCCGCCAGGTGAAGCAGGCCGGGCCGAGCCTTCCGGTCGAGGTGCTCGGCCTCGGCGGTGTGCCGAGCGCGGGCGACGTGCTGAGCGTGGTCGAGAATGAGGCGCGCGCCCGCGAGGTCGCCGCCTATCGCCAGAGCGTGATCGACACCAAGCGCACGACCTCGGCGCCGGCCAATTTCGACACGATGTTCTCGGCGCTCAAGGAGAAGCAGGCGGTCGAATTCCCGCTCGTCGTCAAGGGCGACGTGCAAGGGTCGGTCGAGGCGATCGTCGCCGCGATCAACAAGATCTCCAACGACGACATCAAGGCGCGGGTGCTCCACGCCGGCGTCGGCGGGATCACCGAGAGCGACGTCACACTCGCCGGAGCCTCGGGCGCGCCGATCATCGGTTTCAACGTGCGCGCCAACGCCAAGGCCCGCGAGATCGCCGAGCGGCAGGGCGTCGCGATGCAATATTACGACGTGATCTACGACCTCACCGACGCGGTGAAGGCGGCGATGGCGGGCGAGCTCGGCCCGCTGCTGATCGAGAATGTCGTCGGCCGCGCCGAAGTCCGCGAGGTCTTCTCGGCCGGCAAGCACGGCAAGGCGGCGGGGCTGCTGGTCACCGAAGGCTTCATCCGCAAGGCGCTGAGGGCCCGCATCACCCGCGAGGACGTGATCGTCTACAACGGCTCGATCGCCTCCTTGAGGCGCTTCAAGGACGACGTCGCCGAGGTCCGCGCGGGGCTGGAATGCGGCGTCACCTTCGAAGGCCACACCGACATCAAGCCCGGCGACTATCTGGAAACCTATGAAGTGGAGGAGCGCGAGCGGACGCTTTGACGCGCGAGGACGAGGAAAGGCGGCAGGAAGAGTTCAATCGCAAGGCCGATAAGGTCGCCCGCGAGGTTGTGGAACCCGGTTGCTTTGGTTGCCTCGCCTCCGCATTGCCCATAGTTGCGTTTGCCCTCGTTTCCGCAGACTATCTGGTTCGCTGAGCTACATATGGCACGTCCCATCGAATCCACCGAAGGCCGCTCGGTCCGCCTGCTCCGCGTCGGCGAGCAGGTTCGGCATGCGCTGTCGGACATCTTGATGCGCGGCGACGTCCATGACGAGACGCTGGCCAGCCACCTCGTCTCGGTCACCGAAGTGCGGATGTCGCCCGATCTGCGCCACGCGACCGCCTTCGTCATCCCGCTGCTCGGCGCCAATGCGCAAGGCGTGCTGAAGGCGCTGAGGACCAACACCGCTTATCTGCAGAGCGAGACCGCGCGGCGGGTGAACACCAAATATGCCGCGAAGCTCAAATTCCTGCTCGACGAGAGTTTCGACGAGGGCAGCCATATCGACCAGCTGCTGCGCGCGCCCAAGGTGGCACGCGACCTCAGGGCCGAGGAAGAGGACGAAGCGTGAGCCTGAGCGAGCCGATGGCGCAGGGCGATGTCCGCCTCGAGCCGCTCGCCGAGGGGCACCGGGCGGCGCTCAAGGCCGCCTGCGCGCAGGATCTGGAGATCTGGACGATCTATTCGACCTCCTACGCCCCCGACCGCTTCGACGCGAATTTCGATGCGATGCGCCGCCGGCCCGATTGGCACGGCTTCGCCTTGTTCAAGGGCGATGCGCTGGTCGGCATGTCGAGCTTCATGGGGGTGGACGAGGGCCGCATGGCGCTGGAGATCGGGAGCACTTATTATGTCCCGGCGATGCGCGGCACCGGCTTCAACCGGGTGGTCAAGGATCTGATGCTGGGGCGCGCTTTTTCCGAAGGGTTCCGCCGGGTCGAATTTCGGGTCGACGCGCGCAACCGCCGCAGCCAGGCCGCCTTGCTCAAGCTCGGCGCGGTCCGCGAAGGCGTGCTGCGCGAGGACCGGATCACCTGGAACGGCCATATCCGCGACACCGTCTTGTTCTCGATCCTCGCCGGCGAGTGGAACGCTCAGCCCCGGTTAATCGCCGAACCATCATTGTGGCCGGAAATGACAGGAGCGTCCTCATGATCAGATCGAGCTTGCTCGCCGCTTCATTCCTCGCCGCCGCGGCCGCTCCGGCGCTGGCCTTCGATCCGCCCGCCGGCGCCGATTCGCGCGAGGTCCGGATCCCGCGCATGTCCCAGTTCCTCGAATGGGTTCCGGACGGCGAGAACGGCCTCTTCATCCGCGCCGATACCGGCCGCTGGTTCTATGCCCGCACCCGCGAGGCCTGCCCGAGGCTCGACAACAATGTCGCGCTTCGTTTCGACACCCGCGGCGGCCGCGATCTCGATCGCTTCGGCGCGATCCGCGCCGAAGGCTGGCGCTGCGACCTGGCCAGCGTGACCGAATCGGCCGGCCCGCCGCCGCGCCGCTGACTTACGCTTCCATTGCCCGGCCAGCGCGCTACATCTTGGCGCCATGGCCAAGCTCTATTTCTACTACGCCTCGATGAATGCGGGGAAATCGACCACGCTCCTCCAGGCCGATTTCAACTATCGCGAGCGGGGCATGGAAACCATGCTCTACACCGCCGCGATCGACGACCGGGTCGAAGCCGGCGTGATCGCCTCGCGCATCGGTCTGCAGATCGGCGGCGAACTCTATCATGCGCAGACCGATCTTCGCCATGAGATCGAGGAGGAGCTGAAGAAGCGCAGGCTCCACTGCGTGCTGGTCGACGAGGCGCAGTTCCTGACCCGCGCGCAGGTCGTGCAGCTCGCCTCGATCTGCGACGAACTCGATATCCCGGTGCTCGCTTATGGCCTCAGGACCGACTTCCAGGCCAATCTGTTCGAGGGCAGCGCCCATCTGCTCGCGCTCGCCGACACGCTGGTCGAGCTCAAGGCGGTGTGCGAATGCGGGCGCAAGGCGACGATGAACCTGCGCGTCGACGCGGACGGGCGCGCCGTCAGCCGCGGCCAATCGATCGAGATCGGCGGCAACGACCGCTACATTTCCTTGTGCCGGCGCCACTTCATGGCGCGCATCGCCGAGGTCGAGGGCGAGCAATTGCGCCTGGCGCTGACCCGCGAGGCGGGGAGACGCATTGACGCCGAGAAACCCGTTCCCATATCCGCGTGAGTATTAGGGGAGGTTTCGATGGTCAGCCCGCTGTTCACGGCATTCGCGATGATCGCCTGCGGGCGCGCCGAAGTCCCGCCCGCGCCGCCGCAGGCCGCGCCGGTGCCGCAAGTGCGCGGGCTTCGCCCTGAAGACGCCGAGGCTGACAGGAAGCGCCGCCGCCGTTAAGGCCTGCGCCGTGCTCAACGGCTGGATCATCATCGACAAGCCGGTAGGCCCCACCTCCACGCAGATCGTCGGCGCGGTGAAGCGCGCCTTGCGCGAGGGCGGCTATGCCAAGGTCAAGGTCGGCCATGGCGGGACGCTCGATCCTCTGGCCTCCGGCGTGCTGCCGATTGCATTGGGCGAGGCGACCAAATTGTCGGGACGGATGCTGGACGCCGACAAGGCCTATGAGTTCACCATTGCCTTCGGGACGGAGACGGACACGCTGGACCTCGAAGGCAAGGTGGTGGCGACCTCGGACCGGCGGCCGACGGAAGCCGAGGTGGAGGCCGCGCTGGCGACTTTCACCGGCGCGATCGAACAGGTGCCGCCGGCTTATTCCGCGCTGAAGGTGGACGGGAAAAGGGCTTATGCGCTGGCTCGGGCCGGAGAGGATGTCGTGCTTGCCAGCCGGAATGTGACAATCCGCAGCCTCAAGCTCCTCCCCGGAACGGGGAGGGGGACCATGCGCAGCATGGTGGAGGGGGCCCGCCTCTCCGCGGCTCAAACGCCGGGCCCCCTCCACCCCTCGGCTTCGCCGAGCGGTCCCCCTCCCCGTCCCGGGGAGGATCTGGTGACGCTCACCACCCAGGTCTCCAAGGGCACCTATATCCGCAGCCTCGCCCGCGATATCGCGCGGGCGGTGGGGACGGTCGGGCATGTCACCATGTTGCGGCGGACCAAGGCGGGCCCGTTCGGCCTCGATTCCGCGATTTCGCTGGACAAATTGGAGGAAAGCGCTAGGGGCCGCAGCCTTGAACAACACCTCCTGCCATTGACGGCGGGGCTGGACGACATCCCGGCTCTACCCGTTACCCCCGATCAGGCAGGGGCGCTCCGTCAGGGGCGGACATTGATCGGGATCGCCGCACAACCGGGGCTCTATCTTGCGATTTCGGGCGACACGCCCATCGCTTTGGTCGAGCTTCGCGAGGATGGTCTTCGCCCCGAATTGCGGGTGGTGCGCGGCTTTAACCTCTGAATGAAGGAGTGAAACGATGTCGGTGACCGCCGAGCGCAAGCAAGAGATTATCGAAGACAATGCCCAGACCAAGGGCGACACCGGTTCGCCCGAGGTGCAGGTCGCGATCCTGACCGAGCGGATCGTCAATCTGACCGAGCATTTCAAGACCCACGCCAAGGACAATCATTCGCGGCGCGGCCTGTTGATGCTGGTGAACAAGCGCCGCTCGCTCCTCGATTATCTCAAGCGCGAGGACAATGAGCGCTACACCGCCCTGATCGCGAAGCTCGGGCTTCGTAAATAAGCAATTTGGAGCGGCCCCATGCGGGCCGCTTCGCACATCCGGCGCCTGCAATCCGGCGGGCGGCGGCCAACGGACCATAGGGGTCCGAAGCGACGCGGACGGACTTGTCCGCACACCAGGGAGCCCATGAAAGTACTACTTTCATGGGACCCGCATGAGGCCCCCGCCGCATATGGCCGCGGGAGTTTAAGGAAAACCAATGTTCGACACGAAAAAAGTTGAAATCGAGTGGGGCGGCAAGACGCTGACCCTCGAAACGGGCCGGATCGCCCGCCAGGCCGACGGCGCGGTGCTCGCGACCTATGGCGAGACCGTCGTCCTGTGCGCGGTCACCGCCGCGCGCGGCGTCAAGGAAGGGCAGGACTTCTTCCCGCTGACCGTCCACTATCAGGAAAAATATTCGGCCGCCGGGCGCATCCCGGGCGGCTTCTTCAAGCGTGAGCGCGGCGCCACCGAAAAGGAGACTCTGACGAGCCGCCTGATCGACCGCCCGATCCGCCCGCTCTTCCCCGAGGGCTTCTACAACGAGATCAACGTGATCGCCCAGGTGCTCAGCTATGACGGCGAGACCGAGAGCGACATCCTCGCGATGATCGCGGCGTCCGCGGCGCTGACGATCAGCGGCGTGCCCTTCATGGGCCCGATCGCGGCCGCCCGCGTCGGCTATAAGGACGGCGAATATCAGCTCAATCCGTCGCAGGAGCAGGTCAAGGAAGGCCAGCTCGACCTGATCGTCGCCGGCACCCACAATGCGGTGATGATGGTCGAATCGGAGGCCAAGGAGCTTTCCGAGGACATCATGCTGGGCGGCGTCATGTTCGCCCATCGCGAGTGCAAGAAGGTGATCGAAGCGATCATCAAGCTCGCCGAAAAGGCCGCCAAGGACCCCTGGGACCTGGCCCCGGTCGAGGACGCGACCGCCGGCAAGGCGACGCTCAAGAAGCTGATCGGCAAGGATCTGGAGGCGGCCTACAAGCTGACCAACAAGTCCGAGCGGCAGAATGCGATCAACGCCGCCCGCGCCAAGGCCCGCGAGAGCCTGGCCGAGCTCGAGCACAGCGATCCGGCGCAATATCTGGGCACGCTCAAGCTCGTGAAGAAGCTCGAGGCCGACATCGTGCGCGGCTCGATCCTCAAGGACGGCATCCGCATCGACGGCCGCGACACCAAGACGGTGCGCCCGATCGAAGCGATCGTCGGCTTCCTGCCGCGCACCCATGGTTCGGCTTTGTTCACCCGGGGCGAGACCCAGGCGATCTGCACGACCACCTTGGGCACCAAGGAATCCGAGCAGATGATCGATGGCCTGACCGGCCTGACCTACGAGCGCTTCATGCTGCACTACAATTTCCCGCCTTATTCGGTCGGTGAAGTCGGCCGCTTCGGGGCGCCCTCGCGCCGCGACACCGGCCATGGCAAGCTCGCCTGGCGCGCGCTCAAGGCCGTGCTCCCGACCCATGACGAGTTCCCCTATACGATCCGGGTGCTCTCCGACATCACCGAGTCCAACGGCTCCTCGTCGATGGCGACGGTGTGCGGCGGCAGCCTTTCGATGATGGACGCGGGCGTGCCCTTGAAGGCGCCGGTCTCCGGCATCGCCATGGGCCTGATCCTGGAAGGCGACAAATTCGCCGTGCTGAGCGACATCCTGGGCGACGAGGATCATCTCGGCGACATGGACTTCAAGGTCGCCGGCACCGCCGAAGGCATCACCTCGCTGCAGATGGACATCAAGATCGCCGGGATCACCGAGGAGATCATGAAGGCCGCGCTCGCCCAGGCGAGCGAGGGCCGCGCCCACATCTTGGGCGAGATGGCCAAGGCGCTCGATCACACCCGCGAGGAGCTCAGCGCTCACGCGCCCAGGATCGAGACGATGCAGATCGACAAGGCCAAGATCCGCGACGTGATCGGGACGGGGGGCAAGGTGATCCGCGAGATCGTCGCCGAGACCGGCGCCAAGGTCGACATCGACGACGAGGGCGTGATCAAGATCTCCTCGTCCGATCCGGCGCAGATCGAGGCGGCCCGCAAGTGGATTTCCGGGATCGTCGAGGAAGCGGAAGTCGGCAAGATCTACGACGGCAAGGTCGTCAACATCGTCGATTTCGGCGCCTTCGTGAACTTCATGGGCGGCAAGGACGGGCTTGTCCACGTCTCGGAGATCAAGGCCGAGCGGGTCGAGAACGTCCGCGACGCGCTCAGCGAAGGCCAGGAAGTCAAGGTCAAGGTCCTCGAGATCGACCCACGCGGCAAGGTCCGCCTGTCGATGCGCGTCGTCGATCAGGAGACCGGCGCCGAGCTGGAAGACACCAGGCCCCCGCGCGAAGGCGGCGACCGTGGGCCGAGGGGCGACCGCGGCGATCGCGGGCCGAGGCGTGACGGCGGCGGCGGCGGCGGAGACCGCGGCCGTGGCCCGAGGCGCGATGGCGGCGGCGGTGGCGGGAGAGACCGCGACCGTGGCCCGAGGCGTGACGGCGGCGGCGGCGAAGGCCGCGGCGACCGTCCCCAGGGCGAGCGCAGCGAAGGCGGCGGTGACCGTCCTCCCCGGAGGGAGCGGAGCGACGACGACGGGCCTGCGCCCGAGTTCGCGCCGGCGTTTCTGACGCGGGATGATGATTGAGGCTTAGGCGCTTAGCGCTGAAGCAAGGAGGGCCCCGCGAGCGATCGTGGGGCCTTTTTTTGTGGGAGGCCCGGCAGGTTCACATATTGTTCCCGCCAGCGTCCGCGACACGATACTCGCATGGCCTTCGGCAAGGTCGCCAAGGCGCGCGGCATGACGAAGATCGCGCGGGAAGGGGCGTTGAGCCGGGGCTCGCTCTATGCGGCGCTCAGCGATGAGGGAAACCCGGCAATCGCGACGCAGATGCCAGTGCTCAAGCTATTAGTAGCAGGAGCAGAAGACAAGTGACGAAGGTGGCAGCGAGCACAGCCTCGGTGCCGTGAGCGCGGATACGTACCGGGAGGCTATGCCAAGGCACCGGTATGTGAAATTCGATCGACGACCGATTGCGCATGGATTTTCTCCTCGCGCATTCCCTGCCGCATCGATCAAGGTCTTGCCACTGGAGTGATTCACGACAGGAAAAGAATTGCCGGACTCACTGGAGAAAATCTCCAGTAGCGCAATCGCCCCGCCGCATTCATGATAGCCGTGCGGGGGGAAGGAGCACGTTATGCCGACGCCCGAGGTTGTCGATCCGGTCGTATCGCCGCCGAGCGAAGTCACACAAACTGCCTCTACTGACGCGCTCGCAATGCTGGGCGCGATCGCGCAAACTCACGCGCTCTGGGAGGCGGTACTTAAGACAAATGTTTTTCCTCCCGCCCCCTCCAAAACCAAGGATGAGCGCGCAGCCCGCAAGACCTTGTCGTCGCCTCAGAACCTTACCTTGCTGGGCTTGATCTGGCGCGAATCCGACTTGATCAGCGAAGCGGAATTGAGGGCAGTGGGTTTCTGTCGCGCCTTCTCATGTCACAGCCCGCTCAATTGCCATGCACTCGCCAAGCGCCTCGCTGAGGACATTGAGTCGCTGGCCCGGACTCAAAAGCGCGTTGAGACCCTTGTCAGCGCTGCCGAGATGTTTGGGCTTGTAAGTCGCATTCGTACCGCCGGGTGTGCCGGCAATGAAATCCGGGCAACCACGGCGCTTCACCAGCTGATGGCCCGGTTGGGACCGCAACTGCGGGCCATCCTCGCAAGAGCACCGGGAGTGCAGTAATGAGCCAGATCTACGTGGTGACCGACGAGAAAGAGTCGTGCGCGCTCACGGATTGGCAGCCGTCTAGCGCGGACGAAGGTTCTGATGGTGGCATGCCGCTTGACGTCGTCGGCGCGAGTATTTGCTCAACCCTAAACGGCATCGACGTCGTGCCCGCGACCGACTGGAAGGTCGCCATCTATGTCGGCCATGGAGTCGCGGAAAGCGGCTTCTCGTCCTGCTCGCATAATGTTGTGTTTTTTGTCGGGACTGAGCCGCCCATGCCTGGCAGTCCGGTCCACCTTGGGCAGTGGCACGCGAGCGACGACGCTTATGTGGTCGACACTATGCGAGGCGTCATTCAATGCGGCCATCATGGCAAGCGACAATCGAGGTCTGCAGGGAATGTGCTTCTGGCGGCGGGTGTCGAGGCCGGGTCGCAGGTCGTTGCCCGCACGATGGCACGCCGGCTGTGCCAGGTTATGGCAACACGGCTCCAGACCGAACTAGTCGGCTCGGGCGCAACGTTCACCGAGATTGTGGATGTGCCGCTTCTAACATTTGAACATTATCCTCTTATTGCGAATGCGAAGCACTCGCATCTATGGGATTTGCTCAAAACGGCTGATTTCCCAGGGTTGTCCGGCACAGCAGCTATAGGAGAGCTAGCGGAGGTGGAAGCGTCCGATCTGTCGTCTACGAAGATCGCTGATCTGATGGTCGGGCATTCCTTGCCCTGCTCAAAGGGTGCGGATGAGGATCTTGTGCTGTTCGGATGGGACATGGATGGTTCCGAAGATGACGAAGTCGCCGATCTCTCATCGATTAAGCTTGCTGAACTCTGGTTCGGAAAGCGCCGATGATGGAGGGTTGCAGGACTGGTTACAGATACTTAGCGGTCACAGAGGGCTGTGTCATGAGGTTGCACAAATAGCTTCTCGCTCAGCGCGACTTCAGTCCGGCCTCACCAGCTCCACGTGGCTCACGCCCAGCGCCTCGGCCAGTTCGTAGAGCGTCACCACGGTCGGGTTGCGCCAGCCCTGCTCCAGGCGGCTGATATATTGCTGGCTGAACCCGGAGCGCTCGGCGAGTTGTTCCTGCGTCAGCCCCGCCGCCTTGCGGAGACGTGCGGCGTTGCGGCCGACGAGCTTGCGCATGTCCATGCACAAGAGATGGCGTGGGCGGGCGAGAGAGTTTATTATCTATAGTGTGTATATGTGCTCGCCGATTCGCTGGTTTCCACCAAAATTCGCCCCTGATCCGGGGTTGTCCTGAGCATGGTGGCGGACACCGAAGCCGACGTTGCCGAGGATCGGCGCAGTTTGCAGGAGCTCGCTTTCCATCTGGCCGGGATCGCCGAGCGCGCTTCCGCACTGGCCGACCGCGAGGGACTGGAGAGGGACGGCGAGGCGCTTAGCTCGTCGCAGGTGCGGGCGCTGCTGTACGCCCGGCACAGACGCTCGGCCGCGCTTGGGTTCGATATCGTTCAGCCGGGGTGGAGCGTGCTGCTCGTCTTGTTGTGCGCGCATCTGGAGGGGCGGCCCGTTCGCATGGCGCGGCTCGCAACCGAGGCCCATGTCGCGCTGACGACCTTGATGCGGTGGATGGACTTGCTCGTGGCGCGCGGGCTCGCCGAGCGGCGGCCGGACCCTGTGCACAAGCGTGGGGTGCTGTTTGCACTGTCGACGGAAGGTGCGGAGCGGGTGAGGCGGCAACTGGGGACGGAGGTGGACCGCGGATCAAGTCCGGGGTGACGATCGGCAACAATTGGGAAGCCGAAAGTGCTTTCCTGCGACAGCCACACAGCGGCCGCTGGACTTTCCATGGCAGGTCCGTACCAATCGCGGCTTGCCCAGCGCCCGCCAGGGAGGACCAGCATGAGCTTCGCCTATGATACGCCCGTCCGTTCGCCCGACGGGCAGCGGCCGATCCAGGATTGTGCGGTGGGTGATCGGGTGCTGGCCGCTTCCGAGGCGGGCGGCGGCTGGGCGTGGGCGCCGGGCCAAATCGGGTTCAGCTCGGGCACCGGGGCCGGCGGCCATCAGGCGGGGATGTTCTTCATCCGCTTCGGGGAGGCGGGCCGACTGATCGTCGTTCCGGACCAGCCGTTGCTGATCACCGGCGGCACGCTGCAGACCGCGAGCCGGCTGATGCCCGGCCGCGACAGCCTGGTCGCCGCCGACGGGAGCGCGCTGCCCGTCACCGACGTTTCGGTCGGCCAATATGACGGCGGCGTGCACGCCATCGCGATGATGGCCGGCGGCGGCCTCGATTGGGACGGCAGCCTCGACGGGCACCTGCTCGAATGCGCGGGCGCGATCTGCGGCGATTATGTGCTCCAGATTCGCCTCGGCGACCCGCGGATGGCGCGCTATCTGCCCGATCCGCATGCCCAAGAGGCGCCCGCGCTGGGCAGCGAGGCATATTCAGCCCGGTCCGAAGCCATGGTTCGCGCGGCGAAGGGGGACCCCGGCACTTGAATCCAGTGCCGGGCGGCAAGCCCGGGGGGACGGTTTACTGGCTGTTCGCCCCCGCCTGATTCTCCAGGACCACATTGACCTCGACCCGGTTCACGTCGGCGTCCAGCGCGTCTGTGGCGGCCTTCACGCGGTTTTCGACCAGGGCTTCGCCGGCCTCGGCCGCGTTGACGATCTCGTTGCTGGCTTCCTCGAAGCGGTTGGCGACCGATTTTTCTTCGGCGCAGGCGGCGAGGGTGGCCGCTCCGGCGAGCGTAAGGGCGGCGGCGAGGGAGGGCTTCATCTCGGGGCTCCTGGGCAGGGCGCGAACGCGGGGAGCGCGGCGCCGGCCGGGGCCGGCGCCGGCTGACCAGGCTTATTGGCTGTTGGCGGCGGTGTTGGCCGTGGTGTCGTCGTCACCGTCGAGCGCATTGCCGACGTTCTCGGCGCCGTTCGAGAGCGAGTTGCCGGCGTCTTCGAGGCCGTTGCCGAGGTCCTCGGCGAGCGGCTCGACGGCGTTCATCGCGTCTTCGCCGGCATTGCCGACGGCGTTGGCGGCGGAGCGGGTTTCATTGCAGCCCGAAAGCGCGGCGGCGCCGGCGAGGGCGAGGATGGCGAGGGGAAGTTTCATCTGGGGGGTCTCCGTTGCTGACCTGGATCGATGGCGGGGAGACTAGCAGGTTCCGGCCGCCTGCAAAGGGGGGTGCGGCGCTCGGTGATCTTGGGGGAAAGTGGGGATGAGCAGGTGCGAATGTCCCCCGGACATCCGCATCCCCGCGCTTCGCACGGGGAAGCCTGCTCATTCTGTTGCCCGGCAAGTGGGGAGCTTCTGTTGCCCGGTGCTCCCCGTACCGCTGGAATCCGCTTCTGTTGCCCGGTGCGGCCCGAACCGCGCTTTTGTCCAATGTAACTTAGTCCGTGAGGACCTTGTTACGCGGCAATCGCGAGCGCCTCGTTATCGTTGGCACTTGTGTGATGGGCCGTCTCGGTGGCTCCGTTCCGGGCAAAGGCGCCGCTTTTCAACACACGTCGATCCTGGTTCGGCCCCTCTAGCTGAGCCGCTAGGTCGGCACGCTTCATGCGGGCTGACCTACCGGCTCAAATGGTGGAGCCGCCGGGTACTGCCCCCGGGTCCGCTGTGCCTATAACACGACACGATTTATCGCCATAGCCGGGCAAGCCCGGCAGGACCTATATAGGCCCCCCGGGATTAATGTGAAGTGAGCGACGCCCAAGGTGCCCTCTAGTCCTGAGGTCCCGGCCTTCGCCGGGATGACGGTTGGGGGACGCGATCAGCCCTTCTTCAGCGCGTCCCTGATTTCGCGGAGCAGGACGACCTCCTCCGGGTCGGGCGCGGGGGAGTCCTCCTCCTGCCGGCGCTTCATCCTGTTGGCCGAGCGCACGATCAGGAAGATGATGAAGGCGAGGATGACGAAGTTGATCAGCACGGTGACGAACTGGCCCCAGCCGAACACCGGCGCGCCCGCGGCCTTCAGCGCCGCATAATCGGTCATCGCGCCGCGATAGCCTTCGGGGACCGGACCGAGCAGAACGAAATAGCTGGAGAAATCCATGCCGCCGAACAGCCAGCCGACCACCGGCATGATCAGATCCTCGGTCAGCGAAGTGGTGATCGTGGCGAAGGCGGCGCCGATGATCACGGCGACGGCCAGATCGAGGACGTTGCCCCGCGCGATGAAGTCCCGAAATTCCCCAACCATGATTTCTCCCCCTGTCCCCGTTGCGGAGCCGAAAGAGAATGCTTACGTCCATCGTCTGAGAATTTGAAGGAGGGTGGGCATGAACCGCAACAGGACGCTCTTGATCATCGGGCTTTTCGCCGTGCTTTTGATCGGGCTGACCACCTGCGGGATCAATTCGATCCCGACCGCCGAGGAGAATGCCAAGGCGAAATGGGCGGACGTGCAAAATTACTATCAGCGCCGCGCCGATCTGGTGCCCAACCTCGTCGCCACGGTCCGCGCCGCCGCCGCGCAGGAGCGCACGGTGCTTCGCGAAGTGACCGAAGCGCGCGCGAGCGCGAGCCGCATCACCGTCACCGGCGAGCAGCTCACCGATCCCGCCGCCATGGCCCGCTTCGCCGAGGCGCAAAGCCGGCTGACGATCTCGCTGCAGCGCCTGCAGGAGGCTTATCCGGAGCTTCGCACCAACCAGAATTTCCTGGAGCTGCAGAGCCAGATCGAGGGCACGGAGAACCGCATCGCGACCGCGCGGCGCGACTATAACGACGCGGTGCGCGACTATAACGTCACCATCCGCACCTTCCCGACGATCATGGCGGCGCGGGTGATCTACGGCGCCCAGCCGATGGCGCCCTATGCAGCGGACGCCGCGGCGCAAAGTGCGCCAAGCGTCGCCGACGCCTTCGGCAACGGCCAGTAAGCGGGGCCGATGAGGGCTTCCGCCTGGTGGCCGCTCGCGGCGGCGCTGGCGCTTGCCGGCTGCGGCGAGGCGGCGGTCGAGGCGCCTGTCGCCAACGGCCAGGCGGCCGCGGCGCGCGAGGTCGGTGCGGTCAATCAGGCCGCGACGGCTGATTTTCCGGCGCTGACCGGGCGGGTCGTCGACACGGCGGAAATGCTCAGCGTCGCCGAGGAAGAGCGCTTGACGGCCACCTTGGCGGGGCTGGAGCAGCGGACGAGCGACCAGCTCGTGGTCGTTACCGTGCCTTCGCTGGGCGAACGGACGATCGAGGCGTTCGCGCTGGCGCTCGGCAATCATTGGCAGATCGGCCAGCGCGGCAAGGACAATGGCGTGCTGCTGGTCGTCGCCCGCGACCAACGCACCGTGCGGATCGAAGTCGGCTACGGGCTGGAGCGGATCCTCACCGACGCCCGCGCGGCCGAGATCATCGCCGACACCATGGTTCCGAAGTTTCGTGAGGCGGACTATGCGGGCGCCATCGTCGCCGGCGCCGACGCCATCGTCGCGACGTTGGTCGCGCAGGCGGACACGCCGCGCCGGGGCCGCCCATGATCCGCGGCTTTCTCCTCTTCCTCACCTTGCTCGTCGCCACGCCGGCACTGGCGCAGGATTATCCGGCGCTGACCGGGCGGGTGGTCGATACCGCCAATTTGCTCGATCCGGGGCAGGAAGCGGCGCTGACCCAGAAACTGGAGGCGCTGGAGCAGGCCTCCACGCGCCAGCTCGTCATTCTCACTGTGCCCAATCTCGGCGGGGTGACGATCGAGGAATATGGCGTCGGCGTCGCCCGGCAGTGGGCGATCGGCCAGAGCGAGGCCAATAATGGCGTGATCCTGATCGTCGCGGTCGAAGAGCGCAAGATGCGGATCGAGGTCGGCTACGGGCTCGAAGGGATCATGACCGACGCGCTGTCCAGCCGGATCATCCGCGACACGATCACGCCGCGCTTTCGCGAGGGCGATTATCCGGGCGGGATCGCGGCCGGAGCCGACGCGATCATCGAGCAATTGCAGGCGCCGCCAGAAGCCGCCGAGCAGCGCGCGCTGGAGGCGGCGCAGGCCGAGGCCGGGAGCGGCCAGGGCTCGTCCTTCTGGCCGTTATTCTTCTGGCTGGTGGTGCTGGCCGTCATCTTCGTCCCGATGCTGATCCGCGGCTTTACGGGCCGCAAATATCGCGGCCGCAGGGGCCGCACCGGGCCGGTGGTGATCTGGGGTCCGGGGCTGGGCGGCTCGGGCTGGAGCAGCGGCTCCTCCTCGTCCTGGGGCGGAAGTTCGTGGGGCGGCGGCGGCAGTTCCTGGGGCGGCGGCGGTGGCGGCTTTTCGGGCGGCGGCGGCTCGTTCGGCGGCGGCGGCGCTTCGGGAGGATGGTGATGCGGCTTTCCGAAAGCGATCATGCGCTGGTCAGCGAGGCGGTGGGGCGCGTCGAGAAGAGCAGCGACGGCGAAATCGTGACGATCGTCGCGCCGCGCTCGGACGCCTATCACGATGTGGGCTTGCATTATGCGGTGCTGGCGATGCTGTTCGTGCCGGCCTTCTGGGCGTTCGCGCCGCAAGCGACGGTGGATTGGGCCGCGACCCTGCTGCTCGGCTGGAACGCGGAGCTGACCCGGCAGATGGCGATGGTCTATCTGTTCGCGAAGATGGCGGCGGTGTTTCTGGTCGTGCGCTACGCGTGCGCCTGGATGCCGCTTCGGATGGCGCTGACGCCGGGGCGGACCAAGAGCCGCCGGGTCCACCGCCGGGCGATCGAACTGTTCCGCACGGGCTGCGAGCTCAAGACGCGCGGGCGCACCGGGGTGCTGCTCTACGTCAGCCTTGCCGAGCACCGCGCCGAGATCGTCGCCGACAAGGCGATCGCCGATCAGGTCGCGCCGGACGTATGGGGCGAGGCGATGGCGCATCTGGTCGACGAATTGAAGGCTGGCCGGCCGGGCGCGGGGATGGCCGGCGCGATCGACCGGATCGGCACCGTGCTGACCCCGATCCTGCCGCCCAAAGCCGGCGACACCAACGAGCTTCCGGACCGGCTGATCGAATTGTGAGGTGGGAACTCTTTTCTAATCCTCCCCGAGATTTCTCGGGGAGGGGGACCGCGTGCAACGCGGTGGAGGGGGTTCTTGCGGCGAAAGGGCCCCTCCACCATGGGCAGGTGGACAGTGCCCCGCACTGTCCAGCGATGTCAGGGGGACATCGCGACCTGCCCATTTCGCATGGTCCCCCTCCCCTCGAAATCGAGGGGAGGATTTAGGTGGGCGAGGTGAACGAACCCGAAGAGGAGACGGTCTGGGAGGGCCGCTTCATCGCCGCCAAAAGGCGCGGCAGATGGGAATATGTCTCGCGCACGCGGGGGATCCAGGCGGCGGTGATCCTGGCGGTGGACGAGAATCATGTCATCCTGGTCGAGCAATATCGGGTGCCGCTGGGGCGCAGCTGCCTGGAGCTGCCCGCGGGGCTGGTCGGCGACGATGTCGCGGGCGAGGCGGCGGAGGTGGCGGCGATCCGCGAGCTGGAGGAAGAGACCGGCTGGCGCGCGGCGCGGATGACCGGGCTGGGGACCTTTTACAGCTCGCCCGGGATGGTCTCGGAAGGGTTCACCTTGCTGCGGGCGGAGGGACTGAGCCGGGTCGGCGAGGGCGGCGGGGTCGAAGGCGAGAATATCGCCGTGCACCGGGTGCGGCTGGACGAAGTGGCGGACTTCGTCGCGGCGAAGCGTGACGAGGGCTGTGCGATCGATGTGAAGCTGTTGTTGTTGCTCGGACCGGAACTGCTCAGCTGATTCACCCCACAACCGTTTACCCTGATGGTTAGGCCGCCATGCCCCCGGCATGGCTGCGGATGTCCGGGGGACATCCGCACCTAACCATTGTCGAAGGGCCTTCCTTCTTTTCCGGCCCGACAAGAAAAGGAGAGGGCTTCGACAGGCTCAGCCCGAACGGATTTTGACTTGTCGGAAGGCTGACCGATGACGTGCTAGTCGCGCGCTACCGAAAATTATCCGCGTAAGCCTGAAGCTTGAGCTTCACCTCGGTCGGCGGGACGACGTGGACGTCGATCCCTTCCTTGTCGGCATAGGCCTTGGCCGCCTCGAAGGTCGGGAAGACCAGGCGGATCTGCTCCTGGGTTTCGGCGCCGCCGGCCCAGCCGGTGAGCGGATCGGGGCGCTTGGCGCGGGCGGATTCGAATTCGAGCACCCATTCATGCGAGCGGGCGCGGCCCGATTGCATGCCGTTCTTCTCCCGCTGCTGAATGCGCGCCTGCATGGCTCGCGCCCTGCCCCATGAGCGGCGGCGAATCAAGGGTGCGCGGGGCCTAGCGGGCGGCGGGCCGGCCCTCTATCACCGCGCCATGGCGAGGGACGTCGAGGGCCGCGGGATCAGCCGCCGGACATTGCTGATCGGCGGCGGCGCGGGCGCCGGGCTGCTGCTCGCCTGGAAATTCTGGCCCCGGACCTACGAGATCAATTTGCGCGCCGCCGAGGGCGAGACGGTCTACAACGCCTTTTTGAAGATCGGCCGCGACGGGCGGGTGATCGTCGCGGTGCCGCAGACCGAGATCGGGCAGGGCGTCTATACCAGCCTGCCCCAGATCCTCGCCGACGAGCTTGGCGCCGACTGGCGCACGGTTTCGGTCGAGCCGGCGCCGATCAGCCCGCTTTACGCCAATCGGCTGCTGGCCGAGGAGGCGGCGGACGAGAGCGGCCTGCCGGGGTTCCTCGAAGGCGCCGGGCGTTGGACCGCGCGCGACTATGCGACCAAGAATGCGCTGATGCTGACCGGCGGCTCGACCTCGGTGCGGGGCTTCGAGGGGCCGTTGCGCGAGGCGGGCGCGGGGGCGCGGGCGCTGCTTTCGCGCGCGGCGGCGGCGCGCTGGGAGGTGGATTGGGAAGGGCTCGATACGCGCGGCGGCTTCGTCTGGGGGCCGGGCGGGCGCTTGTCTTTCGCCGAGCTGGCCGAGGAAGCGGCGGCGCAGGAACTGCCAGAGCGGCTGCCGGTGCGCGGCGGGATCGAGAACAGGCTGGTCGGGCAACCTTTGCCGCGACTGGACGTGCCTGCCAAGCTCGACGGCTCGGCCCGGTTCGCGGCCGACGTGCGGCTCGAGGACATGGTCTATGCGGCGCTGCGCAGCGGGCCGCCGGGCAGTCGCCTTGCCGAAATCGACGCCGAGGCCGCGGGGCGCTTCCCGGGCGTGCTCAAGATCGTCCGCAATCCGGAGTGGGTCGCGGTGGCGGCGAGCAATTGGTGGGCGGCCTGGCAGGCGCTCGCCGCGATCCGGCCGCGCTTCCACCTGCCCGACGGACTGCCGAGCAGCCGCTCGATCTCGCAGGCGCTCGCCGCCGCGCTCGACGGGGAGGAGGGCGATCGGACGTTCGAGGCCGGCGACATGGACTCGGGCTTTCCCGGGGCGAGCCCGATCGAGGCGCGCTACGAGGTCGGGCCAGCCCCTTCGGCGCCGATCGAGCCGCTCACCGCGACCGCGCGGATCATTGGCGACCGGCTCGAAATCTGGGCGCCGACCCAGGCGCCGGGACTGGCGCGCGCCGCCGCCGCGCGGGCGATCGGTTTTGCGGAGAGCCAGGTGACGCTCTATCCGATGCTCGCCGGGGGCGGTTACGGGCGCAAGCTGGAGATGGACGCGATCGAGCAGGCGGCGGTGCTCGCTCTGCATCTCGGGCGGCCGGTGCAGCTGACCTGGCCGCGCATCCAGGAGATCCAGCGCGACACCTTCCGCCCGGCGGCGGCGGCGAAAATGACCGGCTGGCTGCAGCAGGGGCGGCTGATGGGCTGGCAGGCGAAGATCGCCGCGCCTTCGGCCAGCGCCGAGGTGGCGCGGCGGATCGGCGCGGGCAGCCGGCTGATCCGGCTGGACGGGGCGGCGGTGGCGGGCGCGGTGCCGGCCTATGAGATCCCGGCGGTGGCGGTCGATCATGTCGCGGTCGAGACCGGCCTGGCGAGCGGTTATTGGCGCGGCGGGGCGCACAGCTACACCGCTTTTTTCACCGAATGCTTCATCGACGAGCTGGCCCGCACGGCAGGGCTGGAGGTGCTCGCGTTCCGGACCAACATGCTGGTCGGCAATCCGCGCATGGCCCGCTGCCTCGCCACCGCCGCCTCGATCGGCGGCTGGGACGGCGGACCGCCGGGAACCGGCATGGGGCTCGCCTGCCATTCGGCCTTCGGCTCCTACATCGCCGCCTTGGTCGAAATCGAGGTCAGCGGGGATCAACGGTTGCGCGTGATCCGGGCGGTCTGCGCGGTCGATATCGGGCGGGTGGTGAACCCCGAAATCGTCAAGCAGCAGATCGAGGGCGGGCTCGTCCACGGCATCTCCGCCGCGACCGGGACGCCGCTCGAGATCGCGGGCGGCCTGCCGACCGCGCGGACCTTCGCCGATCTCGGCCTGCCGCGGCTTCGGGACGCGCCCGAGGTCAGCGTCGAGCTGCTGGAAAGCGAGGAGGCGCCGGGCGGGGTGACCGAGCTCGCCGTGCCGGTCGCGGCGCCGGCGGTGGCCAATGCCTATTTCTCGCTGACCGGAGAGCGGGTGCGCCGGCTGCCGATTGTGGTTGGAGGACGGCGATGAGCAAGGTTGGCGTGCTGCTGATCAATCTGGGCACGCCCGATGCGGCCGACGCGCGGGCGGTGAAGCGCTATCTGGGCGAATTCCTGTCGGACCGGCGGGTGGTGGAGATTCCGGCCCTGCTTTGGCAGCCGATCCTGCGCGGGATCATCCTCAACACGCGGCCGAAGAAATCCGCCGCGGCCTACAGCCAGGTGTGGATGGAGGAGGGCTCGCCGCTCGCCGTGTTCACCCGGCGCCAGGCGGAGGGGCTGGCGGAGCGGCTGGGGGCGGAGGTGACGGTCGATTATGCGATGCGCTACGGCAATCCGGCGATCGGTGCGCGGATCGATGCGCTGCTGGCCGCGGGCTGTGATCGGATCCTGCTGGCGCCGCTTTACCCGCAATATTGCGCGGCGACGACCGCGACCGCCAACGACGCCGCCTTCCTCCACATCGCCTCATTGCGCGCCCAGCCGGCGCTGAGGACGCTGCCGCCTTATTATGACGATCCGGCCTATATCGGGGCGCTGAAGGCGAGCGTGGAGGCGTCGGTCGCGGCGCTCGATTTCGTGCCGGACGCGATCTTGGCGAGCTTTCACGGCATGCCGGAGCGGACCCGGGAATTGGGCGATCCCTATCGCGATCATTGTATGCGGACGGCTGAGCTGCTTTCCGAGGCGATGGGGCGGGAGTTGAAGGTCGCCTTCCAGTCCCGCTTCGGCCGCGCCAAATGGCTGGAGCCCGCGACCGATAAGTCGCTCGAGGCGCTGCCCGGCGAGGGGGTCAAGAAGCTCGCCATCTTCGCGCCGGGCTTTTCGTCCGACTGTCTGGAGACGCTGGAGGAGCTGGCGATAAGGGGCAAAGAGAGCTTCGTCGAAGCGGGCGGCACGCATTTCGGCTATCTCCCCTGCCTCAACGACGGCGCGCCGGGGATGGCGATGCTGGAGACGCTGATCCGGCGCGAGCTTGAAGGATGGCGCGGGCCGCAATAAGGCCGCTCTCAAACCACAAAAGGAGAGGACCATGGCGCGCGTTGCAATCGTCACCGGCGGATCGAGAGGAATAGGCGAGGCGATCAGCATCGCCTTGCGCGACGAAGGGGTCACGGTGGCCGCCAATTATGCCGGCAATGACGAGCGCGCGCGCGAGTTCAGCGACCGGACCGGGATCAAGACCTACAAATGGGACGTCGCCGATCTCGATGCCTGCATCGCGGGTGTCGCCCAGGTCGAAAGCGAATTGGGCCCGGTCGAGATCGTCGTCAACAATGCCGGGATCACCCGCGACGGGACGATGAAGCGGATGGAGCGCACGTCCTGGGATGAGGTCATCGACGTCAATCTGGGCGGCTGCTTCAACATGGCCAAGGCGGTGTGGAGCGGGATGAACGAGCGCAAATATGGGCGGATCGTCAACATCGGCTCGATCAACGGCCAGGCCGGGCAATATGGCCAGGTCAATTACGCCGCCGCCAAATCCGGCATCCACGGCTTCACCAAGGCGCTGGCGCAGGAAGGCGCGCGCGCCGGGATCACGGTCAACGCGATCGCGCCGGGCTATATCGACACCGACATGGTCGCGGCGGTGCCGCCCGACGTGCTCGAAAAGATCGTCGCCAAGATCCCGGTCGGGCGGCTGGGCCAGGCCAGCGAGATCGCGCGCGGCGTGACCTTCCTGTGCGCCGAGGAGGGCGGCTTCGTGACCGGCTCGACGCTGTCGATCAACGGCGGGCAGCATATGTATTGACCCTCTACCGTCATCCCGGCGCAGGCCGGGATCTTGTGGAGACAGATTGAGCGTTCTTGTCCTGGGATCCCGGCCTTCGCCGGGATGACGGAGTAGTGGATGGGCCCGATCAAACGCTCGATCATGATCGCCGGCCATTCGACCTCGATCAGCCTCGAGCCAATATTCTGGGAGGCGTTGCGCGAGGCGGCGGCGGCCGAGGGGCTGCCGCTCAACGCCTTGGTCGCGCGGATCGACGCCGAGCGGATCGCTGAGGAGGCGCCCGCCAATCTGGCGAGCGCGATCCGGGTCTGGCTGTTCGAACGCGGGAGGTCATGATGGGAATAGAACTCAACCACACGATCATCTGGTGCAGCGACAAATCGCGCTCGTCCGCCTTCCTGACCGACATTCTCGGCCTGCCCCCGGCCCGAGTCTTCCTGCACTTCCTCGTCGTCGAACTCGACAATCGCGTGTCGGTGGATTTCTACCAGAAGGACGGCGCGATCGCGCCCCAGCATTACGCCTTCCTGGTCGGCGAGGGCGAGTTCGACGCCGCCTTCGCACATATCGTTGAGCGTGAGCTGACCTATTGGGCCGATCCGGCGCGCACCAGGCCCGGCGAGATCAACACCCATTATGGCGGCCGCGGCGTCTATTTCGAGGATCCGGACGGCCATCTGCTCGAAATCATCACCCGCCCCTATGGCGACGGACCGCCCGCCTAACGCGCGAGCAGCACTCTGGCCTGGGTGGCGATCTGGGCGAGCATCGGGGCGGTGGTGACGGACGCAGTGCGGGCGCGGTCGACGGTGCGGCGGAACTGCTCGATGCGCGCGGCCTGGGTGACCACCCATTTGTCCACGATCGCCTTGGGGTCCTCGCTCTTGCGGCGATCGAGGAATTCGAGCCGGAGCTGCTCGAAATCGCGGGCGAGGCCGGCCGTTAGCAGCCGCTCCCACTGATCGCGGGCGTGGAAATGATGGGCCGCGTTCTGCGCCCAATCGAGCCCCAAAGCCTCGCCGAGCTTGGTGTAGGCGCGGGTCAGCTGGACCTCGTCGACGCCGAGCTTCTGGCCGAGCACGGCGAGCCCGACCGCGCCGTTGAGCTCGTAGAGGCGGATGATGCGATCGGCGATCTCCTTCGGCGCCTTCATCTCGTCGAGATCGGCGCGCAGGCTGCCGGCCTCCGCTTTGGCCTCGGGGCGAAGCAGATCCTCGACCGCCGCTTCGAGCTTGGCGAGACCCGGCTCGAGCTTTTCGTAGATCTGGCCCGGGCTCATGTCCTGCGCGGTGCAGCGCAACAGATCGGCGATGTGCAATTGCAGCCCGATCGAGGCTCTTTCGAACAGGCCGAGCCGGACGTCCTCGGCCACCTCGGCCTCGTCGATCGCGGTCCACAACGAGTCCATCCGGAACAGCCGTTCGGCGGCGAGGAAGGCGGCGGCGGCCTGGCCGAAGGCGGCGCCTTCCTCCTCGGTCAGCGAGAAAGGCGCGACGATGCCGAGCCGGTTGACGAAGCGGTTGGCGACCTTGGTGGCGATGATCTCCTTCTTCAGGCGATGGGACAGGATCGCGTCGCCATGCTTCTTCTGCATCGCCTTGGGGAAAGCGGCGCACAGCTCCGGCACCAGGGTCGGATCGTCGGTGAACTCCGCCGATTCGATCGCGGACTGGAGGCGCATCTTGGAGGTGGAGAGCAAAACCGCCAGCTCGGGCCTGGTCAGGCCGAGATTGGCCTGGGCGCGGCGGAGCAGCTCCTCGTTCGATTCGAGTTCCTCGACCTGGCGGTTGAGCCGGCCGCTCTCCTCGAGAATCTCGATCACCCGGACCAGTTGCGGAAGGGTGCGGGCGCCGCCGCGCTCGGCGATCGACAGCGCCAGCGACTGCAGCCGGTTGTTCTCGAGGACGAGCGCCGCGACATCGTCGGTCATCTCGGCGAGCAAAGCGTTGCGCGCCTCGATGTCGAGCCGGCCTTCGAGCATCTCGCGGTTCAGCGGGATCTTGATGTTGACCTCATTGTCCGAGCAATCGACCCCGGCGCTGTTGTCGATGAAGTCGGTGTTGATCCGGCCGCCCTGGCGGCTGAACTCGATCCGCGCGGCCTGGGTGATGCCCAGATTGGCGCCCTCGCCGATCGCCCTGGCGCGAAGCTCGAAGGCGTTGACGCGGATCGCGTCGTTGCCGGGATCGCCGACGTCCGAATGGCTTTCCGGCCTCGCCTTCACATAGGTGCCGATCCCGCCGAACCAGATCAGATCGACCTCGGCGAGCAGAATCGCGGTGATCAAGGCCGCCGGCTCGATCTCGTCGACATCGAGGTCGAGCATCGCCTTCACCGGCGCGGACAAGGGGATCACCTTCTGGCTGCGCGGGAAGATGCCGCCGCCCTTGGAGATCAGCTCCTTGCTGTAATCCTCCCAACTGGAGCGCGGCAGGCCGAAGAGGCGCTTGCGCTCCTTCCAGCTCTTCGCCGGATCGGGATCGGGATCGAGGAAGATGTGGCGGTGATCGAAAGCGGCGACCAATTTGATCGCCTTGGAAAGCAGCATGCCGTTGCCGAAGACGTCGCCACTCATGTCGCCGACGCCGGCGACGCGGATCGGCTCCTTTTGCACGTCGACGCCCATTTCGCGGAAGTGGCGCTGGACCGAGACCCAGGCGCCCTTGGCGGTGATCCCCATCGCCTTGTGATCGTAGCCGTTGGAGCCGCCCGAGGCGAAGGCGTCGCCGAGCCAGAATTTGCGATCGACCGCGATCGCATTGGCGATGTCGGAAAAGGCGGCCGTTCCCTTGTCGGCGGCGACCACGAAATAGGCGTCGTCGCCATCCTCACCGATCACGCGGTCGGGATCGATCACCGCCTCGCCGACGATATTGTCGGTGACCGAAAGCAGGGTGCGGATGAAGATCCGATAGGCTTCGGTGCCTTCCGCGAGCCAGGCGTCGCGATCGGTCGGCGACGGCAGGTGCTTGGCGTAGAAGCCGCCCTTGGCGCCGGTCGGGACGATCACCGCATTCTTGACGAGCTGCGCCTTCATCAGGCCCAAAATCTCGGTCCGGAAATCGTCGCGCCGGTCGGACCAGCGCAGGCCGCCGCGGGCGATCGGGCCGCCGCGCAAATGGATGCCCTCGACCCGGGGGCTGTAGACCCAGATCTCGCGCCACGGCCGCGGCGCGGGCAGGCTCGGGACGAGCGCCGAGTCGAGCTTGAAGGCGAGCGCCTCGTGCCCGGCGGGGGCGAAGGCGTTGGTCCTGAGCGTCGCCGCGATCACGCCGCGGATCAGACGCAGGATGCGATCCTCATCGATCGCCGCGACATGTTCGAGGCCTTTGTCGATCGCCTTGCCCGCGGCCTTGATCGCGTCCTCGCGGGGCCCCTCCAGATCGGGATCGTGCATCGCATCGAACAGGGCGATCAGCGCCTTGGTGATGGTGGGCGCGCGGCGCAGCGCATCGACCACGGTGACCAGCGAATAGCTGAGCCCGGTCTGGCGCAGATAGCGGAACCAGGCGCGGAACAAGGTGACCTCGCGCGGGCCGAGCCCGGCGCCGACGATCAGCTGGTTGAACGGATCGTTCTCCGCCCGGCCCTCGAGCACGTCGGCGACCGCCCGTTCGACGATCTCGCCGCGCTTGAGCACCAGCCCGGCATCGCCGCCGTCCGGCATCTGCAGCTCGAAATCGTGGACATAGCCGGTCGTGCCGCCGCCGACCGGGGTCGGGATCTCGTCGAGCACGCGGAAGCCGAAATTTTCGAACACCGGCACCGCTTCGGACAAGGGAATGATCTCGCCGAGCCGATAGGTCTTGAGGTGGAAGCGATCGGCGGCGTCGTCGTCGCGGCGGAACAGCCGGACGTCGCGCGCATGGGCATCCTCAAGGCCCGCTAGGCACATCACGTCGCGCGCGGCGCCGTCGGCCGAGGTGCGGATGCGATAGCCTTCGGGGAATTGATCGAGATAGGAGATGGCGAGCCGGGTCGCCCGCTGCTCGCCGACCAAAGCGCCCAGCGCCTCCTCGACGCTCGGCACCCAGCCGCGCACCATCGCATCCAGTTTCTTGTCGAGCGCGGCGCTGCTCGGCGTCGGCCGCTTGGCATCGACGTTGAGGGTGTAGCGAACGAGGGCGAGATCGCCGTCGCCCAGATCCACCGCCCAGTTGGAGATCTTGCCGGCGGCGGCCTGCGCGATCATCTCGCCGATCGCAATCCGCCGCCTCGTGGTGAGTTCGTCGCGCGGCAGCCAGACGAAAGCGAACATGTGCCCCCGAAGGATCGAGCGCACGAGCAGCAGGGTCGGGCGCGGGCGGTCGGCGAGCGACATCGCCATCGCGACCAGATCCTTGACCGCCTTGGGGCGAAGGTTGACCAGCAGATCGCGCGGCAGCGAGGCGAGCGCGTGGCGCAGCGCCTTGCCGTTATGGCCGCTCGGCTCGAAGCCGAAATCGCGTTCCAGCTCGTCGAGCTGGCGGCGGACCACCGGCACATCCTCGACCGGGACGGTCAGCGCCTGGCTGGTCCACAGGCCGGCATGGACGCCGATCCCGCTGATCTTGCCCTTGTCGCGCAGCGGCACGACGATCAGGTCGAGCGGGACGTGGCGGTGCACCGGCGAGCGCAGATCCGCCTTGGCGATCAGCGGCACCGGGCCGCCTTCCTCGAAATAGCGGATCGCGCCTTCGCTGCCGCCCTCGTCGGTCGGATCGTCGGTGAGCTTCATGATGCCGAGCCGCCCGGACGGCCGTTCGCCCGGCCGTTCGACCTCGTAGCCGAGCAGCGTCATCGCGCCGCCGGCGAGCCAGTGGAGCAGGGCCTTGCCCTCGTCGTCGTCGATCGCGTCGGCCTGCTCGTGCATGATCGCCTGCATCGGCCGCCAGTCCGCGACCGCGGCGCGAACGTTGGCAAGTACCCGGTGAAGCTCGGCGACCAGCTCGGCGCGGGTCTTCGCGTCGGCGCGGTCGACTTCGATATACATCAGGGATTCGCGGCGGTCGCGGTCGCCGCAAAGCGCTTCGACCTTGGTGATGCAGCCCTGCTCGTCGCGATCGACGCAGACCACCGGGTGAAGCAGGCGGTGGATGATCAGGCCGCGCGCGGCGATCGCGCCGGCGATCGAATCGACCAGGAAGGGCATGTCGTCATTGGCGATGCAGATCCGCATCCGCCGCTCGCCCAATTTGGTGCCGACCGATTCGAGCCGGACCAGGGCGATGCCCGGCGGGCGCCGGTTGAAGCAGCTGGCGATGAACGAGGCGGCCGCGACGCAATCTTCGTCGCTGAAATCCGCGAGTTCGCCGGGAAGCGCGCCCCCGCGCAACAATTTGGCGAGGTCGTTCAACAGGCGCTGGTGAGCGGCGTCTCCCGCTACCATGCTGTCCGCGTTCATAAGGTCTCCCGGGATCGGCTCGGGCGGCTGAGCGCCCGTCTCGCGGCGGCTATAGCCCCGGCCCGAGCGGAGGGGCAAGGCTAGAGCGCCGCGCATGTGCACCGGCTTGCCTGTCTTGTTGGGATAGTGCACCACCGCGCCTTTCCCGGCCGCCGAGTCCTCAAAGGGGTTTTCAACATGATCCGCAGCTTCGCCGCGCTTTCGCTTCTGCTTGTTTCCACCGTCGCCGCGACCGAGGCCATGGCGCAGCGCCGGGGCGGCGGGAGCGGGAACGAGGCGGCGGCGTGGGACGTCAACGCGCCGCCGGGGCAGCGCACGCGCCAGGTGCCGATCGCGGTCGACGAAGGCACCTGGATGAACGTCGATGTCAGCCCGGACGGGCGGACGGTGGCGTTCGATCTGCTCGGCGACATCTACACCATGGGAATCGAGGGCGGCACGCCGCGGCGGATCAGCTCGGGGCTGGCGTTCGACATGCAGCCGCGCTTCTCGCCCGACGGGCGGCTGATCGCCTTCACCTCGGACCGGGGCGGCGGCGACAATATCTGGGTGATGAACGCCGACGGGACAGCTGCGCGGGCGGTCACCCGCGAGACCTTCCGCCTTCTGAACGCGCCGACCTGGAGCCCGGACGGGCAATATATCGCGGCGCGCAAGCATTTCACGACCCAGCGTTCGCTCGGCACCGGCGAGATCTGGCTCTACCACGTTTCGGGCGTGGGCGAGGGCGTGCCTTTGGTCGAGCGGCCCACGCCGCAGCACCAGAAGGAGCTCGGCGAGCCGGCCTTCGCCGCCGACGGCCGCGCCATCTATTTCAGCCGCAACACCACGCCCGGCCCGATCTTCGAATATGCCCAGGATTCGAACCAGCAGGTGTTCGCGATCGAGCGCTACGACATGACCACCAACGAGCGCACGCAGATCGCCGGCGGCCCGGGCGGCGCGGTCCGGCCGACGCCCTCGCCGGACGGGCGCTGGCTGGCCTATGTGCGCCGCACCGAGGGGCGCTCGCGGCTCTTCGTCAGGGATTTGCGCTCGGGCGCCGAGCGCCAGGTCTATGCCGATCTCGACCAGGATCTGCAGGAGACCTGGGCGGTGCACGGCGTCTATCCGAACATGGACTGGACGCCGGACAGCGAGACGATCGTATTCTGGTCCGGCGGCAAGCTCAGGCGCGTCAACCGCGACGGCGCCGGCTCGGCCGAAATCCCCTTCCGGGTCAGCGACACACGCGTCGTGATCGATCCGCCGCGGCCGCAGATCGAGGCCGCTTCGACCACCGTCACCACCCGGATGCCGCGCTTCGCCGCGGTCTCGCCGGACGGCAGCCGGGTGGTCTATGAGACGCTCGGGCGGCTCTATGTGCGCGAGCTTGCCGGCGGGGCACCGCGGGCGCTGACCGCGCAGGACGGCGACTTCCAGCTCTGGCCGGACTGGTCGCGCGACGGCCGCACCATCGCCTTCATCTCGTGGAACGACCAGCGGCTCGGCGAAATCCGCACGGTCTCGGCCGACGGCTCGAACCTGCGCACGATCAGCCAGCAGCCGGGCCATTATCGGCGGCCGCGCTTCTCGCCCGACGGCGGCACGATCGTCTTCGAACTGGACGGCGGCGGCGGGCTGACCTCCAACCAATGGTCGGGCGAGACCGGCGTGTTCCGGATCCCCGCCGCGGGGGGCGGCGCGGCGACGCGGATCCTGGGCAACGGCGGCAGCCCGCATTTCGGATCCGATCCGACGCGGGTCTTCCTGCAGGTGAACGAGGAGCAAAAGGCCAAATTGATCAGCGTCGATCTCAATGGCGGCAACCGGCGCGAGCATGCGCAGGGCGACATGGTGACCGGCTATGAAGTCTCGCCGGACGGGCGCACGATTGCGTTCCGCGAAAATTACAATCTCTTCGTCACCCCCTTCTTCGGCGGCGCGCGGACGCTCGAGCTGAGCGCGCGCGGCACCCAGCTGCCGGTTACCCGGGTGAGCAGCAACGGCGCCGCTTATGCGAGCTGGAGCCAGAACGGGTCACGGCTGAACTGGAGCCTGGGGCCGACGCTCTACGGCGCGAGCCTGTCCGACATGCTGCGCAGCGGGCCGGGCGGAAGCTACGCCCCGCCGACCAGCGGCACCTCGCTGGCGATGACCGTGCCGGCGGACGTGCCGTCGGGCTGGGTCGCCCTGGTCGGGGCGCGCGTCATCACCATGGCCAACGAAGCCGGCGGAATCATCGACGACGCGGTCGTGCTGATCGAGGGCAATAGGATCCGCCAGGTCGGGCGCCGCGGCGAGGTCAACATCCCCGCCGCCGCGCGCCAGGTCGACGTCGCCGGGCGCTTCATCATGCCCGGCCTGATCGACGGCCACGCCCATGGCCAGCAGGGCGAGGACGATCTCATCCCGCAGCAGAACTGGTCGGCGATGTCGCACCTCGCTCTGGGCGTCACCACCGTCCACGATCCGTCCAGCACCGCGTCCGAAATCTTCGCCGCGAGCGAGATGCAGCGCGCCTGCATCATCATCGCGCCGCGCACTTTTTCGTCGGGTGAGATCGTCTACGGCGCGCGTTCCCCGGGCCGCTACGCTCTGGTCGATTCCTACGAGGATGCGCTCGCCCACGTCCGGCGCCTCAGGATCGAAGGCGCCCATTCGATCAAGAATTACAACCAGCCGCGCCGCAACCAGCGCCAGCAGGTGGTCGCCGCGGGCCGGGCCGAGAATCTACTCGTCGTGCCCGAGGGCGGCTCGCTCTTCCAGATGGACATCACCCTGATCCAGGACGGCAATTCGACGGTCGAGCACAATCTTCCGCAGGCCCGGCTCTACGAGGATGTGGTGAGTCTCTATTCGCAAACCCGGGTCGGCTACAATCCGACCCTGGTGGTGAGCTATGGCGGGCTTGGCGGCGATCCCTATTGGTCGGCCGCGGAGCCGGCCTGGCGGCACCCCTTGCTGACCCGCCACACCCCGCCGAGCGAATTGGCCGGGCGAGTGCGCGGCGTGACCGCGCCGCCCGAGCAATATGCCGACCAATATAGCGCCCGCGAGGCGCTCCGCCTGTCGCAGCGCGGGGTTCCGGTCGCGATCGGCGGTCACGGCCAGCAGCCGGGCCTGGCCGAACATTGGGAGCTGTGGAGCTTCGTGCGCGGCGGCGCCACGCCGGTCCAGGCGCTGCGCTTCGGCACCTCCGATCCGGCGCGACTCTACGGCTTTTCCGATCTCGGCTCGATCGAGCCCGGCAAGCTCGCCGACCTCGTCATTCTCGAGGCCGACCCGACCGTCGACATCCGCAATTCGGACAATATCGAGATGGTGATGCTGAACGGCCGGCTCTACGACGCCGACACGCTGAACGAGACGGTCACCGGCACCCGCCAGCGCCAGCCTTATTATTGGGAGCGCGACGGCGGCGGCGGGACTCCGCCCCCGGCCGGCGAGTCGAACGGTTACGACGACGACTAAGGCCCCGTATCGACGCTCATATTTCGGTAATCCTTTTGCCTCACTCTCCACTTCCCAAATGGGGAGTGAGGCATGGCGATGCGCGCGAGGGAAGTCCGGGGCGAGGTTCAGCCGCCCTATGTGGAGCAGCGGTCGGAGCCGCGCTTCGAGGGGCTGGTCGAGCGGGCGGCGCTCAGCTTTCGCGGCGCCGACCATATCGTCCCGGTGATCAACATCTCGTCGCGCGGCACGATGATCGAATCCACGCTCGAGCCGCGGCTCGGCGAAAGCGTGAAGATCCGCTTCGAAGGCTGCAGCCCGATCTACGCCTTCGTCCGCTGGGCCCGCGAGGGCCGGATCGGATTGAACTTCGGGTGCGAATTGATCCTCGGTTGAAGCCAAGGGGCGTCACCCCGGACTTGATCCGGGGTCCATGAACACCGACTTTGCCCGTCTGGACCCGACCGGGTTCATGGATGCCGGATCAAGTCCGGCATGACGGGGAGCGGATATGATCGATCTCTACACCTCGCCGACGCCGAACGGTTACAAGGTCACGATCACGCTCGAGGAGCTTGGCCTGCCCTATAAGGTCCACGCGATCGACCTCGCTTCGGGTGCCCAGAAGGAGCCGTGGTTCACCGCGATCAACCCCAATGGGCGGATCCCGGCGATCGTCGATCGGGGCAATGGCGATTTCCCGATTTTCGAGAGCGGCGCGATCATGCTCTACCTCGCCGAGAAAGCGGGCCGGCTGATCCCCGCCGACGAGAAGGGGCGCAGCCGCGTCCTCCAGTGGCTGATGTTCCAGATGGGCGGGCTGGGGCCGATGATGGGCCAGGCCAATGTCTTCGCCCGCTATTTTCCCGAGCAGATCCCGGCCGCGATCGAGCGCTACCGGCGCGAGAGCCGGCGCTTGCTCGAAGTGCTGGACGGCCGGCTCGCCGATAATGAATATCTGGCGGGCGACTATTCGATCGCCGACATCGCCAATTTCGCCTGGGCGCGGATCCATGAGTGGCCGGGGGTGGACGTGGAGGGGCTTGATCACCTGCAGCGCTGGATGGACGCGATCGCCGCCCGCCCCGCGGTCCAGCGCGGACTGCTGGTGCCGCCGCGCGAGAGCGACGAGGCGCAGCTGGTCGAGAAGGCCAGGACGATGCTGGCCTGACGCAGCGCCCGCGCTATAGGCGCCCCTAAGGAGATTGAAGCGATGAACGAGATGACGAGCATTGCCGCCCAGCCGGCTTATTCGGACGCGGCGCAGAGCCTGCTAAAGCGGGCGCCGGCCCTGTTCATCGACGGCGAATGGGTCGAGTCCAGCCACGGCAAGACCGTGCCCGTCTTCGATCCCTCGACCGCGCGCGAGATTTCGCGCTTCGTCGATGCTTCCGACGCCGATGTCGACCGCGCGGTCGCGGCGGCGCGGATCGCGTTCGACGACGGCCGCTGGTCGACTTTACCGTCGGCTCAGCGCGAGCGGCTGATCAACCGGCTGGCCGATCTGATCGAGGCCAATATGAGCGAACTGGCCGAACTCGAATCGATCGACAACGGCAAGCCGATGATCGCGTCGGCCGGCTACGACCTGCCCAAATGCGTGCAGACGTTGCGCTATATGGCGGGGTGGGCGACCAAGCTTTCGGGCGAGCATATCGAGCCCTCGTCGATGCCCGGCGGCTCGGTCCACGCTTATGTCCGCCGCGAGCCGATCGGGGTCGCCGCGCAGATCGTGCCGTGGAATTTCCCGCTGATGATGGCGGTGCAGAAGATCGCGCCCGCGCTCGCCGCCGGCTGCACTTTGATCCTCAAGCCCGCCGAGCAGACTTCGCTGACCGCGCTTCGGCTCGCCGATCTGATCGCCGAAGCGGGCTTTCCCAAAGGCGTGTTCAACCTGATCACCGGCATGGGCGAGACCGCGGGCGACCGGCTGGTCCGCCATCCGGACGTCGACAAGGTCGCCTTCACCGGCTCGACCGAGGTCGGCAAATTGATCAACCGCGCCGCCACCGATACGCTGAAGCGCGTCACCCTCGAGCTCGGCGGCAAATCGCCGGTGATCGTCCTGCCCGACGTCGATATCGGCCGCGCCAGCGCCGGCGCCGCCCGCTCGATCTTCTCCAATTCGGGCCAGGTCTGCATCGCCGGCTCGCGCCTCTATGCGCACAAGGACATTTTCGATCGGCTGATCGAGGGCGTCGCGCAGGCGGCGGGGCAGTTCAAGGTGGGGCCGAGCCTCGCTCCCGACACGTTGATGGGCCCGCTCGTCTCGACCGAGCAGCAGGAGCGGGTGATGTCCTATATCGAGCAGGGCAAAAAGGCCGGCGCCTCGGTCTTCCACGGCGGCGACAGCCCCGGCGGCGACGGCTATTTCGTCAATCCGACGATCCTGATCGACGTGAAGCCCGAGATGAGCGTGGTCCGCGAGGAGATTTTCGGGCCGGTGCTCACCGCCCAGCGCTACGAGGATCTGGACGAGGTCGCCAAAGCCGCGAACGACACGCCTTACGGCCTCGCCGCCTCGATCTGGACGCGCGACGTCTCGGCGATGCACAAGCTTGCCGGCAAGCTTCGCGCCGGCATGGTCTGGGGCAATGCGCCGTCGCTGGCCGACGTGACCCTGCCGTTCGGCGGCTTCAAGCAATCGGGCTTCGGGCGCGAGAGCGGCCGTTACGGGGTCGAGGCCTATACCGAACTCAAGACCGTTGCCATCGCGCTTTAGGGCCATCGCGCTTTAGAGGCGGGCCGTCCCGGCGCTCTTGATCGCGACGAGGGAGCGCGCCTATGGCGGGCGCGAGGGGCCCAAGCCAAGGAATGCGTACATGCGTCTGCCGACCCTCATCCTCAGCTGCGCCGCGGCTGCACTGATCGCCGCCGGCGCCGGCGCCCAGGATCCCGCTGCCGAACCGGCCCCGGAGACGACCGAAAAGGCCGAGCCCGGCCTCTCCGACCTCAGCGAGACGGTCGAAACCCTGAGCGACGATCCTCCTCCCGTCGAGCAGGTCGAGCCAGCGGCGCCCGCCGCCGCCGCCGCCCAGCCCGTCCCGGATGAGCCCGCCCCGGCGGAGCCCGCCCCGGCGGAGCCCGCCCCGGATGAGCCGGCCCCGGACGAGCCCGTGGCCGCGCCGGAGCCGCCGGCCGTGCCACCGCCGGAGCAAAGCGCGGCGCCGACGCCGGCCCCCGGTGCCGCACCTGCCCCGCTCACCCGCGCCCAGCGCGATGCGCTCCTCGTGGCGAGCCAGCGCGGCCGCTTGCTGGGCGTGATCGCCAGCGCCGGGCAACTCGCCACCCAGGACATGCTGAGCCGCGTGCCCAATCCCGGCGAGGCCGGCATTTCCGGCTGGATCGCCGAGCCCGCGGGCAACGGCGTGACCGTGACCTTCTATGCCGACGGCGAGGGGGAGGCCGCGCCCAAGGCGATCTATCGCACCGCGATCGTCGGCGGCCGGGTGACCTCGCGCGAGACCTTCCTGACCGGCGAGCGGCCGCCGCTCGGCGGGCTCGTCGCACGGATGGCCGCCGCCCGCCGCGCCGCCGCGGGCCAGACGCATCGTCCCTGCGGCGGCGACCAGTTCAACTATTTCGTGGTCCCCCCGGCGACGCTCGACGGGCCGATCGAGGTTTACCAGATCAGCCCGCAGACGGCGCGCGGCCGCTATCCGGTCGGCGGCCATTTCAAGACCATCGTCGCCGCCGACGGCAGCATCGCCGAGACCCGCGGCTACACCAATTCGTGCCTCGACGTGGTCGTGCCCGAGGTCGCCGCCGGGAGCCGGCCGCCGCCGCTGGCGATCACCCATTTGATGGACCCGCTGCCGACCGAGATCCACGGCTTCCTCGCGGTCTGGACCGGCCGCCCGCTGCTCGTCGTCGCCGACGATCCGCAGCGGCTGTTCGCGGTCACCGCCGAAGGCATGGCCGAGGTGCCGCGCTGACCCTTTGAGACGGCGGTCGCGGCTTAGAGCCCGTTCCTGACCTGGCCTTCGACCCGTGCATCGTCATTGTCGTCGGCGCGGTCGGCGGCGTCCTCGCCGGTCTCGCGGATCGCCGCGGCGTTGCGCTCGAGCGCGTCTTCGAGCTGCTCGTTGGCGGTCGCGTCGGCCTGATCCTCGACCGTGTCGGCGCGGTTCTCGGTCATCTCCTCGATATTCTCGGCCGCCCGATCGTCGGCATTGCCGCCGCAGGCGGTGAGGCTGAGCAGCGCCGCGGCGCTCGCGGCCAGAGCCATGGTTTTCATCGCGTCTTCCCTCTGGTGGTTGCGAAGGCACCAAAGCACGAGCGGGCGCGTCGGTTCCGCAGCGGCGAGCGACCGGAGGTGTTTTGACAGCGCCGCGCTCCCCTCCTAACCTATGCCACGGGGAATAGGGGGATTCACAATGCGCAACCGTTATTGCGTCGCGGCTTTGCTCGCGGCCGCTTTGCCTTTTCAACAGGCTGCCGCCGAGAGCCCGGTCCAGGTCGCTCCGCCGAGCGACGACACGCCGGAGGACATCGCCGCGGACGCGCAACGCGATCTGCGCGACAGCCGCTTCTACAATCGCCCCGGCGCCACCCGCGCCCAATATGATGCCGATTGGCAGACCTGCCGGCTGATCGCGCGCGGCTCGCGCACGCCGTCGGGCATGGTCCCGGTCTATTACAATCCGGCGGTGATCTCGCCGCTGGCCGCCGGCGTCGGCGGGGCGCTGGGCGGGCTGATCGCCGGCGCGATCGCCGAAGGGCAGCAGCGCCGCGCCAACCGGCGCAACTGCCTGCTCATCCGCGGCTGGCGGCTGGTCGAGGTCCCCTCGAACGAGGCGGCGCGGGTGCGGGCGATGACCGATGCCCAGCGCAGCGACTATTTCAACACCATCGTCGGCGCCGAGCGGGTCGAGGGCGCGATCACCGAGCGGACGAGCTTCACGCTCGCACCCGATCCGGGGCTGAACCTCGACGGACCGGTGCCATTGCCGGGCGCGATCTTTCTCGGCCGGCGGGTCGATCCCGCGGTGCCGTTCGAACTGGCGCCCGGCGAGGGCGCGCTGGTGTTCGCCTTCCGTCGGCCCGACCGGGGCAGCGCCGGCCGCACCGCCGAGATCCACCTCGCGCGCTACGATCTGACCGCGCGCGATCTCGTCTATCAGCCGCGGGACTGGCGCCGCCGGGGCGACACCACCACCTATCGCTTCGCCGTGATCAGCCGCGACCGGCGCGCCCAGCACGAGGTCCATGTGCTGCGGATCACTCCCGGCGACTATGTCATCACCGGCCACGTCCCGGGCCTCGTCCCGGTCACCAACAGCTTCTGCTTCGGCGCGCCGACCTTCCATGTCGCGGCAGGGGAAGTCGTCTATCTCGGCGATTTCGTGCCCTTCATGAACGCGCCGATGTCGACCGGGGAGCGGCTGACCGTGATGGGCTATACCTCGCAGATCGAGGATGCGCGGCGCACCCTGGCGGCCCAGCAGCCCGCGCTCGCCGAAGCCCTGCGGCCGGCGACGCTGCGCAACGGCGCCACCTACGCCTGCTCGGCGATCACCATGGACCGCTGGGATCTGGCGGGGGCGGAATGGCTGCCCGAGCCGGCGCCGGTGGAGGACGCGGAGGCTCCGGCGATGCTGGTGGCGTCCGAGGCCCTGGCCGCGCCCGACCCCGAGGCCGAGGCCGCGCCCGAAGCCGAGGCCGATGCTCAGGCCGAACCGCAATGAGCGCCGCCGTCAGTCGACGCGGCGAACCGATCTGATCGTCACCGGGGCGACGAGCATCTGGCCGCGCATCGCGCCGCGGCCGGCGCCCTCGACCGTCTCGGCGGCAAGGATCCGGCGGACCACGTCCATCCCCTCCGTCACCCGGCCGAAAACGGCGTAGCCGGGCTCGCCGCCCCGCGCGTCCATGCTCGGCATGGCGGCGGTGGTGATGAAGAAATCGCCCATCGCGCCGGCCCCGCCTTCGGCCTTGGCCATCGAGATCGCGCCTTCGACATGGCGAAGCCCGGTGGCGCTGGTCGGCTCGTGCGCGATCGGCGGGAGCAGGCGGCGCGGGGCGCGGCGGATCCCGCCCTGGATGAAGCCGCGCCGCTCCGAGCCCCGGGTGCGCGCCGCCCGGTAGAAGCTGGTCCCGTCGAAGCGGCCCTGATCGGCATAGCTCAGGAAATTGCCGGTCGAGAGCGGCGCCCGCCGGCCGTCCAGCTCGACGACGATCGCGCCAAGCTCGGTTTCGATCCGCACTCGCGCGGTGTCGGGCACCGGCGCCGGCGCGCCGGGGGTGGGGCTCGCCGTCGAATTCGCGAGAGCCTGGTTGGCGGCGGGCGGCGCTTCGCCGCACGCGGCGAGCAGGCCGAGGCCGAGAAGGACGCAAGCGAGTCGCGACAGGATCATAAGGGAAGCTCCAGTTCGAGCGGGGCGGGCTCGGCCTCGGCGGGAAGGCTCAAGTTGGAAAGGGTGAGGCCGAGCAGGCGGATGCCCTTTTCGGCCGGGAGCAGGGTGCGCAGCAGCGCACAGCCGATCTCGAGGAACTCCTCGCGGCTGGCGACGGCGCGGCCGAGGCTTCTGGCCCGGGTGACGATCCGGAAATCCTGATATTTGACCTTCAGCGTCACCGTCCGTCCCGCAATCCCCTTCTCGGACAGACGGCGCCAGACGGTGTGGCTGATCTTCTCCAGCTCGGCGGTCAGCGCCGCCTCCTCGCTCAGATCCCCGAAGAAGGTGTCCTCGGCGCCCAGCGACTTCCAGGGGCGATCGGGCTTGACCTGGCGGTGGCAGATGGCGCGGGCGAGATCGTGATAATATTGACCGCTCGAGCCGAAATTGTGGGTGAGGAAGGCGAGGCTCTGGGCGCGCAGGTCGGCCCCGCTCTCGATCCCGAGCCGCGCCATCTTCGCCGCGGTCTTGGGGCCGATGCCGTGGAAGCGCTTGACCGGCAGCGCGGCGACGAAGGCCTCGCCTCTGGCCGGAGTGACGACGCACAGGCCGTCGGGCTTGTTCTGATCGGAGGCGAGCTTGGCGATGAACTTGTTGTAGGAGACGCCGGCGCTGGCGGTAAGCCCGGTTTCCGCGCGGATGCGGGCGCGAATCTCCTCGGCGATCGCGGTGGCGATGCCGATCCCTTTGAGATCCTCGGTGACGTCGAGATAGGCCTCGTCCAGACTCAGCGGCTCGACCAGCGGCGTATAGTCCGCGAAGATCGCCCGGATCTGCTGGCTGACCGCGCGATAGGCATCGAAGCGCGGCTTGACGAAGATCAGCTCCGGACAGCGGCGTTTGGCGGTCACCGAGGGCATCGCCGAACGGATGCCATATTTGCGCGCTTCGTAGGACGCCGCCGCGACCACGCCGCGCACCTGGCCGCCGACCGCGACCGGCTTGCCACGCAAGGCCGGGTCGTCGCGCTGCTCGACCGATGCGTAGAAGGCGTCCATGTCGATATGGATGATCTTGCGCTGGAGAGGGGGCGGCGCATCGTTCACGCTTTGTCTATAGCGCAACGGCGGCGCGGATACAGCCGGGAGAGCGAGATGACGGACGACCGGATCGAAATCCATCGCGGCGACATCACCCGGCTCGAGGTGGACGCGATCGTCAATGCGGCGAACAGTTCGCTGCTCGGCGGCCGCGGCGTCGATGGGGCCATCCACCGCGCCGCCGGGCCGGAGCTGGTTCACGAATGCCGGCTGCTCGGCGGCTGCAGGACGGGCGAGGCGAAGCTTACCAAAGGCTATCGACTGCCCGCGCGGCACATCATCCATACGGTCGGGCCGGTCTGGCGCGGCGGGGACCAAGGCGAGCCGGAATTGCTCGCGTCCTGCTATCGGAACTGCTTCGCGCTCGCTCATGCGCACAAGATCGCGACCATCGCCTTGCCGGCGATCAGCTGCGGGATTTACGGCTATCCCGTCGGGCAAGCGACCGCCATCGCGGTCGCCGAGTCGCGCCTCGCGCTCGCCGGCGACCCTGGTTTGCGCCGGGTGATCTTCGCCTGCTTTGGCGACGAGGTGGCCGCCGCTTATCAGGCGGAGCTCGGTGGCGGCGGTGACGATCGGGCCTAGAACAGTCCCAAAATGAGGCTCGTGCCGAGCGGCCATGGCACGCCGGACACGGATTGCGGTAGAGGTGGTCGCTTATGGTGCGGGGCAGGCGAGACGGGATCGTGATTGCCGGCGGGGGACTCGCCGGCTGCCTCGCCGCGATGGCGCTCGCCCGCTTCCGCCCCGACGTGCCCTTCCTGATCGTCGAGGAAGGCGAACGCTTCGGCGGCGAGCGCTATCGCCTGTTCGCCGACGCCGATCTCGACGACGACCAGCGCGATCTGGTCTCGCCGCTCGTTTCGGAGCGCTGGGCGGGCTTCTATCTCGCTTTCCCCGGTTACAGCCGCAAGCTCAGGGACGAGATGAGCGGGATCGCCGCCGGCGAACTGCACGCCGAAATGGTCGCCTCGCTCGATCCCAAGCACTATCGGCTCGGCACCAAGGTGGTCGCGGTGCGCGACGACGCGTTGGTCCTCGACGGCGGCGAGACGATCAAGGCCGAGGGCGCGATCGATGCGCGCGGCGCCGCCAATCTCTCCACGCTCGAACTGCTCTACGAGACCAGCGTGGAGCGCGAATATCGCCTCCCCGCGCCGCACCGGGTCGATCGGCCGGTGCTGATCGATGCGAATGTGGACCAGGCCGGGGGCTTGCGCTTCATGCGCTGCGTGCCGCTTGCCGAAGACCGGCTGCTCGTCGCCGACGTCGCGATTTCGGAGCGCGCGCAAGCGGACGAGCAGGCCGGCGCGCGGCTTGAGGACTATATGGCGGCGCGCGGCTGGCGGACCGAGGCGGTCACCGCCGAGCGCAGCATCGTGCGGCCGCTGCCGATGGGAGGCGATTTCAGCGCCTTCTGGCGGCTCGGCGGGGCGCGCGTCGCCAAGCTCGGACTGCGCGGCGGCTTCGTCCATCCGGCGACCGGCGCCACCATCGCCGACGCCGCCCGCAACGCGCTGCTGCTCGCCGATCAGAAGGACTTCTCCGGCGCCGCGCTGCACGATCTGTTCGCGGCGGAAGCGCGCCGCTTGTGGAGCAAGCGCGACCACCTGCGCGCGATCACCGCCGCGCTCGCCGCCGAGGCGCCTGAGCAGAGGCGCTCGCTCGCCGAGTCGCTCGCCCGGCTGGACCCCGGGCTCATCGCCCGGCTGCGCGCGGACCGGCTCGGTTTGCTCGACCGCAGGCGCTTGCAGAAGACGCTGAAGGGCGGCTGAGCCTCCTCAAGTCGCTTCCGCAACGAGTTCATCGCGGGTTCAGCCGCGCGCATGTGATAATGTCACATCCTTTGGGTTCGAGGAGAATTGACATGCGCGCTTTCGGCTTGATGACGATGACGGCCCTGATCCTGACCGGGCTGCCCCCGGCGCCGCTCTCGCCCGCCCCGGCGGCGCTGCAGCAGAGCCGCCGGGTCGCGCCGCCGCCGAGCGATCCGGAGCGGCGCTGCGCCGATTATCTGCGCGCCTTCGCCGATCGCGACGACGATTATTCCGGGGGCGGCCGCCGCGGCTATGCCCACAACGCGCCGCCGCCCCCCCAACCCGTCTACGCGCCGCCGCCGGGCGCGTTACGGAGCGAGCCGCTTGCTCGGGAGCAGGCACGCACGATCACGGGCTCCAGGGTCCGCAGCCCCAATCCCGGCTACGTGCCCTCCCCGGACAATCGCGAGCGCTATGCCGGCGAAGAGGTCGCGGCCGTGCAAACGGTGGCCGAGACCCCGGTCTCGACCTTCTCGATCGACGTCGACACCGGCTCCTACGCCAATGTCAGGCGCCTGCTGAACGACGGCACGCTGCCGCCGCAGGCCGCGGTGCGCACCGAGGAGATGCTGAACTATTTCCGCTACGATTATCCGGCGCCCGCCGATCGTTCGCGGCCCTTCTCGGTCTCGACCGACCTGGCGGTGACGCCGTGGAACCCCAACACCCGGCTGCTTCGGGTCGGCCTGCGCGGCTACGATCTGCCGCGCTCGGGACGGCCGGCGGCGAATTTGACCTTCCTCGTCGATGTCTCGGGATCGATGGATTCGCCCGACAAATTGCCACTCGTGCAATGCTCGCTGGCTTTGCTCGCCGACCGGCTGAGCCCCCGCGATCGGGTCTCGATCGTCGTCTATGCCGGCGCCGCCGGCGTGGTGCTGGAGCCGACCTCCAACCGCCGCGAGATCATGGATGCGCTCGGCCGGCTGAAGGCCGGCGGCTCGACCGCGGGCGCGCAGGGCATCGCGCTCGCCTATCGCACCGCGCGCCGCTCGATGATCGACGGCGGCATCAACCGCGTCATCCTCGCCACCGACGGCGATTTCAACGTCGGCGTGACCAACAATGAGGCGCTGATCGACATGGTCGAACGCGAGCGCCGCGACGGCATCACGCTGACGACGCTCGGCTTCGGCACCGGCAATTATAACGAAGCGATGATGGAGCAGGTCGCCGATCACGGGAACGGCAATTACGCCTATATCGACAGCCCCCGCGAGGCCGCCAAGGTGCTCGACGACGAGCTCGCCTCGACGCTCTTCACGATCGCCCACGACGTCAAGATCCAGCTCGAGTTCAACCCCGCCTTCGTCCGCGAATATCGCCTGATCGGCTATGAGAATAGGGCGCTGCGCGAGGAGGATTTCGCCAATGACACGGTGGACGCGGGGGAGATCGGCGCCGGCCATCAGGTCACCGCGCTCTACGAGATCGTGCCCGTCGGCAGCCGCGGCTGGCTGCCCGACCGCTATTTCGACGAGAATAGGCGCGGGCCGGAAGCGGCGCGCGACCGCCGCGCCGGGCAGATGGCCCACCTTCGCCTGCGCTACAAATTGCCCGGCCAGGATCAGTCGCGGCTGATCGAGCAGCCGGTCGGCGCCAACCTCATCGCCGGCGCCCGCCCGGCCAATGGCGACATGGCCTTCGTCGCCGCCGTCGCCGCCTACGGCCAGCTGCTGCGCGGCGACGCGAACCTGGGCGATTTCACCTTCGCCGACGCGAGACGCCTCGCCCAGCGCGCCGGCGCCGGCAATTTCTGGCGCCGCGAGTTCGTCCAGTTGACCGAGCTGGCGGAGCGGCAGCGGTTCGCGGGACGGTAAGGCTCAGGAGATGCGGAGCGGCGTCCACCTTGGCGGGCGCCGCTCCGTTTTCGAATTGGCCCGCGCAGCGCACCGCCGACTAATCGTTCGCACCCATGTGCTCGGCCATCCACTGATTCGCGATCCGCTGGGCTTCGCGGTCGATTTCAGGCGTGATCCGGTCTCGCCACCGTTCGAGCAGCGTTCCCGCCTGTGCGTCATTCCCGGCCTTGGCAATGCGCAGATAGGCAATGCCGCGGGGCAGATCGACCGGACCGCCTTCGCCAGTGACCAGCATGGACCCGAGCCCGCGCATGCCATGGGCAAAGAGGCGCTGCCCCGATTCCGAGGCGCGTTGATACCACAGCCGGGCAGCGGCATCGTCCTCCTGGGTACCCTCGCCGGTCGCCAACATGACCGCGCGGCTGATCATTCCATTGACCCCGCCCGCGTCCGCGGCACGGGACACCCAACGATAGGCCTCCTGAGGATTGGCCGGGGTGCCGGTGCCCCGCAAATGCATCATTCCCAGCTGCCAGAAGACCAATTGGGCGCTTTCGCCATGCGCCGATGCCGCGGCGGCGTTCATGTGCGCAAAGGCACGGCCCGGATCACGGGCAAAGCCGCCATTGCCATCCCGATAGGCCGCGCTGAGCGTGAGATTCGCACCGACCGAGCCTTCGGCCGCTGCTTCCGCAAGCAACCGTTGGCCGAGCGTCTCGTCTCGCGGACCCCCGCCTCCATTGATTAGCAGTCCGGCATAAGCGTTCTTCGCTTCGGCATCGCCGGCGTCCATGGCCGCGCGAAGCCACCGCCGTGCCTCCACCAGATCCGGCTCCTGATTCGTCATCATCAGCCGGATGCCGAGATCGACCTGAGCGGAGCGATCACCTGCCTGTGCCTGCTGGCGCAATTCGGCGATCGGTGTCGATGGCTGCTGTGCTGCAGCGGCCTCGCCGCCGATGAGTGCGACGGCGGAAGCCAAACCCACCAAGCCGAGGCGGAGGGCGTCAAACATCCAGATTGGCGACGTTCAGCGCATTCTCCTGGATGAACTCGCGGCGGGGTTCGACGACGTCGCCCATCAGGCGGGTGAAGATTTCGTCGGCGACGTCGGCCTGGGGGACCTCGACCTGGAGGAGGGCGCGATTGGCCGGGTCGAGGGTGGTTTCCCACAGCTGGTCGGCGTTCATTTCGCCCAGGCCCTTGTAGCGCTGGATGCTGAGGCCCTTGCGGCCGGCGGCGAGAATCGCTTCCAAGAGCTGGGTCGGCCGGGTGACGATGACCCCGCGCGGATCGGTCGTCGAAGCGCGCGGCGCCTCATCGTCGTCGCCTTGCTCGCCCTCATCCGCCGGCGCGGCGGGGGCTGACGAGCCCTTGAGCGGGACCAGCCGGGAGACGCCGGCATAAGTGACCGCTTCGGGCGTGGCGAGGCCGTGGAGCTTGCGCGCTTCGGCGGAGATCAGGAATTTGTGGTCGATGACATGATGATCGGTGACGCCGCGCCACAGCCGGCGAAGCACATAATCGCCGTCGGCGCCGAGCTCGGTCGACCATTGGCCTTCCTCGTCGACCACGTTCAGCCAGTCCTGCGTCAGCGTCAGCGCCTCGCGCCGCTGCGCGCTGCCGAGCTTGGGATCGAGCGCCCCGGTCAGCGCCAGCCCCTCGATGATCGCCGGATCGTAGCGGCGCGGGACATAGGCCATGAGCGAGCGGACGCGGCGGCCATGTTCGGCCAGAGCGCGCAGATCCTGCCCGGAGCGCGGCCCGGTCGGCGCCTCGAGCACCGAGAGGCCGACGCCGGCGTCGATCAGATAATCGTCGAGCTTGCCGTCGTCCTTGAGATAGACTTCCGAACGCCCCCGCGCGACCTTGTAGAGCGGCGGCTGGGCGATGAAGAGGTGCCCGCGCTCGATGATCTCGGGCATCTGCCGGTAGAAGAAGGTGAGCAGGAGCGTGCGGATATGGGCGCCGTCGACATCGGCGTCGGTCATGATGATGATCTTGTGGTAGCGCAATTTCTCGATGTTGAAATCGTCGCGGCCGATGCCCGTGCCCATCGCCTGGATAAGCGTGCCGACCTCTTTCGAAGACAGCATGCGATCGAAGCGGGCGCGCTCGACGTTGAGGATCTTGCCCTTCAAGGGCAGAATCGCCTGGACCTCGCGATTGCGGCCCTGCTTGGCCGAGCCGCCGGCGCTGTCGCCCTCGACCAGGAAGAGTTCGGAGCGGGCCGGGTCCTTTTCCTGACAATCGGCGAGCTTGCCGGGCAGCGAGGCGATCCCCATCACGCTCTTGCGGCTCGCCTCCCGCGCCTTGCGGGCGGCCTCGCGGGCGGCGGCCGCGTCGATGATCTTCTGGATGATGGTGCGCGCGTGCGCCGGATTTTCCTCGAGCCATTCGGCCATCTTGTCGGCCATCAGGCTTTCGAGCGGCTGGCGGACTTCGCTGCTGACGAGCTTGTCCTTGGTCTGCGAGCCGAATTTGGGATCGGGCAATTTGACCGAGACGATCGCGGTCAGCCCCTCGCGCATGTCGTCGCCGGTGAGGCTGACCTTCTCGCGCTTCATCATGCCGGATTTGTCGGCATAATTGTTGAGCGTGCGGGTCAAAGCGGCGCGGAAGGCGGCCATATGGGTGCCGCCGTCGCGCTGCGGGATGTTGTTGGTGAAGGCGAGGACCT
>Ga0190275_10000349_pt1 | contig 43294 bp, 43 predicted proteins | sample Popmic550T_FD_133745 | JGI IMG/M metagenome (GOLD analysis project Ga0190275, IMG submission 133745) | Populus adjacent soil microbial communities from riparian zone of Yellowstone River, Montana, USA - 550 T | ecosystem: Environmental > Terrestrial > Soil > Riparian zone > Trees stand | place... | reverse complement strand
ACCGATGCGAACGGAAAGGCGACGTTCACCATCTCCGCCACGGATCCGCAGAACCCACGCGGGCCGATCCCCGGCCAGGTCTACGGCATCGGCTGGACGTGGGACCTCGATCTCCTCCCCGATCAGTGGAACTTCATCAGCGTGAAAGTCTTCGACGCCGTTCCGGTGCCCGATCAGCCGACGTGGTGGAACGACGTCTATCCGATCCTCGCGCAGTACGCCTATCTCTATCCGGCCATGCAGGCCATGTTCAATCTGAACGACTACGACGCCGTCGTGAAGAACGCGACGGAGATCATCGCGCGCCTGAACCTGCCCGACGACTCGCCGGGCCAGATGCCGATCACACGCGAGCTCTCCGCGAGCCAGAAGGCGATCATCCTGAAGTGGGCCGGCGATCCGGCTCATCCCGCGGGTGGCCTGCCGGTACCGCCGGCGACGCCGTGAAGGCAGTCTCACAGTCGCGGGCTTGCATGCGGGAGACGGCCTGCGCCGTCCCCCGCATGGTCCGCTACTGCACTTTCAGGAACCAGATCCCTTGTCCGTGCGTGGCCGCGTAGAGGCCGTCCTTTTCGGGCACGTAGACGAGGTCCGGCACGTTGACATTCGGCAGTCCCGCCGCCGGGAGGTGCCAGACGCTGGAGTTCTTCTGCTTCTGTACGACGCCGTAGTCGTTGCCGACATAGAGCGTTCCCGACGGGGTGACGATGATCGAGTTCGCCGGGATGTCGCCGTAGCCGTTGATCTTGTGGCCGTCGAGATTCGTGAACGTGCCGCTCGCGGGTGTGCTGCCCGACGCCGGGACGTAGGTGACTTCGAAGACATGGCCGGGCGTGGCGGGTGTCTTCGAGTTGTAGCCGCTGTAGGTGATCCAGGCGTGGTTCGAGTCGGCCGGATCGACGTAGATCGAAGTCGGATAGCGCGGCGGATCGTCGGTGTCGGTGCTGTCGAGACGGACGAACTGCACCGCGGCCGGGTTCGGATCGTCGGCGTTCTTGGTGATGAAGACGCGGCCGGTGCTGGTCGTGGCCCAAACCGTGCCGGTGTCGTTGCGGCCGCGCTCGACGTTCGAGATGTGGCCGCCGGCGCGGTCGCCGAAGATGGCCGCGGTCAGTCGGCCGTTCGGACCCGGATCGCCGAGGGGCTTCCAATCGTCGCAGATGTCCGTGAGCGGCTCGTACGTCCCGTCTTCATCGAGGTCGCCGTTGCCGAACCAGACGTTGCAGTGCAGCTCGACGACTGGGCGAGGGAAGAGCGGATTGAGACCGTGATTCTGGGAGCGGAAGACGTGCTCGCGTCCCGTCCAGAGCCAGGCCGGCGTCACCGGATCGGTGATGGCCGAGGCGATGAACGGGGTGGTCTCATTGCCGTAGAGGACGAACAGCGTGTCGGAGATCCAGGTCGTGTCGAGCTGGTTTTGCGGCGTGAAGCTGACCTCGAGCTGGCCCGACTGCCAGCCCGTCAGACGGAAGCCGGGATCGCCGCCGGGCGCGTCGAAGGCGTTGTGGCCGCCGTCGGCGATGTTGGAGTTGACCCAGGTGTCCTTGTCGCCGAGGGTCTCCCACGAGCCGTTGTCCTGCGTGCCGCCGGCGAGACGCTCCGGATTCTTCGGGTCGTACTCGATCTGGTAGAAGTGCAGCGTGCGCAGGCCGCGATTGATCGCTTCCAGCTTCTGCGGCACCCGCGAGAGCACCATCTGGCAGAAGGCGATGCGTGACGGAACGACGAACGAGTGCGGCGGGGCCGTGCAGTCGGCGGCATCGTTGACGAACACGCCGTTCGAGCGGACCACGCCGCCGTCGCCGAAGTCGAAGAATTGCCTCCAGTTCGCCGGATTGACGACCAGGGCGTGGTGATCGGGATGGAGCGCTCCCGGATGGGTCGTGCTCGCATCATCTTCGGTCATGTCGGTGAACGTCGCCCCGCCGTCCGTCGAGACCAGCACGGCCCGGCCGTTCGAGCGGCCGCTGCCGGTGTTGTTCTCGTTGTACTGGTTGACGCCGGAGAGGTAGACCGTGTTGTGATCCGCGCCCGACGAAGCCGGCGGCACGTAGACGTAGTTGTCGTACGAGCACTGCCCATCGCAGTAGCCGAAGCTCGAGTAGCCCGGCGTGTCGGGGATGGTGTTGGTCATGAGCAGCCAGGTGGCCGCGACGGTCGCCGCCGGCGCGCTGCGGACGTTGTCGTTGCGGCGGAAGTGCGCCACGATGCCGCCGCCGCCGATGCCGGCGTACATGCGGGTCTCCCCGTTCGGCAGGAGAACGACGTCGAATTCCGAACGCTCGGCGGTGTTGGTGGCCGGACCGATACGCGGAAGGATCTGTTCCCACGTGCCCGGATCGCCATTGGAGCGCGAGCGCCAGATGCCGCGGGCGAAGAACGAGGCGTAGACGGTGTTCGGGTCGACCGGGTCGATCTTGATGCGGCGCGCGCCGCGCGGCGAGCAGGCCGTCGTGTTGAGGGAGACCGCGTCGGGGGTGGAGGCGGTGCAGAGCGCGTTCGCCCCCTGATTCACGAGCTCCCACGTCTTCCCTTCATTCTTCGAGCGCCAGACGCCGAAGTGCGGCGCGCCGGGGATGAGGGCATCGGTCCCGCCGCAGCAGGTGGTGGAGACGCCGCGGACGGCGCGGCCGGAGGCGGCGAAGATCGTCTTCGAGTCGCCCGGCTTGACCTCGATCGAGCCGACGGCACGGCCGAAGAAATTCTCCGCTCCGAGGGGGCCCTTCCAGGCGACCCCGCCGCTCTTCGACTGATAGATGCCGACGCCGACCTCGCAGCCGCTGCCGCAGGCATTCGGCTCGCCGGTGCCGGCCCAGATGGTCTTGTGATCGGAATCGTTCGGGTCGAGCTCCAGCGACGCGACGCTGTTCGACTCGAAGGTCTCGGACATGTACTCCCACTCCGGCCCTTCGTATTCAGCCGTGAGCGGATCGTCGACGGCCAGGGCGTTGTGGGTCAGCCAGACGCCGCCGTTCGCGTTGGCGATCCAGAGATTGCACTCGCCCGCGTTGCAGTCGGGCGAGATGACCGCGTGCACCGTGCGGCCGGTGAAGTTCTGCGTGCCGGCGTTGTAGACCGTCCGGTCACGGAACGGGTTGGTCATGTCGTTGACGCCGTTCGTCGGACCGTAGGGCTCCCACTTCCCATTCCCGACGGCCGGCCGCGCCTTCAGTCCGAACCAGTCGTTCCGGGCCGTGGCGAAGGCGGTGAAGCCGGGCGGCTCGTTGCTGGCGCCGTCGATCGACTTCTCGTACCAGTCCTGATCGGCAAACCCGCCAGGCGAGTCCGCCTGCTCGGTTGCCGTTCCCGGTGCAAAGGTGGCCATTGCTGCCAGTTTCCGGCTCAGTGCATTCGGGGCTTTGGCCTCTCCCTCTTTCGGGGCCTTCATGGCCGGCCTCGAGGTACAGGACGCAACGACGAAGATCACACCGACTCCTACTGCGATGCCGCGTAGAGCTCTCTTCATGGATCCTCCTCTTTTGAGTGCGCTGTACATATCTCCATGAAGATGGGGAGTCAACGCGCAACAATGGAAGGAAGTCCGTCCAGACGCCGGCGCACGCATGAGCCTGGCGATGCGAGGGTACGATCCACCGAAAGGGAAGCTCTGAACCACCCTCCACTGCGTCGCAGGAAGCTCTACCCGGCCTGAAGTAACCAATGGCGTCAACTTTAGGCCTGTGGCGCGACCCCTCACCCCGCCGGGCACCTGGTCTTCTACGTCATCCACGTCAATTCTGCGAATCCTTCGAACCAGCCACGCGCAGGTGCCCGGCATCCCTCTCCCCTGTGGAGGGGAGAGGGATGTTCGGCGCCTGCGTGTGGCATCTGCGTTCGCCACCCAACTCGGAGCGCGTTTGTTAGAAGTTCAGGCGCCGGACAGGGTGAGGGGCCGTGGTTGTCCCCATTGCGCCGCCTTCGGCGACAGAGGCGGACTCTCGGTACACCTGTCGTCCAGGCGAAAAGGCCCCGACAACTGACAACTGACAACTGACAACCGACAACTTTCTACCGCAGCTCCACCAGATCCAGATCGTTGAGCCCCTTCGACTCCGCAATCTCCCTCGGCTGGCTCTCGAAGATGTAGACCTCCGTCCCCACCTCCACTTCCTTCCAGAGCAGCTTGAGCATGTCGTTCGGAAGCCGGATGCAGCCGTGGGAGACGCGACGGCCGATCGATTTGGGGTCGTTGGTGCCGTGGATCATCACCCGCTCGCCGAGGTCGAGGGCGTATTTGCCCATCGTTCCCTTCTCCTTGCGGAGCGGGGAGTCGGGTGGCGGGACCTTTTTCCCTTCCTCGATGAAGGCCCAGTCCGGCTTGGTCCAGACGGGGTTGGCGACCTTGCGGACGACCGTGTGTTTGCCGCGCGGCGTGCGGAACCACCAGACTCTCCGCCCCTTGCGCAGGATTTTGTCGGAGCCGGTGGCGGCCTTCGAGCTGCGGACGAGCTGGCCGTCGTTGAACAGGTACGCCTGGTTGGTCGAGACGTCGACCGTGATCACCTTCCCCGCCCGCGGCGCCTCGGGGGGAAGTCCTTCGATCTCCTGGGCTTGCATCGACAACGTCGCGACAGCCAGTACGGCCGCCGCCAGGTAAGAGCTCTTTTTCAAACCACCCTCCCGGTTCGCATCTAACTGCGAATAACGAATTGCGAACGGGAGGCCAGCTTTTTATTTGACGTCGCGATAGCCGCGGGCCCGGGCCTGTTCGAGCGCCTCACGCGCCCGTTTCGCCTGGCCGGCCTGCGCGTAGACCTCCGAGAGGCGGTACCAGGGAAACCAGCGATCCCGGTGGATGTCCGCGGCGACTCCGAGCGTCGCGGCGGCGAAGGTGTACTCCTTCCGCGCGACGAGTTGCTCCGGAAGGCGGATCGCGGTCTGGCCATAGATTGCTTCGAGCAGCCGGCGCGCGGCCAGGCTCTCGGCGCCGGTGCGACGGGCGCGGCGTTTCAACTCGGAGATCCGCAGTTGCTGCGCGATGTGCGACGGCGTCAGCGCCATTCCTTCCTGCCGGGCGGCGGCGTAGATCCGTGGGACCGCCGCGACCACTTCCCGGATGAACTGCGCTTCGAACGCATCCCACTTCGCTTCGTCGCGCAGCGCTGCCTGCGTCGCCGGATCCACTTCGAGCCGCGCCAGCGCCGAACGCGCCGCGTCAATCGGCGCGATGCCGTCGAACGTCCGCACGATCTCGCGGTATCGCCGCAGCGCCTCGGGCAACTTCCCCGCACGCTCCAGCGCCGCCGCAAATCCAACGTCGGACTCGTATGCGCCACGCTCTTCCTTCGTGGCCAGCACCTCGAACCATTCCAGCGCTTTGAGTGCCCGCGCCGGCGTGATCCACTCATGCGCGCCTGCAAACGACTCGAACCGGTGCGGCACCTTCCCGCTCTCCGTCAGCATCGCGTCGATCAACCGCATCTCCCGGTTGTTGAAGTCGGTCTCGCCGGCGAATCCGTAATGCGCGAACGAGAACCGCGACGGCGGCAGGACGTCCACCAACCGCCCTCCCACCCCGATCACACCGGCCAGCACGCCATTCCGGACCCCGACGCCCCACGCCATGATGGCCGTCCCCGAGAACCCGGCCGCGTATACGCGCCGCGTGTCGACGCTGTACCGCTTGACCTCGGGTAGCAATGCCCTTACCGCGCGGTCATTCGGCTCCCCATCGTCGTCGCTCCGCGTCCCGTTCGAGCTGATGACGATCCAGCCAAACTCCTCGGCGCCATCCCGGAAGATCTCCGCCGCCTGACTGCCACGGCCGCGAGGATCGAACACGAACAGCAGCGGATGCTTCCGCTTCGCGTCGTACGCCGTCGGCAGATAGAGCGTGTACGTCTGCGCCCCATCCGCCATCGTCGCCACGTGTTCGACCAGCATCCCCCGCTCGGGCTCCACGGCCGCGAGCGTCGAGGCAAGAAACAGCAGTGCGAAGAGACGGCGCATCCGTCGCACTGTACGTGACGGCGGCGCTCATCGCGGCAACGTTCAGGGAACGACCGGGAGGCCTCCGGCGGGCGGGCCCGGCCCGCGGCGTTGGTTGCCCAAGGCTGAACGCGCGCCTCTCGCTCGAATCGTGGTCCACGCGAAAACAAACGCCGCGGGCCGGGCCCGCCCGCCGGAGGCCCCTCGTCGTTCCCTGAACATTCCCGCGCTAAAACGTCACGCGATACGACAGCGACACATCCCGCCCCGGCAGCGGGGCGATTTCCTTCAGCGGCGACACGTGACTGCGCGCGAGCTTGTCCGTCAGATTCGTCCCGCGGAGCAGGATGTCGTGCACGGTCCGCGTGAAAAAGAAGCGGTAGCCGATGTTCGCATTCACGAGCGTGTAGCTGCCGGTCGGCTCCTCGAACGCCGCCACCTCATCCTGCGCGGCGACATAGCGCACCTCGGCCATCCCATGGAAACGGTCGCCCGTGTAGCTCAGCGTCGCGCTGTGCCGTTGCGGCGGGATGCGCGGGAGATTGCCACCGTCATCCAGAGTCGCGCGGATGTAGTCCGTGCCGAGCTCCAGCTCGATGTGATGCGGCTCGGCGTGCCACAGCTCGAAGTGCGCGCTCGCCTCCAAACCGCGGAAATGCGCGTCCTGCTGCATGTAGCGGAAGACCCGCAGACCGTCCGCCTCCTCCTCGCTCGGGTTGCCGAAGACGAAGCCGTCGAAACGGTTGCTGAAGAACGTCACCTCCCCGTGGAACTTCCCTTCCGTCTTCCGCAGCGACACATCGAGGCCGACGCTCGTCTCCTCGTCGAGGTTCGGATCGCCGATCTCGAACGACGACGTCGCCAGATGCGGTCCGTTCGAATACAGCTCCTCGGCGGTCGGGGCCCGGACGCCGCGCGCCAGCGACACCGCCACGGCGTACTGCGGGGCCGGACGATAGATCGCGCCGACCGAGCCGGAGATGCCGCCGAAATTGCGATCCGGCAGATCGCCCTCCGCCGACACGTCCTGATGCTCGTAGCGCGTCCCGAACTGCAGCGTCCACGGTCCGCGGGTCGCTTCTTCGAACAGGAAAGCGGCCCTCGCCTTGGTCTCGCTCGGCGGCACGAAGGCCTCGGCTCCGATGGCTTCGAAGTCGCGGCTCATCACCTGCACGCCCATCGAGCCGGTCAGCAGTCCGAACGGACGATGCGTCGCCTCGACCCGCCCTTCCCACGAGTCATTGAGGAAGCGAGTGCCGACTTCACTCCCTTCGAGCTCCACATGCTCGTAATCGGCGCTTCCGGCACGCAGGCGAACGTTGCGGAAGAAACCGCCCGACGGATTCAGCTCGCCGCGGAGATCGAAGCGGCGCTGCTCCAGCTCGATCTGTACCGGCGCCTCTTCTTCCTCGGCTTCCCCTTCTTCATGATGATGATGGCCGGGAATGCCGTAGCGCGAGTCGAGGCCGCCGAACGACGCGCCGAAGAAGCCGCGCGCACCGACCCAGGACGCGCCGACGGTTGCGCCGGTGGAGCGCGTGGCGGTGTTCTCCACCACGCCGCTTTCCTCGTCGTCGTGCACGTCCGCCGGACCGGAGATCGAGTAATCGTCCGTATTGCGGCGCAGCAGGTCGAGGTGCCAGGCGAGCTTCCCCTTCCCTCCGTTCACCGCGACCGTGCCGCCCCGTTCGTCGGCCACGCTGCCGAGGCGCAGCTCGGTGGTGCCGGTGAGCTGCGCGGGGACGTCGGAAGGGATGCGGTTGTCGAGCACATTCACCACGCCGCCGATGGCGTTGCTGCCGTAAAGCAGCGTGGCCGGCCCGCGGACGATCTCGATCCGCTCCGCGCTCGCCGGATCGACGCTGACGGCGTGATCGGGACTGACGTTCGACGCGTCGCCCGTACCGATGCCTTCTTCGAGAATGCGGATCCGGTCGCCGCCGAGCCCGCGGATCACCGGACGGCTCGAACCGGGGCCGAAGTACGTCGATGAAACGCCCGGCTCCTGCGCCAGCGTCTCGCCGAGCGTCGGCTGCAGCTTCGACGTCAGCTCGTCCGCGGTCAGCACGTTCACGGGCTGCACCACCTCCGAGGAACCGCGGCCTCCGGGCGTGGCGGTGACGACGATCTCCTCGCGATGCACGGCCTGGTCGACGATGACGGCCATCTGCGCCGCCTGTCCGGCCGCGACCTCAACCTCGGCGACCGACGCGCCGAGGCGCTCCGCTTCGACGGCGACGTGATAGGTGCCGGCCAGGAGGTTCTCGAACCGGAACGTCCCCTCGGCGTCTGTCGTTTTGGTCTGGTTGGTTTCGACGAGCGTCACCGTCGCCCGCGCAACGGCCCTGCCGGCAGCGGAAGTGACCCGGCCCGAGATGCTGCCCGTTGCCTGGGCAACGAGCGGTGCGGTGATCGACGAAATGAATAGAAGAAAAACGATGAATGAACGCTTCATGCGACGGCCTCCAAAGCCGAGCCCGCGCCGCTCGCGAACGAGCGGCGCTTCACGCAATGAGAGAAGCGGCTAGGCGCGAGGAGGAGCGCGCGGAGAGCGCCGCGACCACGCCTGTCCGACCGGGCGCGCACTCTCGTGAAGAAGGAAGCTCTCGTCCGCAGCCACCGCTGCGAGGACGGCCGGCGCAGCCGCGCCGAGGTCGCTCGACTGGAGCGTGCGGCAAGCCACGCAGTCCGCAGCCTTGCTCGTGGCGGAGATCGCACCATCCGGCTGCGAGACGACGAGCGTCCCGGCCGGCGGCACCAGCGGATGCTGGTGACCCGCCGACAGCATCGCCAGCATCAGCAGCGCTGAAAAGAGGCGAACGGCGTTCGAGCGAAGAGGCGACATCGATCAGATGAGCGGATCGGCGGCACGAAAGCACGCAACCCGCCTTACGGATTACCACAAACAGGGGCCCCGGGCGAAGATTCCGGACCGGGCAGGCAGATCGAAAACGATCGCAAACGCTTGCCGTCTTTAATGCACGGGCGTATCGTCCCCTCACAAAACAATCGAGGGAGAGCTCCATGAAAGTCAAACACACCGTGGCCCTGCTGGTCGTGTTGTTCCTGTTCAGTGTTCCGTTGTTCGCGCAGCAGCCACAGCGTTGCGGCACCCGCCAGCTCAGCGACGCGGAGATCGCGCAGCTCGAGAGGTCGGTCAACCGCGGTAAGAAGGGGAAGACCACGGACGTCATCCAGGTATGGGTGCACGTCATCAACCGGGGCGCCGGCTTCGAGAACGGCGACGTCCCCGAGACCATGATCCGCAGCCAGATCCGCGTCCTCAACGAGTCGTTCAACGGCCGCACCGGCGGCGCCAACACCGGCTTCGGCTTCGCGCTGGCCGGCATCACCCGCACCACCAACGCCGACTGGTTCACCCGCTTCGCAGCCGACGGCGACGTCGAACTGGCGGCCAAGAGCGCGCTGCGCGTCGGTGGCCCCGGCACGCTCAACTTCTACCTCGTCGACGCCAGCCCGTGGCTCGGCTGGGCCTACTTCCCGTCCATCCTCAACACCGCCTCCGCGAATCTCGACGGCGTCGTCGTCGACTGGCGCTCGCTCCCGGGCGGTCCGTTCGCCATCTACAGCGAGGGCGACACCGGGACGCACGAGGTCGGCCACTGGCTCGCGCTCTACCACACGTTCGACGGCCATTGCGGCAAGAACGGCGATTACGTCGCCGACACCGCCGCCGAACAGTCGCCCGCCTTCAACTGCCCGATCGGCCGCGACACCTGCCTCGGCACCTCGCATCCGGGCCTCGACCCGATCACCAACTTCATGGACTACACCCAGGACTCCTGCATGTACGAGTTCACCGCCGGCCAGGCGGAACGGATGCAGGCCGCCTGGGCAGCGTTCCGCGACTGACGCTGCCGCCGGCCGGTTCCCCGGGCTCCTCGGAGAATGCCTCCGAGGAGCTCCTCTCCCGAGATCAACGCCATGCGCGCTTTCTGCCGCTCCAGACTCCTGTTCGTACTCCTGCTCCTCGGAGGGACGGCAACCGCGTTCGCACATCCGGGCGCCGCCATCAGCGTCACCTCCGACGGTCGCGTCTTCTTCGTCGACACCGGGGGCGGGGTGTTCTCGATCGGACCCAATCGAACGCTCATCCGGCACGACGGCCCGGCCTTCCACTGGTTCGCCTTCGACCCGCAGGGACGGTTCCGGAACACGGCCTGGCCTTCGGTTCCGGGCGGCGAGTTCCGCTCCGCGGGAACGAATCCGACCGTCATTTTTTCCAGCGACTTCCCGGTCGCGATCGCCACGAACGGCAAGATGTATTACCCCGACCCCGGACGCGGCGACCGCATCCGCCTCGTCGCCATCGACACGTCCGGTGCGCGATCATTGCGCGCCGTGCTGCCCCCGGTCGAGAGCGGCGGCCGTCCGGTGACGTGGCTGAACGGCATCGCCGCCGGCCCGAACGCATCGCTCTACTACACCGAGGACCGGACGGTGCGGAAAGTCGACGTACGCGGACAGGTAACCGTCGTCGCCGCGAATGTCACCGTGCCGAATTGCACCGCCATCCCCGGCATCGACGCCCCGCAGCGTCCTTACCTGCGCAGTCTCGCCGTCGCACCGGACGGCACGGTCTACGTCGCCGCCTCGGGCTGCGGCGCGCTGCTGAAGATCGACGCCAGAGGAAAGAGCACCGTCGTCCTGCGCACGGCCGCCCCCTGGTCCCCCACCGCCGTCGCCCTCGCGAACGGAAACGTCTATGTCCTCGAGTACACCCACACGGTCTCGGAAGAGGACCGGAGCCTCTGGCTCCCCCGCGTCCGGATGATCTCCCCTCGCGGAGTCGTCACGACGCTGGCCGCGGTCGATCGCCGGTGAGGGGACGAACCGGGGGGCCTCCGGCGGGCGGCCCGGCCCGCGGCGTTGGTTGCCCTGGGCTGAACGCGCGCTGGTCGTACGGAACGCGGTTCGCGCGAAAACAAACGCAGCGGGCCGGGCCCGCCCGCCGGAGGCCTCCCGGTCGTTCTCTGGCGAGGCTACGCTGCCACGGCCGCACGGCGCTGCGCACGAAGGAACATCATGAGGCTGGCCACGAAGCCGGCAGCAACACAGGCCATGATCACGAACAAACGACCGGCGCCCTGCGAGAAGACAGACAGCACGCCCAGGCTCACGACCGCCAGCACCGCCGCCGCGGCAGCGAGCGGTTCCGCTCAACGCGGCCGCATCATGGCGTCGGCGAAACGCGACCAGGCCGAGCCCATATCCCGCCGCGATCAGGATCGGTTGGCCGATCACGTACGGGAGGTAAAGATCGCGCAGCGCATCCATCCCATTCTGCCGAATCACCTGCTCGACGACCGGAACCCCCAGCATCAGACCGTAGGTGAACGGAAGGAACTTCGGTGCACCCCCACTTCGTGCTCTGGCTCGTCAGAGAACGCTCGGTCAACCCGATCACCGGAACGAATTGGCAGACCGTCGGCGTCCAACCCGACGTCGCCGTCCCGGCGGACCAGGCGCTCGAGCGCCCCTTTGCACTCGCGCATGAGGCGATTGCGCGCAAGCCATGACCTGCCCGATTTACCCGCTCTGCCCTTACGGCGAGACGCCGTCCGCCGACGAGACGCCGCCGGGCCAGCCGACGCGACGTCGGCGCTCCAGCGCATGACCACGAGCATCGCCAACCGGTCGTTCGCGCACCGGAGCGACACAGAATCACGGTCATCGCGAACCGTCGTCCGCGCGTGGAGCGCCCGCGTCGCGCGGGCTGGCGCGGCGGCGTCTCGCCGGCGCACGGCGTCCCGCCGTAAGGGTACGCCGTCACAGTGCCTTCCATTGAATCCTCCGGAAGCGCACCCGTCCCGTGTGGGTCTGCAGGCCGACGTAGCGTTCGTCGCCCGGCGTTGGTGCGAGGGCGCGTTTCGGGAAGCGGGCGTCGGAGCCGGGGGTGAATTCGTAACGGGTCACTTCGTGGCCGTTCAGGGCGACGGTATAGCGGTTGGCCTGGATCGTGATCTCGTACTGATTCCATTCGCCCGGATCGCGCACGCTCAGCAGATTCGGGCCGGGTGCGGCGAGGTTGTAGATCGCGGCCGTCCGGTGAATGTTGGCGCCGTCCGGCCGGGCCAGCTCGTCGATCTGCACTTCGAGGCCGAGCGTCACCCCCACATACGCGGTGTTGTCGTAGTTCTGCTGCTCGGGGTGCGGGAAGCGCAGGAAGACGCCTGAGTTGTCGTCCGGAGCGGTGCACATCCATTCGAGGCGGAGCACGAAGTCCGCCGGTGCGGGCTCGGTGTACCAGAGCAGTCCGAGGTCATTGCCGGGACGTGCCTCGAGCGCACCGTCGGTGACGACGAACGTGCCCGGATCGTCCCGTCCGGGCTGGTTGCGGATCGTCGACATCTGCCAGCCATGCAGCGTCGCTCCGTCGAAGAGTTGCGTGAAGCCCGCGGTCACACCCCGGTCGCCGCAAGCGTGGCGATGTTGATCGCCGTGTCGCACATCATGAAGAGCATGTCGTTGTTCCTGCCGCCGAAGCAGAAGTTCGCGACTCCGGGCGCGAGGATCTCGCCGAGGATCCGGCCGCGGGGGTCGAAGACCTGGACGCCGCTGAAGGAGGAGCTGTAGACGCGGCCGGCGCTGTCGGTTTTCAGGCCGTCGGGGATGCCCGGGGTGATGACGGCGAAGAGGTCGCCGCCTTTCAGCCGGCTCTCGCAGACCTCGAACGTCCGGATGTGATGCGGGAGCGCCGGGTAGTAGGTGTTCGGTCCCTGGATCGCGCCGGAGTCGTTGATGTAGAGGATCGACTCGTCCGGAGAGAAGGCCAGGCCGTTCGGCTTGTTGAACGAATCGGCGACGACGACGGTCGAGCCGTCGGCTGGGTCGTGGCGATAGACGTAGTCGCCTGAGACCGGCGGGTTGCGGAAGCCCTGGAGGGCGCCGTAGCTCGGGTCGGTGAACCAGATCGTGCCGTCGCGCTTCACGACGACGTCGTTCGGGGAGTTGAACGGGAGGCCGAACCAGTGGTCCACGACCATCTCGCGCGCGCCGCTGACGAGATCGAGCCGCGAGATGCCGGCCGGCGTGGTCCGCGATCCCTGCTCGCAGATCAGCAGCCGTCCTTCCCGGTCGAGGGTCATCCCGTTCGCGCCGTTCGTCTCCTTCACGAACGTCGAGACCTTCAGGCTGGCCACCTCGAGCTGCCCGATCGAGATGCTCTTTCCGCCGAAGGTCGGAACGTTCGACGTCACGGGGACGGTGGTGAAGAGCACCGCATCCCGGTCGCGCAGGTAGACGGGCCCTTCATGCGCGTTCACCCCTTCGACCGTTTCGTAACCGGGGTCGGGACCGAGGACTTCGAGGAACTCGTCCTCGTAGATCACAAAGTGCGAGTCTTCCTTCAGGCGCCGGGGGCGTTGGGTGGACGGCATGACAACTCTCTCCTCAGGAGAGGAGAGTTTTGGAAAGCGAAATCCCTACCCTGCGGATCGAAGAAGTGCGGCGGGGACTCTCCCGCCGCACTCCCGGCACATCAAGACAACATGTCGCTCAGCGCTTCGAGACGCTCGCTCCAGAACATCTTCCTCTCGTCCACGGCCACCTTCGAGGCGAGCTTCGTGTGCTGCACAGCCACGCCGGTCTTCGACTCCCCTTTCGGCGTGAAGTAAAACTGCACGGCCGTACCGTCGTCGAGAACGGCGCGCACGGTCTTGTCCTTCGTCGAGCTACGGACGGTGAGCTTCGTACCCGGCAACCACTTCGCGCGCTTCTTCGCGTCGGCGAAGGCGGCGTAGAGCGTCGCCAGCGGGACGTTGAACGTGCGGCTCTTGCTCGCTTCCCACGAACCTTCGCGGCGCTGGCCGATGGCGCGCAGGCCGCGGATGCGCTCGTAGCCGACGACCACCGTCTGGCTCCACCAGTCGCGTACGCCGAGGGACGAGACGTAGATGGCGACGTCGCGGTGCGGCTTCTCCCTGCCGCCGAATGCATCGAGCACGGGGACCCATTCGGCCCAGGTGCGGCCGGTCGCCTTCTGCACGGCGGCGTCGCTGGTGCCGGCGAGGCCGGCGTAGTCGGCAGGCGGCTCGGGTGCGAGAGCGAGTCTGGGTTTGACGACCTGGGAGCGGGCGGCGGTATAGGACTCGCCGGTCTTCTGCATGCGGGATCGGACGATCCGCTTGAGGTCTTTCTGCTGAGGCATCGCGTTCTCCTTCGTACATGCCGCGAGCGCAGCCCCCCAGCAGCAACACCCCGGCGACGAAGTCGCGATACCGGCCCGGGAGTATGCCCCCCTTTGCCTCACGAGGGCCTTCGCTGGGGGAAGGCCGAAGAGGTTCGGCGCGAGCCAGCGCCGTGGGAGAGGTTACACACCTCCGCGCGGGGGAGTCAAGGAAGAGTTGTCAGTTGTCAGTTGTCGGTTGTCAGCCATTTCTCGCCTGCGGCACCGCATCCCGCTCTTCAGCAACGCGCTGGGCGTGTCAAAGGAGCGAGGGCTTTCTGCACGCCATTTGCTTGCTTCCGATGAAAACGTATCGTCGCCATGCCGCAGAAAGGAGCCAGCATGACCGTGTCTGAAGGGCATCGTCCCGTTCACCTGGCGGGATCGGTGCTCGATCGCGCCCGTCACGTCTGCGCGTTTTTCCACACGCGCGATGAGGAGTATCAGGTCCTGATGCCCTTCATCGCCGAAGGGTTCGATCACGGCGACCGCGCCTTTCACATCGTCGATCCGAATCACCGGGCGGATCACATGGAGCGGGTGCGCCGGGCCGGCATCGAGCCCGAATCCGCCGAGGCCAGCGGTCAGCTCACGGTCCTCCGCTGGGAGGACGCCTACCTCCGCGGCGGGCATTTCGACCAGGACGCCATGCTGGCCCTGATTGAAGAGGTGCTCACGGCAGGCAAGGCACAGGGATTTCCTCTCACACGCCTGGTGGCCAATATGGAGTGGGCGCTCGAAGACCGGCCGGGCGTCGAGGACATCGTCGAGTACGAGACCCGGTTGAACTACGTCCTCCCGAAGTACGACGACGCCGTCACGTGAACGTACGATCTCGCCAAGTTTGGCGCAGGCGTAGTGATGGACATCATGAGAACGCACCCGATGGTGATCATTGGCGGGTTGCTGCAGGAAAACCCTTTCTTCGTGCCACCAGACGAAATGCTCGCCGAGCTCCAGCTCCGGCGGCGGCGCGCGGCCGATGATGCATAGCGATCCCTGCGCCGAGCCCGCCCGCGACTCGGTCGAGTTGCGCCGCTCGCTGCGCGATCTCGTGGCGCTGACGATGCTGCCGACGGTCTGGGCCGGATACGAACCGCCGCAGATCTGCGCCGATCTCGTGGACGTGATCGCCCGCATGATCGACACGGACGGCGTTTACCTCACCGCTCCGGCCAACGACTGCGGCGAGATCCTTCGGCTCAAGCAGGAAGGCGATCGCGAGACCGAGCGCTGCCTGCGCGCCTCGGCCGCGGAATCAGCGCACGGCAACGTGCAGACCATCGCCGGGCCGGGGCAGGCGCCGTTACGGCTGCTGACTTCCACACTGTCGTTTCGGGCCACCGATCGCTTCGTCGTCGCATCGCGGAGAGCCGATTTCCCCACCGAAATGGAGCGCCTGATTCTTCGCGTGGCGGCCAATCAGGCTTCCACATGGCTGGACTGGAAACATGCGGAAGCTGCAGTCGTCGCGGAGTCTGCGTTCCGGCGTGCGATCGAAAACTCCATGGCCGCCGGCGTTGCCGTCGTCGACGTGTCCGGACGGCAAACCTACGTCAATCGTGCGTTCGCGGCGATGACCGGCTGGCCCGAGGCGGAGCTGGTCGGCAGAACTCCGCCCTTTCCTTACTGGGCCCCCGAGGATGCCGCGAACATCCAGGCGGCGTTCGAAGAGGTGCTCGCCGGCAGGATCAATCCGGCCGGCTACGAGCTCCGTTTCCGCCGCCGCAACGAGCAGCGCTTCGATGCGCTCGTCCTCATCTCGCCGTTCGAGCAGCCCGGCCGTCTGCCCGGATTTCTCGCCTCCATCTACGACATCACGGAACGGAAAACGGCCGAGCGGACGGCGAGGTTTCTCGCGGAGGCCGGGGAGATCCTCAGCCGCTCGCTCGATTACGAGGACACCCTGCGCGGCATCAGCGCTCTGGTCGTTCCCCGGTTCGCCGACTGGTGCTTCATCGACCTGGTCGAGGCCGACGGAGGGTTCCGTCGCATTGCTGTCGCCCACCCGCCCGGCGCCGTGCACGAAGCGATTGCCGCCCGGCTGCAGCGCTCCTATGCGCCGAAGAGCGCCCCGTCCGGCGTCTCGCAGACCTTCACGCGCGGCACGTCGTTTCTGATGAACGAGGTCTCCGAGGATGTCCTGATCGCGGTCAGCCGCGATGACGAACATCGGGACGCACTTCTTTCGATGGGCATCCGGTGTTTCGTCTCGGTGCCCATGACCAGCCGCGGGACGACGTTCGGGGTCTTGACGTTCCTGGGGACCCAGGACCGAACGCGATTCGAGCCGGGCGACGTGGCACTGGCCGAGGAAGTTGCGCGGCGCGCGGCGCTCGCCGTCGACAACGCGCGTTTGTACGGCAACGCGCAGGAAGCCAATCGCGCCAAGGACGAGTTCCTCGCGAATCTCTCGCACGAGCTGCGCACGCCGATGACGGCCATTCTCGGATGGGCGCATCTGCTGCAGCTCGGCGACCTCGAGGCCGGCCAGGTCAGCCTCGGCCTGCAGACCATCCGGCAGAGCGGCGAAGCGCAGGCCAAACTCATCGACGATCTCCTCGACATCTCACGCGTCGTCACGGGCAAGCTGCACCTCAACGCAACCGCGGTCCGTCTTTCCGACATCGCTCGCGGCGCCATCGCGGCCATCCGCCCCGCCGCCGATGCCAAAAGGCAACGGCTGGAAGTGGACATCGGTGCTGACGACACAACCGTTCTCGGCGACGCGTCGCGCCTGCAGCAGGTCTTCTGGAACCTCCTCAGCAACGCCGTCAAATTCACCCCTCCGGGAGGCGTCGTGCGCATCCAGCTCGCCGATCGCGACTCCGACAACGTGGTCCTGACCGTCGAGGACACCGGTGAAGGCATCCCCCCGGAGTTTCTGCCGCTGGTCTTCGAACGATTCCGTCAGGCTGCCACGGCCGCGCGCGGACGGACGGGCCTGGGCCTCGGCCTGGCGATCGCGAAGGAGCTCGTCGAGATGCACGGCGGCTCGATCGCGGCGAGCAGCGGCGGCCGCGGCGGCGGATCGACGTTCACCGTGACCTTGCCCAGGCTCGCGGAAAACCAAAAGCCGCCGGAACGGCTCGTCCGCGCAGGGAGACCGCACGAGAAGCTCCGATCGCTGCGCGTACTGCTCGTCGAGGATGACGAGGCCACACGGGTCCTCCTCGCGACCGTGCTCGGCACCTTCGGCGCCGACGTCACCTCCGCATCCTGCGCGACCGAGGCCGAAGCCGCGCTCCTGACGTTCGAGCCGGAGATTCTGATCACCGACATCGAAATGCCGGGCAACGACGGCGTCTCATTGCTGCACGTTCTGCGCGGCCTCAAAAGCCCCACGTTGCCTGCGATCGCCGTGACCGGATATGCCGACGACGCGAGCCGCGAACGCGCCCTCGCAGCCGGCTTCAATGGATTCGTCCCGAAGCCGCTCGACCCGGCGCTACTGGCGGACGAGATCGTGCGCGCGCTCGTTGCAAAGTGACGGCTGAGGCGGATGCGTCGAGTTTCCGAACCGAGGATTACCCCGTGAACGGCCGGTTCGGACCACGCTTCTCGCCCGGGAGAGCGCGCAGTTGCTCGCAAAGCTCAGTGATGACCTCGGTCGCTTGATCATGGTTGAGCTTCCTGGTCAGTTCGCGCGCGACAAGCACGAGGCTTGTGACCACCGACGACAGTTCGATGGGCAGGACACGGCGAGCAGGTTCTTCATTCATCGGCCACTCTGCCTGAGTAGCAAGAATTGCGCTCATGCGATCGCAAGATCTGCCACCGAGCACCGAGCCTGCACTCTCGAATACCCTGCGGCGAGACGCCGCGGGCGCCGGGACGGCGCCCGGCCAGCCGGCGAGGACGCCAGCGCTCCAACGGCCTGAACGACGTTTCGAGCAAGCAACGACGTGTATGCTTCGAGTATTCACGAGCAAGATCACCGCTGGTGCAGAGACGGCTGCGCGCCTGCAAGCGGGCGGCGAAGTCTCGGGCTATGACCGTCGACGCCTCGAGCGCGAGCGGATCGGAGCGGAAGCGCGACTGGCGGCGGAACGCGGCATCACGGACGAGAGGTCGCGGCTGACTTCCCGCAGGAGCATTCGAGGCAGCCGTGATCTGCACACGTGCCGCAGGATGTCTTCACCTGTTTCCGCAACGCCTCGCGGGCGCGGAAGACGCGGACGGACGCGTTGTTGGCAGTGATCCCGGCTTCGGCCGCGAAATCCTGCACCGGAACGTCGTCCACGTCGATGCGGCGGATGGCCTGCTCGTATTCGGGCTTGAGCGTCGAAGCCAGGCGCGTCACGCATCCGCAGATCGCATCGCGAAGCTCCGGCGGCGGCTCGACCGCTCCCTCTATCTCGCGCGCCAGCGTTTCGAGCGCGCGGGTTTTCGCACCTGTGCGGCGATAGTGATCGATGACGGCGTTCCGAAGGGTGCGGTAGAACCACGCGATCGACGAGGTCTCGTCGCGGACCTCGACCGGCTTCTCGAGGCTCTTCACGAACGCATCCTGCAGGATGTCCTCGGCGAGCGCGCGGTCGCCCAGCCTGCGCTCGAGGAAGCCGAGGAATTGGCGATGGTTATCGACGAGCTGGAGGGTGAGTTCTGAATTCATGCGGTTGCCGAAAGCGAAGTGTAAGACCGCCGCGGGTGATGCGTTAGCTCAGTTGAAGGAGACACACATGAACAACACCACGACAGCGAACACCACCGTTACCGACCCTGTTTGCGGGATGACGATCGACCCGGCGAAGGCGGTCGGTTCGTCGAGCTATAACGGTGAGACGTACCACTTCTGCTCCCGTGGCTGCGAGACGAAGTTCGATTCAGCTCCCGCTCAGTACGCAGGCGCTGGCACCACGCCCGTCGCCGCGGCCTCGTGCTGCTCGACCGGGCACTCCTGCTGCTGACAAGTGAGAACAACGGAGGTCGTCATGAAGCACAACCACCAGCATCAACAGGCACACGCAGCCGGTGAAGTCGATCCGGTGTGCGGCATGACCGTCGATCCGGCGAACGCCGCCGGCTCGTCGCGCGTCGGCGACCAGACGTTCTATTTCTGCTCGGCCTCGTGCAAACAGAAGTTCAACGCCAACCCGGCCGCGTATGGCGTGACGCCGCCTGCGTCCGATGAAGTCGTCGACCCCGTGTGCGGCATGACGATCTCCAAAGCCGACGCGGTCGGCTCCTCAGAGCACGGCGGAACGACGTACTTCTGCAACCCGAGCTGCAAAACGAAGTTCGATGCGAACCCTGCGGCGTACATCGGCGGCAAACGCCCCGAGCCGAAACCGGCGCCGGCTGGCAGCACTCCCGCGCCTGGCGACGCGGTGTACGTCTGCCCGATGGATCCCGAAGTGCGGCAGGACAAACCGGGCGCCTGCCCGAAGTGCGGCATGGCGCTCGAACCGGAGCTGGTCGCCGCGCCCGCTACGAAAACCGAGTGGACGTGCCCGATGCACCCGGAGATCGTGCGCGATGCGCCGGGAAGCTGCCCGATCTGCGGCATGGCTCTCGAACCGCGCACCGTCACTCTCGAAGAAGACAACCCCGAGCTGAAGGACATGACCCGGCGCTTCTGGGTCAGTACCGCGTTGACGGTGCCGCTGGTGATCTTTGCGATGCTGCGGCATCTCCCGGCCGCGCACGATCTCCTCGGACACACGCTTCTGAGCTGGGCACCATGGATCGAGCTCGCGCTCGCGACGCCGGTCGTGCTGTGGGGCGGCTGGCCGTTCTTCGAGCGGGCGTGGACGTCGGTCGTGAACCGCCATCTCAACATGTTCACGCTCATCGGCCTCGGCGTCGCGGTGGCGTTCATCTACAGCCTCGTCGCGACCGTCGCGCCGAACCTCTTCCCGCCCACGTTCCGCGATGCGATGGGGCACGTCGGCGTGTACTACGAAGCCGCGGCGGCGATCGTGGCTCTGGTGCTTCTCGGCCAGGTGATGGAGCTGCGGGCGCGCAGCAGGACCGGGGCGGCGATCCGTGCCCTCCTCGGGCTGGCTCCAAAAACGGCGCGGAGAGCGACCCCCGACGGACGGGAGCAGGATGTTGCACTCGAAGAGGTCCACCCCGGCGACATTTTGCGCATCCGTCCGGGCGAGAAGATCCCGGTCGACGGCACTGTCACGGAAGGATCGAGCAACGTCGATGAATCGATGGTCACGGGCGAGCCGCTGTCCGTCGAGAAAGCGGAAGGTGATCGCCTCATCGGCGCGACCGTGAACGGCACCGGCTCGTTGCTGATGCGCGCTGAGCGCGTCGGCGCAGACACACTCCTCTCGCAGATCGTGAACATGGTGGCGCAGGCGCAGCGAAGCCGCGCGCCGATTCAGAAACTGGCCGACCAGGTCTCGGCGTGGTTCGTCCCGACCGTGATCGCGGTCGCGCTCATCACGTTCGCGGTGTGGGCGTTCGTCGGACCGGAACCGCGCCTCGTGTTCGCGATCGTGAATGCGGTCGCGGTGCTCATCATCGCCTGCCCCTGCGCCCTCGGACTGGCCACGCCGATGTCCGTGATGGTGGCCGCCGGCAAAGGCGCGACCGCGGGTGTGCTGTTCCGCAACGCGGAAGCGATCGAAGTGCTGCGCACCGTCGATACGCTCGTCGTCGATAAGACCGGTACGCTGACGCGCGGCAAGCCGGAGCTGGCGTCCGTCGTCGCGGTGAATGGGTTCGACGAAGCCGAGCTACTGCGGGTCGCGGCCAGTGTCGAACGCGCAAGCGAACACCCGCTGGCCGCGGCGATCATCGCCGGCGCGGAGTCGCGCGGCGCAACGGTGCGCGCCGCGACCGACTTCGCGTCGATCACCGGCAAGGGCGTGCGCGGTGTCGTCGACGGGAAGCGCGTGGCCCTCGGCAATCGCGCGCTGCTCGAGGAGCTGCGTGTCGACGCCCGCGAGCTGACCGAGCGCGCGGAGAAGCTGCGCGGTGACGGTCAGACGGTGATGTTCGTCGTCATCGATGACAAGCCGGCCGGTCTGATCGGCGTTGCCGATCCGGTGAAGGAGACGACGCCCGACGCGATCCGCGAGTTGCACGCAGCAGGACTCCGCATCGTCATGCTCACCGGCGACAGCAAGACCACGGCGCAGGCGGTGGCGAAGAAGCTCGGCATCGATGAAGTGATCGCCGAAGTGCTGCCCGATCAGAAAGCCGACGCGATCAAAAGGTTGCAGCAGGAGGGCCGCGTCGTGGCAATGGCCGGAGACGGTATCAACGACGCACCCGCGCTCGCCCAGGCGGAAGTCGGGATCGCGATGGGGACCGGCACCGACGTCGCGATGGAAGCGGCCGACGTGACGCTGGTAAAGGGCGATCTGCGCGGCATCGTGCGCGCCCGTCGGCTGAGCAACGCGACGATGTCGAATATCCGGCAGAACCTCTTCTTCGCCTTCGTCTACAACGCCCTCGGCGTGCCGATCGCGGCGGGCGTGCTCTACCCGTTCTTCGGTCTGCTCCTCAGTCCCATGATCGCGGCGGCAGCGATGGCCTTCAGCTCCGTCTCGGTGATCGGAAACGCGTTGCGGTTGCGGCGCGCGAAGATCTGATGATGCGCGGCAGAAGTAAGAGGAGCGTATCGTGGCTGGCATGAAGCACAAGATGACTGCGGCGTTTGCGGTTGCGATCGTTGTCTTCGTTGCGGTGCATTTCGTGAACTTTCCGGGAAGCGTGCCGGACTTCCGAAGAGCGAGCGGAGGCGGCACGTTGCTCGATATGACGCCTGAGTTTTCAGAAGACGCGCTGTACGCGCGGCTCACGGGGTACGGTGCAGCGGGCAGGTCCAACTACGCATTCAGAACTGTCACCGTCGACGTTGTGCTGCCTCTCGCATTGCTGCCGTTTCTCTTCTTGTGGATGCGCCGGGCGTTGGACCGGCTTTCGCTCGGCGCCAGGCCTCGCGCGGTGTTGCTGGCGATTCCTGTTCTCTACGTTGTCTTCGATCTCGTGGAGAACGGATCGCTGCTGGTGCTGCTCGGGAACTTCCCGGTGAGGATGCATCTCCTGTCCGCGGTGCTGCCCTACCTGACGGTCATCAAGCGAACGGCTTCGATGCTGGCGATCCTCGGCCCGCTGATGATCTTCGCCTTCGTACTGATCCGAACGCAGTGGGCTCGACGGCACGTAGCGGCGTAGACGAAATGCCGGAGCTGACGTATCGAGGAAGCGACGGTTGGCCGCTCTTCGCGAGCGTCATCCAACGCAGCGGCACCACCGCCGATGCTCGGGACACGCCGTTCGTCCTTGTTCACGGCGGCGGTCCCGACCATCACATGTTCGTGCCGCTCGCGCGCGAGCTCGCGGACCTTGTGCCCGTCGTGCTGCCCGACGTGCGCGGCTACGGCCGCTCAATCTGCCGTGAACCAGCGCGACATACGTGGTCGCAGTACGCGGCCGACGTGATCTCAGTGCTCGACCACATCAGCGCGCCGCGCGCGATCGTGGGCGGTGCCGGTCTCGGAACGACGATCGCGTTGCGCACCGCCGTTGCGTATCCCGAGCGCGTGCAGGCGCTGGTGCTGATCAGCGTCGAAGACATCGAAGACGACGAGAAGAAGGCGGCGGAGATCGTGTTCATGGATGCCTTCGCCGAACGCGCGCGTAACGAAGGGATCGAAGCGGCGTGGGCGCCGATTCTGCCCGAGCTGGCGCCGCTGATCGGCACGCTCGTGCGCGAGGCGATTCCGCGATCGGACCGCGAGAGCATCGCTGCTGCCGCCGCGATCGGCCGCGACCGGTCATTTCGCAGCATCGACGAGCTCGCGGTCATCACGGCGCCGACACTCATCTTCGCCGGGATGGACGAGCGCCACCCGGCGAAGCTGGCGGAAGATCTCGCGCAGCTCCTCCCGCATGGCCAGCTCGCGCCCGTGCGAGTGTCGGACGACGTACGCGATGCGGAGGGTTTGGCGCGCGCATTCGCGCCGGCGATACGCCGCTTTCTGATCGACAATAGACAGCGATGAATCAGCCCGAAGACGACGAGCACCACACGCCCCGCTGGGTGAAGGTCTTCGGCATTGTCGCGCTGCTGTTCGGGCTCCTCTTTGCGATCGTGCATCTGCTCGGCGGCGGCTTCCGCGGCCACGGACCGGCAGCGCACGGAACGGAGCAAACGCGCCAGCCGTGACGATGACGCCCGGTGTCCGCAAGCTCGCTCTGACGCTGCACGTGCTCGCATCGGTGAGCTGGCTCGGATCGGTCGCCGCGTTTCTCGCGCTCGCGATCGTGGGGCTGAGGAACGCCGATGCGCAGATCGTCCGCGGGTGTTACATGGCCATGGAAGTGACCACGCGCTACGTCATCGTGCCGCTCTGCTTCGCGTCCCTGCTCACCGGTCTGGTGTCGTCTCTCGGCACGACCTGGGGGCTGTTCCGGCACTACTGGGTCGCGATCAAACTCACGCTCACGATCCTCGCGACAGTCGTGCTGCTCGTGCATACGCGACCGATCCGGCACGTGGCAGATGTCGCGGCGCAGCAACCGCTCGCGCGGCACGAGCTGCGCGAGGTGCGCATGCAGCTCGTGGCCGACGCCGGTGCGGCGATGGTGGTGCTCGCCGTAAACACGGTTCTCGCGTCTACAAGCCGCGTGGGCTCACGCGATACGGACGGCGGAAGCAGCGGGAAGAAGGCGTCCAGCGCGCCGTGTAAGCACGGCGCGCGCCCTTCGTGCGTTCTGCGACCGGGTGATCGGGCGCGCTGACCCCGTGCGGAGGGACGCGATCGCGAGATCGCGCCCCTCCGCATGTGCATCACTGCTTGTCGGAACTGTCTTTCAATTTTTCGGCTTCACACCCAGCGGCCGGTTTCTCAGTCGATGTCGAAGCGGCCGACGGCTCGCCGCCGCCGCCGCAGTCGATGGGACAGCTCGTCGCGGTTTCTCCGCACGACTTCACGCACTGGCCGTCGCCGCAGCGGCCGCAGCGTGCGGCCGCGACGACTGCCGCGGGCGCCGGCGTCGGTGAAGCGAGCTTCGTGGCCCTGCAGTCGGCCGGGCATGTGCGCTCGTTCTCGCATGACGGCGCACAGTAGCCGTCGCCGCAGCGCTGGCAACTCGCTGTGGTCACGCGATCGTTGCGCGAGGTTTCGGTGAAGCCGGGTAGAGCAAACGAAACGACTGCCACGAAGCAAAGCGCGATCGGTGACAGCGACAGCATCTTTCGGGATGTCATTCTTTCCTCCTACCGCGATTGTAGCGGTTTCCGAGGCTCCCGACGACGGTGAGGGTTAGTCCTTCGCAATGCGCTGGCGGCCTGAGGAAGACGAGATCATGGCGGCGTCGGCGAACCGGCTCACCGCCCGGCGACTGCGGCGGAGGGGGCGTCGAAGCTCGGACAGCGCCTTGCCGGACGTGCCGGTAGAATGCGCGCCGCTGGAGGGTGGATGTTCAGACTGGTGACGGTGGCGGTGCTCGTGTCATTGATGCCGGGATGTGCGGCCGAACGGAAGGAGGCTGCGTCCGCCGGACAGCAGCCGAAGCAGGCATCGCAAGAAGCAAATCCGATCGAAACGCTTCCCTCACCTGCCGGAGCAGGCGCGGCCGAGCCGTTTCTCTACGCCACGCGGGACAGCGTCCTGCTCAGTTGGCTCGAACCGGTGCCGAGCACCGATCGCGTCGCGCTCCGATTCGCTCGGTACGATAGCGGACAGTGGAGCGCGCCGCGCACCATCGTCGAGCGCAACGACCTCTTCGTGAATTGGGCCGACTTCCCCTCCATCGTCGAAGACTCGAAAGGGACGCTCTTCGCCCACTGGCTGCAGAAGAGCGGCAAAGGCACGTACTCGTACGATGTGCAGATGGCCGCTTCGACGGACGGCGGCGCGACGTGGGGCAAGCCGTTCCTGCTCAATCGCGACGGCAAGCAGGCCGAGCATGGCTTCGTCACCCTCGCCGCACTGCCGGACGGCGGCGTCGGCGCGACGTGGCTCGACGGGCGGAATATGACCGGCGGCGGTCACGGCTCAGGCGGTCACGACGCGGGCGGCGACATGAGCATCCGCTATGCAATCGTGGACGCGAGCGGCAACATCGCGAACGACGTCGAGCTGGACGGCCGCACGTGCGAATGCTGCACGACCGGCATGACGATGGCGAGCGGCGGCCCGGTCATCGTCTACCGCGACCGCTCACCGAAGGAAGTCCGCGACATCGCGTACGTAGCGAAGACGGCGAACGGCTGGACGAAACCCGCGCGCGTGAACGCGGACGACTGGAAGATCAACGCCTGTCCCGTCAACGGGCCGCAGGCCGACGCGATCGGCAAGCGTGTGGTGACGGCGTGGTTCACGGCGGCACAGGAGAAGGGACGGGCCTACGCCGCGTTCTCGGATGACGGCGGCGTGACCTTCGGCAAGCCGGTGCAGATCGACGACGGCAAGCCGATCGGCCGGCTCGACGTGCTCCTGCTCGACGAGGAGACCGCGCTCGTGACTTGGCTGGAACAGACGCCGGACGGCGGCGAGATCAGGGCACGCCGGGTGTCCCGGAACGGGAAGGTCGAGCCCGCGATCAAAATCGCGGATTCGAGCACGGCCCGCGCAGCGGGATTCGCGCGGATGGCGCGCCGCGAGCGGGACGTTTACTTCACGTGGACCGAGCAGAGCGCCGACAGCAAACGCGTCCATATCGCCCGCAGCCGGTTCTGACGGGAACGGGATGAGCCGTCGTGTTGTTCGGGATCATGACTTGCACCTCGCTATCCACCCGATGAGACGCAGAGCCATTGCCGCCGCCTGGATCGCCGGAACGACCGTTCCGCTGCTGCTGGCGACGGTGTTTCTCGTCGGCTGCTGCGTCCTGCCGTTCCACGGCGTCATGCACAAGCTCATGCCGATCTGCGAAATGGCGGCGAACGTCATCCGCGGCGACCACGCGGAGCACGACCATGAGCACGAGGCGACACCGCCCGCGCCGGCCCGCGAGAAGCAGGAGCCGGTGAAGCGGATCGCGACCGAAGTGCCGAACTTGTTCAGGCTCGCGGCCTTCGGTGGCGAACCGCGCGCGATTGCGCCTACCGCCACGACCGGCTATCGGAGCTTCATCACCCTCGGCGCCATGCGCTGCGATCGGGATGTCGGTCTGCACGTCCTCGTCGAAACCTTCCTCATCTGATCCCGCCTTCACGTGGCGCGCACTCGCGTCGCGGGCCTTCCTGTGCCCGCTGACCTCTGCCTGACGCCGCGTCCCCTCCCCCCAAGCAGAAAACGGACTTGGCCCTGTAAGGAGTTTCGAGATGAAGCGTTATCCCGGCATGAACATCATGCGAGCAATGCTGCTCGTCGTCGCTCTCGTCATGGCGCTCGTCGCGGCGGCATGCGGCGGAGAACAGAGCGTCGCGTCGAAGAGCGCGGCGGCGTACCGCGAGGCACAGGCGAGAGGAACACCCGTCGGCGGAGGCCACGATCACGGCGGCCACGGCGCGACGGCGACGACGGCCAGTGCGGACCACAGTGCACACGGCGCGACCACCACCGGCGACGCTGCGACGGATCATTCGGCGCACGGCACCGGCGCTGACGCGCAAGCCGGGATGAACCACGGCGCGACCGCGGGCGGTACGATGGACCACAGCGCCCACGGCGGCGCCGCCACAGTCGATCACGCCGCGATGGGCCACGGCACGGGCGCAACGAACGCGCACGCGGGCCACGCCACGACACGCGGTACCACAGCGGCCGATCACGCCGCGATGGGTCACGGCAGCACCAGCACGAACGCCCACGCCGGCCACACGGCCACGACGAACGCGCACGCGCAGCACGGCGCCGGCGCCACCTCCATACCCGCAGCCGCACCGGCGCCGCGATCGAGCGCCGAGATGCAGCGCTTGCAGCCGGCGACGACGCTGCGCCGCGACGCGTTCGACGCCCCCGCATCGGTTTCCGTGTCCGAAGCTGCGAAGGCAGCGCAGGGCGGCAGCCACGAAGGCCACGGAACGCGCGGCATCACCGCGGGTGAAGACCACGAGAACCCGCCCACGCCGATGCCCGCAACGCGTGACGGAAGCAATCGCACGTCCGCCGTGGATCACAGCCAGCACAGCGCGACCGGAGCGCAGCCAACTATCGCGACCGTGTATGCCTGCCCCATGCACCCCGAAGTGACGAGCGACAACCCAGGCACGTGTCCGAAGTGCGGCATGACGCTCGTGAAGAAGAACGGATGACGAGGACGCGCCGATGAAGTACACGACCACAACTCTCCTCGCACTCGCCGCGGTCCTGCTCACCTCCTGCGTGAGCGTGCCGCGCGACGCCGGAACGAACGACATCCAGCAGGCCGTTGCCGAACGTAGCGGCCAGCGCGGCGGCCCCGCCATCGAATGGAATGCGCAACCCGCGACCGCCGATCACGAGCGCGTCGCGGCGATGCTCGCGGACGAGCTCACCGCCGACGAAGCGGTGGCGATCGCGATGCTCAACAGCCCGCGCCTCCAGGTCACGCTCGCGGAGCTGGGCATCGCGCGCGCCGATCTGATCGAAGCCTCGACCATCTCCAACCCGATCCTCGAGGCGGAGATCCGCTATCCCGCGGAGCCTTACCGCCCCTTCGAGCTGAGCCTCGCGCAATCGCTCATCGACCTGATCCAGCTCCCGCGCCGCCGCGCCCTCGGCCGTGCAGCATTCGACGCCGCGCAGATGCGCGTCAGCTCCGAAGTGCTGCGATTCGGCGGCGACGTGCGAGCCGCGTACTACGAACTGCTCGCGGCGACGCAGCATGTGGCGCTCAGCCGCACCACGCACGACGCCGCGCAGACCTCCGCGGAAGTGGCGATCAAACAACACGCCGCAGAGAACATCACCGACCTCGATCTCGAAAACGAACAGGCGCTCTACGAGCAGGCGAAGCTCGACGTCGCCCGCGCGGAGCAGCGGGTCGTGCTCGCCCGCGAAGCGTTGCTGCGCGCCATGGGTCTGCGCAGCACGGCCGCGGAGTGGCGCGTGCCGGCGACGTTCCCCGAGCTGCCGGCGACGGAGCTGGAACAGCAGCAGCTCGAACAGCTCGCCGCAACGCAGCGTCTCGACATCGCGATCGCCCGCCGCGAGCTGGAGATCGCACAGCGGCAGGTGCCGATCGCGCGGCTGGCGTTGCTCGAAGAGACGGTGCTGGACGTCCATTACGAGCGCGAGCCGGACGGCGCACATACCGTCGGTCCCGGCATCGAGATCCCGATCCCGATCTTCAACACCGGACGCGCCGCACGCACGCGAGCGGAAGCGGAGTTCCTGCGCGCCCGTCACACGATGGCCGCGCTCGAATCCGAAACGGCGTCGCAACTGCGAGCGGCACGCGCAACGCTCGCCGAAGCGCGCGCACGCGTCGAGTATTACCGCGACGTCATCGTGCCGCGCCGCGCGCGCATCCTCGAGCTGACGAAGCTCGAGCACAACGCGATGCTCGTCGGCGTCTTCCAGCTCCTGCAGGCCAAGCAGAACGAGATGCAGGCGCGCCGCGACTCCATCGACGCGCAGCGCGAGTACTGGAGCGCGCGCACCGATCTCGATCGCGCGCTCCAGGGCGTCGCGTCCGATCCGTCATTCACCCCGGCAACCGACCAGAACACGGGAAGAAACGCCGGTACCGCAAGAGGGGGTCACTAGTCATGCCGTTCACACGTCGTAGTCTTTTGTTTTCCGGTCTCGCAGGCGCCGCCACCGGCCTGCTCACCAGCACGCGCGCGTTCGGCCAGCGGCTGCGCGCGTTGGGCGCGAGCGGACCTCCGCCAAAGCCGTTGCGCGCCCAGCGCAGCAGCGGCCGCGCGCCCGTCGTCACGCCGAACGGCACGTCTCTCCCGTACAAGATGGTGGGCGGCGTGAAGGAGTTTCACCTGATCGCCGAGCCGGTGCGCCGCGAGTTCGTGAACGGCCTCGAAGTGAACTGCTGGGGCTACAACGGCGTCACTCCCGGCCCCACGATCGAAGCATATGAAGGCGATCGCGTGCGCATCCTCGTCACCAACAAGCTGCCCGAAGGAACGTCCGTGCACTGGCACGGCTTCATCCTCCCGAATGGCATGGACGGCGTGAGCGGTCTCAATCAGCCGAAGATCGAGCCGGGCGAAACGTTCGCGTACGAGTTCACGCTCCAGCAAACCGGCTCGCTCATGTATCACCCCCACTTCGACGAGATGACGCAGATCGCCCTCGGCATGCACGGCTTCTTCATCATCCATCCGCGCGACGCGAACGTGCGCCGCGTCGATCGCGACTTCGCGATCTTTCTCAATGAATGGTTCATCAAGCCCGGCACCGCGACGCCCGACCCGACCGTGATGCTCGACTTCAACACTTTCACGATGAACAGCCGCGTGTTCCCCGGAACGGAACCGATGCTCGTGCGGACCGGCGATCGCGTGCGCATCCGGCTCGCGAATCTGACGATGGACTCGCACCCGATTCATATCCACGGACACCACTTCTACATCACCGGCACCGACGCCGGCCCGATCCCCGAAACCGCATGGTGGCCGGAGAACAGCGTGAATGTGCCGGTCGGCACCACGCGAGACATCGAGTTCACCGCAGACAACCCCGGCGACTGGGCGTTCCACTGCCACAAGACACACCACGTGATGAACCAGATGGGGCACGACCTGCCGAACCTCCTCGGCATAGATCCCTCGAACACGCAGCAGCGCCTCAACGAGCTCGTGCCCGGCACGATGGTCATGGGCGCGAACGGCATGGGAGAGCACGCGGAGCATCAGGGCTCGATGGCCATGCCGCGCAACAGCATCCCGATGCTCGGCGGCCAGGGACCGTACGGCAAGATCGACATGGGCGGCATGTTCACGCTCGTGAAGGTGCGCGACGACATCGACTACGGCCGCGATCCGGGCTGGTACAAGCAGCCGAAAGGAACGTCGGCCTGGCGCGTCGATTCGATGTCGACCACACCCGCCGCGAAACCGGCGGCGCATGAAGGTCACGGCAAATGAGAAGGCGGTCGAAGGTCATCCTCGGCGTCGTCGCCGTGGCGCTGCTCGTGGCGATCGCCGTCGTCGCCTCGATGCTCCGCCGCGGCTTCAGCGCGCACGATGAACCGTCTCGCGTCGAAGCCGTGATGGCGCGTGCGATGCGGCACTGGGCCGTGCCGTCCGACCTGCGCGACATGAAGAACCCCGTCCCGCTCACGCCGCAGAGCGTCGCCGAAGGCCGCGCCCACTTCGCCGATCACTGCGCCGGTTGCCACGGCAACGACGGCAAAGGCGGCGGCATGGGGAAACAGATGTACCCGAAGGCGCCGGACATGACCTTGCCGGCAACGCAATCTTTGTCGGATGGCGAGCTGTTCTCCATCATCGAGAACGGCGTCCGTCTCACCGGTATGCCGGGCTTCGGCGGCGGGACCGCTGAATCGGCACACGGCACTTGGGGACTCGTCCTGTTCATCCGCCACCTGCCGAAGCTCGCACCGGAAGAGATGGCCGAGATGCAGAAACTCAATCCAAAGTCACCCGCGGAGTGGCAGCAGATGCAGGACGAAGAAGCGTTCCTCGCCGACGGCGAGCCGGTACCAGCAGCGGCGGAAGATCACTCCCCACACCAGCACTGAAAGGCCACACACACATGCGCAGATTCATCCTCGGCTCACTTCTCCTTCTCGCCGCCCTCAACGCGTTCGGCCACGCCGGCGAGGTCCACAAGTACATGGGCACGGTGACGGCGCTGCACGACGACGGCTCGTTCATGCTCGAGAAGACGGACGGCAGGACGATGCACGTCGAGATCGCGAACGCGACCGCGTATCGACACGCCGACGGCCGCGTTGCGAACCGCGCCGAGCTCACCGCCGGGAAGCGCGTCGTGGTGACGATCTCGAAGGACGGCAAGACCGCGTCGGAGGTGAAGTTCGCGGCTGTCAAGAAATCATCGGGCAAGTAGAAGCGTGCGGCCGCCACGCCGATCAGATGAAAAGCAAACGGCGCGAGCTGGAGAATGAACGACGCTGCGGAGCATGCTCCGCCCACGGAGGAGGGCAGTGGTGAAGCAGTCGGCGATGCGGTCGAAGGCACTGCGGGCAGGCGTAGGCGTGGCCGGTGCCTTCGTTGCCTTTCTGCTGCTCATCGAGCTGCTCGCCCGGTGGAACGTCCGCCGCGAGCAGGAGGAGCGCGCGTATCTCGGCGATCGTCTCTACTCCGAAAGTGGTGGGCGAACGCGGCGACCCGGTCATCTTTATCGCCGGTCTGCAAGGCTCGACCCGCTATTGGAATCACGGCTTCGACGAGCTGGCGAAGGGGCGACGGGTGATCTACGTCGATCTCCTCGGCTTCGGACGCTCGCCCTGGCCCGACGTCAAATACACACTCGACGATCACCTCGGCGCGCTGCAGCGGACGCTCACAGAGCTCGATGCCGCGCGGCACTTGACCATCGTCACCCACTCTTTCGGTGCAGTCGTTGCCGCCCATTACGCCGCTCGGTTTCCCGATCAGGTTTCGAAGCTCTACCTCCTCGGCACCCCCGTCTACGACAGCGAGCAGGAGGCGCGCGAACGCATTTGGGAGATGTCGCCGCTGGCTGCGGCGTTCTCGCTGCGGCCGGTGCTCGCCCGTGAGGCGTGCCTGCTGATGGGGAGCGCCCGCCCGCTGCTCAAGCGCATCATGCCCGGCCTGATGCGCGACGTACCGGCCGCGGTTGCCGAAGACGCCGTGCTGCACACGTGGCCGTCGTTTCGCGGCGCGATGCAGAACATCCTGCTCACGCATCCCATCGAGAAACCGCTGCGGACGATCGGCGCGAAGGCCGTGTTCGTCCACGGCACGCGCCACACGATCACGCCGCCGGCTCGCATCCGCAGGCTGGCCGACGAGACCGGGGCAACGATCATGCTGGTGAACTGCGATCATCATGGCTATGCGCGTGAAGCGCGGCCGGACATCATCGCTCCTTCACGAGCAGACCGCGATCCGGGAGCGACAGTTCTTGAAGTCGATGATCCCGCACCACGCGGGCGCAATTCTGATGTGCGAGCAGGCGACGTTGCAGGATCCCGAGATCGTCAGACTTTGCGAATCCATCAAGCGCGGGCAGCAGGCCGAGATCGGACCCTCGTACGCATTCGCTGCTCGATCACCTCCGACTCAGTCGGGCAAACAACAAAAGCCCCGCGCTTCCGCGCGGGGCTTTCGAACGATGAATGCTGTTGCTTAGTTCAGCGGGTCCCAGACATCCGGGAACTTAGGCTCTTCGATTGCCTCGAACGGATCTTCAGGAACCCAAAGGACGTGGGTCACCTCGCCCTTGAAGTTTTCGTCGTGGTCGCCGCCGTTGTGATTCCCGGAGATCGCGCGAACGAAGACCGTCGGCATGCCCTTGTCGTTGAACTTGACCGGCATCCCCCACTGACCGGCGTCGGCGAGGATCTCGTCGATGCCCTTCACGCGAACCGACTCGGAGGCGATGTTACGGAAGATCGCGCCGACGGTCGTGGTGCTGTCGAGGTGCGAGTAGATCGAGGCGATCATGTCGAAGTCGTGCTGATTCGGGTTCATGTTGTCCGGGTCACTGGACGAGCCGCCGCCGGCACCACCGTCCGGGTCGTTCGTGTAGTCCATGCACGAGCCGGTGTTGGCATCGGTGAAGGTCTCGTTCACGTGGCCGAGGCCGAAGTCGTGGCCGAGCTCCTGGCAGGTCACGAACTGGCGGTAGGCCGGGGTGTTGTACGTGGCCATGTTGAAATACGTGTCGTTCAACTTGGTGTAGCCTTTGGTGATGTGGTTGCCGCTGATCGAAATGCCGGCAATCCCCAGCCAGCCATTCTGGCCGTACGTCGTGTTACAGATCTCGATCACGCCGGTGGCCGAGCCGCACTTGCGGGCGCTCGTCAGCGGTGACTGCCAGATCACGTTCATGTCCAACACGGCCGACTGGCTCCAGTCGGACGCGGCCGTGGAGAGGTACGACTCCCAATTCGAGGTGACGTTGTCATAGACTTTCAGCGTGAACGGGTTCGACTGGCGAGCCCAATGATAGCTCCCCCACGCGTGGCTGGCGAAGGAGGGGACAGCGAGGAGAACGAGCGCAACCAGAACCAGGAGATGACGACGATGCATTCAAAGCTCCTTTTTACGTTTCAGATGCTTCCTACCGATTTTGGAACGGCGCCGCGCCGCTCCACCCGACAACTTATCTCTCTGGGAGACAGTTAGCTTCTCATCGCAATGGTACTGCCATCCGTCACGAAATCAGAAGCCCCTGTGAAGTAAGCACTTATCGGTAGCTGCCCTCTGGACGCATGGGTCAGGAGCGCGGCCAAAGGCCAATGTTCGACCCACCCGGTGGTCAGAGATCGATCCTAAAGGGACGTGTAATCCCAGACCATCCGGGCGAGCCGCATGGCGTCGAGGTCACAGACGTTTTCTGGGCCCCGATCGAATCGGAAGAGCTTCGCGAGGAGGAGTCGCGCGGGATTCCGACCTTCGAGCCGATCGACGGATCGTTCGAGTTCGTTTTCGACGAAAAGTCTCTCTCGCGCGCGCGGGGCTTTTTTTACTGAGGGAACAGCAATTGGTGACCCCGAGAGGACTCGAACCTCCGACCCGCGGTTTAGGAAACCGCTGCTCTATCCACCTGAGCTACGGGGTCACACTGGCCGCGAACAACCGGCCCGGCTACTTTACTTGTTCCGCTTGACGGTGAACAGTGCGCGTGGGGAACGGCAGGACCGATCGGAACCCCATCGGACGAATGGACGGCTCACGTTCCCCACAGGCCTCATTTGGTCCCATTGGTCCCCTCGCTCCGATCGCATCTCCACTCCTCGATAACCCGCTTCGCTTTCATGCAGTTGCGGTTGTGTTACCCTCCGCCCAGTGGAACTCTGGACGGCGTTTTTTCACACGGGGTGGGTGGGCAAGTCCGTCCTCGCCATCCTGTTGTTGTTCTCGATTCTCTCCTGGGCGATCACCTTCGTGGTCTGGGCGCGGTTTCGGCGCTCGGCCCGCGCGTCGAGGCGGTTCATGCCGATCTTCCGGAAGGCGAAGCGGCTGGTCGACGTGCAGTCGGCCCTCGGCGCGCTGCAGCACTCGTCTCTGGTCGGCCTCTTCCGCGCCGGCTACGCCGAGATCGAGGCCCAGATCGCGCACAGCGAGTCTTCCCTGAAGCAGACCGTGAAATCGGTCGACAGCGTCGAGCGCTCGCTCATCCGCGCCGCGCGCATCGAGTCGGCCCGCCTGTCCCGCTTCGTCCCCTTCCTCGCCACCACCGCCGCCGCCACGCCGTTCATCGGCCTCTTCGGGACGGTCTGGGGGATCATGGGGGCGTTCGGGACGATCGGCGCGACCGGCTCGACCTCGATCACCGCCGTCGCTCCCGGCATCAGCGAGGCCCTGATCAACACCGCCGCCGGCCTCTTCGCCGCCATCCCCGCCCTCATGGCCTACAACCACTTCGTGCAGAAGCTCCGTCAGGCCAGGGGAGAGATGGAAGATTTCACGCTCGAGTTTCTGAATCTCACCGAGCGCAACTTTACTTGATGACCGACGCAACTTTGTCTGGAGGCGTTGCGTCTAAATGTTGATCAGTTGTCGGTGGTCGGTTGTCTGCCATTCCTCGGCTGGCGGGAACGTCCAGGCGAGACCGGTTCGGACAACTGACAACCGACAACCGATAACCTCACCACGATGGCTTTACGTTTAGGCGAATCCGACGAGCTCGGCGACCTGGCGGAGATCAACGTCACTCCGCTGGTCGACGTGATGCTGGTGCTGCTGATCATCTTCATGGTGACGGCGCCGATGCTGACCCAGGGGATCGACGTCTCGCTCCCCGAGGCCGAGGGGCGCAGCCAGGAGCTGGCGTCGAACAATCCCACCAGGATTACCGTCACCGCCTCGGGCGCGGTCTACGTCGACGAAATGGCGGTCGGTTCGGAGAATCTCGAGCTCTCCCTCGGCCCGATGCTCCGCTCGCGCGGCATCAAGCGCGCATTGCTGGAGGCCGATCAGGGCGTACCCTATGGACGTGTGGTGGCGGTGCTGGATGTGATGAACCGGGCGGGAGTGCAGCAACTGGGGATGGTCACCAAGCCGAGAGATGGCGGAGCGGGAGCGGGCGATGCGAGACGGCGTCGCTGACGTCCTGGCCGAACGGGCCTCCCTCGACCGTGGGGCGGCGGGCGGATTCTTCGTCTCGCTCGTGCTGCACGGCGGCCTGACCGCCTTCGGCGTCTACGCCGCGATGCATGCCACTCCTCCGAAAGCGTCCAACGTCATCAACATCGAGTTCGCCAGGATGCCCGGCCCCGTCACGCCGCCGCGTGCGGTGGCGAGGCCGGTCACCCCGAAGCCCGCCGAAGTGGCGCCGGCTGTCCCGATCGAAGCGCCGATCGAAGAACCGAAGCCGCCGCGCATCGAGGAGCCGAAGCCGGCCGCCGTCACGACTCCGGCGAAAGTCGAGAAGAACACCGTCCCCCTCTCCCCTTTCGGACAGTCGACGAAGAAAGGCTCCGAGACTCCGCCGGCCGCAAAACCGGCGGTCGCGCCGGCCGCAACCGCTGCTCTCGTACCGGGGACCACCACCGATGTCCCGGTCGGCGGCTCCGGCATTACCGGCATTGAGGGAGGCGACTTTCCGCACACCCTCTACCTTCAGGGGATGCACCGCCGCATCGGCAGCAACTGGTTCCGGCCGCCGGGCACGGTGACGACGCCGGCCGTGATCTACTTCCGCATTCAGCGCGACGGCACGATCAATGAAGCAAAGGTCGAGACGTCGAGCGGCAACGCCACTTTCGACCGCGCCGCGCTCAGCGCCGTCCGGGCCTCGAATCGCCTGACCCCGCTTCCCTTCGCATACAACGGCACTTTTCTGGGAGTACACCTCACGTTCCGATGAAGAAACTGAACCTCACCCTGGCCCTGGCAGTCCTCGCGCTTTCCGCGGTCGCGCCCGCACTCCTGGCGCAGACCGACATCACCAGCACCATGACGCCCGAGCAGGCGGCGCAGATCATCCGCATCGCCGTCCCGTTCCCGGAGCTCAACCCCGCAGGAGGCCTCGCTCCCGCGCCGGTCGACGCCGCGCGAGTCCGCGAAGGCTTCTTCGGCCCGCTGACACGCGACCTCGCCTACTCCGGCATCTTCGCCATCGCCCCCCTTCCGCCGTCCGTCCCGGTGACCTCCGAGGTGCTGAAGAGCGTCAACGCGCAGCTCCACCTCCAGCTCAACGTCTGGACCGAAGGGGACGAATACGTCGTCGAAGGGCGGCTGCTCGACCAGAGCGGCGCGGCGCAACTGAAGAAGCGCTACCGCAGCCCCGCGGCGGCGCTCTCGCGCACCGCCCACTTGCTCGCCAATGAGCTGATCAAGACCGTCAACGGCCGGCCGGGAGTCTTCCTCTCGCAGATCGCCTTCGCCTCCAAGCGCACCGGCACCTGGGAGATCTGGCTGATGGACTGGGACGGCGCGAACCAGCGCCAGATCACCCACCACGGCATGCTTTCGATCCTCCCGAGCTGGGCGCCCGACAACGAGCGGATGGTCTACACCTCGTTCGCCCGCGGGACGAGCGACATGTACATCATCAACCGCCGCGGCGGCGCGCGGACGCGCCTCGCCAGCGGCCTCTCGCTCAATACCTCGGCGACGTTCTCGCCGGTCGGCAACGACATCGCCTTCGTCGGCTCTGTGCGCGGCAATCCCGACATCTACCTCATCAAAGACGACGGCACGAACATCCGCCGCCTCACCACCACCAACTCCATCGAGTCGACGCCGGAATGGAGCCCGAACGGGCGCCAGATCTCCTTCACCTCCGGCCGCAGCGGCACGCCGCAGATCTACGTCATGGACGCGGAAGGGACGAACGTCCGCCGCATCTCCTACGACGGCAACTGGAACGACGACGCGACCTTCTCGCCCGACGGCGAGCAGATCGCGTACACCTCGCGCGTCAATGGACGGTTCCAGATCCGGATCGCCAACCTGATCACCGGCGAGAGCCGCATCGTGGCCGGCGAAGGATCGAACGAACAGCCCACCTGGTCGCCCGACGGACAATGGATCGCCTTCCAATCCAATCGCAAAAACAATCGCTGGCAGGTCTACCGGATGCGCGCCGACGGTACCGACCTGCTTCAATTGACGTTCGACGGCGAGAACAAAGAGCCCGACTGGTCGAAGAAGCCGGAGTAACAGCTCGCAGAATGGCAGCGACCTACGCACTCTGATTTATCATCCGTACATAGGGAGTGGAACCGCAATGAAGAGAATGAAACTGATCCTGACCGTCCTGATCGCTTTGCTGGTGGTACTGGCGCCGGCATGCAAGTCGCGCAAGAAGCCCGTGGAGCCGACGACCGTCCCGGCGACGACCGTTCCGGACGTCCCGCCGCCGCCGGTGCAGAACACCGACACCAGGGTCACCCCGCCTGCCGACTTCGTGCAGGAAACGCCCGCGGTCCGCGAAGAAGTCTTCCCGGCCGACATCGAAGAGCTCAACCGGTACGTGCAGACCAAGGGCTACCTGCGCGATGCCTTCTACAACTATGACGAGGCGACGCTCGACGACGCCGCGCAGGCATCGCTCACCGCCTCGGCCACCTGGCTCAAGGGCCGCGAAGGCGCCGGCTATAACCTGCTGATCGAAGGCCACTGCGACGAGCGGGGCACCGAGCAGTACAACCTGGCTCTCGGCGACCGCCGCGCCAACAGCGCGAAGGACTACCTGGTGACGCTCGGCGTCGACGCGGACCGCATCCGCACCGTCAGCTACGGCGAAGAACGCCCGTTCGAAGAGGGACACGATGAGGCGTCGTGGTCGCAGAACCGCCGCTCCCATCTCGTCCTGGTGAGATAACTGATGAAAACCGTTCAATCCCTCGTGATGCTGGCCGCGGCGCTCGCCGCGGCCGGCTGTGTCTCGACCTCGGACTTCGAAGCCGCGCAGCGCCAGATCGCCGAGCTGCAGGAGCAACTGGCCAGCATCAAGCGTACGGCCTCTTCCAAAGAGGAAGTCCAGAACGTCAACGTGCGCATCGCCGAGCAGACCGAGACCCTGCTCAAGTCCAACGCCACCCTCGTGGCCAAGGTCGCGCAGATCGAGGAGCGCATCGGCAACACCCAGGAGGCCGCCGAGCAGGCCGGCCACCGCATCGACCGCTTTTCCGGCGACGTGGCGGCCATCCGCCGCGACATCGAGGACCTGAAGGCGCGGGTCGCAGCCGCCGAAACGGCGTCCGCTGGGGCCGCGACCGGCGGTCCGGCAACGACCTCCACCACCCCGGCCACCGGTACCGAGGCCTCGGGGCAGATGACCGTGCCGGCGCCGGCCCGCTCCACGGGCGACCCCACCCAGGTCTACCAGGCCGCCTACCGCGACTACCAGCGGGGCAACTTCGACCTGGCCATCGAAGGGTTCCGGGAGTTCCTCGACGTGAACAACCAGCCCGACCTGGCGGACAACGCCAGCTACTGGATCGGGGAGAGCCTTTTTTCCCAGAAGAAATATCAAGAGGCCATCGAGCAGTTTGACAGCGTCGTCACCAAATACCCGAAGTCCGACAAGGTCCCGGGTGCGCTGCTCAAGAAGGGCTACTCGTACATCAACATCGGCGAGAGAGCCCAGGGGGTTGTGCAACTGCAGTACGTGGTGCACGAGCATCCCCGATCGCAGGAAGCCGGCCTGGCGCGCCAGAAACTCAAGCAGCTCGGCATCGAAACAAGGTAGAATCAGTAGTTTACAAGTGGAGGACAGGCAAATCCCTGCCTGTCCCTGAAATCACCCAAGTCAGCAGGAGCAAGATTCATGGCGAACATTCGCTCGGCCGAGAAGCAGAGACGGCAGTCCGAAAAGAGAAATGAGCGGAACCGCGCGGCGAAGTCGAGCCTCCGGACCTCCCTCAAAAAGTCCCGCGCGGCCATCAGCGGCGGCGACGCGGACAAGGACACACTCGCGACGTCGTACTCGGCGATCGACAAGGCGGCCAAGACCGGCTTGATCAAAGAGAACACCGCCAACCGCTACAAGTCCCGCCTCGCCGGCGCTTCCAAGCGCGCGGCGAAGTAAGCGCGACTCGTACGGTTCGGGAAAACGGCGCACCGCAAGGTGCGCCTTTTTTATTGGCCGCGGAGCGGACGTCGAGCCGCGGAGCGGCTACTCCCTCATGGCCGAGCATGCCATTTGCATGGGAGAATTTGTCAGGTGGAGCCGACATCATCCGTACGCAGATCCTGATCATCGACGACGACCCGGCCATCCGACAATTGCTCCGCCTCGTGGCGGAGCGCCGCGGGTTCTCCGTGGACATGGCCTCCGACGGTGTCGAGGCGCTCCAGAAACTGGGGGAATGCCAGTACGACCTGGCCATCATCGACCTGATGATGCCCCGTCTCAGCGGCTACGAAGTGGTCGAACAGCTCGCCACGAAGACGAGCCGCCCGACGGTGGTGGTCGTCTCCGCGATGACCGACTCCTTTGTCAACGACCTCGACTCGAGCGTCGTCCACTCGATCATCCGCAAGCCGTTCGACGTCGAGCTGATCGGCTCCCTCATGACCGCCATCGTGACCCGCTTCAACGAAGTGCAGCCGGCAGATGCGCCGATGCCGGACAACGTGTTGGACTTCCCGGAACAGGCCTGCTGAAGAGCTCGAGGGAACGACGAGAGGCCTCCGGCGGGCGGGCACGGCCCGCGGCGTTTGTTTTTGCCCGAACCGCGTTCCGTGCGACAGGCGCGCGTTCAGCCTGGGGCAACAAACGCCGCGGGCCGTGCCCGCCCGCCGGAGGCCTCTCGTCGTCTCTTCGTGCGCTCAAGACGTCCGCTTCCGCGCCACATTCCCCAGGCCGTCGTACGCCGCGTACTTGTACGCCTCGCTCAACGTCGGGAAGTTGAACACTCCCTGGATGAACGCGTCGATCGTCCCGCCGAACTGCATCACCATCATCCCGGTGTGCAGCAGCTCCGCCGCGTTCTCGCCGACGATGTGCACGCCGAGGAGTCGCAGCGAGTCCGGCTCGAAGACCAGCTTGATCATCCCCTTGGCGTCGCCGATGATCTGGCCGCGTGAGTTGACCCGGTAGAACGCCCGGCCGACCTCGAACGGCTGCCCGCTTGCGGCGCACTGTTCGTCCGTGACGCCGATCGTCGACAGCTCCGGGATGGTGTAGATGGCGTACGGCAGCGTGCCTGCCACCTTCGTCTTGTACTTCAGGTCGAACGCGTGGACCATCGCCACGCGGGCCTGCTCCATCGACGTCGACGCCAGCGCCGGGAAACCGATCACATCGCCGGCCGCATAGACGTTGCCCGCCGTGGTCTGGTAACTCTCGTTGACCACGATCAGCCCGCGCCTGTCGGTCTCTACCCCCGCCGCCTCGAGCTGGAGCCCGGCGGTGTTGCTCCGCCGGCCGGCGGCGTAGAGCACCTTGGCCACGTCGAGCCGGAAGCCGTCCTTCAGCGTCAGGCGGACGGCGTCCCCCTCGTGCACGATCGTGTCGACCTCCACGCCGAGATGCATCGTCACCCCGAGCCGGTTCTGCAGCTCACCGAGCAGGATCCGTACGATCTCCCCGTCGATGTGCGGCAGCAGCGCCGTCCGGCCGTCGATCAGGTGGACCTGCACGCCGAGGGCCGCGAAGATCGACGCGTACTCGCAGCCGATCACCCCGGCGCCGACGATGGCCATCGTCTCCGGGATCCGGTCGAGCTGCAGGATCGTGTCGCTGTCGCAGACCGCCGTGTCGTCGAACGGCACGCCGGGCGGCCGCACCGGCGACGAGCCGGTGGCGATGAGGATGACCTTCCCTTTCAGCGTCTGCTCCCCTTCGGCGTTCACCACCCGGATCTCGTGCGGGGAGAGAAAGCTCGCCATCCCCTGGAACGTCTCGACGTTGTGCCGCCGGAGGTTCCCCTCGATCCGCTTCCATTCACTCTCCACCACGATCCGCTTGCGGTAGATGAACGATTCGACCGTGATGTCGTCCTGCGCCGCCGCCTGCACCGGATCGCGGAAGCCGCGCTGGCGGAATCCGGAGAGGTGGAGCGCCGACTCGCGCAGCGTCTTCGACGGGAGCGTCCCGGTGTTCGCGCACGCGCCGCCGACCACGCATTCGCGCTCCACCAGCGCGACACGTTTGCCAAAGTACGCCGCCTGCGCGGCCCCTTTCTCGCCGGCCGGGCCGGACCCGATCACGATCAGGTCGTACATGAATGGTTGTCGGTTGTCAGTTGTCAGTTGTCTGGGCCGTTTCGCCTGGACGAGGATTGACGGAGAACGGACCGCCGGCAACAGACAACGTTTGCGGGATTTCGACCGGCATCGTAGCACTGTCATTGCGCGTCTCCGCGAGCCACTCCCGCGACAGTGCGAGGGCGACATTCCAGAGCACCCATCCGGCGAATGCGGGCAGCAGATGGAGGGGCGCGCCGTAGCCGACGACCACGTGGACGGCGACCGCCGAGGCGAAGGCGATGTTGCCGCCCCACGCCAGCGCCAGCCAGAGCCAGCGAGCGCCGGCGCGGAAGCCCCACTGCGCGCTCAGCCAGACCGTGATGCCGTTCGCGATCAGCATCCCGCCGAGGCTCGCCCGGTCGTGCGCGACGAGCGGCACCAGGCGCTCGTACGAGAGCCGGAGCTGCGCCGCCGTCGTCCGCATGTACGCAAGGTCGGTGTCGACGAAGACCCACGTGCAGGCGATGAGCGTCATCACCAGCCCGGCGCCGGTGAGCCCCACGCCGAGGAAGATGAACAGCAGTTGCCCCCACAGCCCGCGCCGCCAGGCCGCGCTCTCGCGCCACTCCGGCTGCGGCGGCAGCGGCGCCGATCGCGGCAGCACCATGCAGAGCAGCGTGAACTGCGTCAGGATCGCAGTCACGAAGGCATGGAACGGGTCGAAGTAGCCGAAGCCGAGGAAAGAAAAGAAGCTGAAGAACCCGACCGCCGACGAAACGATGACCGTCACGTGCGCCCAGTGCGCGCCGCGCCGGACGCCGAACCAGCCGAGCGCCGCGTAGAAGATGCCGATGCTCAGCATCGTCCCGGCGAGCGAGACACGGTCGTGGGCCATGAACGGCAGCAGCCGCGGATTGAGTGCGGCGAGCTGCCCGCGGGTCATCCCACAGAGACTCTCGTCGTACGGCAGCACGACCCGCGTCGAGGCGATGACGATGGCCAGCAGCCCCCCGGCGAACATCCCGATCCCGAGGAAGAGCGCCCAGAACCACGCCCGCCGCGCCGCCTCGAGCGAAAACGGCTCCGGCTCCTCTTCATGCGGCAGCGTCGACAGCAGCGCCTCGTTGCAGCGCTTGATCAGCCCCGGCCCGGAGATTACCAACCCCGCGTCGACCGCTGCGACGTTGGCGCCGGCGTCGAGCAGCCCTCGCGCATCCTCCGGCTCGACGACGCCCGCGGCGATGATGAGCATCTCCGGATCCTCGGCGCGGAACGCGCGGACGCAAGCCTCCACGCGAGCCAATTCCCCGCGAATCCAGACACCGGAAACGCGTGATGGAGCGCACGGCCCATCCGCATTCACCGCCAGCAACACCGGCCGCGTGCCCTCCGCCGCCGCGAGCTGCTCCGCCGTCTCCACGACGAACACCGCCGCGTAATCCTGCAGCCGTCGAACGATGCGCCGCACCGCCGCGGGATCGCGCTCCGCAATCCGAACCGCGACCGGAACGGCAGCCCTCTTCAGGTTCGCCTCCAGCTCATCGACCCCGACGACAGTCGTCGCGGCCGAGGTAATCGTCCGCCCACCGAGATCGACCCTCCAATCCGGAACGACCTCCGTTCCCCGCTCCGCCACCGGCCCCACCTCGATCAACCCCGCCCCGAAGCGCGCGAACGCATTCACACACTCCCCGCGCGGATCAATCAGCGCCCCGAGCGCGATTGGCCCGGGAAGCTCGCGCGCCCCAAAGCGCATCCGCAACTTCCCATCCGCCCGCATATGCCCCAGAAAATCGATCGCCGCCGGACCGAACGGAACACGCGCCAGCCTCCCCAGCGTCCGCACCGCCAGCCGCCGCGAACGCTCCGCCCCCATAGCCAGCATCAGCGGCCGCAGGATGGTCCGATAGCTCCAGTCAGGCATGTGTGTAGTTTATTCTCCTGTCATCCTGAGATCGCATGGGGCGAGGCCGCGTCACCGCGGATGAAAACGGGTGTGCGGATCAATCGTCAAGGGCTTACGTTACTTGTTGGCTCCAGGTGACGTGTCGTGGTCGTTT
>Ga0190275_10000348_pt1 | contig 43296 bp, 38 predicted proteins | sample Popmic550T_FD_133745 | JGI IMG/M metagenome (GOLD analysis project Ga0190275, IMG submission 133745) | Populus adjacent soil microbial communities from riparian zone of Yellowstone River, Montana, USA - 550 T | ecosystem: Environmental > Terrestrial > Soil > Riparian zone > Trees stand | place... | reverse complement strand
TGTTTCAGCATCCAGCTTTCCGCTTCCCGGGCGAGCGACCAGCTGGACCCTGAAACAAGTTCAGGGTGACGCCGATGTCGGGAAAAAATCCGCGATTCATTCTCAAGCGATCACGCTCTAGCGGGAGTCGAGGACGTCGAGATCCGCCGCCCTGTCGAGAAAGCCAGGCTTGACCTTGTTGCGAATGAGTTGCAATAGCACCCCAAGCACTCAGCAGGGGCTATTAGAATGCATTCCGGTTCGTCCGACCTTCCCGGCACTTCCGTGCCGAGCTTCCTTGCGCTGGCCTGTGTCGGCTTCCTCTCCACGCCCGCCTTCGCGGCGGACGAGCAGAGCTCCGTTCAGCCGAGCGATATCGTGGTCACCGGAACGCGCGACGAAGAGCCCAGGCTGGAATCGCCGAAGGCCACCAGCGACTTGGTCGACACGCCGCAGACCGTCACGATCATCTCCGACCAGACCCTGCGCCGCCAGAATCTGCTGACCTTGCGCGACGCGCTCACCACCGTTCCCGGGATCACCTTCGGCGCCGGCGAGGGCGGCGGCGGCTATGGGGACAATATCAATCTGCGCGGATATTCCGCCAGCAACGACATCACGGTCGACGGGGTCCGCGACAGCGCCCAGTACAGCCGTACCGACCCGTTCAACCTGCAGCAGATCGAAATCTACAACGGCGCCAATTCGGTGTTCAACGGCTCGGGCTCGGTCGGCGGCACGATCAACCTGGTGTCGAAAATCCCGCAGGCCCGCGATCTGAATATCCTCCAGGCGGCGGTCGGCACCGACAATTACCTCAGGGGCACCGTCGATTCCAATCTGCGGATCAGCGATCTCGTCGGCCTTCGCCTCAACGCCATGTACCACCGCAGCGATTATCCGGGGCGCGACTTCGAGGATGCCGAGCGCTGGGGCGTGGCGCCCGCGATCACGTTCGGGATCGGCGGACGCACCAACCTGACCCTCGCCTACGTCCACCAGGAAGACGACAACGTCCCGATCTACGGGATACCGTTCTTCCTCAGCCAGATCGGCGACGGGCCGATCGAGGGCGCCGACCCGAGCGACTATTTCGGCTATCGCAACCTCGACGAGCAGGACATCAGGCTCGACCGGGCGACCGCGACCCTGAACCACGAGTTCGGCGAGGGCCTTTCGATCCGCAACCTCACCCGCTGGCAGCGGGTCCGCCAATATAGCCAGACCAGCGCGCCCCAGGGCACCTTCTGCCTCGCCTCCACCGGACGCCAGCCGGTCCCCGCCAACGCCACCGATACCCAGGGCCTGCCCTGCCCGGCGAACCTGACCCCGGGGACATGGCAGCGTTCCGGGCCGATCGGCCTCGTGCGCGACCAGGAGAACCGGCTCTTCCATACCCAGACGGACCTGCGCTGGCGGGCCGGAACGGCCGGGAAGCTGCGCAATACCCTCGTCGTCGGCGCCTCGCTGACCTGGGAGGATTACAGCCTCGAGACCGCCTCGCTGGCGCGTACCGCCGCCGGCGCCGTGATCCCCTTCCCGATCGACACGATCGGCGATCCCACCTCGATCTACGTGGGCCCCGTCAACTACACCGTGACCGCCCGATCGAGCGGCGACACGAGCAATCGCGCCCTCTACGCTTTCGACACGCTCGAGATCGGTTCGAGGTTCGAGCTCAACGGCGGCGTCCGGCTCGAGCGCGCCGAAGGCGTTTTCCGAAACCTCGCGCTGGCCGCCTATCCCCCGGGAACGACGCCACTGACGCCGCTCCAGCTCGTGCCCCAGGACAGCGAGGAGACCCTCTTCTCCTATCGCGCCGGAGCCGTCTTCAAACCCATTCCCGACGTCAGCCTCTATGTCGCCTACGGCAACGCTTTGACCCCGACGTCGGCCACCGTGCGCCTGGGCTGCGGCGTGGTCAGCGCGCCCGGCGCCGCCGATCCCTGCGCCGCCGATCCGGAGCGCGCGCGCAATTACGAGATCGGCGCCAAGGCCGATCTCCTCGACAAAAAGCTTCAGCTCACCGCCGCCTTGTTCCGCAACGAGCGAAGCAATTTCCGGCTGCCGTCGAACGATCCCGCGCAGCCCGCGGCCCTTCAGGTGGTGGACGGCCGCTCGAGGGTCGACGGGCTCGCACTGGGCGCGAGCGGCTTTCTGACTCCGGCCTGGTCGATCTTCGCCAACTATACCTATCTCGACAGCGAGGTGCTGCAGAGCGTCTCCGACTTCTGCCTCGCCAATCCGCGCGCGTCCTGCCTGAACAGCGCCGCAATCCCGGATCCCCAGCGCGGCGACCGGCTGCTGCAGACGCCCAGGCACAGCGGAAGCCTGTTCACCACCTATCGGCTGCCGTTCGGCCTCGAGCTCGGCTACGGCCTAACCTACCAGGGCGGTTTCGCCACCCATCAGCGCAATCTGGCTCAGCGGAGCCAATATTTCACCGACGATCACCTCGTCCACCGGCTGTTCGCCTCTTATGCGTTCGACAACGGCCTGACCGCCCAGCTCAACGTCCAGAACGTGACCGACGAGCTCTATTTCACCAACGTCCGCAACAACGCCAACGCGACGTCCGGAGCGATTACCGGGGGCTGGGCCATGCCGGGCGAGCGCCGGTCCGCCGTCCTGAGCCTGTTCTACAGCTTCTAGGCGGGCTAGGCTGGGGCCCATGATGCTCGCCATTCCCGACCTGCTCGACAAGGACGGCGTGGCGCGGGTCCGGGAGATCGTCGACGGCGGACCCTGGGCCGACGGCAATTCGACGTCGGGACCTCAGTCGGCCTTGGCCAAGCGCAACCAGCAGCTGCCCGAGGACTCGGCGGCGGCCCGGTCGGCGGGTAGCCTGGTGCTCGAAGCGCTCGGCCGCTCGCCATCGTTCATCGCGGCGGCGCTTCCGCTCAAGATTTTCCCGCCTTTGTTCAACCGCTATCGGGGCGGCGAGGCGTTCGGAACCCATATCGACAATGCGATTCGGATCCATCGCGCAAGCGAGTATCGGGTTCGGACCGACCTTTCCGCCACGCTCTTCCTCGAGGCGCCGGACGCCTATGAAGGCGGCGAATTGGTGGTCGAGGACGATCTCGGCGCCCAGCCGGTGAAGCTCCCGGCCGGCCATCTGCTGCTCTATCCCGCGTCCAGCCTTCACCGGGTCGAGCCGGTGACGCAGGGCGCCCGGGTGGCGAGCTTCTTCTGGGTCCAGTCGATGGTCCGCGACGGCGGCGCCCGCTCGATCCTGTTCGATCTCGACCGCTCGATCCAGGGAATCGCGGCCGAGCGCGGCCAGGAAGACCGGGAGGTTATCCGGCTGACCGGCGTCTACCACAATCTTCTGAGGCGCTGGGCCGACAGCTGAGGGGCCTCTTAGCTCCTCCCCCGGTTTTCCGGGGGAGGGGGACTGCGCGAAGCGCGGTGGAGGGGTACTTTCTGAGTCTGAGAGAACCCCTCCACCATGCTTCGCATGGTCCCCCTCCCCGGCGAATGCCGGGGAGGATTTGGATTACCGCCTCGACAGCGTAAGCGGCATCCCGCCCGCGGGCCTCAGGGTCACCATGCCGTGGACCCGTACCTCGTGCCCGGGGACTGGATCGAAACGCCATTCGCTCAGCCAGTGGGCGAGGATCGTGAGAGCCTCGGCCGTAGCGAAGCGGGCGCCGACGCACAGGCGCGGCCCGGCTCCGAATGGAATGTACTGGAAGCGGTGCCGGCCTTCGCGCCGCCCGGGAGCGAAGCGGTCGGGGTCGAATTCGTCCGGACGCTCCCACAAGGCCTCGTGGCGATGGAGCATCCAGGGCCAGATCGAGACGATGTCGCCGGGCTGCACCGCCTCGTCGCCGAGCCGGTCGGCCTCGACCGCCTGCCGGTCGAACCGGGGCGCCGGCGGGTAGAGACGAAGCGATTCCTCGAGAACCCTGCGGAGCAGCGGCAGGCGGTCCGGCAGCTCCGGGCCCTCTCCCGCCGAAACCGCCTCGGCACTCTCGGCGGCGACCCGTTGCTGGAGCTCCGGCTGCTCGGACAGCAGATAGAGAGTCCAGGTCAGCGCATTGGCCGTCGTCTCATGCCCGGCCAGGTAAAAGGTCATGGCGTTGTCGGCGGCCAGCGCGGCGGCCTGGCGCGGCTCGAACCGTTCGCCGAGGCCGCGGATGAGCTTGCCCAGGAAATCGTCCGGCCCGCCGTCCGGCAGCCGCTCGCGAACCACCGCTTCGAGCGTGGAGCGCAGATATTTCTGGCCCCTTTGCGCTTTCCAGCCGCTCGGGGTCCACGGAATCCGGGGCAGTCCGAGCATCGCCTGGAGCCTTGCTTCGCTGACCCCTTCGAGCGCCGCGGCGATATGGGCCATGGCCGAGTCGCGGGTGAGGCGCGGGTCGCCGCTGAACAGGGTGTTGGAGATGATCCGCATCGTCGCCTGGGTCGAGTCGACGGCCATGTCGCGGACGCCCGGCCGCCACCGCTCCATCGCCTCGCGGCCGACTCTCCCGAATTGCGGGACCAAAGGGTCGACCGCGCCCGGGGCGAAGTTGGCGGCGACGATCCGCCTCTGATCCCGCCACAGCCCGCCGTCCGAGGTGAGCAGGCCCTGTCCGATTGCCGGGGCGAGAAGCCGTTTTACGACGTCGGGCTTCACATAATTGGCGGCATTGTCGAGCAGCACGCGCTGCACGAGATCCGGATCGAGCGGGATGTGAACGTTGAAGCCGAGGATCCGTCGCCGCATGTAGCTCTGGCGGAAGGCCTGCTCCGACCAGCCATAGACGGCGGTCCGGGCCCGCTCCCCGACGAAGCCGCGCCACACGGGCACCGGGCCGGAGCCCCGCGGGGGATGGGGCGGAACGAACGCGCGGTGCGGCGGCAGACCGGCGGATTCGGCGGGGACTATGAGCGAGGCCATGGTCCGAAGCTGTGAGCCCGGACGGGCCGCGTCAAGCCATCGTCGCAGGCTCCTCTTCCTCCTCCTCCGGGCTTGCGCCGCCGCCGGCGCGGCGTAGGAAATGCTGCCGGGCTTCGTCCGGATCCTCGCCCTCCGAATGTATCCAGTCGACGAGCAGAGCCGCTTCCTCCGCTTCGATCAGCCAGTCGGGATCTCCGCACAGCCGGAACACCTGCGCCCGCCACAAAGCGGCGAGATGGGGAGCGTCGGCGGCCTCGGTGAAGCGATATTCCTGCATTGAGATGCCGGCGGCGATGAAGCGAACGTCCTGCACGCCGATATCGAAACCCCGTTCGCGCGCAGATCCGGCAACGGCGTTGACCGCATCGGTAAAGGTCCCGGGCTCGTCACCCTGGAAATGCTCGGCCAGCGTCTCGAACAGGAAGGCATATTCGGCGGGCCGGAGGATAGGAACCGGCTTGCGTGCATTCTGCGCGATGTCGGTGACGAATTCGCCAAGTCGGTCGCGATCCGAAGCATCCCAGCCGACAAGCTCCAGCTGGAAATCGGGATCGGAGATCATCTGCCGCGCCCAGTCGACCTCGAGTGGGGCAAGGTCGACCTGCTCGAGCAGCGCGGTAAAGGTCTTGTAGCCGGCCCAGTTTCCGGTCAGCTCGGCGGGAAGCACGTCGCGCACCGCCGGCGCCGCGCCGGCGAACGGAACCTGCCCCAGCCCGCGCTTCACGACGTCGCCGAGGCAGGCACGGATGGCCGTACCAAGCTCGCTGCCTGGAGGCGTCCGGCCCGCCGGAGCGGCTTCACGGCGCTCGACCTTGGGCGGCCCGGCGTCTTGCACGGCCCGTGGGGCCACGCGTTCCACGGCGAGATGCTCGGCGAAGAAATCCGCTTCGATCGTCCGGTCGCTGCAATTCCGGTAGGCGGCGGTAGTATTGTAGGATGTGAAGATCACCGATTTCTTCAGCTCCTTGCGGAGCCGGTTCAGCACCGGCACAAAGTCGGCGTCGGCGGAGAGGATGATGAATTCCTCGATATGCGGATAGCGTTGCAGGTAGTCGACGATGTCCATCACGATATAGATGTCGGCGCTGTTCTTGAGATGCGTCGTCAGCGGCGGGCAGTCGATAACCTCGAACCCGGTCTGGGTGAAGTTGCGCCGGTAATTGTTGATCTGGCGAGGCGACGCATAGCATCGCCGGGACACGATCCTCCGGGCTTCGGCCTCCACGCCGGCCGGCAGGGGCATGCTCGACTCCAGCGCTTCCAGCCAGAGCAAGGGCTTGTTCGAGAAACGGGCGGCCAAGGCCGGATCGTAACCGTCCAGCTCGGTACGGACGTTGTCGTAGTCAATGAACAAGGCGGAGTGAAACTGCTTCATTCCGCCTGCGTAGCATCCGCGATATTCGCGCCAAGCCGAACTTTCACCGATTTGGATGAAGCGGCTATTCCGCCGCCAGCAGGCTTTCCGCGCCGCCCAAGTCGACGCTGACCAGGCGGCTGACGCCTTTCTCGATCATGGTGACCCCGAACAGTCGGTGCATCCGGCTCATCGTCACCGCATTGTGGGTGACGATCAGGTAGCGGGTCGCGGTTTCGTTCACCATCCGGTCGAGCAGGTCGCAGAAGCGCTCGATATTGGCGTCGTCCAAGGGCGCGTCGACCTCGTCGAGGACGCAGATCGGCGCCGGGTTGGTCAGGAACAGAGCGAAGATGAGGGCGATCGCGGTCAGCGCCTGCTCGCCGCCGGAGAGCAGGGTCAGCGTCGAGAGGCGCTTGCCCGGAGGCTGGGCCATGATCTCGAGCCCGGCCTCGAGCGGATCGTCCGATTCGACCAGCTCGAGATGGGCCTGGCCGCCTTCGAAGAGGGTGGTGAAGAGGCTCCGGAAATGGCGGTCGACGGTCTCGAACGCGGTCAGGAGCCGGGCTCGGCCCTCGCGGTTGAGGCTCCCGATCGAGCCGCGCAACCGGTTGATCGCAAGCCCCAGCTCCTCCCGCTCCGACTGGGAAGCGGTCCGGCTCTCGTCCAGGTCGGCAAGCTCGCGCTCGGCGATGAGGTTGACCGGGCCGATCCGCTCGCGCTCCGCCGACATGCGCTCGTGGCGGCTCGACTCTTCGCCCGCAGGAAGGACGGCTTCGTCGTCGAAACCGAGCTTTTCGGGGAGGAGCGGCGGCGGGCATTCGAATCGCTCGCCGGAAATCCGGCCCATCTCGATCCGGCGCGACTCCTGATTCTCGTGACGGGCGGCGGCGCCGGCGCGGGCCTCGCGCGCCGAGGCGAGCGCCTCGGCGACTTCGGCGAGCCGGGTCTCGGTCTCGCGCAGCGCCGACTCGCCCTGCCGCTCCGCCTGCGCGGCCATGCCGGCGGCCTCGCCCGCCTCGACGGACTCCGCCTCCAGTGCCTCGATTCGGCGCTCGAACTCCCCGGGGGCGTCGGCCAGCCGGTCGGCCTCGGCTTGGGCTTCGGAAATCCGCCGGCCCATGTCGGCGTGGCGCTTGCCGGCGTCGGCAGAGCGGACTCGCCAGTCGGCCGCTTCCTTCACCGCCGCCTCGGCGCGCTGCTTGTCGGCGCTGACCGCACGGGCATGGGTCGCCGCTTCGGCGCGCACCTCGGCGAGCGCGGTCTGCGCGATCTCCGCGGCGCCGCGAAGGCCCGCCACCCGAGCCTCGGTCTCGGCGGAATCGGGCAGATCGGCGACGACCCGCCGAGCCTCCTCGTCGCTCCGCCGCGCCTCGGCCAGATCCTGCGCCGCCTGCTCCAGGCGCTCGGCGAGCCCGGTCCGGCGAAGGTCGAGCCGCTCGATCTCCACCCGGGCGCCGTCCTCCGCCCGGCCTGCGTCGCGGATCTCGGCCGAGGCTTCAGCCTCGCTCCGGCGGGCGGCATCGGCGGCGACCCGGGCCGAGTCCATATCCGCCAGGGCCGCCGAGATCCGCTTCTGCGCTTCCTCCACCGCCGCCGCCGCCGCGGGAAGCGCACGCTGGATCGCGGCGAGCCGGTTGACCCGGATCAGCCGCTCGGCGGCGGCGGCGCCGAGACCGGTGGCGACGAAGCCGTCCCAGCGGCGAAGGCGCCCGTCTCTGGTGACGAGGCGCTGGCCCACGGCCAAAGCTATGCCCTTATCCTCTTCGACGACTCCGACCTGATCGAGCCGGCGGCCCAAGGCGGCAGGTGCCTGGACGTGGGCGGCCAGCGGCTCACATCCCGCGGGCAGTGGCGGATCGCCGGGAAGGGCCTCGGCCCCGGACCAGCGCCGGGCCGAATCGCCTTCGAGGGCCGCTTCGAGATCGTCGCCGAGCGCCGCGGCAAGAGCGCGCTCATAGCCCGGATCGGCTTTGACATGGTTGATCGCCCGGTCGCCGCTCGAGCCTTCGACCGCCTTGGCCAGCGCCGCGGCTTCCGATTCGAGGGCGGCGAACGCGGCCCGCGCCGCGGAGCCCTCGCTTTCGGCCGAGTCGCGAGTCGCGGCGGCTTTCTGGCGGCGAGCCTCGGCGGCGGCGATCGCTTCGCCGGCGGCCTTGAGCCGAGCCTCGGCCTCCTCGCGGCGGCGGCGGGCGGCGCGGAGCGATTCGACGAGGGGCGCTTCTTCGCCAAGGCCGGACATCTGCTCCTCGAGCCGGCGGCTTTCCGCTTCGGCGCGGACCCTCTTGGCCTGGGCCGATTCGAGGGCGTTGCGGGCGACCCGGGCCTCGGCCTGCTCCGCCGCCTGGACCGCCCGGGCCTTGCCGAGCTCGGCTTCGGCCTCCCGGGCCTTGTCCTCCAGCTCCACGGTTCGAACGTCGATCGTGCCGCGCGCCGTTTCGGCCGCTTCGAGCCGGGCGGCGATGTCGCGTCCCTCCCGATCGAGCCGGGCCAGCGCCGCCTTGGCATCCTCGCCCAGCGCCCCCTCCCGCTCGCGGTCGGCGAGGAGAGCGGTCCGGCGTTCGGTCAGCTCGCGCAGACGCCGGGCGATGGAGTCGCGCTCCGAGCGAAGGGTCGCCAGCTGGTGGCCGAGCGAGGTCGAGCGGTCTCGGGCCTCGAGCGCGGCGGAGCGGCGGTCCGCGAGCGTCCTGGCCGCTTCGGTCTGCCAGGCGGCGGCGGAGCGCTGGGCCTCGGACGCCTGCTCGACCGCGGCGCCGGCGGCCTCGGCATCGCGCTTGGCGGAGTCGGCCGCGCTCGCCGCTTCGCGCCAGCGGGCGAAGATCATCCGGCCTTCGGCGATCCTTATCTGGTCGGAAAGCTTGCGGTAGCGCTCGGCCGCCTTGGCCTGGCGGCGAAGCGCCGAGGCGCGCATCTCCATGTCGGCGAGCACTTCGTCGAGCCGGACGAGATTGGCTTCGGCGGCGCGCAATTTCTGCTCCGCGTCCTTGCGGCGGACATGGAGGCCGGAAATCCCCGCGGCTTCCTCCAGCATCAGCCGGCGCTCGGTCGGCTTGGCGGCGATCACCGCGCTGATCTTGCCCTGGCTGACGAGAGCGGGCGAATGGGCGCCGGTCGCCGCGTCGGCGAACAGCAAGGCGACGTCCTTCGCCCGAACGTCGCGGCCGTTGACCCGGTAGGCGGAGCCGGCGCCGCGCTCGATCCGGCGGGCGACCTCGACGTCGCCGACGGGCGCCAGGGTGACGTCGCCCGGCATGTCCTCCGCCTCGCGCTCGACGAGCAGCGAGACTTCGGCGAAATCCCGCGCGGGACGAGACGCGGTGCCGGCGAAGATGACGTCGTCCATGCCGGCGCCGCGCATCGACTTGGGGCTGGATTCGCCCATCACCCAGCGAATCGCCTCGAGCACGTTCGATTTGCCGCAGCCATTGGGGCCGACGACGCCGGTGAGGCCCGGCTCGATCCGGAGTTCGGCCGGCTCGACGAAGCTTTTGAAGCCGGAAAGCTTCAGCCGCTTTATCTGCATGGCTGCCCCCCGGCTTTCACCCTACCCCGCCTTGTCGCGAAGGATCGGCTCCAGCGTCGCCCAGCTGTGGGGGCCGATATTCTCGCCGTTGAGGAAGAAGGTGGGCGTTCCATCGACGCGCTGCGCCATGGCCGCTTCGTTCATCTTGCCGAGCCGGTCGAACGCCGCCCGGTCGTTCAGGCAGCGCTTCGCCTCGGCGGGAGCGATTCCGTGCTGGGCCGCGATCTGGGGGATTCCCGCGAGATCCGCCAGCCGGCCCAGCCGCTGCTCTTCCGGGAGCGCGTTGATCGACTGCTTCTGAGCGTCGGTAAGCGCCTTGACCCGATCCTTCCACTGGGTCTGGGTCGCGTAGAGCTTGTCGGCCACCGGGAAGAACCGGGCAGGGCCGCCGCAGCGGGCCACCAGGGTCGCGGCGACGTCGAGGCCGTTCAGGACCATGTTGCGATATTCGTAGCTGACCTTGCCGCTTCGGACATAGGTGCCGACCAGCGGCTCCATTCCGACCTTCGCGAAGGTCGCGCAATGATCGCAGGTCAGCGAACCATATTCGATGAGCTTCACCTTGGCGGCGGGATTGCCCATCCGGAAGCCGCCCTCGGGAGTCGCGACCACCGTGTTCGCCCAATTGACCGACGTCGCCGGAGCCTTGCGCACGGGCGCCTTGCCCGCCGGCGGAGCGCCGACGGCGGGAACGGCCGCGGCCGCTCCGGCCATCAGGAGGAGGATTGCCGCCTTCATCACGAGATCGCCCCCCGCAGCAGCGGTTCCAGGCCCGCCCAGTTGCCGACCCCGGCGAAGGTGCCGTCGATGAAGAAGGACGGCGTTCCGTTCACGCCCTGCTCGTCGCCCAGCTTCTTGATCGCCGCCACCTTCTCGATCATCGCCGGATCGGCAAGGCAGGATTGGATCCTGGAGCTCGGCATTCCGCGAACCCGGAAGAATTCGTCGATTCCGCCCAGCTTCACGATGGCCACCCCGGCGTCGCGCGGGTTCATGGTCTGCAGGGCCTTCTCCTGCTCCGCCGACATCGACTGGATCTTGCCCATCCAGCCCTTCTGGTCCTTGTAGAGCTGCTCGATCGCCGGGAAGAAGGCGCTCTCGTCCTGGCACAGGAGCAGCATCGAAATCCCCGGATCGGTCGGGAAGAGCAGATAGGGGCGGAATTCCCAGCTGACCTGGCCGCTCTTCACATAGGTGTCGCGAAGCTCGGGGGCGCCGGCTTCCTCGAACTCGGCGCAGACGTGGCAGCCGATCGAGCCATATTCGACCAGCTTCACCGGCGCCTCCGGATTGCCCATCCGGAAACCGCCCTCGGCGGTCTTCACGACCATCTGGGTCCAGTCGCCGTTGTTCGGGGCCGGGATCTGCTTGAGCGCGCTGTTGTCGACAGGCGCCGCCGAATTGCCGGCGCCGTCGCCGCAGCCGCCGAGCAGGATCGCCAAAGCGGCCGCACCGGCCATGAGCATCGACTTCATCTTTTCGTCTCTCCACCAATTCTTCCGAGCACCGGGATGGCGACCGCCGCCCCGAGCCCAGTCTCAAGCCCAGCCTCGTTAGCCGCGACTCCGCGCGCCAGCGACTCCAAACAGGCGCGAAGCTCCGGATCGGCCACTTCGCGAAGGGAATCGCCGAGCTCGACCGGGATCGGTCGAAGCGACGGCGGCGCGGTCCGCGCTTTTGCACGGGCAACCTGAACCAATCCTTGCCTGAAAGCGACCCGGACGACGGCCTGGTAGCCGAAGAAACGGTTGACCCGCTCGACGATCACGGGCGCCACATGCTGCATCATCGTCGCATGCGCGCCCTCGACGATCAGGTTAAGCACTCCGTCGGAGCGCTTGCCGGCCGGGAACCGGATCGATTCGGGCGAGGAAACCGCGGCGTAGCGATCGCCGACGATCTCGCGCCAGCGGCTGACGATCGAGGATTGGACGAAGCCGAAGCGGCGAAAGGCGGCGCGGCCGATATCGGGGACGATGTCCGACACCGCCCGGGCACGATTGGCCCGCGGTGCCTCCGCCTGCTTTTTCGACGTCCCGCCCGATTTCGCCATCGCTTCGATCATGGCATAGGCACGGCATGTCAGTCGATGCTTGCGATACGCTGTTGCGATGGTTTGCTGTGGATAAGCGGCGGCTGCCCTGGCGGGCGGAAGGGGCGGAGCGTCCGGACCCCTATCGGGTGTGGCTGTCCGAGATCATGCTCCAGCAGACCACCTGCGCGCATGCGGCCCCCTATTTCGAGAATTTCACCCACCGGTGGCCCACCGTGGAGGCACTCGCCGCCGCGGCGGACGAGGAGGTCATGGCCGCCTGGGCCGGCCTGGGCTATTACGCCCGCGCCCGCAACCTCATCGCCTGCGCGCGCAAGGTCGCCGAAGAGCTCGGGGGCCGCTTTCCCGACAGCGAGGAGGATCTGCGCAAGCTTCCCGGAATCGGCCGCTACACTGCCGCGGCCATCGCCGCGATCGCCTTCGGGCGGCGGGCGGTCGTGGTCGACGCCAATGTCGAGCGGGTCGTCGCCCGGCTGTTCGCGGTGGAGGCCCCGTTGCCGGCGGCCCGGGAGGAGATTTACCGACTCGCCGGCTCGATCACTCCGGACGATGAGGCCGGCGACTTCGCGCAGGGGATGATGGACCTCGGCGCCACGATCTGTACCCCGCGCTCCCCCGATTGCGGCCGCTGCCCGCTTGCCTCGCGGTGCGCCGCTCGAGCCAAAGGCGATCCCCGGGCCTATCCGCGCAAGGCCGCCAGGGCGCCCAAGCCGAGGCGGGAGGGAATCGCCTATTGGCTTGAGCATGACGGCCACGTCCTCCTCGTCCGGCGCCCCGCCAAGGGCCTGCTCGGCGGCATGCTCGCGCTGCCGACCGACGGCGAGGGCGCGCCCGCCGAGGCGCAGTGGCTCGAGGCGGGGAGCGTCGACCATGTCTTCACCCATTTCGCCCTCAACATGAAGCTGCTCTGCGCCGACGCTCGGGAGAGGCCGAGCGGGACCTGGTGGCCGATCGAGCGGATCGGCGAGGCGGGATTGCCGACGCTGTTCGCCAAGCTCGCCCGACGCGGCGCCGAATGGCGGGCGGCGGCATGAAGACGGGCTTCACCGGCGCCGGCCTCGACCGGGCCGACCATCTCCGGCTCGACGAAGCCCGGCTGGCGGAGCTTGCGGCGAGCTTCGAGGCCCGGATCCTGCGGCTCGGCGGCCTCGACCCGGAGCTGGACGAGGACGGCCGCCTCGGCTGGGATCCGATGGCCGGGGCGGAGGAGCGCATCTTCCTCGGCCTGCGCGACGGCATGCCCTTGTTCGCACCGTTGATCCGAGCCGAGCCGGGGCAACGGGCCTGGTCGGTCTTCGCCCTGCTCGACCGGATGGCGGCGGAGGACAGCGCCGTCTGGGGCACCGCCCGAAGCCTGATCGAGTGGCACAACCGTCACCTTTTCTGCGGCGCCTGCGGAAGTTCGACAAAGGTCTTCCGCGGCGGTTGGGGCCGGCGCTGCGCGGGTTGCGGCCTCGAGCATTTCCCGCGCGTCGACCCCGTCGTGATCATGATCGCCGAGCATGAGGGCCGGGCCCTGCTCGGCCGCCAGCCGCAATATCCGGCCGGCCGCTATTCGGCCCTCGCCGGCTTCGTCGAGCCCGGCGAATCGATCGAGGAGGCGGTGGCGCGCGAGCTCGGCGAGGAAGCGGGAATCGCGGTGAGCGACGTCCGCTACGTCGCCAGCCAGCCCTGGCCCTTCCCCGGTCAGCTGATGATCGCCTGCACCGCGACCGCGGCGGGGGACGAGATCCGGCTCGACACAAACGAGCTGGAGGATGCGATCTGGGTGGATCGGGAGGGGGTGAGGGCCGCGCTGGCGGGAGTCCCAGGGGCGCCCTTCGTAGGCCCGCCGCACTTCGCCATCGCGCATACTTTGCTGAGGCATTGGGCCGCCTGATCCGCCCTGCCGCGAAGCGGCGGGGAGGGGGACCATCTCCGATGGGAGGACGCTCCGTCTTGCCCCGTCTCCCTCCCCCGCCTAAAGGGGCTCGCGAATTATCTCATCCCGCGGGCGTCCGCGGGTCGCCCTGGAGGTCTTTGAAGGCATGGACAACCGCTCCAACACGATAGCGGGCTGGGTGCTCGGCGCCGGCATCGTCGCGCTCGGCGCCTCGATCGTCTCCGGCGAAATGTTCCATCAGGAGCGGCCCGAGAAGATGGGCTATCCGATCGAGGGCGTCGTCATAAAGGGCGAAGGCGGAGCGGAGGCCGAGACTCCGATCGCCAACCTTCTCGCCGCCGCCGACGTTGCCAAGGGCGAGGGCCAGTTCAAGAAGTGCACCGGCTGCCACACGATCAACCAGGGCGGCGCCAACGGCATCGGGCCGAATTTGTGGGGCGTGTTCGGAAGCGACATCGGCAAGCATGCGGCCGGCTTCCCTTATTCGCCCGCTCTCGCCGGCAAGGGCGGAAAGTGGGATTGGGAGGCGATGAACCAGTGGATCAAGTCGCCGCGCGACTTCGTTCCGGGGACCAAGATGGCCTTCGCCGGCATTTCCAAGGCCGAGGATCGGGCCGATCTCCTCGCCTATGTCAACGCGCAGGGCGGCAACCTGCCGCTGCCGACGCCCCAGGCGGCGCCGGCGGCACCGGCCGGCGACCCCAAGGCCGCCGCCGAGCAAGCGGACCAGCCCGCCGGCGGCAAGGCCGAGGACGAGCCCGTGCTGAACGAGCAGCAGGCCGGCCCGAGCCGGATCGGCGGCGACGCCGCGCCCTCGGTCGCGGGCCGGGCGGGGCAGGAAAAGCGATAGGGTCTACGGGAATGGCCGGAAGCAAGGCGCCCACTCCCGAAGCCTATCTCGACGAGCTGCCGACGGAACGCGCCGCCTTGGTGTCCCGCCTGCGCGACCTGGTCAACGCCAATCTCCCCGACGGCTATGTCGAGCGGATGAGCTGGGGGATGATCAGCTGGGAGGTCCCCACCGAGCGTTACCCCGATACCTATAACGGCCAGCCGCTCGTCTATGCGGGCCTCGCCGCGCAGAAGAACTACACCGCCCTCTATCTCAACTGCGTCTACGCTTCCGAGGAGCGGACCGAGCGGCTGAAGGCCCGATGGGCGTCGGCGGGAAGGAAGCTCGACATGGGCAAGAGCTGCCTTCGCTTCAAGCGGGCGGAGGACGTCGCCGAGGAGGTTCTGGCCGAGACGATCCGCTCGATCCCGGTCGACCGCTTCATCGCGGAACATGAGGCCGGGCGGGCGCGCTGACCCCGTCATGCCGGCCCTCTGAGCCGCCAGGGCGGGCGGCTTTGATTGCGCGGGAATTGCGGGGAATTGCGGGGACACAATACCTATATGGTTGGGTGAACCGAATTGCGAAACAGCACTCGGCTCGTCCGTGAATTAGGTATTGTGTCCCCGCATTAACGCCCGTGAATTAGGTATTGTGTCCCCGCATTAACGCGGCTTCGCCGGGGCGGGAGGTGCGAGGACCTTCAGTCGCCGGCGAACTCCGTGAGATCGACCGCCGCGACGCTGGCGGCGATGTCGGGGTGGAGCCGGTCGAGCGCCCTCGCGGCTTTCTTCAGGTCCGAGCGGAGATAATCCTTCAGCCAGGGCGCGGCTTCCATCGGGTCGCGTGCCGCCAGCCTCTGGAAGATCGCGGTGGCGGTGACCAGAGCGCCCTCGCTGAGATAGCCCTGGGTGCGCGACGACCAGCCCATCTCGCCGGCGCTCTGGAACTGGCCGAAACTGCGCGCGCTGTTGGCGAGGAAGATGCCGAAGCCGAGATAGACGGCGGTGAGATCGGTATGGAGCTCGTGCAATTCCCAACCGCCCGGCGGGGCGGTTTGGGCGGTGCTCATCAGATAATGGCCGAGCTCATGGGCGAAAGTCGCGATCAGCGCACCGGTGTCGTCGGCAAGCGACGGATTATAGGTGACCACCACTTTCTGCCCGCCGTCGCCGTCGTCGAGGGTGAAGGTCCCGCACGGCGGACTTGCCCCTTCGTGGCGCAGGAGCAGGCCGGCTCCGACATGCGCCGGACGCTCGCCGGCCCCGGCGCGAAGCTCGCACGGCCAGTCGGCCAGGCCCGCCGCGGCCTTCACCGCGGTGAACAGGTCTTCGACCCGGCCCGCGCCCTTGCGGGGCGAGGGCGGAAAATATTGGGCGGTCGGAAGCACCAGCGGCGCCTCGCCCGCCGCCCCGAATTCCGAGCCGAGCCATTTGAAGGTGGCGAGCTGCCATTCGAGCTCGTCGGCGTCGATGGGGAGCTTCGGCGCGAACAGCGACAGCATGTTCAGGCGCAGGCGACCGGTTCGTCCCGGGCGGCGTAATGATCGCAGACGTGCTTCCACGCTTCCTCCGCCGTGTCGACGAAGGTGAACAGCTTGAGATCGTCGGGCGCGATCACGCCCTCCTCGACCAGGGCGCCGAAATCGATCACCCGCTCCCAGAATTCGCGGCCGAAGAAGAGGATCGGAAGCGGCTTGACCTTGCCGGTCTGGACGAGGGTGAGCAATTCGAACGCCTCGTCGAACGTTCCGAAGCCGCCGGGGAAGACCGCCACCGCCCGCGCTCGGAGCAGGAAGTGCATCTTCCTAAGCGCGAAATAGTGGAACTGGAAGCTGAGCGACGGAGTGACGTAGGGATTGGGCATCTGCTCGTGCATCAGGACGATGTTGAGCCCGACCGATTCGGCGCCTTCATCCCGGGCGCCGCGATTCGCCGCCTCCATGATCGAGGGCCCGCCGCCCGAGCAGACGACGAAATGCCTCCAGCCCTTGTCGTCCGGGTCGCAGCGGCTGGCGAGCCGGGCGAGCTGCCGCGCTTCCTCGTAATATTTGCCCTTGGCCTTGAGCCGCTCGGCGATTTGGCGCTGCTCGTCGGTCGCCGCGGCGGCGATCAGTGCGTCGACCTTGGCCGGCTCGGGAATCCGCGCGGAGCCGTAGAAGACGAAGGTCGAGCCGATCCTGGCCTCGTCGAGCAGTAGCTCGGGCTTCAGCAACTCGAGCTGAAAGCGGACCGGGCGCAGATCCTCGCGGAGGAGGAAGTCCATGTCCTGGAAGGCGAGACGATAGGCGTCGTGCTCGGTCTGGGCCGACGGAGTCGGCTGGTTGGCGGTCTCGGCTTCCTGGCGCGCGTCCTGGAAGACTCTCTTGGTCGGTACGGGATCTGTCATGCCGGCTCGTTTAGCGACAATAGGGCCCCTGTCCCATGTCGAAATGAAGATGGTCGCGATGGAAGACGTCGGAATCGGGGCCGAGCACGATCCCGAAGCGCCGGCAGCCGGCGGCGTGGAGGGCGCGAAGGAATCGCCGGACGTTCTCGTCGCGGCCGTTCCAGCCGGCGAGAATCGTGATTCGGCGGCCGTCGGCGAGGACGAAGGCGCCGATATCCACCGCATTGGCCCGGCCATGCTCGCTGAGCCGGGCGCCGGGCCGGCTGTTGACCGGCCGGCAGCTGTAGGTGCCGAAGCTCTCGACCTTGACGACCGGGCTTTTGAGCCAGGCCCTGGCCGCGGGCTGCATCGCCTCGCGCGCCCAGCGGGCGAACTGCCGCGCCAGCGGGCAGGTCATGGCGCCGAGATTGGTGACCGGCGTGCCGATGTCGAGAAGCTGGACGGCGCCCAGCGCGCTGCAGCCGCCGCTGAAGGTTCGGTCGGGGAGGGCCTTGAAGCGAACGCCGTCGGCGCGGAGACCGGCCTGGCATTGGAGGGTTGCCCGCGCCGGTGCGGGCCGGTCCCTTGCGGCAGGCTCGGGCCGGCGGTCGCTGGACGGGATGCAGGCCGCCAGAAGCAAGGTCATCAAGAACGCCCAGCGCATTCCGGAAGGCTTAGGCGATTGACCCCCATCCGTCATGCTGAACTTGTTTCAGCATCCAGCGACGAACCGCCTCGCGGGTGCAGGACTGGACCCTGAAACGAGTTCAGGGTGACGGGGAGGGAAAACCGGCGGCGAAGGCACCGCTCCCCGCGTTTCGGTTGACAGCACCGCCCCCGCCCCTAAACCCCGCCACGGGCCACGCCGTCCCAACGCGGCGCGTGCTCTCTGTGAGGAGAGTTGAAAGTGACGATTGCCAAGCCAGAGGTGCGCCCCGAGCGCCCCTTTTTTTCCTCCGGGCCCTGCGCGAAGCCGCCGGGCTGGGGTCCCGAACATCTCGCTTTGGGCTCGCTCGGGCGGTCGCACCGATCGAAGCTCGGCAAGGCTCGGCTCGGCCATGCCATCGACCTGACCCGGCGGGTGCTCCGGGTGCCGGCGAGCCATCGGATCGGGATCGTCCCCGCCTCCGACACCGGCGCCGTCGAGATGGCCTTGTGGTCGATGCTGGGCGCCCGCCCCGTCACGCTGCTCGCCTGGGAAAGCTTCGGCGAGGGATGGGTGACCGACGTCGTCAAGCAGCTCAAGCTCGACGCGAGAGTGATCAAGGCGGATTATGGCGAGTTGCCGGACCTCGCCGACGTCGACCCGGGACACGACGTCGTGTTCACCTGGAACGGCACCACCTCCGGAGTCAGAGTTCCCGACGGCGACTGGATCAGCGACGCCCGCGAAGGCCTGACCATCGCCGACGCGACGTCCGCGGCCTTCGCCCAACCCCTCCCCTGGGACAAGATCGACGCCGCCACCTTCAGCTGGCAAAAGGCGCTGGGCGGCGAGGGCGGCCACGGCATGCTGGTCCTCGGCCCCCGAGCGGTCGAGCGGCTGGAGAGCTATTCGCCGCCCTGGCCGCTGCCCAAGATCTTCCGGCTCACGAAAGGCGGCAAGCTGATCGAGGGCATCTTCCAGGGGGAGACGATCAACACGCCCTCGATGCTGGCGGTCGAGGATTATATCTTCGCTCTGGAATGGGCGATCGGGGCCGGCGGCCTTCCGGGCCTGATCGCCCGGTCCGAGGCCAATGCCTCGGCGGTCGATGCCTGGGTCGAGCGGACCGAATGGGTCGAGCATCTCGCCCGGGTGCCTGAGACCCGGTCGAATACCAGCGTCTGCCTCAAGTTCGCCGAAGCCGGCGACCCGGAGGCGCAGTCGGCCTTGACCAAGAAGATGGCCGGGCTGCTCGAAGCGGAAGGGGTCGGCTACGACCTCGCCAGCTACCGCGATGCGCCGCCGGGGCTCCGGCTCTGGTGCGGAGCGACGGTCGACACCGACGATCTCGAAACGCTCTTTCCCTGGCTCGACTGGGCCTTTCACGAGGCGAGCGCCTAGCCGCGTCGTCCCAGCAAAGGCTGGGACCCCAGCGGGTGAAAAGCGCCTGCCTTTCACCCGCTGGGATGCCAGCCTTGGCTGGCATGACGGAAGTTGCCTTTCACCCCATGGGGCCCCAGCCTTCGCTGGGGCGACGGAGTTTTCCAAATGCCCAGAGTACTGATTTCCGATTCCATGGACCCCAAGGCTGCGGAGATCTTCCGCGCCAAGGGGGTCGAGGTCGACGAGAAACCCGGCCTTTCCAAGGACGAGCTCAAGGCGATCATCGGCGGCTATGACGGCCTAGCCATCCGCTCGGCGACCAAGGTCACCGGGGACCTGCTCGAGGCGGCGACCCGGCTCAAGGTGATCGGCCGGGCCGGGATTGGGGTCGACAATGTCGACATCCCCGCCGCTACCGCCCGCGGAATCGTCGTCATGAACACGCCGTTCGGCAATTCGATCACCACCGCCGAGCATGCCATCGCCCTGATGTTCGCCCTGGCGCGCGACCTGCCCGCCGCCGATTCCTCCACCCAGGCCGGCAAATGGGAGAAGAACCGCTTCATGGGCGTGGAGCTGACCAGCAAGACCCTGGGACTGATCGGCGCCGGCAATATCGGCTCGATCGTGGCCGACCGGGCGCTCGGCCTCAGGATGAAGGTCGTCGCCTACGATCCCTTCCTGACGCCCGAGCGGGCGCTCGACCTGGGCGTCGAGAAAGCCGAGCTCGACGAGCTTCTCGCCCGGGCGGACTTCATCACCCTCCACACGCCGCTGACCGAGCAGACCCGGAACATCCTGTCGCGCGAGAATATCGCCAAGACCAAGAAAGGCGTTCGGATCGTCAATTGCGCCCGCGGCGGGCTGATCGACGAAGTGGCGCTCAAGGAAGCCCTGGACTCCGGCCAGGTCGCCGGCGCCGCGCTCGACGTGTTCGTCGAGGAGCCGGCCAAGGCGAGCCCCCTGTTCGGAACGCCGGGCCTCGTCGCCACCCCGCATCTCGGCGCCTCGACGACCGAGGCGCAGGTCAACGTCGCGATCCAGGTGGCCGAGCAGATGGCGGAATATCTGGTTCGGGGCGGGGTCACCAACGCGCTCAACATGCCCTCGCTCTCGGCCGAGGAGGCGCCTCGGCTGAAGCCCTACATGGCGCTGGCCGAGAAGCTCGGATCGCTGGTCGGGCAGCTTTCGAACGGGCCCCTCGCCGGGCTCTCGATCGAGGCGGAGGGCGCCGCCGCCGAGCTCAACATGAAGCCGATCACGGGCGCCGTCCTCGCCGGCTTCATGCGGATCCACTCGGACACGGTGAACATGGTCAACGCGCCCTTCCTGGCCAAGGAGCGCGGACTCGACGTCCGCGAGATCCGCCACGATCGCGAGACCGACTACCACACCTTGCTGAGGGTGTCGGCGATGACGTCGGCGGGCGACCGGCCGGTCGTGGGCACCCTGTTCGCCAACTCCGCTCCGCGCCTCGTCGAGATTTTCGGGATCCGGGTCGAGGCGGAACTCGAGGGCGAGATGATCTACATCGTCAACGAGGACACGCCGGGCTTCATCGGCCGGCTCGGAACCCTGCTCGGCGAGGAAGGAGTCAACATCGGCACCTTCAGCCTCGGCCGCCGCGAGGCGGGCGGGGAGGCGGTCGCTTTGGTGTCGGTCGACGGCCATATCGGGCCGGATCTGGTCCAGCGCCTGCAGGCGCTTCCGGGCGTGAAGACGGTGAAGCCGTTGCGGTTCTAACTTGCCTCCCCATGCGCAGCATGGGGAGGGGGACCAGGCTTTGCCTGGTGGAGGGGTAAAATGCCCAGACCTGTTCCAGCTACCCCTCCACCACCTTCGGTGGTCCCCCTCCCCATCGCTTCGCGATGGGGAGGCAAGGGGCGGCTGGACCTTGCCCCTCCCTCTCCCTAGAGCCTCCCCGTCATCAGCAGGAGCATCGCGTGGCCAACGTCACCGTCATCGGAGTCCAGTGGGGCGACGAGGGGAAGGGCAAGATCGTCGACTGGCTGGCGAGCCGGGCCGACGTGGTCGCCCGCTTCCAGGGCGGACACAATGCCGGCCACACCCTGGTCGTCGGCGACCAGACCTACAAGCTGTCGCTTCTGCCTTCGGGAATCGTTCGAGGCACCCTCTCCGTCATCGGCAACGGAGTCGTTCTCGATCCCTGGGCGTTCAGGGCCGAGGTCGGGCGGCTGGGTGAGCAAGGCGTCGAAGTGACTCCCGAGACCCTCCAGGTCGCCGATACCTGCCCGCTCATCCTCCCCTTCCACCGCGACCTCGACGCGCTTCGCGAGGACGCTTCGGGCCAGGGCAAGATCGGAACGACGAGGCGCGGCATCGGCCCGGCCTATGAGGACAAGGTCGGCCGACGCGCCATCCGGGTCTGCGACCTCGCCCATCTCGGCCATCTCGGCCCGCAGATCGACCGGCTCTGCGCCCATCACGACGCCCTTCGGGCGGGCTTCGGCGAGCCTCCGATCGACCGGGTCCGGCTCGAGCGCGACCTGGGCGAGATCGCCGAGTTCGTCCTGCGCTTCGCCAAGCCGACCTGGATAACGCTCAACGAAGCCAAGGCGCGGGGCAAGAGGATCCTGTTCGAGGGCGCGCAGGGGGTGCTTCTCGACGTCGACCACGGCACCTATCCGTTCGTCACTTCGTCCAACACGATCGCCGGCACGGCGGCGGGGGGAAGCGGGATCGGACCGGGAGCCGCCGGCTTCGTGCTCGGGATCGTCAAAGCCTATACCACCCGGGTCGGCGCCGGCCCCTTCCCGACCGAGCTCGATGACGAGACCGGCCAGCGGCTCGGCGAGCGGGGCCGCGAGTTCGGCACCGTCACCGGCCGCAAGCGCCGCTGCGGTTGGTTCGACGCGGTGCTGGTGCGCCAGGCCTGCGCCGTCGGCGGGGTGACCGGAGTGGCGCTGACCAAGCTCGACGTGCTCGACGGTTTCGAGGAGCTTCGGATCTGCACGGGCTATCGGCTGCGCGGCCGGGCGCTGGACCATCTCCCGGCCCATGCCGCCGATCAGGATTCGGTCGAGCCGGTCTACGAGACGATCCCCGGCTGGGCGGAATCGACCGCTGGCGCCCGCAGCTGGGCGGAGCTTCCGGCGCAGGCGATCAAATATATCAAGCGGATCGAGGAATTGTGCCGGATCCAGGTGGCCCTGGTTTCGACCAGCCCCGAGCGGGAGGACACGATATTGGTTCGAGACCCGTTCGCGGATTGAATTGCCGCCATCTTCCCCGTCATGCTGAACTTGTTTCAGCATCCAGCGACGAGCCGCCTCTGGGTTGGAGACCTGGACCCTGAAACAAGTTCAGGGTGACGGGTATGGATGGCACGAAGGCCGCGCCCTCTTCCCCTCCGCTCCGCCCACGCCTATCGCCTCGCCATGGCCAACATTCTCGTTACCGGAACCAGCCGGGGCATCGGCAAGGCGATCGCCGCCGCGCTCTCCTCCCATAATGTCGTCGGCCACTCCAGCCGGGGCGGCGACGGCAGGGTCGCCGCCGACCTTTCCGAGCCGGGCGCGGCCGGGCGGCTGTGGGACGAGGCGCTGGAGCGGCTCGGCGGCCGGATCGACGCGCTCGTCAACAATGCCGGTGTCTTCGAGGCCGCTCCGATCGACCTGCCGGCGGAGGAATGGACCGGGCGGTGGGAACGAACGATGAAGGTCAACCTGACCGCGTCGGCCGAGCTGTGCCGCCTCGCCGTCCTCCATTTCCGCGAGGCGGGGGGCGGGAGGATCGTCAACGTCGCCAGCCGAGCCGCCTATCGCGGCGACAGCCCGCAGCATTGGCATTATGCGGCCTCCAAGGGCGGAATGATCGCGATGACCAAGTCGATCGCGCGCGGCTATGCGGCCGACGGCGTCCTCGCCTTCGCCGTCTGCCCGGGCTTCACCGCCTCGGAGATGGTCGAGGATTATCTGGCGAGCCGCGGCGGCCAGAAGATCGTCGCCGACATCCCGCTGGGCCGGGTCGCGAGTTCAGACGAGGTCGCGGAGACGGTGCGCTGGCTGGCGGTGGACGCTCCGGCTTCGGCCACGGGCGCGGTGATCGACGTCAACGGGGCCAGCTATGTCCGTTAAATCCTCCCCGAGCTTGCTTGGGGAGGGGGACCACACGAAGTGCGGTGGAGGGGTAGCTGGCACAGGCCTGCGCCCATTACCCCTCCACCCCGCTACGCGGGGTCCCCCTCCCCATCTGCGATGGGGAGGATATTCATGACCGACAGCTGGAAGGTCACCCTCCCCTGCACCAAGGCCGAGGCGGAGGCGCTGAAGGACGACATCTCGCCGCTCGCCTGGCTCGATTTTCCGCCGGTGCTGATGACCAGCGAGGAGGACGGATCGAGGCCCGACGAATGGCGGCTCGACGCTTATTTCGATTCCGAGCCGAATTCGGAGATGCTGGAGCTTCTCGCCGCCCTGGCGCCGAGCGCGGCGGGCGCCCTGCCGGCGGTCGAGAAGGTCGAGGACCGCGACTGGGTGACGCTGAGCCAGCAGGGGCTCGAGCCGATCCGGGCCGGGCGCTTCTTCGTCCATACACCGGCCCATCGGGGCGCCGCTCCGCCGGAGCTGATCGCCCTCGAGATCGACGCCGGCCGAGCCTTCGGCACCGGCCAGCACGAGACGACCAGCGGCTGCCTCGTCGCGCTCAGCCGTCTGAAGGCGGGCGGAGCCGCGGTCGCGGATCTGGTCGATCTCGGCACCGGCACCGGCCTCCTCGCTTTCGCCGCCCTGAAGCTGTGGCCGGCGGCCCGGGCGGCCGCGTCAGACAACGATCCGGTGGCGATCGAGGTGAGCCAGGAGAATGCGGCGATCAACGCGGTGAAGGTCGGGCGAGCGCGGGGCCGGCTCGAGCTGGTCGTTGCCGAGGGGATGGAGCATGTCCGGCTGCAGGCGCGGGCGCCCTTCGATCTCGTCATCGCCAACATATTGGCGGGACCGCTGATCGAGCTCGCGCCCTCGGTCGCCAGGGGAATTGCCCCCGGGGGACGGCTCATCCTCGCCGGGCTTCTCGAGCACCAGGCGCCGGCGGTGGCCGCCGCCTATCGCCGCCAGGGAATGATGCTGACCGGGCGTGTCGAGCGCGGCGAATGGCCGACCTTGGTGATGCGCAAGCGGCGGGCGCCGGCGGTTCGGAAGCGGCGGGGCGGGTAGGCCCCCACCGTCATCCTGAACTTGTTTCAGGATTCAGGGTTGAGCCGTCTCGCGGGTGGAGAGCTGGACCCTGAAACAAGTTCAAGGTGACGAAGGGACGACGGATTATCCCGCCGCCTTCACCAGCGCGTTCCACTTCTCCTCGTCGATCGTCTCGACGCCCAGCTCCGCCGCTTTCTTGAGCTTGGAGCCCGCGCCGGGGCCGTAGACGACGAGGTCGGTCCTGGCCGAGACCGAGCCCGCCACCTTGGCGCCCAGCTTCTCGGCCTGGGCCTTGGCCTCGTCGCGCGAGAGGGTCTCGAGGCTTCCGGTGAAGACCAGGGTCTTGCCGGAGACCGGCGAGGCCTTGGTTTCCCAAATCACGTCCGCCGGCCGGACCCCGGCCTCTCGCAGATCGTCGAGGACCTCGCGATTATGCGCCTCCTCGAAGAAATCGAGCAGGGCATTGGCCACTTCCGGGCCGATATTGGGGGTCTCGACCGCTTCGACCACCGCCTTGTCGCGGCGCTGGAGGAACTTGCGCTCCTCCTCGCCCTCGATCGGATCGATCTCGCGGCGGACCTTCAGGGCGGCTTCGATCATCGCCCGCAGATCGCTCCAGCTTCGATAGCGGCGCGCGAGGTCGCGGGCCGTCACCTCGCCGACATGGCGGATGCCGAGCCCGTAGAGGAAGCGGTCGAGCGGCGGCTCGCGCTTGGCGTGGATCGCGGCGATCAGATTGGCGGCGGAAATCTCCGCCCAGCGCTCGCGGGCCAGCAATTTCTCTTTGGTCAGCCGGAAGATATCGGCCGGCGACTGGAGCAGGCCGTCGCGGAAGAAATTCTCGATATGGGTGATCCCGAGCCCCTCTATGTCGAGGGCGTGGCGGGACACGAAATGGCGGAGCCGCTCGACCCGCTGGACCGGACAGACGAGGCCGCCGGTGCAGCGGACGTCGACCTCGCCTTCCTCGCGCACCGCGTCGGACCCGCATTCGGGACAGGCGGTCGGAAAGACGAAGGCGGGCCGGTCTTCTTCGGGCGTGAGATTCTCAAGGACCTGGGGGATGACGTCGCCGGCGCGCTGGATTCGGACCCGGTCGCCGACCCGCACTCCCAGCCGCTCGATCTCGTCCTTGTTGTGCAGAGTCGCGTTGGTGACCGTCACTCCGCCGACGCTGACCGGCCTGAGGCGCGCCACCGGAGTGAGCTTGCCGGTGCGGCCGACCTGGATGTCGATCGCCTCGAGCAGGGTTTCGGCCTTCTCGGCCGGGAATTTATGGGCGAGCGCCCAGCGCGGCGCCCGCGCCACCTGGCCGAGGCGGCGCTGCCAGTCGAGCCGGTCGACCTTGTAGACGACCCCGTCGATGTCGAAGGCGAGGTCCGCGCGCTTCGCCTCGATCGTCCGGTAATGGGCGAGCAAGGCGTCGAGATCGGCGCAGCGTTCGAGATGGTCGGCGATCGGAAGCCCCCAGGCCTTTATCGCCCGCATCACGCCGAGCTGGGTCTCGGCGGGAAGAGCGGACACCTCGCCCCAGCCATGAGCGTAGAAGCGAAGCGGCCGCGAGGCGGTCACCGAAGCGTCCTTCTGGCGGAGCGAGCCGGCGGCGGCGTTGCGCGGATTGGCGAATTGGCGCGCCCTGGCCGGGTCCTCCGCCTCGGCGAGCAGGCGGGCGTTCAGCGCCGCGAAGTCCGCCTTCGACATATAGACCTCGCCCCGGACCTCGAAGATTTCGGGCGCGTCGCCGTTCAGCCGCCTCGGAATGTCGGCGATGGTCCGGACATTTTCGGTCACCACTTCGCCGGTGGTGCCGTCGCCGCGGGTGGCGGCGAGGACCAGCTCGCCTTTCTCGTAGCGGAGCGAGCAGGAGAGCCCGTCGATCTTGGGCTCGGCGGTGAGAGCGACCTCCTCGTCCGGGGCGAGGCTGAGGAAGCGCCGCACCCGGCCGATGAAATCCGCCACCTCGTCGTCGGCGAAGGCGTTCTCGAGGCTGAGCATCGGCAGCGCGTGCCGGACCTTGGAGAGATGCGCGGCGGGGGCGGCGCCGACTTGGCGCGAGGGGCTGTCCTCTCGGATCAGGTTGGGGAATTGCCGCTCCAGCTCGGAATTGCGGCGGACGAGGGCATCGTAATCGGCATCGGAAATCTCCGGCGCGTCGTCGCTATGGTAGAGCCGGTTATGGCGCGCGATCTCGGCGGCGAGATGCTCCAGCTCGGCGGCGGCCTGGGTTTCGGTCATGGCGCGAGGGCTAAAGCGCGAGACCGGATGTGGCAACATCGTGCCGCACGTCGCCGAGAGGTGGCCTCTCAGGGGGCGGGCCGAGGGATCCAGATCGTGCAAGAAAGCCCCGTCTTCGCGGGGGAGCCATCGGCCAGCCGGATGCGCTTGAAGCATCCGCCGAGCGGGAAGTAGCGCCCCGACCAGTGCCCCTCCGCACCGACGTCCAGCTCATCGTCCCCGATCCTCGCCTTCTTGAGAAAGGCCCAAAGCTGCTGAGCGGTCTCGCCCGAGCAGATATATTTGTGACTATCGTCCGTATCGCTGACGTCGCCCGTCTTGATCGCATCCAAAAGGCACGCCTCGATCAGACCCGGTGTGCGCTCCGGGAATGCCGCCGATGCCGGGTCAGCCAGAGCCATGGACGCGATCAAGAGCAACATGATAACTTCCTATTCCTAAATCGAGAGGGAGGCCGCCGCCCCTCATGCCGCCTCCAACAATCGAACCGCCTGCGCCCTCGCCTCATCGGTGACCTCCGCCCCCGACAGCATCCGGGCGATCTCCTCCCGTCGCCGCCCCTCGTCGAGCGTCTGGACGCTGGTGCGGGTGACCAGGCCTTCGTGGCTCTTCTCGATGAGGAGGTGGCGGGCGCCTCGGGCGGCGACCTGCGGGCTGTGGGTGACGACGAGGAGCTGGGCGCCCTCGGCGAGGCGGTGGAGGCGTTCGCCGACCGCGCTGGCGACGGCGCCGCCGACGCCGCGGTCGATCTCGTCGAAAATCATGGTTCGGGCGTCGCCGCGCTCGGCCAAAGCGACCTTGAGAGCGAGGATGAATCGGGACAGCTCGCCGCCGCTGGCGATCTTGGTCAGTGGCGCGAAGGGCGCGCCCGGGTTGGTCGAGACTTCGAATTCCACGCGGTCGCGGCCGCGCGCCGCCCATTGCGTTTCGGCGAGCGGCTCGATCAGCGTTCGGAAGCGGGCGGAGTCGAGCTTCAGGGGTGCGAGCTCTCGCTCCACGGCCGTGTCGAGGCGGGCGGCGGCGGCGGTCCGCAGCCCGGTCAGCCGCTCGGCCTCGGCCAGATAGGCGGCGCGGCTGTCGCGGACCCGTGCCTCCAAGGCCGCCAGGCTCTTTTCGCCGGCCTCGAGCGAGTCGAGCTTGGCCGACAGCTCCAAGGCGAGCGCCGGGAGCGCGTCCGGATCGACCCGGTGCTTGCGGGCGACGGCTCGGATCTCGAACAGGCGGGTCTCCGCTTCGTCGAGCCGGGCCGGATCGAAGGCCAGAGCGGCCGAGGCGGCTTCGAGCCGGTCTTCCGCCTCGGACGCCTCGACCAGCGCCCGGTCGAGCGCTTCGAGCGCTTCGGCCAGCCGGTCATGCTCGCCGGCGATCCGTTCGAGGCGGCGCGCCGCCTGGCGGCACAGCGACAAGCCCCCTTCGGATCCGTCGAGCAGCTGGCCGATGGCGGCGATATCCTCGGCGAGCCTGGCCCCCTTCTGCATGTCGGCCCGAAGCCCGGCCAAAGCGGCTTCCTCGCCCGGCCCGGCGGCAAGCTGCTTCAGCTCGGCGGCGGCATGGTCGAGCCATTCGCGGTCGCGGGCGGCGGTTTCGAGATCGTCCCGCGCCTTGGCCAGCGCCGCCTCCGCCTCGGCCCAGGCACGATAGGCGCGCTCCGCCGAGCCGCTGTCGATCCGGCCGAAGGCGTCGAGCAGGGCGCGGTGACCGCGGGGATTGAGAAGGCCGCGATCGTCGTGCTGGCCGTGTATCTCGACCAGGACCGAACCCAGTTCCCGGATCAGGGCGACCGATGCCGACTGATCGTTGACGAGGGCCCGGCTGCCGCCGTCGGCCCGGACGATTCGGCGAACGACGAGCGGCTCGCCCGGTTCGCCCGCAAGGCCGTTGTCGCTGAGCAGGGCGTGGGCGGGATGTTGGGACGGGAGATCGAAGCCGACGGTGACCACGGCCTGGGCCTGGCCCTGACGGACGAGGCCGCTGTCGGCGCGGGCGCCGAGCGCAAGGCCGAGCGCGTCGAGCAGGATCGACTTGCCGGCGCCGGTCTCGCCGGTGAGAACGCCGAGGCCGGGACCGAATTCGAGGTCGAGGCTCTCGATCAGGACGACGTCGCGGATGGAGAGGCTGGTGAGCATGACGCGCCCTTCAGCGCGTCACCCCGGCGCAGGCCGGGGTCCCAGGTCGCCGGCAGAGATTTTCCGTCCTGGGATCCCGGCCTTCGCCGGGATGACGGACCTTGGTCATGCCGCCGGCGTCGCCGACGCCGGCGCGTGCCTCTGCACCAGCGAATAAGCGCGCTGGTACCATTTGGTGTTCGGATAATTGGCGCCCAGCACCGAGGCCGACCGGCGCGCTTCGGCCGGGATCCCGAGGGCGAGATAGGATTCGGTGAGGCGCATCAGCGCTTCGGGTGTGTGGCTGGTCGTCTGATATTGGTCGACGACGGTGCGGAACCGCATCACCGAGGCGAGCCATTGCGCGCGGCGCTGGTAGAAGCGGCCGATCTCCATTTCCTTGCCGGCGAGATGGTCGCGGACGAGATCGATCTTGAGCCGGGCGTCGGCGGCGTAGCGCGTGTCCGGATAACGGCGGACGAGCTCGCCGAGCGCGTCGAGCGCCTGCCGGGTGGTGCTCTGGTCGCGGGTGACGTCCGTGATCTGCTCGTAATAGCTCAATGAGATCAGGTAATAAGCGTAAGGCGCGTCGCGGTTGCCGGGATGGATGGAAAGGAAGCGGCGGGAGGATTCGACCGACTTGGTATAATCCCTCGCCGCATAATAGCTGAACGCGCTCATCAGCTGGGCCCGGCGCGCCCAGACCGAATAGGGATGCTGACGCTCGACCTCGTCGAAAATCTGGCCGGCCGCCGCATAATCGCGCTGGTCGAGACGCCTTTTGGCGAGGTTGTAGAGGGTGTTGACGTCGCGGGCGACATATTGGGTGTCGGCCCTCGTCTTCTTGCCCCCGCTGGCGCAGCCGGCGAGGGGAAGGACGAGGCACGCCATGACGGCGGCGACGGTGAAGCGGGCATGGTTATGCAGCATGGAGGGCTTCTTAGCGGAGGGTTGAGACGAGGCCAAGCGCGGACTGGAGAGAGGCTGGAGTGACGGTCGCCGGTGACTGTCGCTCGCCTCGATAGTGGCTTTCCCAGATGAACGGCGGTTTAATGTCTCGCCTGTAAAGGGACGGCGATGCTGCGCGTTCTGACTCTCTCGACCCTTTATCCCGACACGGACCGGCCGTCCTTCGGCCTCTTCGTCGAGCGGCAGACCCTGGCGCTGGCGGCTCGGGACGGGCTCGAGGTGGAGGTCGTGGCGGCCGTCGGCCTGCCGGTCTGGCCGCTGACGCTCCATCCGCATTACCGGGCACGGACGCGGCGGCCCGAGAAGGAGCGCCGGCAAGGGCTTCCGGTCCACCGGCCGGGCTTTCGGATCTGGCCGGGGCTGAGCGGGGCCGGCGCCGCCCGGTCGCTTGCGGCGGCGGCGCTTCCGCTCGCTCGAGCGCTGCGCTGCGACGTGATCGATGCCGAATTCTTCTGGCCGGACGGGGTAGCGGCGATGCATCTCGCCAAGGCCCTCGGCCTACCCTTCTCGATCAAGGCGCGCGGCAGCGATATCCACTATTGGGGCCGGCGGCCGGCGGTCGCGGCGCAGATGCTGCAAGCGGCCCGACGGGCGGGCGGACTGCTCGCGGTGAGCGCGGCGTTGAAGGCCGACATGTCGGCGATGGGGATGCCCGAGGACAGGATAAGCGTCCATCATACGGGCGTCGATCTGGAGCGGTTTCGCCCCGTGGAGCGGAGCGAGGCGAAGCGCCGCCTGGGCGTTGACGGCCCGCTGGTCGTCACCGCGGGAAACCTCGTTCCGCTCAAGGGCCAGCGGCTCGCGGTCGAGGCGCTGGCCGGCCTTCCCGGAACGACCCTGCTGATCGCCGGCGAAGGGCCCGAGCGTCCGGCGCTCGAAGCCCTGATCGCCGCCCGTGGCCTTGGCTCTCGAGCGCGCCTGCTCGGAAGCGTCCCGCCCGAAGCCATGCCCGGCCTGCTCGCCGCCGCCGACCTGATGCTTCTGCCCTCCGAGCGCGAAGGGCTCGCCAACGTCTGGATCGAATCCCTCGCTGCGGGAACGCCGATCCTGATCGCCGACGTCGGCGGCGCGCGCGAGGTGCTGGACCGGCCCGAGGCGGGGCGCGTGGTCGCGAGGAATCCCGGGGCGATCGCGGCGGCGGCGCGCGAGATGCTGGAGTCGCCGCCGGACCAGGCCGCGGTGCGGCGCTCGGCGGAGCGTTTCAGCTGGGAGCGCAACGGGGCCGAATTGCATGCGCATCTATCCTCCCTGCCGCGAAGCGGTGGGGAGGGGGACCACCCGTAGGGTGGTGGAGGGGTAGCTGGCCCAAGCCTGCGCGATTACCCCTCCACCAGGCTTCGCCCGACGGCTGCTACGCGGCCGGTTCCGGCTCTCGGCATGCCCCCGGCATGCCGACCCGCCTACACCCCCCTCCCCATCTGACGATGGGGAGGCAAATTAAAGCGGCACCAGCGCGGCCGCGATCCAGCGTTCCTCGCCGCGAAGCAGGCCCCAGGCGCGGGCGGCGGCGCGGCTGTCCATCACTTCGAGGCCGATGCCGAGCGCTTCCAGCGCCTCGCGAAGCGCCCGCGGCGGATGGGTGAGCCGATCGCCGGTGCCGAGGATCAGGAATTCGGGCGCTGGGTCGAGCGCGAGCAGCGGCTCCAGATCGCCGAGCGCGAGATCGGCCGGAGCGGGCGCGGCCCACTCGTCGGCCCTGAGCGGAGTGAGGAGCAGGGCGCGGTAGACGCCTTGGTCGACCACGAAGCCGCCGCCGGAAAATCCCGTGACGATCGGGCCCTCGGCGGCCGGATCGCGCTCGAACCGGGCCATCAATAGCCTTCGTTGTGGCTCGTCATCCGTTCGCCGCCGGACGTGGTCGTGTTGTTCTTCGGAAGGAAGCTGTCCGAATCGACCTTCAGCCAGACCAGCCAGGGGGCGGCGATGTAGACGGTGGAATAGGTGCCGACGATGACGCTGATCAAAAGCGCGGTGGTGAAGCTCTGGATGACGGAGGGACCAAGGATCATCAGCGAGCCCAGCGCCAGAAGCATGGCGAAGTTGGTGGCGACGGTGCGCGACAGCGTCTCGTTCATCGACAGGTTGAGAAGCGAGACGATGTCCATCTTGCGGTATTTGCGCAGATTCTCGCGGACCCGGTCGTAAATGACGATCGTGTCGTTGAGCGAATAGCCGATGAGGGTGAGCAGGGCGGCGACGACGTTGAGATCGAACTCCATCTGGGTGAGCGCGAAGAAGCCCAGGGTGAGGGTGACGTCGTGAAACAGCGAGAACATCGCCCCGACGCCGAACTGCCACTCGAACCTTATCCAGATGTAGATGACGATTCCGATCGCGGAGAGCAGAAGCGCCAGCGCCCCGTCCCAGATCAGCTCCTCCGAGACCTTGCCGGACACGGTGTCGACCGCGTCGATCCGGACGCCGGGATATTTCTGCTGAAGCGCCTGGCGGACCTTGGAGGCGGCGGCGTTCGCTCCCCCTTCGCCGCCCTCGGGCAAGGGCAGGCGGATCGAGATTTCGCGCGGGCTTCCGAATTCGGACACGCTGGGATCCCCAAGGCCGAGGGCGGTGACGTCCTCGCGCAGCTTGTCCAGCTCGGGCGGCTGGGCGAAGGTCGTCCGGACGACCTGGCCGCCGGCGAAATCGACTCCGAAGTTGAGTCCCCTGACCGCGATCAGGGCGATGGAGGCGATGATCAGAAGGGTCGAGATCGCGATGGCGACGTTGCGCCACCTCAGGAAATCGAGGTTGGTGTCGTCCGGGATGAGTTTCAGCAGCCGCATGGCGTCCTCAGATCCTGAGCTCGGTGGGCCGCTTGCGCAGCCAGAGGGAGACGAACATGCGGGTCACCGTGACGGCGGTGAAGACCGAGGTCGCGATTCCGATCATCATCACGACGGCGAAGCCCTTAACCGGACCCGAGCCGAAATAATAAAGCAGCAGGCCGGCGATGACGTTGGTGATGTTCGCGTCGAAGATGGCGGTGCGCGCTTCGTCATAGCCGTGCTGGACGGCGTCCATCACCCGGCGGCCGCGCCGATGCTCCTCGCGGATTCGTTCGTTGATGATGACGTTGGCGTCGACGGCGGCGCCGACGGTGAGGACGAAGCCGGCGATCCCGGGCAGGGTCAGGGTCGCGAACGGCGCCATGATGCCGAGGATGACGATCACGTTCAGGACGAGGGCGATGTTCGCATAGAGTCCGAAGCGGCCGTAGGTCAGCCACATGAAGAGCAGGATGCCGACGGTTCCGACGATCCCGGCGATGACGGCCTTGCGGATCGAATCCTTGCCGAGATCCGGCCCGACCGTTCGCTCCTCGATCACCTTGAGCTCGACCGGGAGCTTGCCCGAGCGAAGCTGAATCGCGAGATCGGTGGCGCTCTGGACGGTGAAGCTGCCGGAGATGTTCGCCTGGCCGCCGAGGATGGGCTCCTGAATGTTGGGCGCGGACAGGACGACGTTGTCGAGGACGATGGCGAAGGGCTTGTTGACGTTCTGCTGGGTGACCCGGGCGAAAGCCTTCGAACCCCGCCCGTCGAAGCGGATGCTGACGACCGGCTGGTTGTTCTGGTCGAAGGTCTGCTGGGCGTCGACGAGCTGGTCGCCGTTGACCATGGCGCGGCGGAGGACGGCGATCCGGCCGCCGCCCGCCATCGGCAGAACCTGGCTACCCACGGGCGCCCGGCCCTGGGCGACCTGATCGGGGCTGGCGTTCTGGTCCACCATCTTGAACTCGAGACGGGCGGTCTTGCCGAGAAGCGCCTTGAGGCCTTCGGGATCCTGGAGACCCGGCACCTGGACGAGGATCCGGTCCTTGCCCTGCCGGATGACGGTGACTTCCTTCGTGCCCTCGGGGTCGACCCGGTTGTAAACGACCTCGCGCGCGGTCTTCATCGCATTGTCCAGCGCCTCGGCGATTCCGGACTGGGTGGGAGTGAGCACCATCCGGCTGCCGTCGACCACCTCGACGTTGAACGTCCGCTGCCCGGTCAGCGCGACCGGCTGAGTTTGATTGTTGGCGATCTCGCGGACCCCGTCGACCTGGGCCGGATTGCGGACCAGGAAGGACAGGCGGCCGCCCGCGGTCGACATGTCGCCGACCTCGATCTTCGCTCGGCGCAGCTCGCTGCGCATGATGTCTTCCATCTGGTCGAGCCGCTGCTTGGCGACGTCGCTCGTATCGCCCTCGAGCAGCAGATGGCTTCCGCCGGCGAGGTCGAGGCCGAGGTTGATTTGCGAGCGCGGAACGAAGGACGGCCATTTCGCGACCACGGACTCGGGGAAGAAGCTCGGAACGGCCAGGGCGATTCCGAACAGGCAGGCCAGCGTCGTGGCCCATATCTTCCAGCGCGGAAAGTCCAGCATGGCGGTCAGTCGTTCGCCGGCTTGGCGCCGTGCGGCCGGACTTCGCTGAGCATCCCCTTGACCACCCGGACCCGGGTGCCGGCGGCGATCTCGAGCTCGATCTCGCTTTCCTCGACCTTGGTGACCTTGCCGATCAAACCGCCCGTCGTGACGGCGATGTCGTTGCGCTTCACCGCTCCGATCATGTCCCGATGCAGCTTCATCCGCCGGCTCTGCGGCCGGATGAGGAGGAAGTAGAAGATGACGAAGATGAGGAGGAGCGGCGCGAACTGCACGAGGATGGCGGCAATGCCGCCGGGGGCGGCTTCGGTGCCGGACTGGGCATAAGCGGGCGATGAGAACATGAGGCTATACCTGGTGAGGGACCGGCGCCGACGCAAGCGTCCGGGGGAAGGCGGCGGCGACTAACATGCGTTGCGAGCCTTGCGCAAGCGCGCTGCCGCCAGCCGCGCTTCGGGCTCAGCCTCGGGGCGGCAGGATGATCAGGGTCGAAGTGCCGTGGGCGAGGACCTTGCCGTCGGCCGACAGCAGGCGCGCCTCGGCCGTCGCGATCTGCCGGCCTCGGGTGACGACCCGGCCTTCGCAGCGGACGGGGGTGCCGTCGGGCGGGACCGGACGGGTGAAGTTCACCTTGGTCTCGACGGTCGTATAGCCGACGCCCGCCGGAAGCTCGGTATGGACGGCGCAGCCGGCGGCGCTGTCGATCAGGGTCAGTGCGACCCCGCCATGGACGCCGCCGAGCGGATTGAGCAGATGCGGCCCCGCCGCGCCCTCGAACACCGCCCGCCCCGGCGCCACCTCGATCAGGCGGAAGCCCATGGTCGCTCCGATCGGCGGGGCCGGAAGGGTGCCGGCGACGATCGCCTGAAGCATCTCCAGGCCGGTGAGCTTCTCGATTTCCTCGAGCGAATTTGTTTCGATGTGCCGGTTGGCGGTCATGGCGATCCGTCCTTTCAGTTGCTATTTGCAACTAGACAAGGCCGCGCAAAATAAAACCCCCAAGCTACTGCCTGAGGGTCAATTCGAAACGTCATCTGGTCAATTTCGAGCGGCTCAGGCGCCGGGTTTCTGCTCACGCATCGCTGATCTCCTGCATCTCGGTTGACAAGTTAGTGCCTATGAGCCCGATGTCAACGGCGGGTTAACGGGCGGGATGAGCACATGGCGAAGGCCTATCGCAGTTGGTCGGAACGACGCGCCATCATCCGCGCCGTCATCGCAGATTCCAACCCACCAACGCTCGAATCGTTTCATCTCTCGCCGCAGGAGCAAACCTATTTCAGGGTCCGCTCGGAACGTGCCATAGATTCGCTCGCCCGCCAAACGTCCGAATTTAAGGCTTATTATGCGCTACCGGCGGCAAAGCCCTTCTCCGTCGTGGTACTGGTGTCTGGTTTGGTGGTCGCCGCAGCCGCCGGGGCGGCAACCTACATCTACCTGAACACCGTCGGCAATCCGGCATATCCGATCTACGCTGCCCTCCTGTCGCTTTCGATCGTGGCCATCGGATGGGCCGTCGCCGGTTGGATTACGCATCGGAATACGATCCGGCAGAACACCAACAGCATGTTGTTCGCTCGATTTTCCCAGGCGCCCTTCGGCGAGGCAATGCACCGTTTTCACCAGGAGTTTGGCACCGATGTTTTTCCTAAAGTAACTCGGGATAGCCTGCGAGACCTGCGGTCGACAGGCAAAGAAGACGATTGGAAAGCGGCAACCGCCGTCGGGTACCTTTTGAATTACTATGAGTTTATCGCGGCCGGTGTACTACACGGCGATCTAAATCAGGATATCATACGCAACAATATTCGCGGCGTTATATGTTTTTATCATGATAAGTGTGAGCCTTATATCATTCATTCCAATCAACAAAACTCCAAGGTCTATGAGCACCTGATTAAGCTCAGGACGCATTATCGGGAGCCATGAGTCGAGCCGCGGAAGGCGCAAGCGCGGCTTGCCTTCGCGTGGGGCAGGGCCTAAGTCGCGCGCCTTGGGCGTCGGCGACGGCGTCTCGGTCGGGGCGTAGCGCAGCCTGGTAGCGCATCACACTGGGGGTGTGGGGGTCGGAGGTTCGAATCCTCTCGCCCCGACCAATTACGCATCGGCGCGGACCGTCAGTTCCGATCGCGCCGCGGAAGGTCGAAGAGCTGCTCCGGCCTGGCGATCTCCACCTGCTCGCTGCGCGTGCCGCTGCGGTAGCCGAGCCCCCGAATCACCGTGTCGATGTCCTCGCGATCATGGTCGACGCCGTGGCAGGCGCGCAAATAGGCGACCGCCGATGCGGTGTGGTAGCCGGGAAGATCGAACAGGTCCAAGGCGTGCGCGACCCAGCGCTTTCCGGAGCGAAAGGCCAGTGCCGGTTGGGTTCGGGAGCAGAGGACGTACTGGACCGCCGCCCGCTTCTCCCAGGCGATCGGGACCGATTCGTCGAAGCCCGCGGGAAAATCCTCCCGGTGCACCGAGGTGCCGCGGAAGGCGGTGACCTTGCGCAGCGTTCCCGCCGAAGTCGACCGAATCGCGACGTTGGAGACCGGCTTCGACCAGGAACATTCCATCATTCGGCACTGGACGAGTTGCGGAGCGGTCCCGGCCGGGAGGGACGCCAGCGCGATGGCGAGCGAAATCATGTCGAGTCTCCCTTCGTTGCCTCAGCCGGCGGCGCCTGGGCGTCGAGGACCTTTCGCTCCGCCCGAAGAACCGTGCCGTACAGCTTGCCCATCCCGATCAGCGCGATCCCCAGGCCGAGGAACGAGAGGATCCGAAGCAGGCCCTGGAGCTCGGCGGCGTCGAGCAGGAACACCTTGAGGATGGTCGCGGTAAGGAGGACCAGCCCCGCCAGGCGGAGCGCCTTGTCCGGAACCCGGATGCCGGCCGCGACCAGGGCGAGCGCCAGGACCAGCCATGTCGCCGACACGAAATCGCGCGCCGTGAGATCGTAGCCGGCCATGGCGAGAAGCAGGGCGGCGGTGGCCCCGGCGGCGACCATCGCCGAATCCGGCATCTTGCGGCCGGCCGAATCCTTCCTGTGGAGCCAGAGCAGGGCAATGGCCGCCGCCGCCAGCACCGCGGCGGCGAGACCCCAGCCGACCGTCGACAGCGTGTCGGGCCGAAGCAGACGGAGAATCAGGATCGGCCCGGCCAGCGCCCCGCAGGCGGTCAGGATCCGAAGCACCCGATCCTTCGTCGACAGGGGAATCGACACCCCGGCGAACATCAAGGTGATCGCGACGCCCATCCACGGGACCGACGGATCGCTGTCGATCGGCGCCTTGACCGATAGCAGGAGCAAGGCGAGCGCCAGTCCGACCGCCGGCGCGAAGCGGGCCTCCGGACGCCGGGCGCCGAACCCGAGGCTGACGGCCGCGAGCGATCCGAAGAGCAGCCAGGCGCGGGGGTCGGTGTCGAGCCGGATGACGAGCAAAGTCAGCTCGACGAGACCGATGATGAGCGGCTGCATGATCGCCAGCGGCCGGCCCTCCCCCGACCGGAGCAGCGAGGCGGCGAGGGCGAGGGCGACGACGAACAGGCCGGCGGCGAGCGCGTCCGGCGGGGATCCGAAGATCAGGAAGCCGGTCCACACGAAGCTCAGGGCCACCGAGCCGGCCGCGAGCCAGCCCCAGCCCCGCTTCCACGCCAGGATGAAGATCGCCGCGTTCAGCAAGGCGATATAAGCGAGGATCGGCAGTGCCCCGCCTTCGGGATCGCCCGCGAGCCAGGGCGTCAGGAAGCCGCCGACCATGCCCATCACCGCCGTCGGCGGACCGTGCCTGAGCGACAGGCCCAGCGCCGCCGCGCTGATCAGGAACATCAGCGCCGAGGCCGTCCTGCCGCCGATCTGGCCGTAGAGGAACCAGCTCCCGTAGGCCGTCGCGTAGAGGACCGCGATGCCGGCGCCGACCAGCGCCTGGGCGATCCGGGGCTCGTCGGCGAGGAAGCTGCGCTTGCGCGCATATTCGCCGGACGCGAGCAGCATCAGGCCGAACAGAGCGGCCGCCGCCATTCGAAGCTCCGGGGTCACCAGCCCGATCTCGATCGTATGGCGGATCAGGAAGAACCCGGCGACCACGAGCGCGATCGCGCCGATCCAGATCAGGAGACGCCCGCCGACGAGCTGCTCGAAGAGGCTCGCGAGGGTCTCCCGCGCCGGCGGCGACGGGCCGGCGGCTCTCGCCTCGGCGCCGGGTTCCGGCCGGGCCGGGCCGGCAGGGCCGTGCCGCACCCCGCCCATCTCTTTCTCCAGCCGGGTCACCCGAATGAAAAGATAGAGATTGGCGGCGAGCAGGCCGGCCACGCCAAGAAAGAGGAGGAGCTCCATCGGCGGGACGCTAGCGCTACGCCGCCGCCCTGTCAGCGCTCAATCGCGGGCGCAGGCTTTCCGGCCGGCTCCTTCGGAAGCGCTTCGGGATCGCGCAAGGCGCGGCGCGCCTGCTGGACCGCGTCGATGACTCCCGGCGCCGCCGCGAGCACCACCGGCAACGCCCTCACCAATCGGCTCAGCAACGATCTTCTTCTCGTCGGCATGGTCCTACCCTTCCTGTATGATTCGTCGATAGGAAAGAACATAGCACGAACGATATCAATAGGAAATTTCTTTTTTCGACTTTTCGGCGAAATTCGGAAATCCCTGAAGGCCCCTTATGAAAAATCCAGCGGCCGCGTTCTCAGGGGATCGATTGCATCGCCCCTGCCCTCCTCCCATATCGCCGCCGTCAAGGAGCGGGAGCATGACGATGGAAAGCTGGCACGGCACCACGATCCTGGCGGTGCGCAAGAACGGGCGCGCGGTCATCGCCGGCGACGGCCAGGTGACTCTCGGCCAGACGGTGATCAAGCCCAACGCCCGCAAGGTCCGGCGGCTCGGCGACGGCAAAGTGATCGGCGGTTTCGCCGGAGCGACCGCCGACGCCTTCACCTTGTTCGAGCGGCTGGAGCGCAAGCTCGAGCAGCATCACGGCCAGCTGATGCGCGCCGCGGTCGAGCTCGCCAAGGACTGGAGGACCGACAAATATCTGCGGAACCTCGAGGCGATGATGATCGTCGCCGACAAGGAGGTGACCCTGGTCCTGACCGGCAATGGCGACGTCCTCGAGCCCGGCTCGGGAGTCGCGGCGATCGGGTCGGGCGGCAATTTCGCGCTCGCCGCCGCCACCGCCTTGCTCGATTACGAGGAAGATGCGGAAACTCTCGCCCGCAAGGCCATGGCGATCGCGGCCGAGATCTGCGTCTACACCAACGGCAATCTGACGGTGGAAAGCCTGGAGAGCGCCAATTGAGCTGGTCGGTCGAACGGCTGGAATGGGCCGACGCACCGCTGGGCGAGATCGCGCTTCCGAAAAAGACGATGCGTTTCCGCTCGGGCTTCGGCTCGGGCCTCTCGCGCCGGCCCGGCGATCCGCCGGGGACGGTCTGGGCGGTCGGCGACCGAGGCCCCAACATAAAGGTGAAGACCGCGATCCTGCTCTACGGGCTCGACCGGCTCGAGCCGTTGCGCGGCGAGGACGGCGCGAAGATCATGCCGAGGCTCGATCTCGGTCCCGCCATCGCCGAGCTGAACGTCGCCGGGGATCGGGTCGAGATCGTCCGAAGCCTTCGAATCGCCGACTCGCGGGGCCGGCCCGTTTCCGGGCTGCCGGTGCCGGGCGGGGCCCACATGCGCTGCGAGCCCGCGTTCGACCTCGACGGAAACCCGCTGCCTCCCGATCCTTCCGGGCTCGACACCGAAGGCCTGGCCGCGCTGGCCGACGGCGGCTTCTGGGTGAGCGACGAATTCGGGCCGTCGCTGGTCCGGCTCGATTCCGATGGAAAAGTGCTGAAGCGCCTCGTTCCGGAAGGACTGGATCTGGCAGGCGCCGCCTACCCGGTGGCGGCGAGCCTCCCCGCCCTCGCTTCCCGGCGCCAGCTCAACCGCGGCTTCGAAGCGATCGCTCTGTCTCCCGACGGCAGGTGGCTGTTCCTCGCCTTCCAGAGCCCGCTCGCGCATCCGGACGAAGCGGCGCACGCGCAAGGCCGCCATGTCCGGCTGTGGCGCCTGGATTCGGACACCGGCGAGGTCGCCGCCCAATATCTCTATCCGCTCGACCCGCCCGAGACCTTCCGCCGAGACCGGGCGAAGGCGCCGCTCGAGCGCAGCGACCTCAAGGTCAGCGAAATCTGCTGCGTGGACGCGGATTCGCTGCTCGTGCTGGAACGCGGTTCCGAAACCACCAAGATCTACAAGGTGACCTTGGCCGGCGACCTGGAGCTGGCGCCGGAGCATCTCGATCCCGCCACCCGCCCGACCGTCGAGGAGATCAGCGCCGGCGAGGGCGGTTTCGGCCTGCCGTCGCTCGGCAAGCGCCTCCTCTTCAGCAGCGACGACGCCCCCGAGGTGGGCGCCGACCTCGAAGGGATGGCGATCCTGTCGCCGTCCGAGCTTCTCCTCGTCAACGACAATGATTTCGGCGTCGAGGGAACCGAGACCGGCTTCTGGCGCGTTCGGTTTCACCAGCCCCTTCTCGCCTGAGCCGGAAACGCCGATGCTTCGACCTGTCCTGCTCCCGCTCGCCGCCGGCCTCGCCCTGCTCGCCGGCGGCTGCGGCGGTGGTGGCGACGGCGACTACGAGCCGGAAGTCCGCGAAAATGAGAAGCGGATCGGCGCCGAGCAGCATCCGCAGCTGCTCGCCGAGTTCGGCGGCGAGTATCGGGCGCCCGAGGCCGATTATGCGCGGCGCGTCGGCGAGAAGATCGCCGCGGCGGCGGGCCTCGAAGGCGAATGCACCTTCACCCTGGTCAACAGCGACGTCGTCAACGCCTTCGCGGTGCCGGGCTGCTACATCTACGTGACGCGCGGACTGATGGGGATCGTCAATTCGGAGGCCGAGCTCGCCTCCGTCCTCGCCCACGAGGTCGGCCATATCGTCGCCGCCCACAACCGCCGCCAGCAGCGACGGTCGCTGTTGCGGAGCATCGGAGTCTGGGCCGTGGGCGCGTTGGGATCCGAGGACCTCTCCCGGATCGCCGGCCGGGCCGCCGAATATTTCACCCTGCGCTACTCCCGGAAGCAGGAATATGAAGCCGACGATCTCGGAGTCCGCTACCTCGCCGCCGCCGGCTACGATCCCTATGCGGCCGGCGACATGCTCGACGCTCTGGGTCGGCACGAGCAATATATGGGCAAGACCCGAGGCCGCGACGAGGCGCGCGCGATTCCGGAATGGGCCCGCACCCATCCGCTGGCCGGCAACCGGATCGAGCGGGCGGCCCAGTCGGCGGCCGCGACCGGGATCGCCGACGGGGCGCTTCCGGAGCTGGAGGCCCCCTATCTGCGCGAGCTGGACGGCCTGCTCTACGGCGACGATCCCGCTCAGGGCTTCGTCGACGGGCGCCGCTTCGCGCATCCGGTGATGCGGATCGGCTTCGAGGCCCCGCACGGCTTCACCCTGACCAACAGCCCGCAGGCGATCCTGATCGAGGGGCCGGAAGGCCTGCGCGGCGAATTCGGCGGCGGGCCGATGCCGCCGGGCGGACTCGCGGCCTATTCGGAAGGGCTGATCAGGACGCTCCTGCGCGGCACTCCGGCCGAAGCCGGCTCCGCCCGGCCGGTACGGATCAACGGCCTTCCCGCTTTGCTGGTGCCGGTCCTGGTCCGGACCGAGCAGGGGGCGGTCGAGCTCAACATCGCCGCCTACGACGGCGGCGGCGGCGGCGCCTATCATTTCATCATGGTCGCGCCGCCCGCCGACTCCTCGCGAGCGGCGATCGGCGCCCTGTTCGCGTCGTTCAGGCTGCTTTCGCCTGAGGAGGCGCGAAGCCTCAGGCCGCGGCTGATCCGAACCGTCCGGGTCGGCCCGGGCCAGACCGCGGCCACCTTCGCCTCGGCGATGGCGAGCGAGCATCCGCTCGACCATTTCCTGATGCTCAACGGCCGTTCCCCCGGCCAGGCCCTGAAGCCCGGAGAGCTGGTCAAGATCATCACCTTCGCTCCCGTGGCGGCGGGCCCTGAATAGCTGAAGGCCGGCGCCATCCGTGCCTTCGCCCCCGGCAGCGGGTCTGGCCGATATATTGAACGCAACGACGCAACGAGCGCGGAGCGCTCCCGAATCAGAGCGTATCCAAAGACGCAGGAGCTGATGCGCTTCGCGGAATCGTTGCGTCGTTGCGTCCGAAAATGGATTCTCACGGAAGGGGTGAGTTCGCGCTCGGAGCGATTTGGGCTCTCGCCGAGCGGCCCGGCGACAGTTAGGCTGGGCGCCATGAACCGCCGCGCCTTCATCGGTTCCGCCGCCGCCGGCCTCGCCTTGCCGGGCTGCGTCGCGACGCCTCGTCCCTCCAGTGCGGGCGCGGCCTCCGGCTGCCTTCCGCCGGTCGAAGTCGCGCCGGCGCGGGTCATCCGGACGGTCGCGGGGCTTCGGCCGTTTCGACGGTCCGGCTTCGTGGTCCGGGCGGAGGCGCTCGGCGACAAGCGGCTGGTCCACAATTACGGCCATGGCGGCGCCGGGATCACGCTCAGCTGGGGAAGCTCGAAGCTCGCGGTCCAGCTCGGATTGCAGGGCCATTCCGGGCCGGTCGCCGTGATCGGCGCGGGCATCATGGGTCTCACCACCGCCCGGCTCGTCCAGGAGGCGGGGTTTCCAGTCACGGTCTACACCGAGGCCCTGCCCCCCGACACCACCTCCAACATCGCCGGCGGCCAGATCTCTCCCTACGGCCATTTCAGCGAGGACGAGGTCACTCCGCAATGGCGGGCGCAGTTTGCCGCGGCGATGGACTATAGCTGGCGGCGGTTCCAGATCATGGTCGGCGACGATTACGGCATTCGCTGGCTTCCGACCTATCAGGAATCCGCCAATGTCTCGCGCTGGTCGGACCGCTTCCATCCCGATGCCCGGGCCCTCGCCCCGGCGGAGCATCCATTCCCGGTCGAGCGGATGGTTCGCTACAACACGATGTATGTCGAGACCGGCCGCTTCCTTCGCGAGCTGACCAAGGACGTGCAGGTCGCCGGCGGGCGGATCGAGGTCCGCAAATTCGCGGCTCCGGCGCAGATCGCGGCGCTTTCCGAACGGCTGGTGCTCAATTGCACCGGGCTCGGTTCGAGCGCTCTGTTCGGAGACCGGGAGCTTCACCCGGTCCGAGGCCAGCTCGCCATCCTGTTGCCGCAGCCGGAGGTGCGCTACGCCTTCGCCGGGAGCGCGGGCTACATGTTCCCGAGGGCCGACGGGATCCTGCTCGGAGGCACGTTCGAGGAAGACGAGTGGGAGGCGGCGCCTCAGCCGGCGGCGATCGCTCGGATCGTCGAATCGCACAGGGGATTGTTCGGCGGGTTTCGCTGTAGATCGTGAGTCGTCATCCCGGCGAAAGCCGGGACCTCATGACGGAAAGTCTCGGCGGGTCTCCCCAAGGTCCCCGGCTTTCGCCGGGATGAGGGGGTTAGAGCATGATCATTTTAGACTGTAGCGCTGTCTCATCCCGTCATGCTGAACTTGTTTCAGCATCCAGCTTTCCGCTTCCCGGGCGAGCGACCAGCTGGACCCTGAAACAAGTTCAGGGTGACGCCGATGTCGGGAAAAAATCCGCG
>Ga0190275_10000347_pt1 | contig 43344 bp, 42 predicted proteins | sample Popmic550T_FD_133745 | JGI IMG/M metagenome (GOLD analysis project Ga0190275, IMG submission 133745) | Populus adjacent soil microbial communities from riparian zone of Yellowstone River, Montana, USA - 550 T | ecosystem: Environmental > Terrestrial > Soil > Riparian zone > Trees stand | place... | reverse complement strand
GCCTGACCGCGATCATGACGGCTCGGACACCAACGGCGCCAACGCCAGTCCGCAGACCTCGTAGACAACCATAGAGGCCGGTCAGCTGACGCCCAGGAGAACAATCAATTAGACAACAGTATAGATTTATCGGGAGGCGTGAGGCGGAACCACGGACCGATAAATGTATACTGTCACTGTTTGAACATCACCGTTTGAACACAGGTGCCTGTGCTCCGATACCCACGTCCAGGCCCCGCGCGGAGCCGCGCGTTATCTCTCCGAAATTCCCGACGGCCAAGCGCCCTGACCGCTCGGCGGCGTGGCGTCTTCCTCCGGGGTTCCCGTGGGCCGGCCGGCCTCGGCCCGATCCTCCATCGCCCCCGGACCGGGCTCGACCGTTTCCGGCGCCGCCTCGTTTTTCGCCGCCCGTTTTCCGCCCGCCCCCTTGCCGGCCCCAGCCTTCGCCGGTTCGTCCGACGCCATCTGTTCGAAAGGTCCGACGATCGTATTCGCGCACCCCCCGACCGAAGCTGGCTGAATCACGTGCACGGGCGTGGGCGGAGTGTTCGTGGGCGTGACGATCGGCGGCAGGACATTGCTCGGGTCATCTTGGGCGCTACGCCGTTGCCGAACGCGAACATGTCTCTGGCAATCTTGAGGCCCAGGGGCACGCCGCCGATATTCTCATTGCCCAGATTGGGAACCAGATCCCCCGACGGGTTGGCGGTGAAGTCGAAGGCGTCGAATATCCAATGGACTCCGAGCAGCACCCGGCTGGTCGCATTCTCGATGATCATCTGCCACAGGCCCCCAGGAAACGGCCGCGTATGCCGCGGTCGCACGGTGCCGTCATTATCCCGGCTACCGCCGTTGAATTCATCGGACACCATGAACCCGGGAAACAAATTGTCGTTGCTCTTGTTGTTGGCCGCGACTCCGTAGAACATCCTTGTGATGTGCAGGGCCGCCGCGCCGAAAGTGGCGTGGCCCGAGGGGTAGGCGGGGAAATCCGGCGTGAAGTTCTTCATGCCCGGCGAATTCGTGCTCGGCGCGCCGAGCGGCAGCCAACCGGGATCGCCGTCGTCGAAATTGACGTTTGCATTGAACGGCGCGCGCGGTCCCAGGGTCTTGCCGTGCTCGCGGATACCGACAACCGGACGCCAGAAATCGTGGCAGTATTTCTGCTGCCAGGCGAGGATGCCCGCATCCCCCATCGCCGCGTTGACGAAGGCAAATAGCCGGGCATTCTGCCCTTCGTTGTTGCCCTTTTGAACGGCAACCTGACGCACGATCTGATTGAAGAAGCGCGGCGGGGTGCCCAGGCGGTTGGCCCCGTCATATCCCCAGTAGATTCCGATGAGCGTATCCAATGCCGTTCGGCGCTTGTTGACCAGGGCCGTGGGCAAGTTAGCCGTCAGGTCCGGCCGGATGCCGCGCGCCCGAACATCGCGCAGCGCCTGCAAATATTTCGGATCGGCGCCATTGGCGAAGGGCGGGGCGACAATCCAGGCCTGGCGGAGACCGCGAAAGTTTGCGTCTGGGCACCGTAAAACGGCGCATGAAACCCTTGGCCTGGATTATCCGGGTCGGGACGATGCCGTCCCCGCCCCATCGAGGGAACGTAACCGCAGGCGCGCGCGTCCATGTCGTTGGCGCGCCGGTTGAGAAGAACGCTGCCGGCGAGCTGTCCGGTTTGGAAGCTCGGGCTCGCGGTATCGAAGCAGTTCAGCTGCGCGTTGAAGACGTCGAGCTGGGCGCTGTAAAGGAACGACAATGTTCTGAAGGCTGCGCCCGCGATGGCGTCGCGGGCGGACGTCGAGCCCGGAAACACGAAAGACGGCGGGTTCAAATAGCGCGGGGAGGCCGTCACCGCGGCGAATGCGTCGTACATCGCCAGATGCACGATAGCCAATGCCCGCGCCGAGAGCACCGGCCCGTTCTGCTGCCGTTTGTCGGGATCGCTGTGGCTGATGCGGCTGGCTTCGAGGGCGACCGCGTTCCAGAATAGAATGGCGTCCTGCATCGCTGATTCTCCTGAGAGGGAACGCGTTACAAGGCAGCCTGACCCTGGGCCCAAACGGCTCGTTGGGCGAGCCTAACCTGCTCCATTTCGGACGGGCGGGGTCCTTGCCGGGGACCCGGACCTTTCCCAAAGGCCAGGAAGCCGGAAGGGCGACATCCGCGGGGTAAACAGTGACAGTATACATTTATCGTAAAGTACATGGCCGGGCCGGCGGGAAGGTAAATGTATACTGTCACTGTTTAACCCGTGCCAAAGTCAGCAGCGCTCGGTCTTCAAGTTCCCCGCTTCGCCATAAGCCCGGATCTGCGCGTCGCGCCCTGATCTAGGCCTCGCGGCTGGCGGCCGGCGCCGGGGGCCGCTCCTATCGGCGGGTGGTCGTCGGGGTCGATCCCCCGGCCTCGCAGGGCGGAACCTGCGCTCCCGGATGTGGCTGAACAGTGCGGGGCATTGTTCACCTGCTCATGGTCTGGGCCGTGACCGAGCTGGCGGTGAAGCCGCAACGGGCCGAGCCTCGGACTCGGAGGCTCTAATTCGCTGCGCTGAAAATGCTTTGGTACCCCAAGGCTCGGGGGGGCGTTTACGGAAGCTCAACCAGATCGAGGACGAGCATGGCACGCAAGGGCGACAAGGGCGACAAGGGCGACACGGGCAAGATCAAGGGCGACACGGGCAAGATCAAGGGCCAGACCAGGAAGAAGGTGCCCGACGATCTTCCGGGCGGTTCGGATCTTCCCACCCATTATGACGAGCCCCGAGGCGCCGGCGGCGAGACCCACCAGTCGACCCGCGATCCGGCGCGGACGATGACCAGCCAGCAGGGCATCCCGGTGTCCGACGGCCAGAACAGCCTTCGAATCGGCGCCCGCGGACCGACCCTGCTCGAGGATTTCCAGCTTCGCGAGAAAATCTTCCATTTCGACCATGAGCGCATTCCGGAGCGGGTCGTCCATGCCCGAGGCTACGGCGCGCGCGGCTTCTTCGAGCTCACCAAGTCGCTCTCCGAATATACCCGCGCCGACATCCTCTCGACGGTGGGCCGAAGGACCGAGGCTTTCGTCCGCTTCTCGACCGTTGCGGGCCGGGCCGGATCGCGCGACCTCGCCCGCGACGTTCGCGGCTTCGCGGTCAAGATGTACACGCGCGAAGGCAATTGGGACCTTGTCGGAAACAATATCCCCGTCTTCTTCATCCAGGACGCGATCAAGTTCCCGGACCTGGTCCACGCCGCCAAGGAGGAGCCCGACCGCGCCTTCCCGCAGGCGGCGACCGCGCACGACAATTTCTGGGACTTCGCGAGCCTGACCCCGGAAGCCTGGCACATGATCATGTGGACCATGTCGGACCGCGCCCTTCCGCGCTCGTTCCGGACAATGGAAGGCTTTGGAGTCCACAGCTTCCGGCTGGTCGACGCCGAGGGCGCCTCGACCTTCGTCAAATTCCACTGGAAGCCCAAGCAGGGCCTTCAGTCGGTGCTGTGGAACGAGGCGGTCAAGATCAGCGGCGCCGATCCCGATTTCCACCGGCGCGATTTGTGGGAGGCGATCGAATCCGGCGACTTTCCGGAATGGGAGCTGGGGGTGCAATTGTTCGACGACGAGATCGCCGCGAAGCTGCCCTTCGACCATCTCGATTCGACGAAGCTCATTCCCGAGGAGCTGGTGCCGGTCCGGATCGTCGGCCGGCTGGTGCTGAACAGCAATGTCGACAATTTCTTCGCAGAGACCGAGCAGGTCGCCTTCTGCACCCAGAACGTTCCGCCGGGAATCGACTTCAGCGACGACCCGTTGCTACACGGCCGCAATTTTTCCTACCTCGACACGCAGCTCAAGCGGCTCGGCGGGCCGAACTTCACCCACATTCCGGTCAACGCGCCGCGATGCCCGGTCATGAACTTCCAGCAGGACGGTCACATGGCGATGACCAACCCCAAGGGGCGGGTCAATTATGAGCCGAACAGCTGGGGCGAGAACGCCGGCCCGCGCGAGAATCCGGAAATCGGCCACACCAGCTTCGCCGCACCGGTCGAGGGCGTGAAGCAGCGCGTCCGCTCGGAGACCTTCGCCGATCATTACAGCCAGGCGCGGCAATTCTACGTCAGCCAGCAGAAGATCGAGCAGAAGCATATCGGGGACGCGCTCGTGTTCGAGCTCAGCAAGGTCGACCGGGTCGACATCCGCGCCCGCTCCGTCTCGCACCTTCGCAACATCGACGAGGATTTGGCGGCGACGGTGGCCGACGGCCTCGGAATGGCCCTGCCAAAGGCCGCGGTGGCGGCGAAGCCGACCCTCGACCTGCCGCCGTCGGCCAAGCTCAGCATCATCGCCAACGGTCCGGACAGCTTCAAGGGCCGAAAGATGGGGCTGCTCCTGACCGACGGTTCGGATTCGGAGCTGTTCAACGCCCTGACCAAGGCGCTCGATCGCGCCGGCGCCGTCTGGGAAGTAATCGCCCCGAAGATCGGGGGCGTCGTCCTGAGCGACGGCACCGCGGTCGCGGCGAAGCACAAGATCGACGGCGGGCCCTCGGTATTGTTCGACGCGGTGGCGATCCTGCCTTCGAGCGAGGGCGCCGCCCTGCTCGCCGGCGACGCCGCGGCCAAGGACTTCGTCTCCGACGCCTACGGCCATTGCAAATATATTGGCCACAATTCGGAAGCGAAGGCGCTCTTCGCTGAAGCGCGGGTGCCGCCGGAGCTGGACGAGGGCTTCGTCGCTTTGAAGAAGGCCGGCAACGCCAAGGCCTTCGTCGCGACCTGTGCGAGGCTTCGCTACTGGCCTCGCGAGATGGAGGTCGATCTGGACGCGGCTTCGGTCCGGTAGGGCGGATTCATTCCTCGCCCGCTTTCGCGGGCGAGGAGGGGCCCGCCGCGAAGCGGTGGGAGGCGAGGGTCTTGCTGAGTCTGCGGTACAGACCCTCACCTCCCAAGCTTCGCTTGGGCCCCTCCTCTCCCGTAAAGACGGGAGAGGAGCTTATGCCGCTCGGGCGGCCGCACGGCGGTCAGCGCCTTTCGCGCCGCCAGGGTCTCGGGAGTCCGGATGTTCCAGGCGAGGCCGAGGCGCTCGAGCAGGCGGATGAACAGCCAGCCCCAGTCGGCCTGGCCGGGGTAGAGGCCGATCTTCGCGGAGCCGGGGAAAGCGTGGTGGTTGTTGTGCCACGCCTCGCCCATCGTCGGGATCGCGGCCCAGGGGACGTCGTGGGCCTGGACTCCGGCACCGTCGACCAGCCAGCTCTGCGGACCTCGGCGATGCGCGAGATGGCCGACGAACCAATGCCCGGTAACGGAGGCGGCGACCCGAGCGCAGACGCCCCAGGCGACGAAAGACCAGCCTCCGAGCCAGAACAAGGCGAGCGCGATCGGCACCTGCTGGAGCATCCAGGTCCGCTCGAGGAAGCGGTAGAAGGGATCACGGCCGATCCGTCCCAGATCGAAGGAAGGCGGACGGTCGAGGTCCAGGCGGCAGTGGATCTGCCACCAGGCGTCGACGATCATCGGGCGGCGGTGGGCGAGATAATCGTGGCAATGCGGCTGGCGCTGCGCCCAGTCGCGCAGATCGTGGGTGCGGATCATCCAGAAGGGGCCGCTCATTCCGACGGCGGTGCCGAACCAGACCAGGGTCCGCTCCAGCCACAAAGGGCAATCGAAGCTTCCGTGGATCAGCCGGCGATGGAAGCCGACGGAATGGCCGAGAAGGAGGCCGGCGCCCGTGGTCAGCAGGAAGGCCGCGAAGGCCGCCGGGGAGAAGGTCGGCGGACCCAGGATCAGCGCCGCCGCGAGCATCGCCCCGTTCCACAGCGAATGAATGGGCTCCCACCGCACCCGCCCCGCCGACGGATCGGCATATCCGGCGCGAAGCGAATTCACGGCGTGAGGGTCTTCCGAATCGGTCATCCCGAAACTCCTGAAGCAATTAAGTCATCACTTAATCACTTACGCGATGGGCTTGCAAGTGGTAAAGCGACTGCTTAAATGCTTTTTCATGCAGCGCGTCTTCGAAGCCCTCTCGTCAACCGTCCGGCGCAAGATCCTCGCCTATCTGGCCCATGCCGACCTCACCGCCGGCGAGATCGCCGCGCGCTTTGACATCTCCAAGTCGGCGGTGTCCCAGCATCTGGGGATACTCGAGAATGCCGGGCTGGTGACGAGCGAGAAGAAGGGGCAGTTCGTTCATTATGCGCTGGTGCCGGACAGCGTGGCCAACACCTTGAACACCTATCTCCAGCAGGTCTGCCCGGTCTCGGGGCCGCTCAAGAAGGAAAGCGCCGAGATTGCGGCCAAGCGGGTTTCTGGCGAGGGGTCCGCAGGCGACTAGGTCGGCGCGCGCTGGCGCTGGGTAGAAGCGAGAGCTTAGCTCCCCTCTCCCTGGAGGGGAGAGGGGCTGGGGTGAGGGCCTTCGAGTGTGGAGGTCTTGCCCTCACCCTCCCACCCGCTGGCGCGGGCGGGCCCCTCCCTCTCCCCTGCAGGGAGAGGGGAGTCGGTCCGAGCCCATCGCCACGTCTTGCGAATTGGCTCGGGCGATGGTGTAGGAGCGCCGCCATGTCCGACGCCCCCCGCTTCGCTTTCTCCATCGCCGCGACCGACGGCGCCGCCCGGACCGGGACCATCGCCATGCGCCGCGGCGACATCCGGACTCCGGCGTTCATGCCGGTGGGGACGGCGGCCACGGTGAAGGCGATGAAGCCGGCCGACGTCCGCGCCGCCGGCGCCGACATCATCCTCGGCAACACCTATCATCTGATGCTCCGGCCCGGCGCCGAGCGGGTGGCGCGGCTGGGGGGGCTTCACGCGTTCATGGGCTGGGAGCGGCCGATCCTGACCGACAGCGGCGGCTACCAGGTGATGAGCCTGTCGGACCTGGCCAAGGTTACCGAGGAAGGGGTGGCCTTCAGGAGCCATCTCGACGGCAGCCGGCACATGATCAGCCCGGAGCGGTCGATGGAGATACAGCGCCTGCTCGGCTCCGACATCGTCATGGCCTTCGACCAGCTGGTGCCGACGACTTCGACCCGCGAAGAGCAGGTCGCGGCGATGGAGCGCTCGATGCGCTGGGCGAAGCGCTCTCGACAAGCGTTCGACTCGGGCGCCGAGCACGCCGCCGGCGCGGCGTTGTTCGGGATCCAACAGGGCGCGCTCGACGAGGGGCTTCGCCGGGCCTCGGCCCAAGCGCTGACCGAGATCGGCTTCGACGGCTATGCGGTCGGCGGCCTGGCGGTGGGGGAGGGGCAGGAGGCGATGTTCGGCTGCCTGGACTTCGCTCCGGGCCAGCTTCCGGCGGACCGGCCGCGCTACCTGATGGGGGTCGGCAAGCCCGACGACATCGTCGGAGCGGTCGAGCGGGGGATCGACATGTTCGATTGCGTCCTGCCGACCCGCTCCGGCCGCACCGGCCAGGCCTTTACCCGCGCCGGCCCGATCAACATCCGCAACGCCCGCTTCGCGGAGGACGGCGAGCCGCTCGATCCGAGCTGCCCTTGTCCGATCTGCGGGGCATGGTCGCGCGCCTATCTCCACCACCTCGTCCGCTCCGGCGAGATCTTGGGTGCGATGCTGATGACGGAGCACAATATCTGGTTTTACCAACAGCTTATGAGCGACCTGCGAGCCGCGATCGCGGAGCGCCGGCTGGCCGCCTTCGCGGCCGATTTCCGGGCGCTCTACCGGTCCCCCAAAGCCCCGCCGGGGTTGAAAACTTGAGGTTTTGACCCATTTGAGGTAGAGAGCGGCTTGGTGGAAATTCCAGGATCTTCGGCGCGACGAGGGACCGACCGGTCGGCCTCGCGCTTGCCATGGATCGGCGGTCGCAATAGAGCGCCCGTCCTTTCCGGAGTAGTTGATGTCGTCGAACGAACTCGTGATGCGCCGTCCGTTCCTGCCCCGGCTTCCGGGGCTGAGGCATTGGCTCGCCTCGGCCGTTCTCGCGACCACGGCCGGCCTCTACCTGATCGCGGGACTTAGCGTCGCCTGGTTCGAGCCGGCCAGCGCCACCCCGAACGCACGCTTCGCCAACAACGTCCGCGGGATTCCGGGGCTGGGCATTCCGCCCCAGCCCGAGCCGCTCCAGTTCCGCGAGATCGCGCCTCAGGACGCCGTGACGATCAACGCCGCGGTGGCGCTTTCCACGCTTCCGAACCCCGCCGCCCGGCCGTTCGGCGCCGCTTTCGCGACCCCCGCCGACCGGTTGCGCGCGGTCGAGTGCCTGACCGCCGCCGTTTATTACGAAGCGGCGGTCGAGGCGACGGCCGGCCAGCAGGCGGTCGCCCAGGTCGTCCTCAACCGCGCCCGCCACCCGGCCTATCCGCGAACCGTGTGCGGAGTCGTCTTCCAGGGGCAGGAGCGGGCGACGGGCTGCCAGTTCACCTTCACCTGCGACGGCGCGCTTCGGCGAACGCCTTCCGCGTCCGGCTGGGCCCGCGCCCGCCGGGTCGCCGAGGAAGCGCTCGCCGGCAAGGTCTACGCGCCGGTGGGCTGGGCGACCCATTACCACACCAATTGGGTCGTTCCTTATTGGAGCTCCAGCCTGACCAAGCTCGCCAATGTCGGCACCCACATCTTCTACCGCTGGGAGGGCGGTTGGGGCAAACCGGCGGCGTTCCGCTTCGGCCCGGGCCGGGTCGAGCCGCAGGTCGCCAAGATGCGAAGCCTGACTTCGGATCCCACCAGCCTCGCCGACGCTCCGTCGATCGACGAGGCCGCCGCTCTGGCCGCGGCCGAGGCCGCCGCCGCGGCGGCCGCCGCGGTGGAGGTGGGGACCAAGCCCCCGGGCAGCATCGACAGCTTCACCCGCGCCGTTCTTCGCCGCTACGAGCCGCCGACCGCCGAGGCGTCCACCGCCGCGGTCCAGGTCCGTTCCGGCAAGCCGCTCTCGGCGAGCACGCATTGGGCGCTCTCCGGAGTGCCGGCCAAGACCGAGGCCGGCGGCGCCGCCGCCAAGCCGCCCGCCCCGGCGTCGGCCAAGCCGGCGGCGACGGCCGCCCCGGAAACGGCGCCGAAGTGCCTCGACGGCGTTCGCCGGGTGCTGAGCGGCAAGGCGGTTTCGGAGAAGACCCCGGGCTGTTGAAAACGCGTCGCCCCAGCGCAGGCTGGGGCCCCGGGGGGTGAAGGGCGCGGGCGGTCTTCACCCGCTGGGATGATGACGTTCCATTCCCGTCATTCCGGCGAAGGCCGGAATCCATGGACACCGCTGGCCGGGACGTCACGCTTCCGTGTTCATGGATCCCGGCCTACGCCGGGATGACGGATCAGTCTCTCAGCGCAAACCGCTGCAATTTCCCCGTCGCCGTCTTTGGAAGCGCTTCGACGAATTCCAGGTCGCGCGGATATTTGTAGGGGGCGATGACCGCCTTCACATGGTCCTGAAGCTCGCGGGCGAGCGCCTCGTCCGGCTCCCGGCCCGGGGCGGCGACCACATAGGCTTTCACCTTCTGGCCGCGCGCCTCGCAAGGCACTCCGATCACGGCGCATTCCTGGACGGCTTGGTGGGCGTAGAGGGCGTTCTCGACCTCCGGAGCGGCGATGTTGTAGCCGGCCGAGACGATCATGTCGTCCGAGCGGGCGACGTACCAGAAATAGCCCTGCTCGTCGGCGCGGTAGGTGTCGCCGGTGACGTTCCATCCGTCCTCGACGTAATCCGACTGGCGCTCGTCGTCGAAATAGCGGCAGCCGGTCGGCCCCTTGACGGCCAGCCGGCCGATACCGTGGGGCAGGGGCTTGCCCGCCTCGTCGAGCACGCAGGCTCGGTAGCCGGGAACGGCCCTGCCGGTGGCGCCGGGGCGGATGTCGTCGCCGGACGCGGAGATGAAGATGTGCATCATCTCGGTCGCGCCGATGCCGTCGATTATGCGAAGGCCGGTGGCGTCGTTCCAGGCCTGCCAGGTCGCGGCCGGCAGATGCTCGCCGGCGGAGACGCAGGTGTCGAGGGTGGAGATGTCGGAACCGTCTTGCAGGAGCCCCAGCATCGCCTTGTAGGCGGTGGGGGCGGTGGCCAGGGTCGTCACTCCGAACTTCGCGATCGCCTCAAGCAGCGGCTTGGGTCCCGGCTGCTCGATCGTCACCGCCGCACCCCCGAAGCGCCACGGGAAGATGAGCAGCATGCCGAGTCCGAAGGTGAAGGCGATCGGGGCCGAGCAGGCCCAGCGGCCGCCGGCCCGGGGCTTCAGGATCCGGCGGGCGAAGCTGTCGGCGGGGGCGAGTATGTCGCGATGGTAATGGACGCAGCCCTTGGGACGGCCCGTCGTCCCGGAAGTGAAGGCGATCAGGGCGACGTCGTCGCGGCGGGTTTCGACCGGAGCGAAGCCGGGACGGACCGATTCCAGCCGCCCCTCGAGCCGCCCGCCGCCGGAATCGCCGGCATAGGTGAGGAGGGAGCGGATCAGCCCGGTGTCGTCCGCGGCCTTCATGAAGTCGTCGAGGAAGCGATCGTCGACGATGGCGTGACGGACCCGAGCGCGTTCGAGGATCGTCGCCACCTCGCCCGGGCGGAGCATCGGCATGGTCGCGACGACGATGCCGCCGGCCTTGAGCACTCCGAGCCAGCAGGCGAACAGCATCGCCCCGTTCGGACCGCGCAGGAGCACTCGGTCGCCGGGGCGGAGATCCTCCTCTTCGGCGAGCAGGCGCGCGATCCGGTCGCTGAGGCCTCGCATCTCGCCATAGGTCCAGCGGCCCTCGTCGTTGATCACCGCCAAGGCGTCGGGGTCGCCCTTGTCGATCAGCTCGACCGCGGCGTTCAGATATTCGGGATATTGGAGCTCGGGCAGGTCGAACAGGAATTCGGGCTGGGCCTCCGGCGGGGGGAGGCGGTCGCGGACGAAGGCGTCGATTACCATTCCTCCACCACCGCGGTCGTTTCGATCTCGATCCGGGCCCGAGGCTCGACCAGGGCGCCGACCTCGACCACCGCCATCGCCGGGAAGTGCCGGCCGATCACTTCCTTGTAGACGGCGCCGATCCCGGCGAGGCCCAGGCGATATTCGTCCACGTCGACGACGTACCAGGTCATCCGGACGATATGCTCCGGCCCGGCCCCGCCCTCGGCGAGGATGGCGAGGGTGTTGAGAAGGATCTGGCGAAGCTGGCCGGCGAGATCGTCGGCGACGATCGTCCCGTTTTCGTCCCAGCCGATGATCCCGGCGGTGAACAGCATCCGTCCCTTGGCCGAGACGCCGTTGGAAAAGCCGCTCGGCCGCGGCCAGCCGGGGGGGAGCAGGGTCTTCACTTCCGATACTCCGCGAGATGGGCCCGGGCGATCACCACTTTCTGCACCTCCGACGCCCCCTCGTAAATGCGAAGCGCCCTGATCTCGCGGTAGAGCCGCTCGACCGGAACGCCCCTCGTCACGCCCAGTCCGCCGAACATCTGCACCGCCTTGTCGATGACGCTCTGGGCGCTGTCGGTGGCGTGGAGCTTGGCGAGCGCGGCCTCGCGGCTGTTACGGACGCCCCGGACGTCGCGAAGCCAGGCGGCGCGATAGACGAGAAGGGCGGAGGTCTCGACGTCGAGCACCATCTCGGCGAGCTTCGACTGGGTGATGGCATTGTCGGCCAGGGTGCCGCTTCCGAGCCTTCGCCCCAGCGCCCGCCGGGTCGCCTCGTCGAGCGCCCGGCGGGCGAAGCCGAGGGCCGCCGCCCCGACGGTGGTGCGGAAGATGTCGAGGGTCGCCATCGCCGAAGCGAAGCCGCGGCCGCGCTCCCCGAGCAAGGCGGAGGCGGGGAGGCGGGCGTCGGCGAACTTGAGGGTCGCGAGCGGATGCGGCGCGATCACCTCGATCCGCTCGCTGTCGTCCAGCCCCGGAGTGCCGCGATCGACGATGAAGGCGGAGATGCCCTTCGCTCCGGGCGCTTCGCCGGTTCGGGCGAAGAGGATGTAATAATCGGCGATTCCGCCGTTCGAGATATAGGTCTTGGCGCCATTCAGGACCCATCCGCCAGCCGCTTCTTCGGCGGTCGTCTCGATGGAGGCGACGTCGGAGCCCGAAGCCGGCTCGGTGAGCGCGAAGGCGGCGATCTTCTCGCCCCGGGCCACGGCAGGGAGGTAAGCCGCCTTCTGGGCGTCAGTTCCGAACAGGGAGATGGTCCCGGATCCGAGGCCCTGCATGGCGAAGGCGAAGTCGGCGAGGCCGTTGTGGCGGGCGAGGGTCTCCCGGATCAGCGCGAGCGAGCGGACGTCGAGCTTGCCGGATTCGTCGGGGATGCAATGGCGGAGCCAGCCGCCCTCGCCGAGCCTGCGGACGAGGTCGCGGCAGGCCTGATCGAGGTCCTCGGGCTCATTGTCATCGAGCTCGGCTTCGCACCAGCGCTCGAGGCTCTCGGCAAGGGCGCGGTGGCTGTCGTCGAAGAAGGGCCAGTCGAGGAAGGCGCGGTCGCTTCCACCCCCGTCATGCTGAACTTGTTTCAGCATCCAGTCCTCCGCTCATAGGACGGGTGTCCAGCTAGACCCTGAAACAAGTTCAGGGTGACGGCTCTCCCGCTTCGGTCAATCACCCTGGAACTCCGGTTTCCGCTTCGCCGCGAAGGCTTCGAAGGCGCGCTTGAAGTCGTTCGTGGCCATGCAGATGGCCTGGGCCTGGGCTTCCATCTCGATCGCCGTCTCCAGGCTGACGTTCCATTCCTGATTGAGCTGCGTCTTGGTGATCCTGTGCGCGAAGGTCGGGCCCGAAGCCAGGGTTCGGGCCAGCGCCCGGGCTTCGTCGAGCAAGTCCTCGCTCGGCACGAGACGGTTGTGGAAGCCCCAATTCTCGCCCTCCTGCGCGGTCATGACCCGGCCGGTGTAGAGCAATTCCGCCGCCCGGCCCTGGCCGACGATCCGCGGCAGGATTGCGCAGGCGCCCATGTCGCAGCCGGCGAGGCCGACCCGGGTGAAGAGGAAGGCGGTCTTCGACTCGGGCGTGGCGAGGCGCAGGTCCGAAGCCATGGCGAGGATCGCTCCGGCGCCGACGCAGATGCCGTCGATCGCCGCGACGATGGGCTGCGGACAGGCACGCATCGCCTTGACGAGATCGCCCGTCATCCGGGTGAAATCGAGCAGGCCGGGCATGTCCATCCGGGTGAGCGGCCCGATGATCTCGTGGACGTCGCCGCCCGAGCTGAAATTGCCGCCGGCGCCGGCGACCACGACCGCCTTCACCTCGCGGGCGTAGACGAGAGCCCGGAAGGTATCGCGAAGCTCGGCATAGCTTTCGAAGGTGAGCGGGTTCTTCCGCTCGGGGCGGTCGAGGGTGATCGTGGCGACGCCGTCGGCATAATCCCACAGGAAGTGCTCGGGCGCGAAGGCTTCAGGGTTCATGCGATCTCCACCGTCTCACCGTTCCGCTCCGAGACGACGAGGTCAAGCACCGCGGCCGCAACCTCTTCCGGAACGATCAGTCGGCCCGACGGGTTCAGCCGGGCCAGCTCCTCTCGAGCCGTCTCTTCGCTGCGCCCGGTCTTGGCGGCGATGTTCGAGACGGATTGCACGGTCATGTCGGTGTCGACGAAGCCCGGGCAGACCGCGTTCACCCGCAAATTCCCTCGCCCATATTCGGCGGCGAGGGCGCGGGTGAGGCCGACCGCGCCGTGCTTGGCGGCGATATAAGGCGAAGCGTAAGCGAAGCCGTGAAGGCCGGCCATCGACGCGATCGTGACGATCCGGCCGGCGGGGGCGGCGAGCAGGTCGGGCAAGGCGGCCTGGCAGCAATGGAACATGCCGTCCAGGTTGACCGCCATGATGTCGCGCCAGAAGGCCTCGGTGACCTTCGCGAACGGCATGCCCGCCGCCGCTCCGGCGTTGTTGACGAGGATCGTGACCGGCCCCTGCGCCTCGCGGGCGAGTGCGAAGGCGGCGTCGACTTCTTTCCGGACGGTGACGTCGGCGGGGGCGACGAAGGCGTCGAATTCGCCGGCCACCTCTTCGAGCTTGTCGCGGCGGCGGCCGACCAGGGTAAGCTTCGCGCCCTCGGCCCCGAGCGCCCGGGCGATGGCGGCACCGATGCCGGTACCGCCACCGGTGACGATTGCGTGGTGGTTTTCGAGGCGTCTCACTTGCTCTCACCCTCCCACCGCTTCGCGGCGGGCCCCTCCCTCTCCCCTGCAGGGAGAGGGGTTATTCGTCCCTCTCCCTGCAGGGGAGAGGGACACGCAGCCCGCAAAGCGGGATGCGAGGGTGAGGGCAGTGCGTTCGCGATGACGGTCAGCACGCCTTCCAGATTTTCGTTGATCTCGTTGTTCCAGAAACGGAGCGTGCGCCAGCCCAGGCGGGCGAAAGCGCGTTCGCGGGCCGCGTCGTAAGCCTCCTCGTCCACATGCTGGCTTCCATCCGCTTCCACGACCAGCCGCGCTTCAGGACAGGCGAAGTCGGCGATGTAGCCGTCGAGCCACATCGGCTTGCGGAATTTGAAACCTTCAAAGCGTCGTCCTCGCAATTGGCCCCAAAGCAGCCTTTCCTGCGGGGTCCTGTCGCGGCGAAGCTGCCGGGCGCGGGTGAGCATGTCGTCGCCTGGCGGCCTCCTCACGCCCTCACCCTCCCACCGCTTCGCGGCGGGCCCCTCCCTCTCCCCTAGAGGGAGAGGGGGAAGGTAAGGCTGCGGTACTAAAACCCCTCTCCCTGTAGGGGAGAGGGAGGGGCCCATTGCGCCAGCAATGGGAGGGTGAGGGCAGTGCGGTCACGCCTTGAGCTCCGCCTCGCGCGCAAGATTGCGCGCCAGCTGGCCCATTCCGCTGAGATATTGCGGCGGCACCTGCACTCCCCGATAGTCGGCGGCGGCGGCGGCTCGCAACGTCCACATCGGGTCGACCAGATGCGGCCGGGCGAGGGCGACCAGGTCGGCGCGGCCGGCGGCGAGGATCGAGTTGACGTGGTCGCTCTCGTAGATGTTGCCCACCGCCATGGTCGCGACCCGGCCCTCGTTGCGGACCTGGTCGGCGAAGGGCGTCTGGAACATCCGGCCGTAGACGGGAGCGCACTCGGCCCAGGTCTGGCCGGCCGAGACGTCGATCAGGTCGGCGCCGGCCTCCGCGAAGGCGCGGCCGATCATGACCGCCTCGTCCGGAGTGACGCCCTGATCCCCCATCCAGTCGTTGGCCGAGATCCGGACCGACATCGGCCTTTCCGCCGGCCAGGCGGCACGCATCGCCCGGAATATCTCGAGCGGGAAGCGAAGCCTGTTCTCCAGGCTGCCGCCATATTCGTCGGTCCGCTTGTTGGTGAGGGGGGTGATGAAGCTGGAGAGGAGATAGCCGTGGGCGGCGTGGAGCTCGACCATGTCGAACCCCGCCTCGAGGCCCATCAGAACCGAGGCCACGAACCGACGGCGAACCTCGTCCATGTCGGCACGGGTCATCGGCCGGGGTATCTGGTTGCGCTCCGACCACGGAACGTCCGACGCCGCCACGATCGGCCAGTTGCCGCTCTCGAGCGGGACGTCATAGCCTTCCCAGCCCACTCTCGTGCTGCCCTTCGGTCCCGAATGGCCGAGCTGTAGGCAGAATTTCGCCTTGGTGTTGGAATGGACGAAGTCGACGATCCGCTTCCAGGCCCCGACATGCTCGGCCGCATAAAGGCCGGCGCAGCCCGGGGTGATTCGGCCCTCCTCGGAAACGCAGGTCATCTCGGTATAGACGAGGCCGGCGCCGCCCTGGGCCCGGGTGCCGTAATGGACGAGGTGGAAGTCGTTCGGCACCCCGTTTTCGGCCGAATACATCGCCATCGGCGACACCACGATCCGGTTGGCGAGGGTCAGCTCGCGGAGGCGGTAGGGCGTGAACATCGGCGGGGCGGGGTGGTTGACGGGGACTCCCGTCGCCTTCGACTGGAACCAGCGCTCGACCCCCTCCAGCCAGGGCCCGTCGCGAAGGCGAAGATTCTCGTGGCTGACCCGCTGCGATCGGGTCAGCAGCGAATAAGCGAATTGGATCGGCTCGAAGTGAAGGTAGCGATCGAGCGTCTCGAACCATTCGGTCGAGTTGCGGGCGCTGTTCTGGAGCTTGAGCACCTCGACCTGGCGCTCTTCGCGATATTCGCCCAGGGCCGCCTCGCGGGTCAGGCCGGGCCGGTTGAGCACTTCGGCGAGCTTGATCGAATCCTCGATCGCGAGCTTGGTGCCGGAGCCGATCGAGAAATGCGCCGTGTGGGCGGCGTCGCCGAGCAGGATCAGGTTGCGGTAGGACCAGCGCTCGCAAATGATCCGGCGGAACTGGAGCCAGGCCTCCGGCCCCTCGAGATGGGCGGCGTTGGACATGAGCGCCTTGCCGCCCAAATGGCGGTCGAAGATCCGCTCGCACAAGGCGATCGCTTGCCGCTGGTCCATCCGGTCGAGGCCGAGCCGCTGCCAGGTGTCCGGCGCCATCTCGACGATGAAGGTCGATAGGCCCTCGCCGAAGCGATAGGCATGGGCCCACACCCAGCCCGCCTCCGTCTCCTCGAAAGCGAAGGTGAAGGCCTCGAACACCTTCTCGGTCCCGAACCAGAAGAATTTGTTCCTGCGGACCTGGACGTCGACTCCGAAATGCTCGGCATAAGCGTTGCGGATCCGGCTGTTGGCGCCGTCGGCGGCGATGACCAGATCGTAGCCGGCATAGGAATCGAGGTCGGCGCTCGCCTCGTGCTCGAAGTGGAGGCGGACGCCGAGCTCGTGAGCCCGATCCTGAAGGATGCCCAGGAGGCGCCGGCGGCCGATGCCGATGAAGCCGTGCCCCGACGAACGCATCGTCTCGCCGTGGATATGGACTTCGATATCGTCCCAATGGGCGAACTCGCCGCGGATGACGGCGCCCGACACGGGATCGTTGGCCATCAGATTCTCGACCGTCTGGTCGGAGAAGACGACTCCCCAGCCGAACGTGTCGTCGGGCCGGTTGCGCTCATAAAGGTCGATGTCGTGCGCCGGGTGGCGCAGCTTCATCGAAATCGCGAAATACAGCCCGGCCGGTCCCCCGCCCAGGCAGGCGATGCGCATCGCTCTCTCCCTTGCCAGGCCCCGGCCTAAGTTAGCGGCGAAGGGGAGGCAAGGGTGGGTAGGACCCTCGTCATCCCAGCGAAGGCTGGGATCCCGGCGGGTGAAAGGCGCCCGGGCCCTTCACCCCTTGGGGCCCCAGCCTTCGCTGGGGCGACGGATTCGCCGTCAAGGCTTGTCGGGCTTGTTCGGATCGGACTGCTGGTCGTCCTTTTTCTTGTCCTGCTGCTGCTGCTGCTGCTGAGACTCGCCCTTCTTCTTGCCGCCGAGAAGCATCGCGCCACCGATGACGGCGCCGACGGCCGCCGCGCCGAGCAGCGCGTCGCGCGTCCCGTTCCCCTTCTTGCCGCCGCCGCCGCCGGGTTCGGCGGTGGTTCGAAGCAGCGACTGAAGGGCCTGGAGGCCCGCCGCCGAGATCGGGAACGGGCCGATCGGCGGCGCTCCGACGCGAGGGGCGTAAAGCGCCAGGCCGGGACGGTCGAGGGTGACGACGCTCGCTCCGACCGTCACGTCGACCGCTCCGGGCCGGGTGTCGCCCTGCGTGCGAGGGCCCGGGCCGCGGAGCACGATCAGCGACGCTTCGTCCTTCTTCGACTTGACCTTCCGCCCGACCGCGGGCTCGCGCTCGGCGATCTCGATCGCGTCCTCGCCGACCACGCCCTCGAAGATGGTCCCGCGAATGCCGATGGTGGCGACCGGCGTGCGCACCGACACCGGGCCGGAAGGGCTCCGGAGAGTGCGTCCGGACATGAAGCGGAAGGCGCCGCGGGTGACGCTGACCCCGGTCGAGCGGCTGTTCCTCGCCGGGTCGTAGACGAACCGGTCGACGGCGACCCGTGCGTTCGCGCCGACGGTGAAGGTGGTTCGGTCGAGCAAAAGGATCTGGAGCTGGCTCGCCGCGGCGGTCCTCACCTCGTCGTTGAGGTTCACCCTTTCCCGAACCACGGCCGGACGCGCCTTCTTCGTCCCGGCGCCGACGATCACCACCTTGTTGCGGACCGCGGCGTTGACCCCGACCGCCTGGGCAAAGGCCGGCGAGGCGGCGAGGCTGGCGGCCGCCACGGCCGCGGCGGCCTTGCCCAGGGGGCCCGGTCTCATCGCCGTTTCCCCCGCCTGGGCGACCCGGGCCGCGGCACCGGCCCGCAGGCCGAGGCGACCCCGGCCCAGTCCGAATCGGCGATCGGCCTTCCGGCGAGCAGGCCCAGCTCCAGCTCGGCGCCCTGGCGATCGTCGAGGCGGCACAGCAGGGCGGCGTAGAGGAGGCGGGGCGGAGCGGCTTCGGGGTAGGCGAACAGCACACGCTCGAGGGTTCCGATCGCGCCCGGCAGGTCGGAGGCGCCGATCTGCCGGCGGGCGAGCGCCATTCCGCTGTCGAGCTGCCGGGTCGCGGCCGCCAGCGAACCGGGGTCGTCCTGCGCCCGAGCGGCGGACGACAGCGTTACGCCGGCCAACAGAGCGAGCGAGAAGCGCAATATCCTACCGGTCATCGGCAACGTCCCTTCCGGGGAGCCTCATTTGACTAAGGGCTATCATTCGCCCACCTTTCCGGCAACTTCATTTCAGCGCCGGGATGAACTCCCGTCCGGCGCGAAAAGGGGCCGCGGGGATCATGCTGGGCATCGGGCGCAGGAGGGCAGCGACGGCCACGCGCCGGCCGATCATAATGCTCGCCGGGCTGGCAGCCGTCTTGCTGGTGGCGCTGGCGAGGCTCGCCGCGCCCGCTTTGTTCGACCAGGCGAGCGGCCTCGTCTTCGATCGTTATCAGCGCCTCTCGCCCCGCCCTTACCGGGATGCGGGCGTTCGGGTCGTCGATATTGACGATGAGAGCATAGCCCGGCTCGGCCAATGGCCCTGGCCGCGCACCGAGTTGGCCGCCCTGGGCGAGGCGATCGCGAAAGCGGGCGCCGCGGCGATCGCCTACGACATCGTCTTTTCGGAAGCCGACCGCACCTCTCCCCGCTTCCTCGCCGAGTATCAGGCGCGCTCGGGCGCAAGTGCGGCGCAGATCGCAATGCTGAAGTCGCTTCCGGATCATGATGCGCGTTTCGCCGCGAACCTCGCCGCGACGCCCTCGACGCTCGGCTTCTTCCTGACCCGGGACCGGCCGGGCGCACAGGTCCGGCCCAAGGCGGGCTTCGCCGTCGCCGGCACGCAAGCCGGAGCGAGCCTCACCGATTATTCCGGCGCGATCCTGCCGTTGCCGCAATTCCAGGAGTCGGCGGCCGGGCTGGGCTTCGTTTCGCACAGGGGCGATTCCGACGGCATCGTTCGCCGAGCGCCCCTGGTCGCGCGGGCCAACGGAATCCTCGTCCCGTCCCTCTCCGCGGAAGTCCTGCGCGTCGCCCAAGGCGCCGGCAGCCTGATCGTTCGGAGCAGCGACGCCAGCGGCGAAACCAATGCCGGCGCTCCCGAGATGGTCGGGCTCAAGATCGGCGAGGCGGAGGTGCCGGTCACCGAGCGCGGCGAGATCTGGCTGCATTACGGCCTGCCGGCGCCGGAGCGGACGGTGCCGGCGTGGAAGATCCTGTCGGGGCGGGTGGCGCCGGCCGAAATGGAGCGGCTGTTTTCCGGACGGATCGTCCTGGTCGGCGCCGGCGCGATCGGCCTTCGCGACCTGGTCGCGACCCCGATGCGCGAGCGCGAGCTCGGCGTGGTCGTCCACGCCCAGGCGGTCGAGCAGATGGTGCTCGGGGAATTCCTCGAACGGCCGGACTGGGCCGCGGGGCTCGAGATGGCGGTCCTGCTCGGCGCAGGGATATTGCTCGCCCTCCTGATGCCGTCGATCGGCGCACTGCCGGGCGCTTTTCTGGCGGGCGGACTGATGTCGGCGGTGGCGGGCGGCAGCTGGTACGCGTTCGAGGCGGAGCGCCTGCTAATCGATCCGACCGCGCCGATGCTGGCCCTGCTCGGCTGCTATCTGGTGGTGACCCTGTTCACCTATCTGCGTGAGGAGAAGCAGCGGCGCTACATCCACGGCGCCTTCGACCGCTATCTCTCGCCCGAGCTGGTCCGTCGGATCACCGACGATCCCAGCCGCCTCGAGCTCGGCGGGGAGGTGCGCGAGATGACCGTCCTGTTCTGCGACATCCGCGGCTTCTCGCGCATCTCGGAGCAGATGGGGCCGCAGGAGATCATCCGCTTCCTGATCGCCTTCCTGACGCCGATGGCCGACCTCCTCCTCGCCCGCCGGGCGACCATCGACAAATATATCGGCGACGCCATTCTCGCCTTCTGGAACGCCCCGCTCGACGATCCCGACCAGCACGAAAATGCCGCTCGAGCGGCGCTCGAGATGATCGAGGGGCTCGAGCGGCTCAACGAGACCATGCCGGAGCGCAAGGATTCGTCGTGGCCGGGACGGGTCGAAATCGGAATCGGCCTCAATGCCGGGCCCTGCTGCGTCGGCAACATGGGCTCCGCCCAGAGGCTTTCTTATTCGCTGATCGGCGACACGGTGAACCTCGCCTCGCGGATAGAGGGGCTGACAAAGGCCTATGGCGTTCGAATCCTGATGGGCGAGGAGCTGGCCCGGGAGCTGCCGGGCTTCGCGACCTTGGAGGTGGACCGGGTCCGGGTGGTCGGGCGGGAGAAGCCGGCGACGATCCATGCCCTGCTCGGCGACGAAAACCTCGCCGGCGCCCCCGCCTTCGCCGCCTTCGCGGAGCGCCACGCGAGGTTTCTTGACGATTATCGGGGCCGCCGGTGGAACGAGGCGGAGGAGGCGCTCGCCCTGAACGCGGAAGCGGCGGCGGGCCATGGCCTCGCCTTGCTCTACGCCCGCTACCGCCTCTCGATCCGCGCGTGCCGCGAGCACCCTCCCGGCGACGGCTGGGACGGGGTCACGATCGCCGAGACCAAATGACGAGCCGGACGGTGGACGTGCCTATCAGCTCGAACCGGGGCCGAAGCCGACTTCGACGCGCCGGTTCTGCGGCTCGCGGACACCGTCGGCCGTCTCCACCAGCGGCCGGCTCTCGCCGGACGCTTCCGTGGTCATGACGCCGTCGGGGATGCCCCTGCCGGCCAGGTACGAACGGACGTTCGCGGCGCGACGCTGCGAGAGACCGACGTTGTACTGGTCCGGACCCGAACGATCGGCGTGGCCCGCGATCATCACCTGGGCCTGGGGGCCGCAGGTCTGATAAGCGGAAGCCGCATTGTCGAGGGTCGCCGAAGCCTGCGGAGCGATCTCGTCGCGATCCCAGTCGAAGAAGACCATGAACGGACCCGCGACGCAGGGCGGCGGAGGCGGCGGAGGAGTCGGCTCGACCGGCGGTGGGACCGGCACCGGCGGTGGTACAAGGGGCGGCGGCGGCGAGGGCGGCGGCCCACTGGCGCCAATAGTCTGCTGCAGATGCTGCGCGGCTTGCCGGGCGGCCAGCAGTTGGTGGCTGCAATAAGCGGCGGGTCCCGTGCATTTCACCGACTTTTGAACGGTCGATCGACCGGTCGTCTCGGTCACGGTGCTTTCCACCTGAACCGTCGCCATCCCTCCGCCTTGATTGGCCGGGGGTGAAGTGGCCGCTGCCTGCGGTCCCGAAGGCGCGGGAACTGCCGGCACGGCCCCGCCTGCCAGGACGTTGCCGGTTTCCGCCGATGGCGAAGGCCTTCCGGATTGCCCGAAGGAAAATAATCCCGAGTAGACCGCAAGTCCGCCCAGACCGCCCAAGCTGCCGAACGCGGTGACGAGAGTCGCCCAAGCCTTCAGCCGCTCGGTCCGGCGCTCATATTGCGCACCGGATTGCTGGCTATCGCGGCGAACCTTTGCCTTCCTTGCCACGGATCACCTCCCCCCGAGGGTGAAGCGGAAAGATATACTACAAAAGAGGGCGGCAAGACAAAGCGCGATTACCTTATCGAGGCTACGTCCCTGCCGGCGCCCGCGAGCGGCGAGAAAAAAGCGCTCGGGGATTCCGGTGACTGTCACCAGCAGGAGAATTCGGAGACGCCGGTGGCTGTCATCAGTCTTTTGAGGCGGCTGTCACCCGACTGTACGGCGAGAAGCCGGAATCCATGGACACGGACCCTCCGAAGATAGTCTTATCGCGCGGCAGTCATGGATGCCGGGTAGAGCCCGGCATGACGGAAGGGAGGCGAATGCGCGCGCTGGTGAAATGGACCGCGGCCGGGCTGGTTCTCCTCGCCCTGATCCTGGGTCCGTTTCTTCTGTTCGAGGGGCAGGTCGCCGGATTTACGGGCGGGCTGCTCGGAACTGGCGCTCAGGCCGGAGCCCTGCTCGCCCTCCTCATCCTTGCCCTGTTCGCCGGCGACGTCTTCCTGCCGGTGCCGTCCAGCCTGGTCAGCGTCGCGGCGGTGGCGCTGTTCGGATGGGCGGGCGGAGTGCTGATCTGGGTCGGAATGACGATCGGCTGCGGCCTGGGCTATTGGCTCGGAAGCCGGGCCGGTCGGCCGCTGGCGGAGCGCTTCATCGGCCCGGACGAGGTCGCCCGCGCCGAGCGCATCGCCGCGAACCTGGGGCCGGCGACCCTCGTCCTCGCCCGCGCCGTGCCGGTGCTGGCCGAGGTCTCGACCGTGGCCGCGGGCCTCGCGGCGATGCCCCCCGGCCGTTTCGCTCTGGCCACCGGGCTCGCCAATGCGGGCATCGCGCTCGTCTATGTCGCGTGGGGCGCCGCAGCGGCGGGCTCGGCCGGATCCTTCGTCATCCTGTTCCTGGCCGCCGTCGCCGTCCCGGCCTTCGGCTGGGCCGCTCTACGGCTTTTCACCCGGTTTCGAACTCTCTGAGCAGGGCAAAAAAAAGGCTCCCGCGACGGCGACGCCGCGGGAGCCCGAGAGAGATTGCTCAGATCAGACGAACAGGAAGTCGCTCGCCGTCAGATTGACGTTCTGGGTCACGAACGAGAAGTCGGCGACCCCGTCGTTGTTGACGTCGACGAAGACGTTGCCGCCCGAGCCGAAGGTCACGTCGCCGGCATCGATTCCGAACGCCTTCAGGTCGATCTTGTCCTGGCCGCGCTTGAAGTCTTCGATCACGTCCGCACCGCCGACGCTGTCGGAGCCGAAGCGGAAGATGTCGTTGCCGTTGTCGCCGCGGAGACGATCGTTGCCCGCGCCGCCGTCGACAATGTCGTTGCCGTTGCCGGCTTCGAGGACGTCGTCGCCGAGACCGCCGAGGAGAACGTCGTTGCCGTTGTCGCCCGTGAGGCGATCGACGCCGGCTCCGCCGTCGACCTGATCGTCGCCGTTACCGGCGTCGAGGATGTCGTCGCCGAGACCGCCGAGGAGACCGTCATTGCCGTTGCCGCCGGTGAGGCGATCGTTGTCGGCGCCGCCGTCGAGCTGATCGTTGCCGTTGCCGCCATCGAGCAGATCGCTCCCGGCAAGCCCGCTCAGGCGATCGTTGCCGTTGCTGCCACCGAGGATGTCGGCGAAGTTGCTGCCCTCGACGCCTTCGATCGAGATCAGCTTGTCGCCGGTGGCGTACCCGCCGCTGACGGTGCCCGAGAGGTTGACGTTCACTCCGGAAGTCGACTCACGGTAGCTGACCGTGTCGAAGCCGGCACCGCCGTTGATCACGTTGGCGACGGCATTGGCCACGATCAGATTGTCGAGCCCGTTGCCGGTGCCGTTGGCGGCGGAGCCGGTGAGGATCAGATTCTCGACATTGTTGCCCAGAGTGTAGCTGATCCCGCTGGACACGGTGTCGGTGCCTTCGCCGGCCAGCTCGGAGACCGAATCGCCGACAGCGTCGATGAAGTAGGTATCGTTGCCGGTACCGCCCGTCATCGAATCGTTGCCGACGCCGCCGTCGAGCGAGTCGTCGCCGACGTTGCCGTTCAGGGTGTCGTCGCCGGCGAGGCCGTTGAGAACGTCGTTGCCGGCATTGCCGGTGAGGACGTTGGCGACCTCGTTGCCGAACATCGTGTCCGCGCCGCTGCCGCCGATCGCATTCTCGATCGTGACGCCATAAGCGATCCCGAAGTTATCGGTCAGACGGCCGACCACCGGGTTGGCGAGCAACGCCGCCATGTTGGAGTTGTAGGTGGTCAGAGCGACGGGGGCGAGGCCCTCGGCGGCCCGGTTGGCGTTCACCTGAGCGAGCGTCGGAGCGGTGTCGTAGGTGACTCCGCCGATGCTCGAGAGCGAACCGGCCCGAAGGTCGATCAGCTGCGTGGTGGCGAAACCCGAGGTATCGAGCGTGTCGATCCCGCCGGCATCCCAGATCGCGCCGATCGGGGCCGGGGTCTTGACGAAGTCGAACGCGTCACGGCCGGCAGTGCTGTTGAAGCCGTAGACGGTGTCGCCGGTCCGGGTGGTCATGTCGGCACCGTAGACGCGCTGGGCCGCCAGGATGTCGTGGATCAGCGGAGCGCCCGCATAAGCGGTCGTCGACATGTGGAAGTCGAAGTGCCGGGCGCCCAGCGAGCTCGCCTCGAAATAGGACATGATCGAATAGGCGCGAGTGTCCTGCGCATATTCGGCATTGGCGCCGTAGGTGATCGAGAGGCCGGGAGCGGCGTTGTAGGCGCCCGGGTGCGAAAGGCCGAGCGCGTGGCCGATCTCGTGCGCCATCGTCTGCATGCCGTAGCGGCCTTCGTCGAGCTGAAGGTTGCTGGGCTGGCTCAGCGAAATCCAGACGTCGCCGCCGACTTCGAGGATCTGCGCGTTGATGTCCGGGTTGGACGTCAGCACCGGGCGCGGCACATAGGCATAGGCCTGGGTGGTCGGAGCGCTGGCGAGATTGCCGAAGGCGATGTCGGCGGAGTCGATGTCGCTCTCGACGAGGCTGACGGCGATGAGGTCGTCCCAGGACTGGAGAGCCTCGCGGGCGGCCGCCTTCTGGGCGTCGTTAAACTGCGCGAAGTTGAAATATTCGGAGAAAGCGAAACCGTTGTCGCCGACGAAATAGACGTAGCCGTTGTCCTGAAGGCTCTGCTGGCCGGTGTGGAAGCCGAACTTGATCACCGACAGGTCGGAATCGCTCTGCGGGCCGGCCTGGGGGCCGCCGTGGAAACCGCCGCCGGTGCGGTTGAAATAGGCCGCTACCTGCTCGGGCGTCCAGATCGGCTTGCCGTTGGGGTGGCTAGTGCCGCCCTGCGGATCCAGGGAGACGAACTCGGACCCGGGTTCGCCGTGGCCGTGGCCGTCGCCGGACTGCTCGATCTGGAGTTCGGACAGGTTATAATTTTGTTCTGGCATTGAAATACCCCTCCTAAAGGCATTGGAATCAGCGAATGGGTCGTGCACCGGCCGGGCGGCTCAGCCACGGCAGGGTTTCGGACAAGGCGGCGCCGAGCGCGGCCTCGAATTCTTTTGCGGGCCGGGCCGGGCCGGCGAGCGCAACCGCCCGCGGCGCCGCGGTGAACAGCAAGGCCTCGCCGGAATTGCGGTACGGCCGGATTGAAAAGGCGAGCATTCCGCTTCGGGCCGAGGCCTGGACGAGCAGGGTCACGCTGCCCGGAGCGAGAACCGCCGGATCGCCCGGGGCGATGATCCCGACCGGCGCCGGCGAGCCGGCCGCGGCCGCATCGCGCACGCCGTTGCAGATACGGTCGTGGAGCGCGCCGCGCTCGACCCCGAGATCGGTTTGCACGAGGCACAGGACATTCACACGGGCGACGTCGCGCCAGATCAGGGGTGGGGTCGAGGCTTCGGCACGCGCGGCGGTCACCGGTTCGGCTCCGCAAGCGGAGAGCAGGGCGAGCGCGATGCACGCACGTGCAAATGATCCAACAAATTGCATGGCTTAATGCCCCACGGCCCCGGCAAACGGCGATACGCTCACCACGGCGACCCCATTTGCTAAGTGGTTCGCTTAATTAGAAAAATTCCGCCCGTCAATTCTCGATAATGCAGAGTCTTAATATTTATCCTCCGCTAAGCCGATAAACCGGTCAACCTGGCGCAATTGACCCATTGTCCCGGGATCGGACGCGGTCGGGCCGCTTCGCAACGGGCCGGGTCGGCACGCCGCCCGGGAGGAATGGCTTGCACGGCGCCCGCCATCGGCGCTAGTCCGCGCGGCCATGGGCGTTCTCAAAAAGCTCTTCACCTGGTGGGACGGGGCGACCCTGACGACCTCGCTTCACCTGCGCCGCCACGGCCGCAAGGTCGGCAGCGATTCGAGCGGCAATATCTATTACGCCTCGAAGAAGGGGAGCCGCCGATTCGTCTCCTACGAAGGCGCCAACGATCCCAGCCGGATCCCGCCCGAATGGTATAGCTGGCTTCACCACCAGATCGAGGACGTACCGGACGAATCGATGCCGCCGCCTCCGAAATTCCTCAGGGAGCCGGAGCCCAATCGCACCGGCACCCCGCTCGCTTATCGTCCCTCGGGCGCGCTGGAGCTGGGCGCACAGCGTCCGGCGGCGAGCGGCGACTATGAGGCCTGGACTCCGGACCAGGCATGAGGCTTCCGCTCGGCGTCGCTCTCCTGCTCGCGACCGCGCTCGCCGGCTGTGACGGGGGCGCTGAACGGAGGGCCGAGGGCGCACGCCAGGCGGCCGGCGAGCCGCGCACGGTGGACATTCCGCAAAACGTGACCGCGGTTGCGCCGGGCACGACTCCGATGGCGGAGCGGGTGGCGGTGATCGGACTTCTCAACAAGCGCAACGGAATCTCGCGCACAATCACCCTCAAGCCCGGCCAGGCCGTGCGCCTGGGGGACGCGATCGTCAGGCTGCGCGCTTGCGAGACGGCCGCGCCTTGGGAAGTGCAGGCCCTGACCGGGGCCTTCGTCCAGCTCGACGTCCGCAACCCTCAGGGCCGCTGGCAGCGCGTCTTCTCGGGCTGGCTCTACAAGGAGACCCCGTCGCTCAACGTCGTCGAGCATCCGATCTACGACGTCTGGCCCAAGAGCTGCGCGATGACGCACCCGGAAGCGGGCGAGTCGACGGTTCGGGCGGAGTCCGCGGCGAGCAGCCGGTCGAGAGCGCCGAATTCGGCGCCGACGCCTCGTCCTTCGAGCCCGGCGACCCCGGGTCCCGCCCCGTCCCCCGAGCCGTCCGGAGCGCCCACCGACAGCGCGGATTCCAACAGCGCCAGATAATCTTCCTGAGTGACCTCGACCGCGCCGAGGCTTCGCAGATGATCGGTCATGAACTGGCAGTCGAGCAGCCGGTAGCCGCCGACCTTCAGCCGCGCCACCAGCCAGGCCAGAGCCACCTTGGAGGCGTCGCGCCGGGCCGAGAACATGCTCTCGCCGAAGAAGGCCGCGCCGAGGCCGACTCCGTAAAGTCCGCCGGCGAGCTTGCCCTCATGCCAGCATTCGATCGAATGGGCGTGGCCGCGGTCGTGGAGCAGGCCGTAGCTCGCCTCGATATCGGCATTGATCCAGGTTTCCTCGCGTTCGGCGCAATGCCGGACGATTTCGGCGAAGGCGGTGTCGTGAGTGATCCGATATTCGCCCGAACGGACCGTCTTCCTCAGCGAGCGCGAGAGCCTGAAGCGATCGAGCGGAAGGATCGCGCGCCGCCGCGGCTCGACCCAGAAAACCTCCGCGGCGTCGCGGCTGTCCGACATCGGGAACACCCCGATCGCATAGGCGCGCAGCAGAAGGTCCGGATCGATCGCCGCCATCGCTGCCCGTCTAGCGGCACGCGGAGGCGGACAGAAGCCGTGGATTTCTCCGGATCAGAGGATTTCGCGGACCCTGTCCTGCGGCCGGCACAGCCGCACGCCCTTCTCGGTTTCGACCAAAGGGCGCTCGATGAGTGCGGGATTGCCCATCATCGCGTCGAGCACGACCTCGTCGCCGGCCTCCGCCACTTCGGCGGCGCCCTCTTCCTTGCGCCGCAGGCCCTCGGCCGGAGAGAGCCCGGCACGCTCGTAGAGCCGACGAAGCTCGTCACGGGCCGGCGGGGTCTTGAGATATTCGACGACAATTATGTCGGCGCCGCTCTCCTGAAGGATATCCAGCGTCTTGCGCGAGGTGCCGCAAGCGGGGTTGTGCCAGATCGTCGCCTTCATTCTGTACTCCTGCAGGCTGTCGCCTACGCTGTAGGGCGGCCAGGGGCGTCTGTCTTTTCTTCCGTTCAGGGCGAACGGAGGCGGTAATGGTTCCTCGCCGATCCCGCCGCTCAGATCGATTTCAGATATTCGAGCAGCGCCCGCTTTTCCGAGTCCGCGAGGCTGGTGCCATATTCGTGCCCGCACCGGCTCTCGCCCGAATCGAGGTCGCCGCAGCCCTTGGTGTCGCGCTCCTTGGCCGAAGGGCCCTGGTCCCGGGCGAGCCCGACCAGAGCCGTGTCGTAGCGGTTGCCGAGACGGAACGCCTTGGGCCGGTCGCCGGCCGGCTTGAGCAGGTCGGCGAGCGTGGGGACCGAGCCGTTGTGCAGATAGGGGGCGGCCGCCCAGATGCCTTCGAGGACCCGGGATTCATATTTGATCGGTCCGCCTTCCTTGCCGCAGCCCTGCGACGTGGGGGGTGCGTAGGTGCCGAGCAGCTGCGACAGCGGCGATATTCCGGAAGCCGAGCTCGCCGCTTCGGCCGGGGGAGGGGACTGGCCGTATTTGAAGATGTTGAGCTTGAGGCGCTTCTGCGCGATCGAGCCGATGACGGAGGTCGACAGCAGCTGGAAGGTGTCGGCGGTCGGGCCGATCGGTTTGCCGAAGGGGGGCCTGGCGCCCTCGTAGACCCCGGACTTCACCGTCCGGTGAAGGATCTTATATTGCTTCGAATCGGTGCCGACGTCGCACAAAGGCGTGTCCCAGGTCGAGCTCGGCGGAATGAAGCGGAACGCGCCGGAGCGCTTGCCGTGGCAACCGACGCAGCCGCCCTGCCGCCAGTCGGCGCGGTCGAAAATCTTCTTGCCGTCGGCGGCGAGCCGAGCGTCATAGGCCCAGGGCCAGCGCGGCCAGCCGATCTTCTGGACGAGCGTCTCGATCCGCTCGAGCCCGTCCCAATCGGCGCTGTTGTTGACGAGGAAGTCGACATGGTCGCCCCGCCTCTGCGGCTGGAACACGCCGAAGACCCCGTAGACCTGCCCCAGGTTGCGGGCCATCGCGAACAGGCGGTCGCCGTTCTTGGCGAAGCCCGGCCATTGCGTCCTGTCCTGCTTGGGCGCGTTCCACAGGAAGGGATAGCGCACCGGCGCGTCGGCGGGCGCGATGTTGCCTGGGATCAGGAAGCTCGGCGGCGGGCCGATGTCGAGCCCGACCAGGCGGTTGTAGATCATGCTGACCGCGTCGAGCCGGCCGAGCCCCCAGTCGACGCCCGCCAGCGAGCGGCTGATGAGCGCATGCTGGCGTTCGTACCAGGCCTCGACCTTCGGCCTCAGCGCGGCGGCGCTTCCCGACGGATCCCCGTTGGCGAGCGCGGCGGAGGCGAAGGCCGCGAAGGCGGCGTCGTCGGCGAGCACGCCGCCCACGGCCGAGTCGAGATCGCGAAGGAACGCCCCGAAATCGGCCAAAGCGGGGCCACCGTCGATTCGATATACCCGCCCCTCCGCGACGATCTGCCGAGTGTGGCACGCCGCACAGTTCATGCCGGCGTCGCGGTCCCGCGGGCCGGTCGGCATGAAGCCGACCGGAAGGTTGAACTTTCCGCCCGGATTCGGGAGATAGCCGTAGCGGGCGAGGCCATCGCCGAGGAACGGAGCGCCGTTCGCGGTCTTGAGCGAACGAAGCCAGGCCAGCGGGATGATCGGCGATCCCTGGTCGCGCGTGTAGAAATCGGCGCGATGGCTTGGCTTCCAATCCTTGCCCTGGGCGACGTAGATCGGATCGGCCGCCGTCGAGGCCTGGGGCGCCATCGCGGTCGCCGCGGCCAATATCCCGATTCCGAAAGCGAAACGTGTCGCGCGCATGCCCATCCCCCCGAACAGAGCGGCGATGCTATCATGACCGCCGCCCGTCCTCAATCGGATGGCGGCCGCTACTTCCGTTTCGGCCCGATTATTCCGCCTTGGGCCGCTCGCGCTGCTTGACCTTGCGGACTTCGGCGAGCTGGCCCTTGAGGATGGCGAGCGCGTCGGCCTCCTCGCGGCTTAGCCCGTCCAGCTTCACATGGTCGATCAGCACCTCGAGCGCATCCCCGATCCGCCCGAGCTGGCGCCCGTAGCTGCCGACCTCGTCGAGCAATTTCTGCTCGATGTCCGGCCGCGGCGTCTGGCCGAGATTGACGTTGATCAGCCCGAGCTGAGCGCCCTGGTTCATGAAGGTCCAGGGATTGATCGCCTGCCAGAGCTTCTCGGGGGCGACGGAGAACTGGAATTTGCTGTCGGTCATTGTCCAACCTTTCGCAGCTTGTGCTTTGATGTACAAAAGGGGCCAAATCGCGGGACGCGACTTGGCGCTGGGCGGAATCCCGGCCTATGATGTGCCATCTGCGACATTCCAAAGGCTGAACATGGATTGCGACGTCTTTATCAGCTACGCTCACGAAGACAATATTTGGGACCGTAATAATATATCTCATTTAGTGACGCAGCTTCGCGCTGCGCTCGGTGTTTTATCGCGAGACCGGGTGCAGTTCTTTATAGACCAGAATATTAAGTGGGGTGATGTGTGGCAAGAGTCCGTAGATAAGAGTCTAGCCGGCTCAAAGTTTATGATTGCATTTTTATCGCCATCCTATTTCAAAAGTACCAACTGTCACAACGAATGGATGACGTTCAGAGATTTAGAACGGCAGCTAAGCTGTAATAATCTTATCCTACCTATATACTATCGGCTAGACCGGGAGTTCGATGCGTACATAAAGGGTGAGCTGCTGGATGTAATCCCGCTGATCGAAGATTTGGCCGCTCGACAATATATCGATTGGCGCGATTTTCGGGATATGGATTCGAAGGGGAAGCGGCTGAAAATGGAAATCGAGGCCATGGCGGTCAAGATTGCGGACCGCATCGGAGAGATTTCCCCGGCCTTCAGCGCAAACCGCAGTACCGAAAAAGCCGAGCAACCTAGCCATGGAGAGATCGAATCAGTCGATCCGACTCTGGAGACAGAGTTCGTCCTGCGATTTAACGGCCTTACCAGCACTCAGAAATGTGTGCTTCGGCTAATCTACGAACGACCCCATAACGGCGAAATCAGCATCGATAAACTCGGTGAGATGCTCCGGGGAGTTGAGGAGGTATCCAGCATGTCTGGTGACGAGCTTTACTACCGAGCAAAAGATTTGTCCAATCAAGGATTTATCGACTTCCGTTCGACCGGTCTAAAGCAAACGTCTATTGTAATTTTGCAGGCAGTGCAATTCGTCATGCATAAAAACAAATTGCTAAAAACCTGATGCCTACTTGTGTCGAGGTGCATGAGCATCTTATGCAGACGATGCCTGATTACAGTCAGGCATGGCTAACCTACTATTCCGGACGTCAAAAGGAGATCATTGACAGCTGGCGGAGAGTAGATACTCGTATAGGCGAAGCTGGACCTGAATTGGAGGCGCTGGTTGTTACTGCTGAGAAGCATTTGCAAAAACTTTTCGTAAGAGTCGCGGAACGAGACCATCAGAACACTCAAGTGCGGAGTGACCTTGGAAGACTGGCATCGAACCAAGCTATTCTTGAACAGAAGTTTGCTTATTTTATGAACGAACTTTCAAAGTTTACGGCAACGTTGCACCGGCCCTCCGTTCTCTACGGAAGTGTAAAGGAACTTGAGTCCCTTCAAGATTCCGCCGTTCGTCAATACAAAACCCGAGGAACAGGAGCTAAGCATCTTAATACGGACTATCGAGACCTAGTAAGGTTTAGGCTCGTCTGTGATAGTATGCATGCTTTGCTAATAACTTGTACTCAATTCTGGGAATTCTTTTTTGACAATGTGATATCCTGTAAAAACTATTATTTTGCGCCAGTGGCTAATTCTAAGGTTCGACCTTATCGAGGTATTCACTATCTGATCATAGACCGAACTGGATTTCCAAGCGAAATCCAGATCATCTCCGCAGTCCGCGAAGCGGTGGGCGTCCTCGACCATAAGCTATTGTACAAATCGGATACCCACGGCGTACCGGACGATTATGTGGAATATGTTACGAAGTCCTCGATGTGCTCGAATCTACTGGATTTCGAGACGCCCTAGCAATTCGTCTCGCAGTCGGCGATACGAAGCGTAGCTCGCCTGCATCAAGGGGGCGGCATCGTCCAGGTCCACGCTTTGCCCGATTTCGACGCCAAATCTGCTGACGGAACGCCGCATCGCGACAACTCGCGACGCCAGGGCTAGCGCTTCGGCAAGGTGAACGGCTTCGCTTCGACTGAAGTGCAGCTCCCTCGCGGATGAATGCTGAATCAGGATTCTGAGGAAGGTTTGCAGATGTGCGGCGCCAGGGCCAAATTTTAGCATGGCAGAGATTGACGCCAACTGGCGGCGCAATGGCCTGTTCAAGTCGTCGGAATCGTAAAGCGCGAAGAGCAGTGGGGTAGGTATTTGCGCCAGGCTGGTTTGGAAATCAGCCTTATATGTGTCAAAGGCACGTCGATCACCGGCAATAAAGGAAAGCGAAAAGACCTCGAAGATTTCAGTGAGCCACAACTCCTGAGACGGGGGAGGTCCTTTCAACCAGAACTTGATTGCCAGGGGCAAATCGAGATGGGCATTGTAAAGCGCCAGCCGAGTCTGCTCAAGCTCCGCCGGGCTGAGCATCCCGACGATCACGAGGTCCACGTCCGAATTGGCGCTCTCTTCGCCGCGCCCCATTGAACCCGACAAAGCGAGGAATTCCACCCGGTCGAGCCGCCCGAGTCGCCGATCGAATGCCTGGGCTAGACGTTTTCGGACAAGATCCTGGCCGAGCGGGCTGGACCGTCCGGCTGAACTGTCCAAGTCAGGCACGACAGAAGCAAGCGCCAGTTCGAGTAGCCCTCGTCCTTTTTCTCAACATTCCAGCGCTCCACGCCTGTCCCGGCCAAGGCGCACCGCGGCTCTCTACCCGCTGTCCCGAGCCAGCCACTCTTCCAACCACTTGATCGTATAATTCCCCGCCAGGAAATCCGGCTCGTTGATCAGCTTCTGGTGCAAGGGGATGGTCGTCTTCATGCCCTCGATCACGAATTCCTCAAGGGCCCGCCGAAGCCGCATGATGCAGCGTTCGCGGCTCGAGCCGTAGACGATCAGCTTGGCGATCATGCTGTCGTAATAAGGCGGCACCTTGTAGCCGACATAGAGGCCGCTATCGACCCGGACGTGCATTCCGCCGGGGGCGTGGAAGCCTTTGACGGTGCCGGGGGAGGGGGCGAAGGTCTGCGGATCCTCGGCGTTGATCCGGCATTCGATCGCGTGGCCTCGGAAGCTGATTTGCTCCTGGGTGCAGGAGAGCGGCTCGCCGGCGGCGATCCTGATCTGCTCGCGGACGAGGTCGATCCCGGTGATATATTCGGTGACCGGATGCTCGACCTGGAGCCGGGTGTTCATCTCGATGAAGAAGAACTCTCCATTCTCGTAGAGGAACTCGATCGTCCCGGCGCCGCGATAGCCCATGTCGGCCATCGCCCGGGCGACGATCCCGCCCATTCGGTCGCGCTCCTGCGGAGTGATGACGGGCGAGCCCGCTTCCTCGAGAACCTTCTGGTGGCGGCGCTGGAGCGAGCAGTCGCGCTCGCCGAGATGGATGGCGTTGCCCTTGCCGTCGCCGAACACCTGGAATTCGATGTGGCGCGGGTCGCCGAGATATTTCTCGATATAGACGGTGTCGTCGCCGAACGCGTTCTTCGCTTCCGAGCGTGCCTGGCTGAGCTGGCTGTCGAGCTCCTCCTCGCTCCGGACGATCTTCATGCCCCGACCGCCGCCGCCCGACGCCGCCTTGACGAGCAGGGGATAGCCCGTCGCCGCCGCCACTTCGCGGGCCTCTTCCGGCCCTTCGACCGGCCCGTCGGAGCCGGGCACCAGGGGCAGGCCGAGCTTGGCGGCGGTGCGCTTGGCCTCGACCTTGTCGCCCATCACCCGGATATGCTCGGGCTTGGGGCCGATCCAGATGATGTTGTGGAGCTCGACGATCTCCGCGAAGCGGGCGTTTTCGGACAGGAAGCCGTAGCCCGGATGGATGGCGTCGGCATGGCTGATCTCGGCCGCGGAGATGATCGCGGGGATGTTGAGATAGGAATCCGCCGCCGCCGGCGGGCCGATGCAGATCGCCTCGTCGGCAAGGCGCACGTGCATCGCGTCGGTATCGGCGGTGGAATGGACCGCGACCGTCTTGATGCCCATTTCGTGGCAGGCACGGTGGATTCGAAGCGCGATCTCGCCGCGATTGGCGATGAGGACCTTCTTGATCATGGGCGTTGCGTCGCCCCAGCGAAGGCTGGGGCCCCGGCGGGTGAAAAGCGCGGCGTTCGTATTTTCCTGGGACCCCAGCCTTCGCTGGGGTGACGCGAGGTGGCTACGTCCAATCGCGTCATTCGAGGATCACCAGCGGCTGGTCGTATTCGACCGGCTGGGCGTCGAGGACGAGCACCTGGCTGACGGTGCCGGAGCGCGGCGCGATGATCGGGTTCATCACCTTCATCGCCTCGATGATCAGCAGGGTGTCGCCTTCCCTGACCGACTGGCCGGGCGACACGAAGGGCTTCGCACCGGGCTCACCCGCCAGGAAGACGGTACCGACCATGGGCGACTTGACTGCGCCGGGGTGGTTGGCGGGAGCGACGGCCAAGTCCGGCGCCGGGGCCGCTGCAGGAGCCGCGGCGGGCGCGGCGGCGGCGAGGGCCGGGGCCGGCGGGGCGGCGACCATGACATTGCGCTTGACGACGATCTTGCGGTCGCCGTCCTCGACCTCGATCTCGGTCAGATCGTTCTGGTTGAGAAGCTCGGCGAGCTGCCGCACCAGATCGGCCTCGATCCGCATGCCGCTTGCCGGTGCGCCTTCTTCATCGCTCATTTCGAAGTCTCTTTCTACGCGTTCGGTGCCGCGGCCCGAAGCGCGGCTTCCTGTCAGAGACGGGCCGCCGCGTCCAGAGCCAGCAGATAGGAGAGGGCGCCGAAGCCGGCGATGACGCCCTTCGCGGCGGGCGCGATCAGGCTCCTTCGACGGAAGCGCTCGCGCGCCTGGGGGTTGGAAAGATGGACCTCGATCACCGGCGTCGAGACGGCTTTCACCGCATCGAGCAGTGCGACCGAGCTGTGGGTGAAGCCGGCCGCGTTGAGGATCACCGCCTTCGCGCCCTCGGCCTGCGCCTCGTGAAGCCAGTCGATGAGATGCCCTTCATGGTTGGACTGGCGGATTTCGACCTCCACCCCCAGCGCCCGTGCCCGGTCCTCGAGTCGGCCGGCGATCTCGTCGAGCGTGTCGGGACCGTAGATTTCGGGCTCGCGGGTACCGAGCAGGTTGAGATTGGGTCCGTTCAGTACATAGATGATGGGTGGCTTGGCCATGGCGAGGGCTATAAGGCGGGGCCGCGAGGAGCGCAAAGGTGGACGAGACGGCTTCGATCACGGTCAACGGCCAGCATCGGCGGGTGCCCCAGGGCATCAGCGTCGCCGACCTGGCGCTCGAGCTCGGCCTCGAGCCGACCCGGGTCGCGGTCGAGCGTAACCTCGAGATCGTTCCGCGCTCCACGCTCGGGCAGGTCATGGTCGAGGACGGCGACGATTACGAGATCGTGACGTTCGTTGGCGGGGGTTGAGGCCGGATCTTCAACGGCCCCGGTACGTCACCCCGGACTTGATCCGGGGTCCGCCTTCCTGCTTTGGCTGCGGCTAGAAGATGGATGCCGGATCAAGTCCGGCATGACGAATTGGAATCGCAAGAATGAACGTCCCTCACCCCATTCCCCAGGACAATTGGACCGTCGCCGGCCGTAATTTCACCTCCCGGCTGATCGTCGGGACCGGCAAGTATAAGGATTTCGCCCAGAACGCCGCGGCGGTGGAAGCGTCGGGCGCCGAGATCGTCACCGTGGCGGTGCGGAGGGTCAACGTCTCCGATCCCAAGCAGCCGTTGCTGATGGACTTCATCGACCCGAAGAAGATCACCTATCTGCCCAACACCGCCGGCTGCTTCACGGCGGACGAGGCGGTCCGGACCCTTCGGCTGGCGCGGGAGGCCGGCGGCTGGAACCTGGTGAAGCTGGAAGTGCTGGGCGAGGCGAAGACGCTCTATCCCGACATGCGCGAGACCCTGAAGGCGACCGAGACCCTGGCCAAGGAGGGATTCGAGCCGATGGTCTATTGCGTCGACGATCCGATCGCCGCGAAGCAGCTCGAAGAGGCCGGCGCGGTGGCGGTCATGCCGCTCGGCGCTCCGATCGGGTCCGGCCTCGGGATCCAGAACCGGGTGACGATCCGGCTCATCGTCGAGGGCGCCAAGGTGCCGGTGCTGGTCGACGCGGGGGTCGGCACGGCGTCCGACGCGGCGGTGGCGATGGAGCTGGGCTGCGACGGAGTGCTGATGAACACCGCGATCGCGGAAGCCAAGGACCCGGCGGCGATGGCGCGGGCGATGCGGCTCGCCGTCGAGGCGGGCCGGATCGCCTATCGCGCCGGCCGGATGGGCCAGCGCCGCTATGCCGACCCCTCCAGTCCCCTTGCGGGACTCATCTAGGCTCGGCGCGGAACCTAACTCAGATTATCACGTTCCACAGGGCGGTCGAGCCTCCACCGGTCACGCGGGGCTCCCATGGACGCCTCAGCCCCAAGTCGCTGGGGCGTCCTTTTGTTCAGGGACCGAAAAGAGGGGAATAAGAATGAAGCTCACTATGAAAGCCGCGCTCGCCGCGGGCCTGCTCTCGCTCGCCGCCTGTGGCGGCCAGGGCGATGACAGCCTCGGCGACAACATCGCCGACAATGCCGACGCCGTCGCCGAGAATATCGAAGCGGTGGGCGAAGCCAGCGGCAACGAGGCCGTCGACGACGCCGCCGAGGCCAAGGCCGAGGTCGTTCGCGAAACGGGCGAGGCCAAGGAAGAGGCGATCGACGACGCCGACGTCAACGCCGCAGCCGTCAACCTCCAGTAAGGTCGCGACTTCTCCCTTTCGCGCGATCGGGCGCCCCGGGGCGTATCTCCCGGGGCGCCGTTTTTTTGACGGGCGCACGTCCCAGAGGACATGCGCCCGTCATCCCGGCGAAGGCCGGGATCCCAGCGGGTGAAAGGCGCCGGGCTTTTCACCCCCCTGGGGCCCCAGCCTTCGCTGGGGCGACGTTTTTACTTCAGCCGCTCGATCTTCTGCGCCGCCTCGTCGAGGATGGCGGCAATTTCGTGAAGGCGCTCCTCGCTCGTGTCGTCGGCCGTGACCCGGTGCCAAAGGGCCGAGAGGAGATTGCCGACGGCGCGCTGGATCGGCTTGCCGCCGGCTCTGCGCTTGCCCTCGCCGGCGCCGGTGAGCCGCTCGAAAAGCGCCTCCACTTCGTCCGACCGCTCGGCGAGATGCGCCTGGCCTTCGGGCGTGATCGAAAAGGCCTTGCGGGTTCCGTCCGCCGCCGCTTCCTGGATCAGTCCCATGTCCTGGAGCATGGTCAGGGTCGGGTAGATGACGCCCGGGCTGGGCGCGTAGCTGCCGTGGGTGAGCTCCTCGATCGCCCGGATGAGGTCGTAGCCGTGACGCGGCTGGTCCGCGATCAGCTTGAGGAGAACGAGCCGAAGCTCGCCCGATTCGAACATCCGCCTCTTGCCGCGGCCGCCGCGTCCGCGTCCGAACTCGGCGCTCCAGTCGCCGCCTTCCCATCCGCCGCCGCCGCCGCCCCAGCCGCGGGGGCCAAAGCCCATCGCCAGCAGGCCGGGCGGGATGTCGCGGAAGGTGAAACGGGGCCCACAACCGATCCTCATGTGCTGTCTCCTATGTATCTAGAGCTAGCTGAGATATATCTTAGACGCATCTGAGTCAATCGCTGCGCACCCCTCCGTCATGCTGAACTTGTTTCAGCATCCAGAGACGAGCCGCCTCGCGGATGGAGGACTGGACCCTGAAACGCGTTCAGGGTGACGGCTTGGGCTCAGCCGACAGCGGACGACTTAGCGGTTCAACTAGGGCCCGTACCGCTCTAGAAGCCGGCCATGGCCGATCTGTTCGCCGGCGATCCGCCGCCTCCTTCGCCCTCCGCAGCGCCGCCCGAGGGCGCGCCGCTCGCCGACCGGCTGCGGCCGCGCGCCTTGGGCGAAGTGGTCGGGCAGGACCATCTCACCGGGCCGGAAGGCGCGATCGGGCGGATGGTCGCCGCGGGCAAGCTCGCCTCGATGGTCCTGTGGGGACCGCCCGGCACCGGCAAGACCACGGTCGCGCGTTTGCTCGCCGACGCCGTGGGAATGCGGTTCGTCGCCATCTCCGCGGTCTTTTCCGGAGTCGCGGACCTCAAGAAGGTGTTCGCGGAGGCGCGCGACCATGCGAAGCTCGGGCGCCAGACCTTGCTGTTCGTAGACGAGATCCACCGCTTCAACCGCGCCCAGCAGGACGGCTTCCTGCCTTATGTCGAGGACGGCACCGTCGTCCTGGTCGGCGCCACCACCGAAAATCCTTCGTTCGAGCTCAACGCGGCCCTGCTGTCGCGGGCCCAGGTGCTGATCCTGAACCGTCTGGACCATTCGGCCTTGTGCAAGTTGCTCGACCGTGCGGAGGCGATCATGGAGCGTTCGCTTCCGTTGACCGCCGAGGCTCGCGACGCGCTCGTCGCCACCGCCGACGGCGACGGACGCTTCCTTCTCAACCAGGCGGAAACGCTTTTCTCGGTCGACCTGCCCGAGCCGCTCGACCCCGCCCGGCTTTCAGCCCTGCTCCATCGCCGGGTCGCCGTCTACGACAAGGACCGGGAGGGCCATTACAACCTCATCTCCGCGCTTCACAAAGCCATTCGCGGGTCCGATCCGCAGGCGGCGCTTTATTATCTGGCTCGGATGCTGACCGCGGGCGAACAGCCGCTGTTCCTGCTGCGTCGGCTGGTCCGGGCGGCGGTCGAGGATATCGGCCTCGCCGATCCGCAGGCCCTCGTCCAGTGCATCGCCGCCAAGGACACCTACGATTTCCTCGGCTCGCCCGAAGGCGAGCTCGCCATCGCCCAGGCCTGCCTCTATCTCGCCACCGCGCCCAAATCGAACGCCGTCTACGTCGCCCAGAAAGCGGCCTGGCGTTCGGCGCGCGACACCGGCTCGCTGATGCCGCCCAAGAACATCCTGAACGCCCCGACCAAGCTGATGAAGGAGGTCGGCTACGGCAAGGGCTACCGATACGACCATGACTCCGAGGGCGGCTTCTCCGGCGACAATTACTGGCCCGAGGAAATGGAGCCGCAGACTTTCTACACGCCTACGGACCGGGGCTTCGAGAAAAGGCTCGCCGAGCGCCTCGCCTGGTGGGACGAGCAGAGGAAGGCGAAGCGCGATGAATGAGGGGATTAAGCTCGCCCTCGCCTTGCTGATCGGGGCAGTGCCGGCAGCCGCGCAACAGCCGCCGCGAGAGCCGACGACATACGACCGCGCCATCGCCGCCGGCTACAAGGCGCTGACCTTGTGCAGCGGCATCTTCAACGCGCGCCGGACACAGGCGCAGGTCGAGGCGCTCGAGCTGACCGGCATCTATCCCGAATTTGATAAGATCGTGCCCGCCCTTCCCGCCACGGTCGAGAGCAAAATCAACCGGGTGACCGTCAAGTTCGACGAGGCGCTCCCACCGCGGGTCGCAGTGTCTCGTGGCCATGCCGGCTGTTTTCTCTATCCGATCGGCTCACCGCTCGATCCCCTTCTTCAGACACTTCCGCCGGTCCTGTTCGCCGAATTCCACTCCAATCCTAATTGGCCCTACGGCGATTCGGGAGCGATAGCGCGTCCCCGAGGGAATGCGCGTGCGCTCAGCCGAGGCGTGGATGCCGCCTTCGCCGCCGGCTTCGGCGAAGGGACGCGCACGACGGGGATAGTGGTCGTGCAGGGCAGGAAGATCGTCGCCGAACGCTATGCCGAAGGCTTTGGAATCCACACCAGCCAGCGCACTTGGTCGGTGGCCAAGAGCTTGGCCGGCACCCTGATCGGAGTGGCCGTTCAAAAGGGTCTGATTGATCCCGCCGCGCCGGCGCCGGTACCGCAATGGCAGTCGGAGGGCGATCCACGGGCAACGATCACGCTCGATCAGCTGATGCGGATGGCGAGCGGACTCCACAGCGCAACGGCTGGCAATCGCACCGATTCGGTCTATTTCGGGGGAACGGCGGTCACCGAGGAGACGGTCGCCTGGCCGCTGGAAGTCCCGCCCGGGACGCGCTTTCGCTACGCCAACAACGACATTTTGCTCGCCGTCCATGCGCTCGCCTCGAAGTTGGGAAATTATCAGGACAAATCGGTCCCGAATGCCTTCTTCCACTGGCAGGTCTACATGAGGAACACGGTCGCCGAGACGGACTGGAAGGGAAATTACATCCTCTCCAGCCAGGTCTGGTCGACCGCCCGCGACCTCGCTCGGTTCGGGATGCTCTATCTCGACAACGGCATGTGGGGGAGCGAACGGATTCTCCCGGAGACCTGGCGCGACTACGTGACCCGGCCGGCGGGCCCGCAGCCGGAAGGAGAGTTCGGCTACGGCGCCACCTTCTGGCTGATGAACAAAAGTCCCGGCGTCCCGACCGACACCTTTGCCGCTTTCGGCAATCGCGGCCAATATGTCGTCATCGTTCCGAGCCGGAAAATCGTCATCGTCCGCCGCGGCGAGGATCCGGCAGGCGCCCGCTTCGACGTCGCCAAATTTTCCGCCGAGATCCTCGCGGCGCTCCGGCCATGAAAGATTGGGAGGAGGCCGTCGCCTTCGCGCTCACGCTGGACGATACCGAACTGTCGACCAGCTACGGCAAGCCGGCGGTCAAGGTGAACGGCCGAGCCTTCCTCTACACCGGCCGCGAGGAGGGCTCGTTCGGAGTGGCAATCGATCTCGACACGGTCGAGATGCTCAAGGAAACCGATCCCGCCACCTTCTGGCAATCGGCACATTACGAAGGCTGGCCCGCAGTGCTCGTCCGTTACAGTAGCGAGGATCCCGAGCGGGTCCTTGGCATCATCGAACGCTCTCACGCATGGACTGCCGCCAAGCCCAGGCTCAAGTCCGGAAATGCCAGGCTCAAGTCCGGGAAAAGTAAGTGACGTCGAGGCCTCGTCCGCCGCGGCCATGACGGCCCCGGCGCCGGCTTCGATCCCGCGCCTCTCGCCGGAGGCGTGCGCGCCGCTTTGCGCTGAATGGAACCGCCGCGAGCCCCCGCCATTATGCGGAGAGCGGCGGCGCGGCCGCTTTGCAGCAAGGGGACAGGCACATGTACGGCAACGATGGCGGCAACGCCGATTACTGGCAGGCCCAGCTCATGTTCTGGGGCCCGAGGATACTCGCGGCCGTCGCCATCCTCGTCATCGCCTGGCTGCTCGCCCGAGCGGCCAAATGGGCCATCGCCAAGGTCGTCGACCGGGTGCCGGCGCTGAAGAAGCATTATGAGGCGGAGCCGGGCCGGACGCTCGGCAGCCTGATCGGCGACATCGCCTTCTGGCTCATCATCCTCATCGGAATCATGCTCGCCCTTCAGCCGCTTCAGCTCGGCGGGGTGCTCGATCCGGTCCGCCAGCTCACCACCAACGCGCTCGCCTTCATCCCGAACGTGGTCGGCGCGGGGCTCATCTTCTTCATCGGCCTGATCGTCGCCCGGATCGTTCGGCGGCTCGTCGAAGGATCGCTCCTGGCCGCCAATGCGGACGGATGGCTTCGCAAGACCGGCCTTTCGGAAAATGCTGGAACCGCTCCGGCGAGTCCGCAGGGCGCCGCTCCCAGCGTCGCCGGCGGCCGAACGTCGATCAGCCGCTCGGTCGGGATGGTCGTCTTCTTCCTGATCATGATCCCGGTCACCATCTCGGCGCTGGACGCGCTCCGGATCGAGGCGATCTCGGGGCCGGCGACCCAGATGCTCCGCACCATCCTGGATTCGATCCCGCTGGTGCTCGGCGCCCTCATCCTGCTCGCGATCGGCTATTTCGTCGGCAAGCTCGCCAAGCAGGCCATCGAGCAATTGCTGCCCTCGATGGGCTTCGACCGGGCGGTCGGCGCGATCGGCATCTCCACCGAAGGCGGCACGCCGTCGCGCACCGTCGGCACCGCCGTGATGATCGCCATCCTCATCTTCTTCGCGATCAAGGCGGCCGAATTGCTTCAGTCGCCGATCATCGCGGCGATGCTCGCCCAGGTGCTGGAGCTCGGCAGCCGGGTGCTGTTCGGAGCGGTGATCATCCTGGGCGGAGTCGCGATCGCCAGGATCGTCTCCAACCTGGTGAGCGGTGCCGGCACCGAGGGCTGGCTGCCGACGATCCTCAGGTGGTCGATCGTCGCTCTCGCGGTGGCGATGGGCCTGACGTTCATGGGGCTCGCCAACGAGATCGTGATCATCGCCTTCTCCGCGATCATCGGCTCGGCGGCGATCGCGAGCGCGCTCGCCTTCGGCCTCGGCGGGCGGCCCACCGCCCACAAGCTCCTCGAGCGCTGGACCGGTGACAATTCCGTTCCCGTGCCGCCCTCCAAGCCCCGGCCTCCGAAAGCGCCGCTGCCGCCGAGGCCGCCCGAGGACAGCCAGCCGCCTCTGGTGTGACGGAGAGGTTCGCCCGCTTCGTCGCGATCGACTGGTCGGGCGCGAAGGGCAGGCGCCACAAGGGGATCGCCGTCGCCGTCGCCGAGGCGGGGGCGGCGGCCCCCCGCCTGGCCCGGCCCGGTCATGTCTGGTCGCGCACCGAGGTGCTCGACTGGCTGCTCGTCGAGGCGGCGGCGGCGCCGACCCTGTTCGGCTTCGACTTCAGCTTCGCCCCGCCGATCGCGGAGCGCGGCGAATATCTGCCGGGCGAGCCCGACGTCCCTTCGACGGCTCGGGAATTCTGGGCCTATGTCGACCGCCGGAGCGAGGACGAGGATCTTGGCGCCGCCGGCTTCCTCGAGCGCTCGCACCGCCGCCATTTCTATTTCGGGATCGCCGACGGCGAGAAGGCCCGCTTCATGCATTTCCGCCAGTGCGACGCCCGGCTCAACGCTTTGGGCGGGCGCAAGACGGCGAGCGCCTACGACGCGATCGGCGCCGCCCAGGTCGCCAAGGCGAGCTTCGCCGGCATGCGGTTCCTTCACCATTTGCAGGGGAGGGTCGCGGTCTGGCCGATGGACGAATTGCCAAGCCAAGGCAGCGCCGTCGTCGAGATCTATACGCGCATCTATCTGCGCCGGGCCGGCCTTCCCGGCACCAAGCTGAGGTCCCGGGCCGAGCTGGATACCGCGCTCGTCGCGCTCGGCAGCCGCCCGGCGCGGCTCCGTTTCGAGCCCAACGACCACCAGACCGACGCCCTCGTCACCGCGGCCGGAATGCGCGCGCTCGCCGCCACGGAGCCGCGCGCCTTCGCCCCGCAAGGCCTGACCCCGGAGCTCGCCCGAAGCGAAGGCTGGACGTTCGGGATCCTCTAGCGCGTGATCGCTTGAGAATGAATCGCGGACTTTTTCCCGACATCGGCGTCACCCTGAACTTGTTTCAGGGTCCAGCTGGTCGCTCGCCCGGGAAGCGGAAAGCTGGATGCTGAAACAAGTTCAG